>OOBS01000006.1_pt1 | contig 161724 bp, 129 predicted proteins | sample 1671381 | NCBI WGS metagenome assembly OOBS01 (sample SAMN06348151, study PRJEB24527) | human gut metagenome | biome: human gut; feature: ankylosing spondylitis patient; material: feces | host: Homo sapiens | place: China | collected 2015-10 | reverse complement strand
CTTATGAAAAAATACCAAATGAAGTATGTCGTTTGCAGATATATAATCATCCATCACTAAGCGTAGAGAGAGAATTAAAGGAAGAATATTTTAAGAAATAAGAGTTCTAATGGCTTAAAACACAACTAAATAACTTTGCTTGAAATGGAAAAATAAAATAAAATTCGAGAGTGTAAACTAAACTGTGTCAAACTACAATAAATGTAGTTTGACACAGTTTTTTAATTATGGACAACTTATAAATCGTTTACTTTAATAAAGAGTTTAAATGGAACAGCCGTGGAAACAAGGAGAACATGCAGCTCAGTTCTTCCTCTAGCCTCAATGCCAAGCTTTACAAGGCTTTCTGCAAGAATCGTTTCTCGGTTACGCTTGAAGCTAACGACATCTTCAACAAAAGCAATCGTGACATACGATTCTACAATAAGGATGTTACGCTTTGGCAAAGCAGCACCAGCGACAGCCGTTCCTTGCTCTTGACATTGCAATATAACTTTAACACATCTAAGAACCGATACAAGAGTAAGGGTGCTGGTAATGAGGAATTGAACCGTTTCTAATTCTAAAGAGCCTAATCTTTCTCCTCCAACCATTCTTCCAGCACCTGGCAATACTCATCGTTTTGCTCGGCGAAAGGCATATGTCTTGCCCCTACGAAGAGATGCCACTTGGAATCTTGGATACCATCATAGAGGGTCTTTGCCACCAATGGAGTACAGAGGTCATTGGTGCCACTCATCACCAAGCAAGGCACTTGAATCTCGCCAAGGCGGTCGGTGTAATCATAATCACGGAGCGTACCTGTAGGAGTGTATTCGTTTGGTCCCCAACCATGGAGATAAGCCTCAGCACCAGCACGCTTCTTCCGGCGAAGACACTCTGGACTATCCTCCGTCACCTCACCGGCACAATGCAAGAGCATGAAGTGCTCATTCGCCTTGGCATACGCCTCGCTCGAAAAGTCATCCTTCGCCTCAGCCTCGGCAATGGCACGCTGGTCTTCCTCCGACATAAACTTAATCATGCGATGTTGCTCACTTGCCCAAAGCTTGCTGCTCGAAAGAGTGCTGCTGAGGATGGCGGACTTCACACCCTTTCCCTGCTTCTCAATCAGATAGATGATGGCGAGCATGCCACCCCACGACTGTCCCAAGAGATGAAAATGGTCGATGTGGAGATAGTCGATGAGCGCACAGAGTTCGTTGAGCCAAGTCTCAGGAGTCCAGAGTTCGGGATGTCCCTCCACAAATGAGTTGCCACAGCCCAACTGGTCGTACATGATGACAGCTCTTCCTGATTCCGCTACTCTATCCAATAGTTCGAAATAGTTGTGGGTACTGCCTGGTCCACCATGCAAGAGGATGATAGGGCTCTTGCCCTCCTCTGTTTTACCTACGATACGATAATATGTTTGATAGCCCATGAAGGGCATATATCCTTCCTTGATTTCCATTGTCTTCAAATGTTTATATATTATAATGTGCAAAAATATAAAAAATATGGCAATTAAACAAATATATCTTGCTTATTTTATCAAAAGAACTTAAATAATTTGGCTGTTTTTAGCTAATGCAATATCTTTGCAAACTGAAATAATCATGAAACCAAATAAAAATAGAATATATGTTTAGTGGAATCGTAGAAGAAATGGCTACCGTCGTAGCTATCAGACATGATAAGGAGAACATCGACTTTACGTTGAAGTGCTCTTTCGTTGATGAACTCGGCATCGACCAGAGCGTGGCTCATAATGGTGTGTGCCTCACCGTGGTGGAAATCAAGGACGGTACCTATACTGTTACCGCCATGAAGGAAACCCTGGACCGCAGTAATCTGGGACTGCTCAAGGTAGGCGATAAGGTGAACGTAGAGCGTTCTATGGTGATGAACGGCCGTCTGGATGGTCATATCGTACAGGGACACGTGGACGAGACTGCCAAATGTATCGCAATGAAAGACGCTGATGGCTCTACTTATTTTACTTTCGAATATGAACTCAACAAGGAAATGGCAAGAAAAGGCTATTTCACGGTGGACAAGGGCAGCGTTACCGTTAACGGCGTTTCGCTCACCGTCTGTGATCCTACAGACAACACATTTACCGTTGCCATCATTCCTTATACCAGAGAGAATACCAACTTCTGCGACATCGAAGTGGGAACGGTAGTGAATATCGAATTCGACATTCTGGGCAAATATATCGCTCGACTCAAGAGCTTTGAATAAGCCAGCAAAGTTAAGTACGGACGTTCTAAAAAACTTGCACATTTCTTGCGTTTTGCGCACAAAGCAAGACTAAATGTGCATTTTTTTAATAAAATATTTGCGTAAGCCATAAAAAAGTGTTACTTTTGCCCCCGTGTTTTGTCCCAAATTGAACATTGGACAGTAACTTATTAGACGATAGCAAGTCTGACAATCGCACTAGACGACGTACAACTTGAGTACTGAGCACTAACAAACTTAGGAAATTATAACAATAACCATTTTTAAAAATATGAGTTTAAAAATCGTAGTACTTGCCAAGCAAGTACCTGACACAAGAAATGTGGGTAAGGATGCGATGACCGCCGAAGGCACAGTAAATCGCGCTGCCCTTCCTGCAATCTTCAATCCTGAAGATTTGAACGCATTGGAGCAGGCTCTCCGATTGAAAGAGCAGAATCCAGGTTCTACAGTTGGTATTTTGACCATGGGTCCTCCACGTGCTGGAGAAATCATCCGCCAGGGTCTTTATCGTGGTGCTGATACGGGTTGGTTGCTTACCGACCGTCTCTTTGCCGGTGCTGATACATTGGCTACTTCCTATGCCCTTGCTACCGGAATCCAGAAGATTGGTGACGTAGACATCGTAATCGGTGGTCGCCAGGCTATCGATGGTGATACAGCTCAGGTAGGTCCGCAGGTGGCTCAGAAGTTGGGATTGAACCAGGTAACCTACGCAGAGGAAATCCTCAAGGTAGAGGATGGCAAGGCTACTATACGCCGCCTCATTGATGGTGGTGTGGAGACTGTTGAGGCCCCATTACCATTGGTTATCACCGTAAACGGAAGTGCTGCTCCATGTCGCCCATGCAACGTGAAGCTCGTAATGAAATATAAATACGCTACCTGCCCTATGGAGCGCAAGGGTGATGAGCCTTGGGCCAACCTCTATGAAGAGCGCCCATACCTCACTCTGAACCAGTGGAGCGTTGCCGATGTAGATGGCGACCCTGCACAGTGCGGTCTGAGCGGTTCACCTACCAAGGTGAAGGCCGTGAAGAACATCGTGTTCCAGGCTAAGGAAAGCAAGACCTTGACCAGCAGCGATGAAGACATCGACGGACTGATGAAGGAATTGTTGAACGAAAGTATTATCGGATAATTTTGAAAAGACAATGAACAACGTATTTGTATATTGCGAGGTAGAAGGCACAACCGTTGCCGAAGTATCTCAGGAATTGCTCACCAAGGGTCGTAAGCTCGCTAACCAGCAGGGCGTGGAGCTCCATGCCATCGTAGCAGGTACCGGCATCAAGGGTCAGGTAGAGGATCAGATTCTCCCTTATGGTGTAGATAAATTATTTGTTTTCGATGCTGAGGGATTGTTCCCATATACTTCAGCTCCTCATACAGACATTCTCGTCAACCTCTTCAAGGAGGAGAAGCCTCAGATTGCATTGATGGGTGCTACCGTTATCGGTCGCGACCTCGGTCCTCGTGTTTCTTCTTCATTGACCAGCGGTCTTACCGCCGACTGTACAGAGCTTGAAATCGGTGATTACGACGATAAGAAGAGCGGCAAGCACTACGAGGGTCTGCTCTATCAGATTCGTCCTGCCTTCGGTGGTAACATCGTGGCTACTATCGTAAATCCAGACCACCGTCCACAGATGGCTACAGTCCGCTCTGGCGTGATGCAGAAGAGCATCTACGAGGGTGAGTGCAAGAAGGAAGTAGTTTACCCTGAGGTAAGCAAGTATGTTCCTGCTGAGGACTTCGTAGTAAAGGTACTCGACCACCACGTAGAGGCTGCCAAGCACAACCTGAAGGGTTCTGCCATCGTCGTAGCCGGCGGTTATGGCGTAGGAAGCAAGGAAGGCTTCGACCAGCTCTTCGAGTTGGCTCATCTCCTCCATGGTGAGGTAGGTGCTTCCCGTGCTGCAGTAGATGCAGGCTGGGTAGATCACGACCGTCAGATTGGTCAGACTGGTGTTACCGTTCATCCTAAGGTTTATATCGCCTGCGGAATCTCTGGTCAGATTCAGCACATCGCCGGTATGCAGGATTCAGGCATCATCATCTCTGTAAACAACGATCCTGATGCTCCAATCAACAAGATTGCCGACTACGTTATCAACGGCAATGTTGAAGATGTGGTTCCTAAGCTCATCAAGTACTACAAGCAGAATTCTAAGTAATCTGCATTACACATTATTTAAATAAGAAAAGCAAAATGGCTAATTATTATACAGACCATCCTGAGATAGAGTTCCACTTGAATCATCCGCTCATGAAGCGTGTTGTGGACTTGAAGGAAAGAAATTATGTAGAAAAAGACCAGTTTGAAGATGCTCCAGTAAACTACGAGGATGCCATCGAGAACTACAAGCGATTGCTGGATATTACCGGCGATGTAGCTGCTAACATCATCGAACCAAACTCTGAGGATGTTGACCTCGAAGGTCCACATTTGGAAAACGGTCGCATGATCTATGCCAGCAAGACATTCGAGAACCTCGATGCTACCCGCAAGGCTGGCCTCTGGGGCTTGTCAATGCCTCGTCGTTACGGCGGTTTGAACTTGCCTAACGCCATCTTCTCTATGGCTTCTGAAATCATTGCTGCTGCCGATGCCGGTTTCCAGAACATCTGGTCTCTCCAGAGCTGTATCGATACACTCTATGAGTTCGGTTCTGAGGAGCAGCGCCAGAAGTACATCCCTCGCATCTGCGCAGGCGAAACCATGAGTATGGACTTGACAGAGCCTGATGCAGGTTCCGACCTGCAGCGCGTAATGTTGAAGGCTACACAGGATGAGGACGGCACATGGCGTCTGAATGGTGTGAAGCGTTTCATCACCAATGGTGACTCAGACATCCACCTGGTTCTGGCTCGTTCAGAGGAAGGCACCAAGGACGGTCGTGGTCTTTCTATGTTCATCTACGACAAGCGTGATGGTGGCGTAACCGTTCGTCACATCGAGCACAAGTTGGGTATCCACGGTTCTCCTACCTGCGAGTTGGTTTACAAGAATGCCAAGGCAGAGCTTTGCGGTAACACCCGTCTCGGTTTGATTAAGTACGTGATGGCTCTGATGAATGGTGCCCGTCTGGGTATTGCAGCTCAGAGTGTAGGTGTTGAGCAGGAAGCTTACAATGAGGGTTTGGCCTATGCCAAGGAGCGTGCTCAGTTTGGTGAGAAGATCATCAACTTCCCAGCTGTATACGACATGCTTTCAAGAATGAAGGCTAAGTTGGATGCAGGCCGTTCACTCCTCTACTGCTGCGCCCGCTACGTAGACATTTACAAGGCTTTGGAAGACATCGCCCGCGACACTAAGCTCACTCCAGAGGAGCGTCAGGAGATGAAGAAATACACCCGTCTTGCCGATGCGTTCACTCCATTGGCTAAGGGTATGAACTCAGAGTATGCCAACCAGAATGCATACGATGCCATCAGCATCCACGGTGGTTCCGGTTTCATCATGGAATACAAGTGCCAGCGCCTGTTCCGTGATGCCCGCATCTTCTCTATCTACGAGGGAACTACCCAGCTTCAGGTTGTTGCAGCTATCCGCTACATCACCAACGGTACTTATCTCAGCATCATCAAGGAGATGTTGGAGAATGAGGTATCAGATGACTTGAAGCCATTGAAGGAGCGTGTAGCCAAGCTCGTAGAACTTTACGAGGCAGCCATCAATAAGGTGAAGGAAGCTAACGATCAGGCAGTTCACGACTTCCTAGCTCGCCGTCTCTACAATATGACTGGCGACATCGTAATGTCTCTCCTCATCCTCGATGATGCTACCAAGGCACCAGAGATGTTCCAGAAGAGTGCCAACGTATATGTTCGCATGGCAGAGGAGGAAGTTCTCGGTCATTCAGCATACATTCAGAACTTCAAGGCAGAAGACTTGGAGAGCTTCAAGGCATAAGATTATCATTACAAATATTATATAAAAAGTCCGTGGGCAGGAAATTTTTCTTGTCCACGGATTTTTCTTTTCTATACAAAGATAGGGATTTCCCCTTTATACTTTAGGGAATCCTCCTCTTTTTATTTCAAAAGAAAGCTGTACTTTTGCAACCATAAAACAATATAATAACTTATAAAAAACAGTTTTGCTTATGAAAAGAAATGAAGTAATGGCGCTTATCGCCACAACCATATTGATGTTTGCCGTATGCCTCTCGGCTTCGGCTAAAGGAAAAAGAAACGTGGAGCGGGGAATGACCAAGCAGGAAGTAATAGCCATTCTTGGAAAACCTAAGCTCACCAGTTTCGACATGTATGGGGACAAATGGGAATATGACAAATATAATTATCTGTCTGGAGATTCCAAGTACATCACGGTCTTCTTCGACAGAAACGGAAAGGTTGTGCAGTACGATACAAAAATCATAGAACTAAACAGCCAAACATCGAATGTACAGCAGCCACACCCAACTCCACCCCTCTACGATGGAAGATGTGATCCTGATGGCAGAATGGATTACGGCTATTGTCTCGATGATGCTTCCTTCTCTAAACTATATAATAAGGTGAAGAAGGCAAGCTTTGATGACAACAAGTTCGATCTGATAGAAGTGGCTAGCCTCGGCTGTTACTATTCCTGCGCCCAAGCCGTCAGCATGATGAATATATTCACTTTTGGTGACAGCAAGATGAAAGCCCTCAGACTGATGGCTCCTCATATCATAGATTTGCAGAATGCCACTATCATCTATCAGCAATTCAGTTTTGAAAGCGAAAAGCAAAAGGTAGGAGAAATATTAAGAAGCAGCAGAATATCTCCTCAAAACTTGCATATTCAATGAAAAAACATTAATTTTGCACTCAATAATTGCAAAATAAATGAATACAAAGATATTATCAAAAGACAAAGACCCGATGGGTGCCGCTATCCTTGATTATCAGAAATCGGGAAGAGCAGGAAGATTACGTGTGCTCTCTTCTATGTTCGAAGAGGACGAAATGCCGGTGAAACATCTCTTCAGAAAAGTTGAGGAGATGCCGATGCTGGAGCAGAAGGCCTTGCAACTCACAAAAGGGCGTGTACTGGATATCGGAGCCGGCAGCGGCTGCCATACGCTCGCCTTGCAGGAGAAGGGCTTGGAGGTAAAAGCCATTGATATTTCTCCTCTGAGCTGCGAAGCGATGGAACTGAGAGGAGTAAAGGATGCGGAATGCATCAATCTTTTCGATGAACATCTGGAAACAGGGTTCGATACCATCCTCCTCCTGATGAACGGAACGGGTATCGCCGGAAAGATAGAACATCTCCCTACCCTCTTCAACCGTCTCAAGGCTTTGCTCAACAAGGGCGGACAGATTCTTATCGATTCCTCCGACCTCAAATATATCTACGAGAATGAAGACGGAAGTTTCGACATCAATCTGAATGGTGCCTACTATGGTGAAGTGGATTATCAGATGATTTACAAAGACATTAAGGGAGACTGTTTCGACTGGCTCTACGTAGATTTCCCATTGCTCAAATCCATCGCCGAAACCTGCGGCTTGCAGGGCGAACTCGTGGCTGAAGGAGAACACTACGACTATCTGGCTAGGATTTTCTAAGCATATAAAGATAAAAAGGAGTTAAGATGATGGTCTTAACTCCTTTTTATCTTTTCTTTCTATTTAATCGTCGAAATCGTGACGTCCGAGAAATCATTCATATAATCCAGAATCTCCAGCGTATGGAAACCCCGTTTGGCTTTTATTTCAATGCTCGCCTCCACAAATTCTTCCTTAGAAAATCTCCGTTCTTTCAGTTCGTAAGAATGAACTTCCATGCCTTTCTGTTTGATTTTACTGATGAATTCCTTCACGCTGTCCCTTGATGGAGCAGAGAAATTCAGTTCGATGGTAGAGGTTCCCAACTGCGGAATCCAGTAGTTCAATACTTCCAGTCCCAGTAGCACCATCGCCGTAGTAATAATTGCAGCCACATACATTCCCGTACCGCACGCCAGACCGATGGCTGCCGTCACCCACAAGCCTGCAGCAGTAGTCAATCCTCTCACCACGTTCTTTTGAAAGATAATCGTTCCTGCGCCCAGGAATCCAATACCCGAAACCACCTGCGCAGCTACACGGGAAGAATCCTTTAAGTCAAATCCGAATCCATACTGGGAAACAACACAGAAAAGCGCACTTCCCAATGCCACGAGGAAGTGAGTACGGAAACCAGCCTCCTTGGCACGATATTCTCGCTCTATTCCTATCGCACCTCCCAAAAGCAGGGCGAGAGACAGGCGAATGGTCAGGTCAATATAAGTTGCATCCATATTATTCCTTTCTTTTATAGTTTGCTTGCAAAGATAATATAATTCGAAGACTATACAAAATAAAACTATCTTTTTTATTACGAAAACATCATTTTTCTTTGGTTATTTAAGAAAAAAAGCGTATCTTTGCCACAAATGATATTCGTATCAATATACATGATTCACCTTTTTTAAACGACAAAAGATATGAAGATAACATTATTTTTGCTCTTGGCAACAGCTGTTGTCGGCAGAGCACAAACAACCACAGAGTTGCTACCAGTTGGCACTGAAGCACCTGACTTCCAAATCACCAATGACAAGACAGGCGAGAAAATATTCCGTCTGTCCGATTGGAAGACCAAGACCGATGCAGACGGCAAGGTGGTACCAGGCGTATGGACCGTACTCGACTTCTGGGCTTCATGGTGTCCAGACTGTCGCAAGGACATGCCAAAGGTAAAAGAAATATCAAAAAAATATCTCACGAAGATACAGCTCGTCGGGATTTCATTCGATACCGACAAGGAAAAGATGAACAAATATCTCAGCAGCAACCACTACGATCAGTGGATGCAATACTGCGAGGGAAAGAAATGGAAGGAAACTCAGATTTCCAAGGATTACCACATCTCATGGATTCCAACCTCCTATCTCATCGACCCTGAGGGAAAAGTATACTTCTCTACCGTCAAGGCCGAGGAAATGATGCAGAAACTGGACTCGCTCAACAATTTAGGTAAGCTAACAGCCTTTATAGAGATGCCCCACTACCCTGGTGGAGAGGCGGTCTTGATGAAGCAACTATCCGTCAATACCAAGTTTCCAAAGTTGTGCCAAAAGTATAAAGCCGCAGCCAAAGTAAAAGTGGAATTTATCGTCGAGAAAGATGGAAACGTCTCTGATGTCGGAATACAAAGTTATCAGGTGTTAGACAACCCTAACGGCAAAGATTTCAACAAGCTGTCAGGAGCTGAGCAAACCCAAGTCCGCTCACAAATTCGCACTCTCTTCGAACAGGAAGGCATCCGTGTTGTGAGCACATTGGGGAAATGGACACCCGGCAAAATAAGGGGCGAGGCTACACGCGTACACTATACCGTTCCCATTGTATTCAGACTACATTAGAATGGGTTGACAAGTTTCAAGACACGTGGTATGACCAAACAGGAAGTCATCGACATTCTTGGCGACCCCAAGACCAAAAGTTTCGATGAATATGGAGACAAATAGAAATTCTATAAATTCACAAATACACATTATTTAATAATATATATGGCAACAGTTGACGACAAGAAGATTATCTTCTCAATGGTGGGCGTATCTAAGATTATCCCACAAAACCAGAAACAGATTCTGAAGAACATCTACCTATCGTTCTTCTACGGAGCAAAAATCGGCATCATCGGTTTGAACGGTGCCGGTAAATCTACGTTGATGAAAATCATCGCAGGACTTGAGCAACCTACCCAAGGTGAGGTGGTTTGGAGCCCAGGCTACTCTGTGGGCTACTTGCCTCAGGATCCTCCGCTCGACGAGAACAAGACCGTGAAGGAAAACGTGATGGAGGGTGTGCAGAAAATCTATGATGCACTCGCAGAATACGAGGACATCAACAATAAGTTCGGTCTCGAAGAATATTACGGAGACCCTGATAAGATGGACAAGCTGATGCAGCGTCAGGCTGAGGTGCAGGATATCATTGATGCTACCGATGCCTGGAACATCGACTCCAAGCTGGAGCGTGCGATGGCTGCCCTACACTGTCCTCCTGGCGATTGGCCTGTTACCAATCTCTCGGGTGGTGAGCGCCGCCGTGTGGCTCTCTGCCGCCTGCTCCTGCAGAAGCCGGACGTACTCCTGCTCGATGAGCCTACCAACCACCTGGATGCTGAGAGCATCGACTGGCTGGAGCAACACCTGCAGCAGTATGAGGGTACCGTAATCGCCGTAACCCACGACCGCTACTTCCTCGACGACGTGAGCGAGTGGATTCTGGAATTGGACCGTGGTGAGGGTATTCCATGGAAGGGCAACTACTCTTCTTGGCTCGACCAGAAGACCAAGCGAATGATTCAGGAGGAGAAGACTGCCTCTAAGCGTCGCAAGACATTGGAGCGCGAGTTGGAATGGGTTCGTATGGCGCCTAAGGCCCGTCAGGCTAAGGGTAAGGCTCGTCTGAACTCTTACGAGCAGATGCTCAACCAGGAGCAGAAGGAGCGCGAGGAGAAACTGGAAATCTTCATCCCTAATGGTCCTCGTCTGGGCAACAAGGTGATCGAGGCTCAGCACGTTAAGAAGGCGTTCGGCGAGAAGGTTCTCTTCAACGACCTCAACTTCATGCTTCCTCCTAACGGCATCGTAGGTGTGATTGGTCCTAACGGAGCCGGCAAGACTACCCTCTTCCGCCTCATCATGGGATTGGATCAGGCAGACGGCGGAACATTCGAGGTGGGTGAAACCGTGAAGCTGGCTTATGTTGACCAGCAGCACAAGGACATCGACCCACAAAAGACTGTTTACGAGGTGATTTCCCAGGGCAACGAAACCTTGCGTCTGGGTGGCAGAGATGTGAATGCACGTGCTTACATCAGCCGCTTCAACTTCTCGGGCACCGACCAGAGCAAGCTCTGCAGCGTACTTTCTGGTGGTGAGCGCAACCGCCTGCAGTTGGCATTGGCATTGAAGCAGGAAGGCAACGTATTGCTCCTCGATGAGCCAACCAACGATATCGACGTGAACACGCTGCGTGCCTTGGAGGAAGGTTTAGAGGCGTTTGCCGGTTGTGCGGTGGTAATCAGCCACGACCGCTGGTTCCTCGACCGAATCTGTACCCACATCCTTGCCTTCGAGGGCAATGGTGAGGTCTTCTTCTTTGAGGGCAGCTATTCGGAGTATGAAATCAACAAGGCGCGCCGTCTTGGAGATACAGAGATCAAGAAGGGTCGCTACCGCAAGTTGATGGAGGAATAAAGATTCGAAAAAGATAAAGAAGAACTCGGTTCTGAAACAATAAAAAACAAAAGAAAAGGTGTGTCTTTGCCTTAAGACACACCTTTTTTGTTTCTATGCAGCCGTTTTCAAAAGCTTTACCAGATGCAACCAGGACGTTCAGGAAACTGCGTCGCGACGTATCTGGCTGTACGTCGCGACATAATGATTATTACGTCGGGACGTATCAGATGCTACGTCGGGACGTAATTTCTTCTATGTCGTCAGTTAAATTGCAAAAAAACAAATGAAAAAAGCCAAGCATTGTACCCCAAAAAGATTTTTGCTCAATGCTCTCTTAGTTTTCACCCCAAAATCCCTCTAAAACACCTATATGTCGCTGTTTTTATGGCAATATATGGCAGATAAAACCGAAGAACAGAGAATTGCCATACCCATAATGCATTCGTAATCAAAGAGATAACCTATCAATATGGCAATATGGCAATTCTTTGACGCAAAAAAATATATATAAAACAGCATGCCCGACACACAAAAAAAGGGAAGCGCCGAAACGACACTTCCCCATGGATTGGATGAGTTATATAATCATCTGTCTCGCGACATCTTATTCTGCGTATGCTGTCTTGTAGGCAGAGTCAAAGAACATAGCGCAAGAACCTACGCCAGTCTCATACTCATGCTGCTTCTGACCAGCTCTGTCATACTCCACTACGTAGCCATTGCCATTATAGTCGGGAGTACCTTTATCGCCCATTTTATAAGAGAGCACGAAGATATGACCGTTCAATGGGTCGGCAAAGATTCCGCATGGGCTCACAGGCATCTCAGAGAGCGTCAGCGCCTGTGGTTGTGTACTTCCTGCCGCAAGCACGCTCACGCTAGGAGTGCCGCCATAAGGTGCATTGAGCACAAAGAAATAAGAACGAACCAACTGCGGCGTACGTGTTGTAGTACCAGGGGTTACGCATACAGCATAGTTGCCATCTGCCACCTTCTGCGACTTGCCCTCGGCGAAACTCACTGCACGTAGGGCATTCTCGCCAGTGGTCGCATAGTCAGGAGCAGGTCCATATACTGGGTTGTCGAGAACATACAAAACATTAGATGCATAATAGATGCTGGTAGGATTGTTCACGCCCTCGATATTCTTAGTCTCAACATTGTCGTTGGAAAGATTGATGCAAGAGATGTTGCCACCACCATAACCGTAGTTGCTGTTAGCTACATAGAGATTGCCATTGCCGATGACCAAGCTCTCAGGATAGCTGCCCACCTGCCACTTCTTTTGAAGAGCAAAGCTTGTGGTGTCCACGGCAGCCACATATCCACCGTATGTGGTAAAATAAACCTTGCCACCATCAGCGATAATATGGCGAGGCTCGGCGCCCTCGGCATTGCCCAGCAACTCTGTGGTCTTGATTTGCTTGATACTCTGCTTGGTTTTCTTGTCGATTACCTCGATGGTGTTGCTCTGATCTACGGCGAGATAAATCTTGTTGCCATATACGATGCCATCATTGGCAGTATTACCGAGCGAACGACCGTTAGCAGTCTTGAATACATTCTGTGTAGCTGTGCTTGAAGCATAGTCGATGGCTGTGAGAGAGCTCTCGATCTTGCTATACATGTTACCAGAATTCACAACGTAAGCGCCCGTACTATACACCTGGAGATAAGTCTCAGGATAGTCTTCGGCAGGATCGCATGATGTCATCACTGCAGTGCCCATCAAGAGCACCGCCAAACCTAATAAATACTTTTTCATTTTTCTTTTTTCTGTTTATATTTGAATCTAATTTGTTACTATCTAGAAGTTATACCCGATGCTGAACATCCAGCTGCGGCGAGGCATCGGATAATGCCCTACGAGTTCATACTGCTTCGCCAGCAGGTTCTTCACATCCATCCTTACCTTCACGCCTCGCAGGGATTTGCCAAAGAGGTGTAGGTCGTCGAGCTGACGATAGAGCGTCAGTCCCATGTCCCAGTAACCCTCCACTTCGGTGCCTTCATAATGTTCATTGTTGGCCCATCGCTTGCTCATTCCCTGTCCATGGAGCGAGACATTCACCCAAGGATTCTCCCACCCCAAGGCAATACTGCCCGAGTGCAGAGGGATATAGGCTACTTGATTGCCATAATATTTGGACGAGCGATCGGTATGATTCACCACGTGCTGGTAGCTATACGACCCTTGCAGCGAGAGTTGCTGCCCCGGAGCCATCTGCCAGATACCACGCAAAGAGGCATCCGCGCCAACGACATCTACCCGTGCCAAGTTCACAGTACGCCAAACGAACATATTGTAAGGAACGCCCACAATCTTGTCGGTCACCCGATTGCAGTAGCCGTCCAGCGTTGCTTGAATATTCCATCCCTTGTAACGTAGGGATTCGCCGTTTCCCCCATCTCCAGAAGAAGTTTTTTTCCACGTAAGCCCGACATTCAACTGTCGGGTTTTCTCAGGCTTCAGATCTGAACTTCCATAATGGAAGAAATAGTTCTCGTTGAAAGTAGGAACCCGGAAGATGTCCTTGTACGAAGCCCTGAGATAAAGCTCATCGCTGGCAGTACCATTTCCCAGGAGCCGATAAGAAAGCGAAAGCGATGGAGAAAGCCGGCGTGCATCCTTGGCAGCCTGTCCTGCTTTGGTAGGATTGGCGCTGCCTTGCTGAGTCTCTATCTTGCGCCCCACGCTGTTGAGGTAAACCGAAGCCAGCATTCTGGTAAGAGCCACCCATCTTCCCTTCGCATATCGGGCGGAGAGCGACTGCAGGATGCCATGTCGATGAGGTCGCAGGTCGGTGGCGAGAGTGCTGTTGAGCGAGTTCATCATCCAGTCGGCAGAGTAATCCACCGCCCAGCCGTCCCCCGGCATCCACATCAGTGCTGCCGAAGTATAAAATTCCCTCTGCCAGTAGGTAGCATCATTGCGCCGATTTGCCACGAGCGTGTCCTGATAGGCAGAGCTCGCCCAGTTCATCTTGGCTTGCACCTTCAGCATCCAATGGTCATCGAGACTTCTGGCTTGCCATCTCGCCTGAGCAAAGGCGTTGCGGTCGAGCAACTGTTCGGCTGTTACATTGGTATAATATCTCACGATGCCAGGCAACTGCCGGTCGTTGTCATAATAGTAGATCTTTGCCCACAATTGGCTCCGGCTCAAGCCATCGGCTCGCCTGCCCATCATCCAGTGCATATTCAGTTCGCCATGCCCTGAGTTCATCCGGCTGTTGGTGCGTCGCTCATGGGTGGTATATTTACCGTTGCGCAAGAGGAAGGGATAGTCGTTTTCGGCATAGGTGTACTCACCCATCGCCTGGAGAGTGAACCTATCAGACAATCTCTGCACATAGCGCAGATAAGGCGAGACATATCCGAAGGACCCCACCTGCAACTGAGTAGAGAGGTGAGGCTGCTTGTCGATGGGAATCTCGCTCATGGTCTCGATGGCAAGCAAAGCTGCCACCGAGGCTTGCCGGGTCGAAATGAAAATGTCGTCGTTGTCACCAATGGTGATTCGCAATGTCTGCACCTGGTCGAGCGAATAACGGGACACATCAATTTCGCCACCCTGACATTCGCTGAGCAGCACACCATCGTAACTCACTCCCGTATGTCCCGCTCCGAATCCACGCACAGCTACCGTCTTCATTCCTCCTGCCCCACCATAGTCGCGCAGATTGATGCCTGGCATGCGGTGCAAAGCGTCGGCCATATCCGTAACGCCAAGCCTTAACATATCCCCATTGTCCAAAAGCTGGAGAGGCGATGTGCTCGTAAGTATCCGGTGCTGCCGAGCATTCACTTTTACTTCATGCAAGTGCTCGGTACGAATGGAATCTTGCCCCAGACCCCCTTGTGCATACAACAGTAGCAAGCCACCGAGACAAAATATCCTCAATGCCTTCATTCATTCTATCTTTTATATTATTATCTGTGTCTCCATCACGAACCCATCCCACGGGGTTGGATAGAATCATCGGAATCTCTTATCCTAAAGACACTCTTTCATCATATTGTTTCCGATGGCAACGGCAGGTCTTCTGACTTGCGTCCTCCCCGCATCTCACTCTATGTAAACATAAAAAGATGCAAAACTCATGGCAAGCGGTCTTCCCGAAAAAATGTCAGTGACCATGGTGCTTGCCGCAATAAGACGCTTACAGCAGCGGGACTGTCCGGGCTTCTCACCCGATTCCCTTTTAATCACAACGCACTCATCCTGCCTGAGGCGGCAGAAGGTGGCAGCAAACCAATTGCGGGTGCAAAGGTACTATAAAAAAATGAATAAAAAGATAACTTTATCCGCTTTTTTATTCCAGCAAGGATAAAATTATCTTTTTATTCAGAGTTCAGTTTATTCTTTTACGATTTCCAGGAGTTCTGCGAAATCATCGATAATCCATTCGGCAGAGGCGAGCTGTTGGCGAGTTCCGTTGCCATAAGTCACAGCACAGGCCTTGCAGCCGGCATGATGCGCCATATTCACATCGAAATTCATATCGCCCACTACAAGGGTTTCATCTGCCGTTCCCTTCATCTCCTTCAATGCCTTGAAGACCATATCAGGTGCTGGCTTCGCATGCTCCACATCATCGCCTGCAACAATGGAAGAGAATATATCCTCCAGCTGCATCTGATGCACGTATCCATCCAGCGAGCAATGGTTTCGACTGCTGGCCATACCCAATACAAACCCACAGCGATGCAACTCTCTCAGGGTTTCTATTACATGAGGGAAGGGCTGCACGATCATCGTCTTTTTGTTCTCCAGGAAAATCTCGCGATAGGTTGCTGCGCATTCCATTCCCTCCTCAGCACTCATTCCGAAGAGCGAAACGAAGGCCTCATCCAATCGAAGACCGATGGTCTTGGCACAAGCCTCCTCCGATTTCACTTCCAGCTTTCTTGCACGCATCGTATCCTGCAAGGTCTTCACAATGAGACTCTGCGAATCGCCGATGGTTCCATCAAAATCAAAAATTATATACTTCATTATTCTTACCTTATTTGAAAACGGTCACAAAGGTACAGATTATAACTGAAACTACAAAGCAAATTGCTCACGAATTGCCTTTATTATGTTATTACGAGCCACTTCTGGCTTCATCGCCTCATCCAATGGCATTTCTTCAGGAGTAACCTGAACAACTCTATCAAATCCTGCATCCAGCATAGCCTTTCTATCGCTAACTCCGCCCGATACTAGCCATATTTTCTGATTGGTAACATGCTCAAGAATTCTTTGCGGCAGTTTCCCCATCAAGGTCTGGCGGTCGCTACGTCCCTCGCCCGTAATCACGAGATCAGCATCCAGAATGAGCGCATCAACCTCTATTTTCTCTAAAAGCAGTTCAGCCCCTGGTCGTGCCTCAGCATTGAAATATTGCAGGAAAGCATAACCCAGTCCTCCGGCCGCACCAGCCCCAGGAGCCGCACTCCTATCATATCCGAAATGCTTGGCACTTACCTCGGCAAACTTCCTTGCCCTATCATCCAGCATCTGCACCATCTTAGCATCAGCTCCCTTCTGAGGCGCAAAGACGTGAGCCGCCCCGTTTTCGCCACAGAGCGGATTGGTAACATCCGAAGCCAGCACAAAACTGCATTCCTGTCGGATTTTCTTCCAGTCGTCGCCCATCGCCTTAAGCATTCCGATGCCACAATCGGATGTGGCGCTGCCACCCAAGCCCACGATGAAACGGCGCACGCCCCGGCGATAAGCATTCATAATCATCTCGCCCACGCCCCAGGAAGTAGCCTTCATCGGGTTGCGCTGTTCAGACTCAATCAGAGCCAGTCCGGCGGTCTGCGCAATCTCGATAATCGCCGTATCATCCACGATTCCGTATTCAGCCTCAATCCATCTCATCAGCGCATCATGGGCATGAATCCTCACTCGCTCTCCCTTCATTGCCGAGAGGAAAGCATCGAGCATTCCCTCTCCCCCATCACTCATTTCCAGGGTAATAATTTCGGGAGCAACATCATCCGCATTCCATTCCTTCACTCCCGAAGCAATCGCCTCATTTACCTCTCTGCTCGAAAGGCAACCCTTATAAGAGTCACAAGCTATTATTATCTTCTTATATCCAGCCCCATCCATCAGTCTGAGGCCATCATTTTTCCTATCCATATCCTATTTATATTATATCATTCCAAGAATCATCGCCTATCAAGCGATTCCCCTTTCAGCCCGCAAAATTAGCCATTATTCCTGAAACCACAAACCTTTTTGGGAAAAACTTTCAAAAACAGATGCTTCAGATAAGAGCTGATAGAAAAAAGAGGTTAAAACATTTGGCTATTAAAAAGATTCCTCGTATTTTTGCAGTAGATTTTTCAAAGGTTTTCTAAAGGTTAAAGGCTTATGTGCAAATATGAAGAAATAGAAGGTTGGCGACTCTCGAATGGCAAGTCGATTCGGGAAATCAACAATGCCGTACACGATGAGGTGGAACGAATCTACCTGGAAGCGTGGGCGAAAGGCATTTCCGTGCCGTATTTTGAGGGGAAAAAAGTTTTTCTAGCTAATCCTGACGGAAGTGATGATGAAGTGACTTTTGATGTAAAGACTAGAAAATATACTGTTATCCAGCAAGTAGCAGCTCCGGGAAGGGGAAAAATGAGTTACCTGCTCCATGCATAATCCTCAAAAAAAATTGCAACTATGACACGACGACTAGAATTCACCATTATTGCAGGACCAAACGGAGCTGGAAAAAGCAAACTTGGCCCATTCTATTCAAGTGTAAAAGCATTTGATGGAGATCAACTTGCCATGAAACTTCGTAAGGAACATCCAGACTGGAAAGATTCGTGGATAGAAGGAACCGTTATCTCCACACTAATGAAAGAGAAAGACGAAGCTATCCTATTAAAGAAAAATTATGCCTTTGAAACTAATTTCTCCTCAGATTTACCAGTCAATCTTATCAAAGATTTCAAAAATGCAAACTATAAGATTTGTTTGATATATTTCGGTCTATCTCATATTATCGACTCCTCCACTCGTGTTGACCAACGCCATATATTGGGCGGTCATAATGTAAACCAAGACGTGATAGAATATAACTTCACGGAAGGCATCAAACGAGTAAAAGCCTCTCTACCACTTTTTGAAAACATTCTTTTCATTGATGGCACTTCCGATTTTGGCGACATTGTTGCCATTCACATCGAGAAATCAGGCAAGCATCAGATAACAGATCACCCAGCCGAGTGGTTCGACAAATACTTCAAAGAAGCATTCGATGCGCTTGTTGATGGATAGGAAGCGGACATGTACTTTGGCAGAATCATAGGCCTCTCCCTCACCTATCGATTCGGCGGCTACAAGGCCAAGCAGCATGAAGAAGTAGATACTTCCAGATTCGGGAAATAAAAACAAGAAAAGCTCACCAAGACCATCAAAGTCCTGGCGAGCTTTTCTCGTTTCATATACACTATTCAAGTTTCTTTACTTCAAAATATTGACATATCCCTTATTCTGTACCAATTCAGAATTTAAATCGATGCATTTCTGAGGAATCGGGAAGACGGTGGTGTAGCCGGAGGATTCACCCTGAAGAGGCGTACGGAGATCGTAGGCACCGGTGAATTTGCCGAAACGGATGAGATCCTGACGACGCCATCCTTCCCATACCAACTCCAGCAACCGCTCTTCCAGAATGTTATCGAGCGTAGCCTTACGATAAGGCATTCCCACACGGGCACGAATCCTATTCAACTCCTCATCACCATTCTCTCCGTTTCGGACCTTTGCCTCTGCCTTCATCAATAAAGCATCTGCATAGCGGAAAAGAACTATGTCGTTACTCTGCAACTTGCCGTCCATATAAGAGGTTCTATCCACCTCATACTTCGCCATTCTCGCTCCAGCCGTCTTGACAAACTTACTGTTGGTCAGGTTTTGAGCCACTTCAAAAGGCTGATACTCCAACGGCTTTCCATTATCAATCAGCAGTTCATGACCATCTACCTTTACCACTCCCGCCACAAAGTTCATCTTGCAACGGGCATCTTCATCAGCCTCGCCATAATGATTGGCTTTCATCGTAGAAATCGTGGCACAGGTACCATTCTCACTTCCCCATCCCAAGACACCGCCATGCGTATAATGGTAAGAGCGGAAGAGATAATGGAACTGGTTGGTATAGATATTCTTATCCATCGGAATCGTGAAGATATTCTCCTTCGATGTCTCATTATGCGTAGAGAAATTGAATGAATCATCCGACTCCAGGACATAGCCTTCTTCTGCCAGTTTATCACAATAATAAATGCAGGTTTCCCAGGCATTCAACTTCCTGCAGTCCACCTTATCGCCATTGCGCAAAGAGGCATCAGAAGCCGGCACAGAGAAATGAATGTCACTTCCCTTCGGACGGCTCGCATAACCCCGGGTCCAGTCATCATACATATAGATTTCTGCATTCAAAGCCAACTTCGCCAACAGAAAGTTGACTACCGGCTGGGTGATGCGACCATAATAATTGCCTTCCTTATTGCTGTGCTGGTCGGGAAGTGAAGGCAATACCTGCTGCAACTCCTGAAAGACAAACTGGAAGATAGAACTGCGATTTGTCTGACCTTGGAACAGGCTGGAATGGAGCTGTTCTGCACTGGAAAGGACCAATGGAACCCGACCGAACATGTCCATAGCATAGTAATAGAACATAGCCCGGATGGCTCTTATCTCAGCCCGATATTCCTCCTGCTGTGCGGCAGAAAGCAGGGCCGACTTGTTGCTGATAATATCCAAAGACTTATTAGCCAGCACGATAACCTTATAAAGGTACTTCCACGTATCATAAAGAGACTGGTCATCGGCACTCCACCGATGCTGGTACATGGCATTCCAGAGGCCACCATCATACCAGTCGCCGCCTCGAATCGGAATCATCGCCTCATCGGTGGTCAGCGTATTATAATCGTAAATGCCACGGCAGGTGCCCTGGATGCCCTCACTCTCGTTAGCTCCACCTATATAATTATAGAGAGAAGCCACGGCATTGATATAAATATCAGATGCAGAGCCATAGATGGCATCCTCGTCCAACTGATCCTTAGGATGTTCGTCCAGGCAGGATGTCATAGACAATGCCGCCAACAGCAGAAATAAAAATCTATATCGTTTCATAACTTTCTGATTTTAGAATTGAACACTTAAACCCAATGAGAAGGTTCTGTAAACAGGATAAGTCCGCTTATCATCAATACCCATCGTACTGTTCACCACGTAGCTGTTAATCATCGGAGTCAAGCCGCTGTAACTGCTGATGGTGGCAAGATTGTTGACACTCGCCGAAACTCTGAGCGACTGCACCACGCCCTTTCGGATAGGGATATCATAGCCCAGCGTGAGATTCTCTAAGTTGAGATAATCGCCCTTCTCCAGCCAATAATCAGAAACATTCTGGTCAACGATATTCTTCTCAGGAGCTCCCTTCAGCACATTATAATCCGGGAAACTCGACATATTGGTGTAGGCTAAGCCCGTACCATTGAATATCTTATGTCCGAAGGCTCCGTTCATCTGCAATGAAAGATACCAGTCGCGATAACGGAAACTGATATTGGAACCCAACGTTACCTTAGGAGTAGCCTGACCGGCAATATATCTGTCACCGCCATCACTCAAATCTACGGTTCCGTTTTTGTCCAAATCTTCGATATCATAGCGGTAATGCCCATTTCCATCTTCTATAATCCCCTTGCAATGAGGAAGATAGAATACCCCCAAAGGCTGACCAACTATCTGATAGACCACATTGTTGTAACCACCATGCTGACCGGCACCCGACAAGGCACCCATCGCAGTAATATCGGCTGCCGACATCTGCATTCCGTCATATTCACCACTCAGCGAGAGGAGTTTGTTCTTCTGCCAGGAGAGATTCATATTGATATTCAGTTCCATGTCCTTCTTCTGGATAGGAGTGAAGGAGACGCCGACCTCCAAACCCTGGTTGCTCATAGAACCCAGGTTTGCCAACAGTTTATCATAGGCAAAAGGCGGAACCGGCACATCATAGGCATAGAGCATGTCGGTGGTCTTGGAATAGTAATATTCTGCCGTCAGAACCAGCCGGTTGTTCCACAATCCCAAATCAGCTCCGATATTCCAGGTAGCGCGGGTTTCCCACTTCAGATCAGGATTGTTATTGCTAATCATTCCCATCGTAACCGTAGGAGAACTGTTCACCGAAACAATACCATTCTGCCGCACCGTATTCAAAGTGGTATAAGAAGATATTCCGCCAAGATTACCTGAGCGTCCATAGCCCGTACGCAGTTTCAGCATGGTAATTTTCTGGAGAGAACGGAGCCATTTCTCCTGCTTCATATCCCAGGAAAGAGAGACGGATGGGAAGAACCCCCAGGTATGGTCATTGCCCACCATCGAAGAACCATCGCCACGCATGGAAACCGAAAGACTATACTTATTATATAAGGTGTAGTCGACATTGCCCATCACAGAAGCCAGGGTCGGATCTTCGTACTTGCTGTCTGTCCCACCGAAAGGCCGTGATGCAGCAGCACCTATGTTATGGTAATACATGTCGTTGTTGGTGATTCCCTTCGCAGAAGTCCAGAATCCCGTTCGGATATCCTTCTGATATTCAGCACCCACCATTGCCTTCAGATTGTGGATTTCCCACGAATGCTGATAGTTAAACGATACATTGGCAAGCCAGTCCTCGCTCTTGAACTCCCCACGATAGAGATTGCCCTGCGCCCAAACCCAGGTAGGACAAAACTGGTTGTTCTCGTTGGAAGCATAACTGTATGCTCCGAAGGCAGAAACACTCAGAGAATTTGTCATATCATAGTTCAACTTCAGATGAGCATTGAAGTTCATGTTCTTCGTATCATTACGCTCCTTGAGCAAGGCACCGGGAGGATTCACCTGAGATGCAGCCCCATTCTTCACCCAACTGCCGTTCAGCTTATCATAAGGATAAGTAGGATTCATGGCATCGGCAGAATAGAAAAGCATCTGACTGTCGAAGATATCATTGTTCTTGAAAGACGAACCGAACACGCCGAAATCTCCCGTCAGTTTATCGCCAAACGCCTTCTGGGTGACATCAATCTTAGCCACCAGATTACGATAGCCCTTGCTCCGAATAATCGTGTTATGATCGATATAGCCAAAAGAAGCGCGGTAGTTGCTCTGCGGAGTGCCACCGCTGAAGGCCAGATAATGGTTCTGGATATTTCCGGTTCGAGTAATCGCCTTGCGGAAATTGGTATCATATCCCTTATTGTTATACTCCAGCCCATACTTCTGTGCAGCAGCTATGTATTCGGCGGCATTGAGCATCTCCATACTTTTGTACATCGCCTCTATACCATAGTTTCCCTCGTAAGAAATCTGAAATCCCTTACCCGTACCCTTCTTGGTCTTTACCTGGATAACGCCCGAAGCACCACGGGAACCATAGAGTGCCGTTTCGCTGGCATTCTTCAGTACAGTAAAGCTCTCGATATCGGCGGGATAGATTGTAGCAAGCGTCGCCACATCAGAAGTAACACCATCAATAATCACCAGAGGATCATTGCCGCCCATGATAGAAGTTGTACCGCGAACCCGGACGGAGTTCAACATAGCAATACGGTCAAGACCATTGGTAGTGACGTTAACACCTGCCGTCTGTCCGCTCAAGGCATCCAGGGCATTATTGAGCACACCCTTCTTCAGAAGTTCAGGCTCCACTACACCCACCGAACCTGATAAGCGCAAGGAATCTAAGCCTTCGATGTTCACAGACTGAGCACAGAGGGTTTGGGGTGCAAGAATCATCGCACCCATCGCATAAAATATGGTTTTTAAGTTCTGTTCCATAACTATTTCATCGTTTAGTCAAGGTTCAAATCGATTTTCGATTGCAAATATAATAAAAAAGAGTGATTCAAAGTCCATTTCCTTGAAAAAACTTCAAAAAAACCGCAGGCTTAAGAGTTAAGACAGAAGAAAAGCTCGCCAAGACGTTCAAAATCTTAGCGAGCTTTCTCTTTTTATATCAGCATTTTATATCACTTTCACTTCTATCACATTCTTCGCAGCCTCAGCACTCGAACCACCTACGAATATCTGATATTTGCCGGGAACCACACGCATGGTATTGGTCTGGGAATCCCAACCCTCGAAACTTTGGCGAGGCAGACTGATGGTTACCTGCTGCTTCTCGCCCGCCTTCAAAGTAATGCGCTTGAAGGCTTTCAGGGTCTTGATAGGACCCTCAGCATCATCCATTCTACGGATGTAAACCTGCGCCACTTCCGTTCCTTCCCTATTACCTTTATTAGATAAAGAGAAGCTCAAGGAATAAGCCGAAGAATTCTTCACTCTTCGTTCTTCACTCTTCACTTTCTTCAATGTCGGCTTTCCATATTCATAAGATGTATAGCTCAATCCATGACCGAATGGGAAGAGAGCCTCACCCTTGAAATAACGGTAGGTACGATTCTTCATCGTATAATCAAGGAAATCAGGAAGATCGGAAGTACTCTTATAGAAGGTCACCGGAAGCTTGCCCGATGGATTCACCTCGCCGAAAAGAACCTTTGCCACGGCTTCTCCACCCCGTTCGCCCGGATACCAAGCCTGAATGATAGACTCCGCATTCTCTGTTTCAGGAACCATGGCAATGGCACTGCCCGAACAGTTGACGAACACCACTCGCTTGCCAGCCCGATGCAACATCTCCATCACCTTGCGCTGAGCCTGAGGCAACTCGATATCAGTTCTGTCGCCACCCTTGAATCCCGGCTCGGAGACCTTCATCTCCTCACCCTCAAGACTAGGAGAAATACCGCCTACGAATACCACCACGTCAGCATCGCCAACCTCAGCCAGAAGCTGAGACTCGGTTGGCGTATAGTTCTTTACAATATCAAACTGCATCACCGCCATATCGGTCTTCTGGAAATAATCCACCTGAATTATCACCGGCTTTCCAGCCTTTACGGAGATTGGCTTGTTGAGCATCTGTACACGGGCACGTCCCTTCCATACATCCGCCACCGTATCGCCATCAATGATGAGCCGGTAACCATCATCGCACCCCATTTTGATATTCAAGGTTTCATCCTTTTCCGGAGTAAATACGCCCTCGTATCGGGCAGAGAAATTGGTAAGGTTCACTCCCGGAGCAAAGACGGTATTTCCACCATTGCTCTGGTTGATAGGCGAAGTCATCATGGCTGTAGCCACCGGCTCGCCCTTCATCTCAGAATTGTTCCAATAAGTAGCCTTCATGCCTTTGCTGCCATCGGTAGAAGTCAGGAGATTGAACTTACTTTCCGTCACCTCATTTCTGGTCAACGTGCAGGCAGGAATATACTTGGCGTCCTTCACATATTTTCTGATGCCCTGCAGGATGGTTGTGGTAGAAGTAGGATAACCCGAATAGTTGCCCCACTGCATGATGGAATCGTTGGCATTCGGTCCCATCACGACTATCTTCATTCCTGCTGATTTCAGCGGCAGGAGATTGTTTCGGTTCTGAAGAAGCACGATTCCCTCTTCTGCCATCTTCTCTGCCAAATCCTTATGCGCCTTGCTGGCGATGACGGAAGATGGAATCTGAGTCCAAGGCACGTTCTCGTCCTGATCGAAATCACCCAGACGAAAACGGGCTACCAACAGGCGCTTCAAACTCTCGTTCACCTTTTCCTCGCTGATCATTCCTGTCTTCACCGCCTCAGGAAGCGAACGGTAAACGCTTCCGCATTCCACGTCGGTTCCGGCACCAATTGCCTGCGCCGTAGCCTCAGCCGGAGTCTTCGCAGTACCATGTCGGCCAGGCACATAAAAGTCGTTGATGGCTCCGCAATCGGAAGTAATCAATCCCTTGAATCCCCATTCATCACGAAGAATCTGTCGTTCATACCTGGCATTACTGCAACATGGCGCTCCGTCAATCCGCTGATAGGCGCACATCACCTCTGCCACATTTCCATCCTGCACCAGCGATTTGAAGGCAGGCAGATAAGTCTCCCACAAATCCCGCTCAGGCAAATCCTCTACATTGAAACTGTGTCTGTTCCATTCCGGACCGCTATGTACGGCAAAATGCTTGGCACAGGCTAGGAGCTTGACGTATTGGGGAGCCTGTGAGGAAGGCGTAGCCAGAACTCCCGGAGCCGACATAGGTTTGCCATCAAAGGTCTGTCCCTGCAATCCATTCACCACTGCAAGTCCCATTCTTGTGGTCAGATAAGGGTCCTCGCCATAAGTTTCCTGTCCACGCCCCCATCGTGGGTCGCGGAAGATATTGATGTTCGGAGTCCAGAAGCTCAGACTCTGGTAGCGCTTGATGTTGCCGCTCTTCTTCGCCTCCTGCGCCTTGGCTCTTGCCTCATCGCTCACGGCAGTAAACACCTTATATAATAAGGTATCGTCCCACGAAGCCGCCATGTGCATCGTGATAGGAAAAACAGTAACAAATCCGTTTCGCCCCACTCCGTGCAGCGCCTCGTTCCACCATTGAAACTGCGGAATGCCTAATCGGGCTATGGCTGGCGAAGTATCCATCATCAACTTCGTCTTCTCTTCCAAGGTAAGACGGGAAAGCAAATCATTGGCTCTAGCCTCAGCAGAAAGGTTGGCATTCTGATAAGGAAGAAGCTGCTGTGCGCTGGCAGAAAGCGACATCGCCATCAGCATCGCCATAGAAAATAGTTGTTTCTTCATTGATCTTATATTATTTATTCGATTTATGCTTTGATTTTTAAGTTGGTGACAAAGTTACACTTTTTTGTTGAGATAACCGCATCATCTGGCAGAAAAGTTTAAAATATTTATCCTTTCGTGCCAACATTACCACTTTCAGTCCGCTGGCACATAAGTTGCAAAAACAGAGAGTGAAAGCTGAAGCTAAAAGATAAAGGAGTTCGGAAGAATGACGGAGTTTCGAGGCGAAGGCAAAATAAATAACAAGAATATTAACAAGCAGAAATCCCGACGGAGCCGTAAGGAACCGAGAGGACGAGTAAAATAAAATTTGGAGGTTTTAATTATGTTGTTAGCACGTAGAAATAATGATTCAGATTGGTTGAGTAACTTCTTTGATGATACTTTATTCAATACCGAAGTAATGTCACGTATGAATGCTACTGCTCCTGCCATTAACATCAAGGAGACAGATAAGAATTACATCATGGAGGTTGCAGCTCCTGGTTTGAAGAAAGAGTGGGTTCGTGTAAACATCGATAACGATGGTAATCTGAACATCGCCATCGAGAACAAGATGGAACACAAGGATGAAGACAAGCACGAGCACTATCTGCGCCGCGAATTCTCTTACAGCAACTACCAGCAGTGTTATACGCTGCCTGAGGATGCTGATCGTGAAAAGATTTCAGCAAAGGTAGCTGATGGTATACTCGAGGTCGAGATTCCAAAGCTTACTCCTAAGGAGGAGGCTAAGACAACAAAGAACATCGAAGTCAAATAATCATCTCCCATAAATGATGGAGGCAGATTCCAAAGCAATTTGGAACCTGCCTTTTTTTGTGTCCTTACCTGAAACATCGCATTTTCATCTACCTTATTATAATGATTTTCATGGAGCAGCCAAAAGTTTTTTACCATAAATCTTTTTTCTTCCATAATTAATATGTAATTTTGCAGGCAGAAAAGCAGATAGGAAAGCTTCTGCTTATCCGTAACGGACAAGATATGGGCTATCATTTTCTGTTGCCCATACGCCACATAATGTATATTTATAAACAGGCAAGTAGATATTTATTCACTTGCGAAACTTCAGATTAAAGATTAAGATTATGGCAAAGCAAAGACAGCGTCTGGTAGAAGTGCCGTTCAACAAGACGGATTGCGGCGTAGATTTCTACATCAACACAGCTTATGGCGGAGAGTGCCCTTGGGTGCTTACGGAGCATGAAGTGTTCAAGACCGACTTCTTCGAAATATTTTTCATCAAGAAAGCTAATGGCTACGTGCTGATAGACTACAGGAAGATAAACCTGAAAGACAGCATGGTGCTCATTGTGAAGCCACACCAGCAGCAGGAATGGCACATTGATGAGCCAGCTCTCGACTACGAGTTTTTGATATTCCGTGAAGATTTTATGCGAACCTTCATTGCCGACAAATTCTTTGTCTATCGACTGCAATACTGCCAGCAGACCGAAACACCGCCCTATTTGATGTGTTCAGGAAATGAATGTGAAGAATATCATCAGCTGCTCAAGAAAATACGGACAGAACTTCGGCAGCCTCAAGCCGACAGCTACAACATCATCGTCAGCGTACTCTACTATCTGCTGGCAATTATGAATCGCCATTATGTCCGTGAGCATCAATTGCCTCAGGCTGCTCCTAAGAATTATTACGCCTTTCAGTTTGTGGAATTGATGGAAACCCACATCCGGAAGTTGCAGCGTGTGCAAGACTACGCCTCGCTGCTCAAGATTAGCCGTATCACCCTGAACCATAGCGTGATGGCGCAGTATGGAGTATCGGCTACCTATCTGCTAAAACAGCGACTGCTGGCAGAAATCAAAAACGAGCTTCTGTTCACCAGCAAGTCTATAAGTGAGATAGCCTACGCTTTCAGTTTCCCCGAACCACCCCACCTGATGCGTTTTTTCAAGCAGCAGACGGGCAAGACATGTCGAAAATTCCAAGAGGACTATAAGAATGGGGTGTATGAATGAGAACAATTTATCATTTTGGTAGTTTTTGGCGGTTTTCCGGTATCTGATACATCAGTGTTTTTTCATACTTTTGCAGTCGGAATAATGAAGGTAAATATATAATGGAATTAAAATTCGCATAAGTATGAAAAAAATGATTTTGATGCTGGCTTTAATGTCGGCTTTTACTCAGTTGAGTGCAAAGAACTACATCCGCCTCATTCGCAATGCAACCCTGAAGATGGAATATGCAGGTAAGCAAATTCTTGTTGATCCATTGCTTGGTGCCAAAGGCTCTTTCGGGTCGGCTCTTGGCGTAAATCCAAATCCTCGTGTAAACTTGACGATGCCCGTGGAAGAAGTGCTTGATGGACTGGATTTCACTCTCTTAACCCACAACCATCCTGACCATTATGATGAAACAGCAGTCAAGCTGATTCGCAAGGATATGCCGTGGTTCGTACAGACTGAAGATGTAGAGCAGGTAAAGGAGAAAGACGGCTTCTTTCATGCCGTGGGCGTTGCAGACAGCATTGAGCATGAAGGAATCACCATTATCCGCGTCAGAGGCAATCACGGACGTGGACAACTTGGTGCGCAAATGGGACCAAGTTCTGGTTACATTCTCAAAGCCAAGAAACAGCCAACCATTTACATTATGGGCGATTGCATTTGGGATGAGAAGACCCAGATAGCTGTATCTACCTATAAGCCAGATTATATAGTAATCAATACTGGTGGAAACATTTTCCTACCACAGTCAAAGACAGATGGAGATATCACGATGAATGAAATGGAAGCTATGCAAATGCTGAAGGACTGCGATCCTCAGATTCGTTTTATTGCGGTTCATATGGATGCCATAGATCATGGACAGACAACAAGGGCTATTCTCCGTAATCAGGCTGAATATGAAAAGGTGGATAAAAAACGCCTGATGATACCAGAAGACGGACAAGTATTGATACTATGACACAGATAGAAATTATGACACAGATAGAAATACTGAAAAAAAATATTCAGGAGGCAGAAGCCATCATCGTGGGTGGTGCCTCTGGAATGTCGGCAGCAGCAGGTTTCCGCTTTTATTATATGAATGATGCCACATTCAAACAGATAGCCGGACAGTTGGGCGAGAAATATCATGCTGATGGTTGTTTCCCACTGTTTTATCATCCGCAAATCAAGAAAGGGGAACTATGGGCGGCATTGCTCCGCGAGTACAAGTACCTGTATGAGTGTCATACTGGTGAGCCATACGAGGATCTGGCAGAACTACTCGATGGCAAGAACTATTATATTGCCACCACCAATCAGGATGCGCAGTTTTTCCGCACCTTCCCTGCCGAGAAGATCACTCGCATTCAGGGCGATTTCCGCTACTGGCAGTGTAAGCATACTTGTACAGACGAAATCTATCCCAACAAGAAGAAGGTGTATGAGTTGCTGGACAAGATAGAAGGTGACAGACTGCCCGACGACCTGATTCCCCGTTGTCCACATTGCGGTACGGAGATGATTCCATGGTGGCGCAGTCACGAGTTTCTGGAGGGTAGCTATTACCGAAAAGAAATGCAACGTTATATGGATTTCCTCAAGAAGAACATGAACAAGAAAGTGCTTTTCCTCGAGCTTGGTGTGGGTATGATGACTCCAATGTTTATCAAGGAGCCATTTATGAACATGGTATATCGCTGGCCCAATGCCACTTATGCTGTAATCAATCCAAAGGATGCTTATGTTCCAAGGGAGATTGCCAAAAAGAGTATTGCCATTAAGGAAGATATCGCTGTGACATTAAAGAAACTGTTGGGCAAACCGGCAGATCATATCGTATCAGATACAAGTTTCGAACCAGGAAGGATATATTAAATATGAATGCAAATATCACTCTAGCCCAAGAATGGATTGCCCAGGCAGATGCCATTCTCATAGGAGCCAGCAACGGACTCTCTATCGCCGAGGGCTATCATATCTTTGCCAACAACGAGATGTTTCGAAGGCAGTTTGGCGACATGCAGCAGCAATATGGTTTCAGAAATGTTGTGGAAGGTCTTTACTTTCAATATCCTACTGCTGAAGCACGCTTAGAGTTCCACAGACGATTGGTGAAGTTTTGGGTAGACGATTACGAACCTTCACAGGTAATGCATAACCTCATGAAAGTGATTGACCAGAAGGATTACTTCATCCTTACCAGCAATGGCGACTTGCATCTGGAGAAATCAGGGTTTGATGAAAATCGCATCTTCGAGATAGAAGGTGTCATGACCGACCTTTCGGCAGCGCCAGACCCCAAGAAAAAAACACTCTTTCATCACTTTCTTACAAAATATTCAGGCAAAAAACTCGTTATCTTAGAGCTGGGTATTGGCTCGCACAACCGACTCATCAAGCTACCTATCATGCAGCTGGCTTATCGTGAGCCGAATGCTAAATATATCACGCTCAACATGCCTCAAGAGCTATATATTCCACAGGAGATAGCAGAAAAGAGCGTGGGTATTGCTGGCGATATAGCCCAGTCGCTCAAAGAATTGAATTCAAATGGATAGACAAGGACATTACAGAACAATAGGAAGGGACGAGAGAGCATACCGCTCTTTCGTCCCAACCCCTTTGCAGGATATTCACTTGGAAATGGATGAAGAAATGCAAACACTGCTTGCTCAAGCACATGAAAGATTGAAGAATCGCAACCTCTCTGATATGGATGCATTGCAGAAGGAAGAAGTTGAGAATTCCATGAATCTGGTATATGGCGAAAAGAAGTCTTTAGCCTTAGCTTTCTTTGAAACAGATGATAAGGAAGATAAGGAAGACAAGAAACGCAAATTAGATGAACAAAACCTTCTTCAAGCCACAAGATTTGCCGTAGAACGCATGCAGAAACTGCCTATTAGCAGCCGATTGCTCAAGGATGTACACTGGGTAATGATGCAAGGTGAGCACAATGAAAGGAAATACCCTGGTGAGATGCGCACCTCACCTATCTGGCTTGGAACAAAAGATGACACACTGGCAACTGCTCCCTTCATTCCACCTGTCTATGAGGATATGGCAAAGTCTATTGCCGACTTAGAAAACTATATCCATTACGAAGAACAGACTGACGCCCTCATCATGGCGGCGCTCATTCATTATCAATTTGAAATGATTCATCCATTCATCGATGGAAATGGAAGAATAGGCAGGTTGCTAACCCTGCTCTTTTTGATGGATAGGAATGTCATCCAACAACCTGTGCTCTCGCTTTCAAAAAATCTGATGAGCAGTTCTTTCAAATACTTCACCGGCATTGCTTCTGTTGAAGTATCTGGAACATACGAAAAATGGGTGAAGTATTTTCTACAACAATTACATTAAATGTTTAATTACATTATTAGAGCACTGAATTAGAGCACTGAGCCCACTTTAAAATGCAAGAAATAAGAATAGGATTTAAAATAGAACAAAAAATGAAGAAAACAATTCCTGTAATAGGCATGGCTTGCAGCGTATGCTCTGCCAATGTAGAAAAGAAGCTGCAGTCGCTCGAAGGCATCAACTACGCCTCGGTTTCCCTAGCGAGCCGAACTGCCCTGGTAGATTATGACCCCGACATTATCTCTCTGGAAGATATGAAACGGGAAATCAGCAACGCCGGCTACGATCTCGTTATCGAAAACGACAGAAGCGTGGAGGAAATCAACCGACGTGAGTTCACCCTCCTGCGCCGCCGAACCCTCGCCTCCTGGCTCTTCGCCATCCTGACCATGTGTTTCTCCATGGGCTGGATTTCCCTGGGTATGGAGCAGAATATGATTTCAGATGGCGTTGCCTCGGCTCATCATACCAGTTCCTTCGCCAACCAGATTTGTCTGCTTCTGGCACTCGCCAACCTGCTCTACTGCGGCAAACAGTTTTATGTTTCCGCCTGGAAGCAGCTCTTGCATCATACGGCAAACATGGATTCACTCGTAGCACTCAGCACCCTCATCGCCTTCCTCTTCAGCACCTTCAACACCTTCTTCGGAGAAATGGTATGGGGAGCGAGAGGCATAGAATGGCACACTTATTTTGATGCTTCCGTGATGATTATCACCTTCGTGCTGACCGGCAGATGCCTGGAAGAAAAGGCAAAGGACAGTACGGCGAGCAGCATCCGCCAACTGATGGGAATGCAGCCGAAAACCGCCCGACTGGTGACTTACGAGAAGATAGAAGGCACCAACGACTACAAGATGGAGGAAGTTCCGATTTCCACCATTCAGATAGGCGACATGATAGAGGTAAGAGCCGGCGAGAAGATTCCGGTTGATGGCGTGGTTACCCAGGCAGAGAGTTTCATGACTCCCGATGCTGCCTATGTAGATGAAGCGATGATTAGCGGCGAACCGACTCCGGCGATGAAAAAGGCAGGCGACAACGTGCTGGCCGGCACCATTCCGAGTCAGGGAAAGCTCCGCATGAGAGCCAAGCAGATTGGCGAGAACACCGCCCTGGCACACATCATCCGCATGGTTCAGGAGGCGCAGGGCAGTAAGGCACCCGTGCAGCGCATCGTGGATAAGGCGGCTCTGATTTTCGTTCCAGCCGTGGCAGCCATCGCCCTTATCACCTTTATAATATGGTGGCTAATAGGCGGCAACGCTGCTCTTCCGCAGGCCATTCTTTCAGCCGTAGCCGTATTGGTCATCGCCTGTCCTTGCGCCATGGGCTTAGCTACTCCTACCGCCCTGATGGTAGGCATCGGCAAGGCGGCGCAGAAGCAGATTCTCATCAAGGACGCGTCGGCACTGGAGAATCTCCACAAGATCAACGCCCTCGTCATCGACAAGACCGGCACCCTCACCATTCCTAACCAGAACATTGATTTCACCAAGCAGGAGGATTTGGATCTGGAGACGAGAGAGACCCTCAAGCCTCATGCCCAGGAAGCGATGAAGCAGTTGCAGGAAAGGGGAATAGAGGTCTATATGATGAGTGGCGACAAGGAGGAAGCGGCTCACTACTGGGCAGAGAAAGCCGGCATCAAGCATTACCAGAGCAAGGTGCTGCCTGGCGACAAGCAGGCATTGGTAAAGAAACTTCAGGACGAAGGCAAACAGGTAGCGATGGTAGGCGACGGAATCAACGACACCCAGGCCCTGGCCCTTGCCAACGTGAGCATGGCGATAGGAAAGGGAACGGATGTGGCGATGGATGTGGCGCAGATTACGCTGATGAGCGACGACCTCTTGGCACTTCCGGAAGCCGTAAAACTGAGTCAGAAAACGGTTCACATGATTTGGCAGAATCTCTTCTGGGCGTTCATCTACAACATCATCTGCATCCCATTGGCAGCCGGCGCCCTTCATATCTTCGGCATTGATTTCCAGATAACTCCAATGTGGGCAAGTGCCCTGATGGCCTTCTCAAGTGTGAGCGTAGTGCTTAATTCGCTGAGGTTGAGATTAGCGTAAAATGATAGAAAATGGCAGGTTCCCGATGCATCAATTTGGAACCTGCCATTATATTTTCCCCTTTTTCAAGCATACCCCAATACACTTTTCCTATGAAAACAAGGGCTAAAAGCTACACTTTTCCGAAAAAAAGCTTGATTTTAACCCATAAACCACCCTTTTTTGCAAAGGCGATTTTCATAGCAAATCGTAAAGGACTTTTAAGGTATTGAAAAACCTTAATGACCGATAATGACCTTGACCTTAATGACCTTAACGACCTTATCCCCTAAATAGCCATACTCCATTGGCAACAGAAAATCACATTACCCAAACAAAAATAACAAGAAAGACTGGATTGTGTTTTTGCAGAGAAAGGAGGAGAAAAATGCCCTTAGGAGCAAGAAAAAGTGGTTCCGATAACACTTTTCACCCCTTCAGAAGGCAAAAATAAGAGGGGGAATGGCAGAATGAAAGGGGGAAAAACGAGGATTTACAAGGAATTTCTTGATATATTTTGTCAAGATTCTCGTAAAAAGAGCAAGAAAATTTGGGTTGAGAGAAGGGGAATTCCGTGCGTTTTTATAGTATTAAACGAGGGAATCAGAATAGTTCCATTTGCAACTACCGAACTGATTATCAACACAATACAATCAACGCCACATTCTTCCAGAATAGCTTTCAGAAGCTCTATCGTGTCATTAAGGGTCAGTGTCATTAAGGGTCATTAAGAAAAAGCAAATGTCATTTAGAGCCATAGTATAATATAAATATTATTTATTATTATACTATAGAGATATTTGCGCCCCCGAAAACCTTAATGACCCTTAATGACACTGACCCTTAATGACACCACCCCACATTTCCCCGCTTTTCAATCATCAAAAGCAATCCAAGGTTACTTTTGCAATCAGATGTAAAAACCGCAAACACTTATATCATTACATATCAGCCACTTACAGCATATTTTCAATATCCTACGGGAAAAAGCTTGCTTTCTGCTTCGAATTTTTGTATCTTTGCACCGGCAATCGAAAGAACAGTCTTCTTGTGCCAAAAGTCGGTCATCTATGAAGACCGAGGCTGGTCTTAATAGATGGCAGGCGCCGGTCATCAATGAAGACCACAAAATGGGCAGAGAACGGCTTTCTGGGGAATTGTGATTCAAGGAACTCTTAAACGCAGACAGAGCATGATCAACTTCAAGAACTTTCAAAACTTCAAGAAAGACCCCAGCATTACAAACAAGTGGGGAGAGTTATTCCTCCCCCTCTACCTTGCAGCTGTCGAATCCCATCTCCCTGGCTTTATCAGGACCAAAGGTGAAGTAGATGGCTTCGCCCTCATCACAAACCTCGCCTTTAGAGTTCTCCAGAGTCAGGTGGATGGTGACGATGTTGCGGCGCTGGCTGGCGATGTGACCACGCACCGTAATCTGCGAATCGGTGGTCATCACAGGCCTCTTGTACTTCACGTTGAGCTGCATCGTCACACCCGTGGTCTGCAGTTTGCGGTTGATGACCCAGCCTGCCACTTCATCCATCAGCATACTGATGATTCCGCCATGCAGGGTGTTGATCCAGCCCTGATAATTCTCGCCGGGATTCCAGATGGTAAGCACATCCTCACCCTCTTCCCAAAACTCAAGATGCAAACCTACAGGATTGTTGGGGGCACAGCAAACGCAGTTGTACCCCTCCTTGTTCAAATATGGATTTAATATCTTCTTCATTTCTCTAACTGATTTTTAACTGATTTCTTACTGATTAAACTGTTTAAAAGACCACGCAAAGGTACGAATAATATCTGATAAGGCAAAGACTTTTAAATATTTTACGGTTAATTTTCCATAATAAAAACGGGAAGAGTTATGAGTATCTCATTTTTTGATGTACTTTTGCAAGCAACAAAAAGACGATTATAGGTATGATTAAGATTTTAGTGATAGAAGACGAAAAGCGAGTGGCTGATTTATTGAAAATCGGTCTGGAGGAGAATGGCTATCAGGTTTTGGTGGCTTACGATGGTGAGATGGGAAGGAAACTGCTTCAATCGAATGATTTCCAACTGATTATCTCAGACATCATCCTGCCGAAGCTCAATGGCTTCGAACTCTGTCAGGAAATCAGAAAGGCGGATGAAGAAATCCCTATCCTGATGCTCACGGCTCTGGGAACCGCCGATGATAAGCTGGAAGGCTTTGATGTGGGAGCCGATGACTATATGGTGAAGCCATTCGATTTCAGAGAACTGCTGGCGAGAGTGAGAGTGCTGCTGAAAAGAAGAGCCGTGGCTAAGGTTGATGTGGTGAAGGAGATTTCATACGCCGATCTGTGCATCAATCTGGAACGACAGGAAGTGAGACGAAACGGCGAACCCATCAAGCTTTCGCCTAAGGAATACAACCTGCTGGTTTATCTGGTGGAGAATGCCGAAAGGGTAGTGAGCCGAGTGGAAATCGCCGAAAAGGTATGGAACACCCATTTCGATACGGGAACCAATTTCATCGATGTCTATATCAACTATCTGAGAAAGAAAATGGATAAGAACTTCGAGGTGAAACTGATTCATACCAAACCGGGAGTAGGCTTTATCTTAACGGACAAGATGTAACGCCCCAAACAGATAAGCCGAATAAGAATTTCAATAATATCAGATAGAAATCATGAAGATCAGAACAGCCCTTACCCTTAAATACACCTGCATTACGGCAACCATCTTTCTGCTTTGCATGGTGCTCATTTACCTGGTCAGCGAACATACACGCGACCAGACTTTCTTCAGAAACCTGAAGAGCGAAGGAATCACCAAGGCCAATCTCTTCCTGGCTGGGCAGGTAGATGCCAAGACCATGCAGTCGGTTTATCTGAACAACAGGAAGTTTATCAACGAGGTAGAGGTTGCCGTCTATACCACCGATTTCCACATGCTTTACCACGATGCCATCCACAACGACATCGTGAAGGAAACCGAAGGGATGATCAAGGAAATCATTCAGAAAAAAGAGATTGAATTCCATATCGGAAAATACCAGGGCATCGGAATGGTTTTCCAATACAAGGGAAAGGATTATATTGTTACGGCTGCCGCTTATGACGGCTACGGCTACGACAACCTGGTGGGTCTGCAGGAAACCCTCATTTGCCTTTTTATCATCGGATTGTCGCTGCTCTTTATCGCCGGCTATATTCTGGCAAGGCTCTCTCTCAAACCGATAAGAAACATCGTGAACGAGGCTGAAACTATTACCGCCTCCCACATAGACCGCCGCATCCCCGTGAAGAACGAAAAGGATGAGTTGGGCGAACTGACCATCGCCTTCAATGAACTGCTCAAGCGACTGGAGATTTCCTTCAATTCACAAAAGCAGTTTGTAAGCAACGTGTCTCACGAGCTCCGCACTCCTCTGGCTGCACTAACAGCCGAAATCGATGTTTCGCTGCAGAAAGAGCGAACCAACGGGCAGTACCAGCTCGCCATGCAGAACATGCAGCAGGACGCCAAGCGAATGACCCGTCTGATAGACGGTCTGCTGAACCTGGCTAAAGCGGATTACGGCAAGGAAGAAATCAGCATGCGAGAGGTTCGCCTGGATGAACTGTTATTAGATGCAAGAGAACTCATCCTGCGGGCGCATCCGGAATACAGCATCGACCTGCTCTTCTGCAACGAGGAAGAAGATGATGACAGTCTGATTACCGTCCTCGGCAATCCTTATCTGCTGAACATCGCCTTCTCGAATCTGATAGAGAACAACTGCAAGTATTCGGAGAATCATTCTTCCATCGTTCAGATTTCCTTCAGAGACAAATGGAGCATCGTCCGTATGGCTGATAACGGTTTTGGAATGTCGGCAAAGGATAAGGAGAACCTCTTCACCTTATTCTATAGAGGAGAAATGCATAGAGACGGAGAAAACAAAAAGGAAGTAGAGGGCTACGGCATCGGAATGACACTTGCCCATAAGATTATCCATCTGCATGATGGCAACATCGCCGTGCATTCGGAGCAGGGCAAGGGAACCATCTTCGTTGTGGAGATTCCACATATCTAGCATAATCCTCACAACACACATCTCCCTATTAACAAACCACTTACAGATTCTCTAATAGTTTTCTAATACCGTTCTAATTCTTTTCTAACGGCTTCTTCCACATAGTTTGCTTATCTTTGCAACCGCAAAACAATAATTCACATCAAGTAAAAGTAAAGCAATTATGTGGAAGAAGAAAAAGAACAACACAAAAATGGCTTTCAATACCGAGACGGTAATGATGGCTGCCAAGGCACCACTCAACACGGTGCTCACTTACTTCCAGACTACCTCATTGGGACTCACCGATGAAGAAGTAGAGAAGAGACAGGGACTCTATGGCAAGAACGAGATTGTACACGAGCAGAAAAAGAAGCCGCTCGTAATGCTTGCCAAGGCGTTCATCAACCCTTTCGTAGGAGTGCTCACCGCACTGGTGGCTATCTCGTTCGTAATGGATGTATGGATGGCTGATCCAGGTGATCAGGACTGGACTTCCATCATCGTTGTCTCGACCATGATTATCATGAGTACCATCCTCCGCTTCGTACAGGAATGGAAGGCCAACCGATCTAGCGAGGCTTTGCAGAAGATGGTGACCAACACCTGCTATGTGGTGCGACTTGGTTCAACCACCCGTGGCGGAACACCAGGCAATGAAATCAGAAATGAGGAACTGGTTCCTGGCGACCTCATCATGCTATCTGCCGGCGATATGATTCCTGCCGACGTCCGCATCATCGAATCCAAGGATCTGTTCGTCAGTCAATCCAGTCTGACAGGCGAATCTGATTCCATTGAGAAATTCCCAAATCTTTCAAAAGACCGCAACCATACGGGCAGCATTGTTGACCTCGACAACATCTGTTTCATGGGTTCCAACGTGGTGAGTGGTTCGGCAAAAGGCATCGTCTTTGCCACCGGCAACCACACCTATCTGGGAACCATCGCCAAGAACGTGGCGGGTCATCGTGCCGCTACAGCTTTCGACAAGGGAATCACCAAGGTGAGTCTGCTGCTCATCCGCTTCATGCTCGTGATGGTGCCTATTGTGTTTCTGGTAAACGGCATTACGAAGGGCGACTGGATGGAGGCCTTCATCTTCGCCATCTCCGTGGCCGTGGGATTGACTCCCGAGATGCTGCCGATGATTGTAACCGCCAACCTTTCGAAAGGAGCGATGGTCATGTCGCGCAAGAAGACCATCGTAAAGGATCTGAACGCCATTCAGAATTTCGGTGCCATGAACATCCTCTGTACCGACAAGACCGGCACCCTGACTCAGGACCACATCGTATTGGAGCGCCACGTGAACGTGGATGGAACCGAGGACAAGGAAAATCGCATCCTGCGCCACGCCTATTTCAACAGCTATTTCCAGACGGGTCTGAAGAACCTGATGGACCGCGCCATCCTCTCGCACGTCAAGGAACTGGGATTGGAATCGCTGAGCAGCTCATATAAAAAGGTGGATGAGATTCCGTTCGATTTCACGAGAAGACGCATGTCGGTGGTGGTAGAAGACAGAAACGGCAAGCGACAGATCATCACCAAGGGAGCCGTAGAAGAAATGCTGACGGTTTGCAGCTTTGCGGAATTCGGAGGAAAAGTGGAGCCGCTGACCGATGGAATGCGAAACAAGGCACAGAAATTCGTAAAGGAGATGAATGCGCAGGGCATGCGAGTGCTGGCACTGGCGCAGAAGAGTTTCCTAAGCAAGGAGAATAACTTTGCCATCGAAGACGAGAAGGAGATGGTGCTCATTGGCTATCTTGCCTTCCTCGATCCTCCAAAGGAATCAGCTTCGCTGGCCATCAAGCAACTGCATGAGCACGGTGTGGAAGTGAAGGTGCTTTCGGGCGATAACGAGGCGGTGGTAAAGGCTATTTCCAGACAGGTGGGAATCAATACTTCTGATTCCGTTACGGGACCGGAACTGGAGAATATGAGCAAGGAAGCCAAGCTGGAAGCGGTGATGAAATGCAGCATCTTCTCAAAGCTTACCCCGATGCAGAAGGCAGAAATCATCCAGCTCCTGCAGAAGAGCAACAATACCGTAGGATTCCTGGGCGACGGAATCAACGACGCAGCAGCCCTGCGCGAATCAGACATCGGAATCTCGGTAGATTCGGCTGTGGATATTGCCAAGGAGAGTGCTGACATCATCCTGCTGGAGAAAGACCTGATAGTGCTGGAAAACGGCGTACAGGAAGGAAGAAAGACCTTCGGAAACATCGTGAAATACGTGAAGATGACTGCCAGTTCCAACTTCGGCAATATGTTCAGCGTGCTGGCAGCGAGTGCCTTCCTGCCTTTCCTGCCGATGCTTCCTATCCATCTGCTCATTCAGAACCTGCTCTATGATATTTCCCAAACCACCATTCCTTTCGACCGCATGGACAAGGAATATCTCGCCAAGCCACGTGTATGGGATTCAGGCGATTTGAGCAGATTCATGATCTGGATTGGACCTATCAGTTCGATATTCGATATTGCCACCTACATGGTGATGTGGTGGGTATTCAAGTGCCAGGGACCGGACATGGAATCCCTCTTCCAGTCGGGTTGGTTTGTCGAGGGCTTGCTTTCCCAGACCCTCATCGTTCACATGATCCGTACCCGCAAGGTTCCGTTCATCCAGAGTTCTGCCTCATGGTCTGTGATGCTGATGACCTTCTCCATCATGGCTGTCGGCATCTGCATTCCATTCACATCATTCGGCTGTTCAATCGGCTTAACTCCTCTGCCATGGACTTACTTCCCATGGCTGGTAGGCATTCTGCTGTCTTACTGCGTATTGACGCAATGGCTCAAAACTCTTTACATCCGGTCTTTCAAGCGCTGGCTATAATTCAGGAAAATGTTTATTGTTTGTTCCGTCTAAATACCTATAAATAGGGATTAGGCGGAACCAAAACTATTCAAAACAACTAAAAAATACCTAGAAATGAGGATAAAGACAAGCGCTCTACTATTTAGAAGAAATAAAAATACCGATTATTAAGTATTGCAGGATTTTGAAATATCCTGTACCTTTGCAGCATGAATTAGCGAGATGCTCGCAAGTGGCGAGCAAGTGAACAAGAAATGATACAAAACGTAATTATACAAAACACGAAGATTATACAAAAACATTAAGAAATGAAGAGAATTATTTTTATTATTTTAGGTTGCATCAATATTTGCCTTGCTTATGCTCAGAGCTTTAACGGACAATATATTTCTGAATGGCAATGGGACATGAACAAGAATACCAATCTGATCAATCAGTTGAGATTGGAACTGAGTGTTCCGATAGGAAAAGGAAAGGATTCGTTCGAGGCGGCTACGCTGCATGTGGCAAAGACCAACGATGGCATTATTGATGACTGGCAGGGATTTTCTAACATAGATGCCGATAATAATTTCGCCATGCTTGCCGTGCTGGGCTACATGCACGAGTGGAATTCGGGCCATCTGTTTGTGGGTGTGAGGAATGTAAACGAGGATTTCTTTACCTCTGACGTTACGGCACTTTTCCAAAACAGTTCTGAAGGAATTTTTCCTACGGTTGCTTCAAGCTATCCGATAGCCAACTATCCGTATTCGGGCTTGACCCTTTATTTTGATGTAACCAAGGGTGGATGGACATTCAGAAACAGTCTGTATAATGGCGTAGGATATAATGGCTGGAAAGCCCACGACAATCCCTTCCTGGTCCGCCCGAAGAAGGATGGAATCTTCAACATGTCGCAGTTGGAGTATGAATATAAAGGTGGAAAATATTTTGCGGGTGCTGCCGTTCATACCCGTCAATATCCGATAAACGAGGATGGCGAAATGATTTCTGCCGATGAATCCAAGGGCAAGGTCACCTGTGCCTGGTGGGTTTACGGAGAGCAGAGTGTTTGGAAGTCAGGAGACAAGAACATTTCGTGCATGGTGCAATATTCCGAGAACACCAGTCATCAGAATGCCTGCTACCGATACGCCGAACTTGGCGGCGCCTATCAGGACGATAAGAACGAGTGCGGCCTGGCTGGCCAGTACGCCCGCTTTCAGCAGGGTTCAGAATATTCGCTGGAAGTAACATGGAAAAGACAGCTGACGGAATCCATCTCCCTTCAGCCATCGTTCCAATACATCAAAAACGACAATGGAGATTTCACGGCTCTTAGTGCCCGACTCTATGTCAGTTTCTAGCAATCCATTTCGGCAAGACCAGGGTGCCCATCACCAGGAAAGGGTAATAGAAGATGGCGCGCCAGAGCATGGCGGCAAGAATGGCTACAGAGGCATCGGGCAGGAAATCGGCATAATAAAGGCGGAACATCAACTCTGCCACGCCACTTCCGCCAGGCGTAGGACTCAGAATGGAAATCATCCACATCACCCATTGGCGGCACCAAGCCACCAGCATGTTGCCCTGACAATGGAAGGCAATGAGAATAGCTACCACGATGGCGAATCTCGACAGCCACGCCAGGGAAGTATAACCCATCAGCTGCAGCCAGAATCTTCCGCCCTCCAGCTTTGCCTCCTCCGAAGCCATCGTCATCTCCTTGGAAAACTTCTCTACCTTGGGCAGGAATCTGCGAAGGAAAGGAATCTTGCAGCATCCCTTCAATACCCAGCCCAGAATCTGAGGACGATGCAACAACAAGAGGTAGAGGATGGCCGTCCAGACAGCAACGATAAGGGTGCTGACGATGAAAATAACCTGCACTCCGCCCTTAATCCATTCGTTCGTAGCATCCACAGAAATCCCCACTTTATCAGCCAAGCTGAACAAGAGATGCGATGGAACACAGAAATAGAGCAACACGCAACTGATGGCAAGAAAAGCCTCATCAGCCAGCAGGGCTGCAAACATGGTGAAGATACTTCTGCCCATAGAAACTCCCTCGCGATTGAGATAGACAAAAGCCAATCCACTTCCCCCCACCGCCGAAGGAGTGACGGCAGAAGTAAACTCGCAGAGCACATTGATGCGGAACGCCTCGGCTACGGATAACTTACGCTGGCAGAGATGACGGAAACGGAGGGTGAGCATCAGATTCTGGACCGCAAAGAGCAACACGCCCATTACTACCCCCAGAAAGAACCTGGGAGACAAATCTATCCTGCTCAGAACTTCCACATCAAACTCCCGAATCATCATTCCAACGATGACCACCAGTCCGATGGAAGCCGCCAACCATAAATGCCATTTTTTCATATTACTCTCAAAATAAAACTATACCTTATTATATATAGTAATATAACGATTAAATGGCTAATCTATTTTGTTGTCTGTCAATTAAATGCTGATATCTGTCCAAAACTTCTACAACTACGTCATTCCAAGAGCGCACCAGAGTCTCCGCGGCTACCGTATAGTTCATCTACACCCAACTGCTCGCCGTCTATCGCCGCCTTTGCCAAATCAATCGTCAGCGAATTGCCGAAAGGAGTTTTGCGGATAATGCTGTAATACTTTTTACCGCTGCAAAGGTATTTAAAGGATGTTACTTTCGTGTTACAAAGAAATGAAAGAAGAGTGAAAGCATTGCCTTTTTACAAAAAGATTTAAAAAATGGGACTGAATAAAACAAGGTAACGATATTTTGATTATATTTGCAGTATTATTGCAAAACTAACAGATTTACGATATGAAAAAACTACTCTTATCCATCGCCTTTCTGCTCCCTGGTATGGGAATGATGGCGCAGACTCAGGTAACGACTGCCGAAGGTATCCTCGAAGGAAAAGACCTCTCAGGCATCATAGTATTCAAGGGTATTCCGTTCGCTGCCCCTCCGGTAGGAAATCTCCGCTGGAAGGCTCCGCAGCCTGTACAGAAATGGCAGGGCGTTCGCGAGGCCAAGGAGTTCGGACCGAACCCGATGCAGGAACCTCTCTTCGGCGATATGAACTTCGGTGCGAAGACCAACAGCGAGGATTGCCTCTACCTTAATATATGGACACCGGCAAAGACCATGAAGGAGCATCTGCCGGTACTCATTTATTTCAACGGCGGAGGACTGATGGCGGGTAGCGGAAGCGAACCTCGATATGCGGGCGATGCGATGGCACGCAAGGGCATTATCTCCATCACAGCCAACTATCGTGAGGGCATCTTCGGATTCTTCGCCCACCCACAGCTCTCTAAGGAAACATCCTACAAGGGTTCCGGCAACTATGGATTCATGGACCAGGTGGCTGCCATCCAGTGGGTAAAAGATAACATCGAGGCTTTCGGCGGCGACCCTAACCGCATCACCATCGTAGGCGAATCGGCAGGTTCCATGTCGGTCAGCGCCCTGATGGCTTCCCCTCTCTGTCAGGGACTCTTTGCCCAGGCAATGGGTTCCAGTGGTTCGGTGATGGGATTCAAGAAGGTGGCTACACAGAAGGAAGCCGAGGAGAAAGGAGTGCAGCTTGCCCAGAAAATAGCCGAGAAGATGGGTAAGGAAACCGGAAAGAAGGTGAAAAAGAACGTAGGAATGAAGAATCTCGACGACCTTCGTGCCCTTCCTGCCGAGAAATTGATGAAACTGGCTGGCGTAAGAACGGTTCCGGTCTATAACATCGACGGATATTTCATGAAAGAACAGCCTGCAGAGGTCTTTGCCAAAGGCGAGCAGACCAAGGTATCTCTGCTCATTGGCGGTAACAACCAGGAGATGACTCCTGCAGCCGTATTGATGGGCAAGCAGCCAACCGTTGAGAATCTGAAAGCTGGCGCCAAGGCTACTTTCGGAGAAGAGAACATCGAAGAACTCTTCCGCCTCTACGGCATCAACAGCGATAAGGATGTATTGGAGCAGCCGGGCGTGAATCTAGCTTCGGATATCTTCCTCGATTATTCTACATGGAAGTGGGGCAACATGCACAAGCTGACCGGCGGACAGCCTGTTTACCGCTACCGCTATTGCCATCCTCGTCCTGCAATGGCCATCAAGGGCAAGGTGGCTGCATTGGCTGGCGGCGTGGTAGATGCCAAGGAAGATGCGGCTCCTGCGCCACAAGACAAGGGAGCCGTTCATTCTGCCGACATCGAGTATGCAATGGGTACATTGCCAACCAACCGCGTGTTCAACTGGCAGCCGGAAGATTATATGATCAGCGACATCTTCAGCCAGTATTACGTCAATTTCGTAAAAACCGGCAATCCGAATGGTCTGGGTCTGCCAGAGTGGCCATCCACCAACGGCAAGGCAGTAGCCCCTGTGCTTCAGATAGACGTAAATACCGTCGTAAAAACTGATGCCCAGATGGAGAAGCGCTATGATTTCATAGACAAACTGTTTTGGGAGAAGAAATAATTCTCTAATTACATTGAATCAATCGGAATACAGATTTCATTGAATAAACCAAAAATAGAGATGTTTCAGAAATTCATTATCAACAGAGACGGAGTACTGAAGTTCGGGCGTGTCTACCTGCACCGTGACATGCTGTCACCCGGCGAGCAATGCACCTACGGGGGCGGTTTGTGGAAGATAGATGAAGGCAGAGGCGCCATCGTGCTCTACGGCAGAAGTTTCGACTTCGGTCCTCCCGATTTCGACTTTGTGAAACAGATAGACTGGACGGGCTTGGGCGGCACCCCTCGCCCGCTCTTCTATCTGCCTCATTGGCCTAGCGAAGAAGAGATTGTGCCAGTCATCATCAATTAAGAAAATAGTATAATATTCTATAATTTTCTGTGTAAAACTTGCGGATAACAGAATAAAACACTATTTTTGCGAAGAGAAATCCTTCTCGGAGAAAGTGCTCTCTAAGAGAAGAGATTCCGTAAATAAGTAACAATTAAAAAGCAGTATAGTATGAAAAAGAAATTAGTTTTGACTGCAGCCGTTATCGCTGCATTGTCAGTTGTCTCTTGCAATGGCAAGAAGACAAATAGCCAGGGGGCTGATCAGGATAGCCTCAGCTATGCAGAAAATGATTCGCTCAATTCCAACGATGTCATTCTCGATTCCATCGCCGGCACCTACGAGGGAACTCTCCCTGCTGCCGACTGTCCGGGCATCAAGACCGTTTTGACGCTCAACGCCGACAGCACCTATCAGTACTCAGCCGACTATCTGGAGCGCAAGGATGGTCACGACGAAGCGAGCGGTATCTTCAAGGTATTGGCTAACAACGTGGTAGAAATCACCCGTCCATCGAGCGGCGAGACATCTTACTACAAGGTAAAGGATGCCAACAGCCTCATCATGACCGATTCGCTGGGCAATGAGCCTGAAGGCGCCATGGCTAAGCACTATGTGCTGACTAAGAAAAGGTAAAAGAGCCTTTAAAAGGTAAAAGGGTAAAAAGAGCCCCCTAGCTTAACATTCCGTTAGGCTCTTTTTACCTTTTTACTTTTTTACCTTTTTACCCTTTTATCTTTAAAACGCCTGTTTTGTCGGTTCTCACAGCGCCATTATTACAAACCTGTTACATTCCTGCCTTTCAAGTTAAAATCAATTAAGTTTTGCACCGGAACCTTCGCTATTCCAGATATTTTTCCTAATTTTGCGCCCACATTTCTAAAGGATGAAATGATTGGTAAGATTCAACGATAAATAAGGTGTTATATACTGAATAGATTAAGGAAAAAGAAAAATGGAACATGTTTTTACAGAATCGATGTTTTTGGTGGGATTCGTGATTTTCATCGCCGCCATACTCGTATTAGACATGCTGGTCATCGACCGAAAGGCGCATGTGGTTTCTATCAAGGAAGCCGGTTCATGGACGGCTGTATGGATTATTCTCGCGCTCGCCTTCGCCGTATTCATCTATTTTCATGGCGACATGGTGCACGGCATAGAGAACTTCGACGACCTGAAGCTGATAGCCTCGCGCTATGCTTCGCATCTCAAACTGGACCCGAACGACTATGAGGGGAGTCTGCAGCAATACCGGCACTATATGACCATCTCCTACATCTCGGGTTATCTGATAGAGAAAACGCTCTCGGTAGATAATCTCTTCGTGATGATGATGATTTTCACCTCGTTCGGAGTAAACAAGAAAGATTACCAGCACGTACTGAACTGGGGTATTCTGGGAGCCATCGTGCTGCGCTTCGTCTTCATCTTCGCGGGTGCTGCGCTCATCAGCCGGTTCGCCTGGATATTACTCGTATTCGGAGGATTCCTGGTTTACAGCGGTGCCAAGATGTTCCTCAACAGAAACAAGAAGGAAGAGATCAATGCCCTGGAGCATCCGGTGGTGAAGTTCATGCAGAAGCGCCTGCATCTGGGTCCGCTGGTGATGACGGTGGTGTTCATCGAGTTCTGCGACCTGATTTTCGCCTTCGACAGCATTCCAGCCGTTTTCTCGGTATCGCTCGACCCGTTCGTGGTGTTCTTCTCGAATATCTTCGCCATCCTGGGCTTGCGTGCCCTCTTCTTCCTGCTGGCAGCGATAGCAGATAAGTTCCGCTATCTGAAGGTGGGTGTGAGTGTGCTGCTGGTGTTCATCGGTGTGAAGATGCTCATCCACGATTTCTTCGAAATTGATGCTGTCAGTTCGCTGGTATTCATCATCCTCGTACTGCTCGTCAGCATCGGGGCTTCGGTGGTGATTCCGCAGAAACAGGAAGCGTTGGAAAATACGAAATAAGCAAACCATTCGTAAAGGAGATTATCATCAGGTAATCTCCTTCCAGGAAAACATAAAAAGGGCGATTGCTATTCCCCACGCAAGGGATAAGCAATCGCCCTTATCTTTTATGAACTTAGTTTAGAAAGAAGAGCAAATGAATTGGCTTACCCTTCGGCCGCCGAACTTTGTTTCTTCACTCTTCTCTCTTCACTCAATTTACTTCCAAGGATTCTCTGTTGGGTAAGGCAGGCTAGCTGGCTGGTTGTAAGCGATATCCTTGATGCCGAGATACTTGAATACCTCGAACAAGGTCTTACCTACGTGAGAGAATGCTACGGCTCCGTGGTGTGGATAACCCTTCTGAATCAATACGTGACGATAGAAGCGGCCCATCTCGTTGATGGCGAAGATACCGATACCACCGAATGAACGGGTAGGAACATCGAGAACCTCACCCTCTGCGATGTAGCTGCGGAGGTTGCCCTCAGAATCGCACTGCAGACGGTAGAATGTGATGTCAGAAGCTGCGATATCACCCTCCAAAGTACCACGGGTGAAGTCTGGTTTACCACCATTCTCCAACAAACGGTTCTGGATGAGCTGATACTTAATCTTACGGCTTGAGCACATCTTGCACTGTGGAGTGTTACCGCAGTGGAAGCCCATGAAGGTATCAGTCAACTTATAATCATACTTGCCCTTGATGTCCTCATCATAGATATACTGAGGAACAGAGTTATTGATATCGAGCAATGTAACGGTATCGTCAGAAGCACACATACCGATGTACTCAGACAATGCACCATAGACATCAACCTCGCAAGCTACAGGAATGCCACGGCTAACGAGACGGCTGTTTACATAGCAAGGCTCGAAACCGAACTGGCTTGGGAATGCAGGCCAGCACTTGTCAGCGAATGCTACATACTGGCGAGAACCCTTGTGAGCCTCTGCCCAGTCGAGCAATGTCAACTCAAACTGTGCCATTCTGCGACTGAGGTCAGGATAGTAGCAGCCTTCGCCCATCTCCTTGGCCATATCAGCGCAAACCTCGTCGATACGTGGGTCGTTCTCGTGCTCCTTGTAAGCTACGAGAAGGTCAAGCTCTGAGTTCTCCTCAATCTCTACACCGAGTTCGTACAAGCCCTTGATTGGAGCGTTGCAAGCGAAGAAGTCCTGTGGACGTGGACCGAAGGTGATAATCTTCAAACCCTTCAAACCGAGGATAACGCGAGCTACTGGTACGAAGTCCTGAATCATCTTAGCTACGTCCTCTGCTGTACCTACAGGATACTCAGGGATGTAACCCTTCAGGTGGCGCATGCCGAGGTTGTAAGAGCAGTTGAGCATACCGCAGTAAGCGTCGCCACGACCATTGATCATGTCGCCGTCACCCTCTGCAGCTGCAACAAACATACAAGGACCATCGAAGTTCTTTGCAATCAAAGTCTCAGGAGTCTCAGGACCGAAGTTACCGAGGAATACAACCAAAGCGTTGCAGCCCTGCTCTTTCACTTCGCCCAAAGCCTTGAGCATATCTTTCTCGTTCTCAACTGTAGTCTGGCAGTTGAAGATTTCACCCTTGTACTCTTTTACGATGTTCTCACGGCGCTGAGTAGAAAGCGCGATTGGAAAACAGTCACGGCTAACGGCAATAATACCGAGCTTTACTTGTGGAATGTTGTTGCTTACCATAATTAGTTTATTACTTAAGTTTTTGTATAAATTGCTTATATTTATTGATTCTTTTCTAATTGTTCGGCTGACAATTATTCATTGTTCCGAGCACAAAGGTACAAATATATTTTGTATCACCAAGCGTTTTAAGGAATTTTTAATTCAAAAAAATGGCGCAAAACCGAAATTCTGCGCCAAATGTAACATATGATAAAGTTCTTGATACATTTCATACATGTCTCTATTATCATCTGATACCCCTTTTCTGCCTTAACATCTTCTTTAATATCTTCGCAGCGGGCGGTACCGGATGGTGTAAATCTGATTGAAGTACTCCTTCCAGCTGTTCGACTCCTTGTCGTCATCACGCACGATACGGATGCCGTAGAATCGGGTACCCGTCTCCTTGTATTCCCGGAATCTCGACAACAGCTGCTGTGGCGGATCTGGAATCAGGAAGTCGGTAATCCAAAGCACATCGGCATTCACGTAATGGAGTCCGCCGTTGTCGAGAAGGTCGAACATCTGGGTCATCATCTTCTTTGCCGATGTTCCGCCTCCAATAAATGGAAGGTGGGTTGTGGTAGGCTGCCGCCGGATGCCTCGCCCGGTATGCGCCTGTCCATCTCCGTCGGACGGAGCTGCATCTGCTTCGGCTGATTCCATCATAGTGATTCCTATTCTCTTCAGGCGCTCTGCCTTGCGCTTCGCCATCAGGTCGATGGCACAGGTACTGACGGAGAAATCTATCAGGAAGCAGTCTCGCTCCAAATCTTCTGCCGTTTCTTCCAGCAGAGAGATGAGTGTAGAGGATATCCTCTCGGGCGTGCCATACATACTGGCTGAGGTGTCCAGACAGACGATCATCGGACCCTTGCGGGAGGCATGGGTAAAGCCGAGTTTGCGGGATGGTTTCGACATTTCGCTCTTATAACGGAAGGTCTGGAGTCTTCGCGTGCGATACTTATAGATAAAGAGGCCCTCCATATCCTCGTCACTGTACTGTGCCAGTTCGAGCGGGAGAAGGGAGTTGAGATCATCGCCCACGGTAATGCCCTCGATATCGCTACCCGCTGAATGCTCCATCTTCATCTCTACGCCCGATGCGATGGTGAGCCGGTCTTTGCCGTTGGCATCGGCTACTCGTCCCATCTTCGCCACAATTTCCTTGATTTCGGGATATTTGTCCTGAATCTTCACCTGGTTCAGACGGCGTTCAAACTCCGTTTCGGTCCATCCGTTCGTCATCAGTTCCCAGGCTTGTACGGCGCGCTGTTCCGAAACGCCCTTCGTCTTCATGTTGCGGGTTATCTGGTCCATCATGCGCACCAGTCCTGTTTCGAAGTTGTTCTGACGCAGGGAGATGAAGTCCTTCAGCTTGTTCAATACCTGATGGTCGATGCAGACCTTCCAGTCTCTTACCAGCCTTTCCCAGTTTTCGGGTTTCGAAGCCCCGTCTCCAGTCATCAGCTTGAGGAAGAAAGGCTTATCGAACCCATCTTCAGCATGTTCCTGTTCCAGCTGGTCGAGCAAAGGGAGCCACACCAGTTCATCCATCCGCTTGAAGGGAGCCCAATCGAGCACATCATCAGCCCGATGACTCTCGGTCCAGGCACGCTGGCGCTGGAACCGCATGTGATGGACGCATTCCACGATGAATTTTCCCACACTATCATAGAACACCTTGCTCTTAATCTTGCTGTTCACCACCTGGCGCACGAATTTCTGCACTTCCTCGCCAGTTTCTGCTATGGTTATTTTCAGGGTAAAGAGATGAATGAGATAATCCTTCAGCGGATCTTCCTTCAAATTCCAAGGCATGGCGGTATCTGTCGGATCAGGTATCTTCACCTGCCCCGACTTGCAGAAGTCATCCAGCATTTTCAGATAATACTGCGCCTCCGCCAAGTCCTTGTTATTCTGGTATTTCATAGGAGTAAATCCTTATTTTTTCTCCATCAGATATTCTGCGAAAATTCTTGCAGCGCTCTCCACTTTGGCAGCACAAGGACGGGTCTTGTAATATTCTGCCGTTCTTGCTGAAGCCACATAGCTGGACTGCGCCTTCTCATGTCCCTTCAAGCCCAGAATCTCGGCACAGATGATACTGCCGTTCTGCTTCTTCGATTTGGCGAGCAAATCCTGCACCACCTTATAGCAGGCCGACTTGCCCTCGCGGTCATCCCCCTCGGTCTGTCCGCAATCCAAGCCAACGAGCACCACGATGCCCGAAACGGCACCGCACATCATTCTCATTCTGCCTACTCCACCACCGAAGCCGGCACCAATGCGCTTCGCCATCTCATCATCAAGACCATATAAATCGGCAAAGGCAGCCACCACCGACTGGCAGCAGCCATAGCCCTGCATAAAGTTATCCACAGCCTGGTGAACACGCGCCTCCAACTCTGGAGTCAATATTTTCTGTTCATTCATCATGTTTTGATTCTTCTATATATAATAATGTAATAGGAGGCGATTAAACCTCATAGAGTTTCATCGTATCCTGACGGGTAAATGCCAACTCCTTATAGAAATCACGGAGATAAGCCGATATTTCCGCCTTATCATCAGCAGATGCGAAGAGATTTTCGCCCAACTGCTTTTCCAGCGAGCTCAAGCCATCCGAAAGAGTTTCTATCTCCCCCTCGTAATCCCTGCCATCCTCCGGATTCCTGCGGACACGATGATATTTGATGTCCTCAGCAAGCGCATTCTTCATCTCCACGAGTTTGTCTGCAAAAGGAGAAAAGAGGGCACGGATCACGATGTTTCGGATAGCATCCCGCTCTTCCGGCTCCTGCCACAGACAATGGTAGATAGGAAGCAAATCGCAGATATCCACCTCTTCCCGATCCTGCATGAAGGCAGAAGTGCGAAGCAGGCGGACGATATTCTTCCATCTTCGGTCACTCACATAGATGTTTCTGCGCTCGGCAGCCTCATCCACATTCACGGCTCTCAGAGATTTACGGATAGCGGAAATTGCATCGAGCACCTCGATTTTCACGCCAATCTTATCGATACGCTCCGTCCATTCAGCATACTCCTCAGCAGTAATAGCATTTGAATTCGCTTTTCCTTCGGCCGCCGAACTTTGTTTTTTCACTCCTCGTTCTTCACTCTTCACTTCAGAAGCTCTTTGTTCTTCACTCTTCACTTCCAAGAGCATCGCCCGGAAATTCTTCTCCAGTTTTATCGGTCTACTCTCTATTCTGATGACGAATCGGTCCCAGAGCGCCTCCAGTCCTTCTCCCTTAGCCGGCAACTCATTGCTTGCAGCCACGAGAAGTTTCAGAGGAAGATGCATTTCCCGATTGCCGTTACGGAAGATTTTCTCGTTAATCACCGTAAGGAGCGTGTTCTGGATAGCAGGACCCGCCTTCCAGATTTCATCCAGGAAAACCACATCGGCAGTAGGCAGATAACCCTCCACCGCACGCTCGTAAGTATCCGAAGTCTTCAGTTTCTGAATGCTCACCGGACCGAAGATTTCATCGGGTGTAGAGAATCGCGACATCAGATACTCAAAGCTCTGAGCCCCCCTGAATGCCGTCTTCAACTGTCTGGCTACCATACTCTTTGCCACTCCCGGAGGTCCCAGCAGGATGATACTCTCACCTGCCAGAGCTGCCAGGAGCGAGAGCGATATCTCCGTCTCCTTCTCATAAATGCCCCGGTTCATCTCACCGAGTAATTGTTTGAATCTTTCAAGCATATTCTTACTTTTCTATTCAGAATCGTATAAAGACGAAAAGAAGTTAAGAGATAAAATTCATTATCCCTTAACTTCCTCATATTCTTTTATATAAATAAGGTATGGCTTACTTTACGTTGCCCACCTTAATCAAGTACTCAGCAATCTGAACAGCGTTCAGGGCAGCACCCTTACGAATCTGGTCGCCAGTCAACCACAATGTGTTACCATTGTCATCAGCCAAATCCTTGCGGATACGACCTACATATACATCGTCCTTGCCGGCGCTCTCCAATGGCATTGGATAAACGTAGTTCTGGGCATCATCCTTTACGGTTACGCCTGGAGCAGCCTCCAAAGCCTTGCGGATGTCCTCTACTGCCAATGGCTTCTCTGTCTCGAACCAAACACTCTCTGAGTGAGAACGGAGTGAAGAAACGCGAACGCAGGTAGCACTGGTGCGAACATCAGAGTGCATAATCTTGCGGGTCTCGTTATACATCTTCATCTCCTCCTTGGTGTAATCGTTAGGAGTCATCTTGTCAATCTGTGGGATGACATTGTATGCCAACTGATGAGGGAACTTATTGATATGCTCAGTCTTACCAGTCTCGATGATATCCTTATACTGCTGCTCAAGTTCAGCCATGGCAGCAGCACCAGCACCTGAAGCACTCTGGTAAGAAGAGATATGAATCTTCTTGATATGGCTCAAGTTATCGATAGGCTTCAACACTACAACCATCATGATGGTGGTACAGTTAGGGTTGGCGATGATGTTGCGAGGGCGGTTCAGGGCATCCTCAGCATTTACCTCAGGCACAACCAGAGGCACGTCGTCGCACATACGGAATGCGCTAGAGTTATCAATCATCACGGCACCATACTTGGTGATAGTCTCGGCAAACTCTTCTGAAGTGCCGCCACCAGCAGATGTGAAAGCAATATCGACATCTTTAAAGTCATCGTTATGCTGCAAAAGTTTGACCTCATAGTCCTTTCCCTTGAAGTTGTATTTTCGTCCGGCAGAACGCTCAGAACCAAACAACACCAAATCATCCATAGGGAAATTTCTCTCAGCAAGGATACGCAAGAATTCCTGTCCTACTGCGCCACTTGCACCAACAATTGCTACTTTCATAATCGAATCTTTTAATTTATAAAGTTGTTATAAGTGTAAACTATGGAAGAGAAAGCCAGCCTCCTTATCATCTTCATGATTCCTCATTCTCTGATAACTTCATGATTTTTCATCATCTTCTGATAGCTTCATGATTCCTCATCTTCTGAAAGCCGGAAACAGCTTATTTTCTCAAATCCGCTGCAAAGTTAAGACTTTTTCTACAATATCAAGCATAAATTCCCAAAAATTATTGCTTTTTGCTGCAAATTTATCATTTTTGCTTACTTTTCTGCAAGAATATGCAAAAAATAAGAGAAAAATAGTTGCTATTGCGTTTGGCTGTTCAAAAGAAGAATGCAAGCATCCTCATAAAAAATATCAGGAAATCTCTCCTTGGATTATATTCAAGGCACGATAGAGTGCTGGAAAATTGAATTATCTCTCTTAATGAGTCATAATCATCCCCAAAGAGTTCTTGCAATCCTCGCACAACCCATGTTTCATGTAGAAGGTATTCTTGCCATGGGCATCCTGCATCAGGCACTTCGGGGCATTCTTCTTGCAATGCGGCAAGCCACGAGAATGCAGGAATTCATGGATTGTTACTTTCCATAAGTCATCCTTTCGTTTCAATCGGAAGGTTGAAACCACACAGGCGTCACCTGGCCGGAAACTCAATCCCATAATTCCATAGTTGTATTGTCCATGAATAGAAGTAGAGATGTCTCGATGCGTCAAACCTATCGTTACGATTTCATCATTACCTCCATGCTCTTCATGCAACATTTTCAGGATCCCCCCAGCCCAATACCTGTTTCTTGGTTTGTAGAGACATGAGGCAGGTATTTCTTTCTTGTCTCCAACAAATACAGAAGCCTCCAACCAAGCCTTTGGTACCTTATTGAAAATGAAACCCAACTGCTTCACGAGTTCTTCTCTCAACTGTTCTGCCTCCTGATGTGAGAAATTTCCCAAAGGCTTTAACTCTATGACATAACCCAATGGAGGATCAGCAGGGAGGCTGTCTCCCATTCCCTCATTGCCATGACTCTGATTTCCATTGGAACAACCTGCTAAAAACAGGATTGAGATTCCAGCTATAAACAATAATAACTTCTTCATAATCTTCAAACATATAATTAAAAAAACATAGACATTTCTATTCCCAATATGATCAATAACTTCTTCATAATAATGCAAAAGTAGAAAAAAATAAGCAAGTAATGATGCTATCCATACGTGGATTGTATCAAATACTCGCTTATGTGTATGAAATCATCAATGCCTATAGCATCAAATCCTTTATGGTTGTACCATTCATGAATCTGCTTAAATCTACCCTTTCTCCAATACCATGCAAATGTCCGGTTTCTGAATACTGCCAGATATTGCACTTTCCTCTGCCGTCGATAGAGGGTTGTCTGGAGTTATAATTGGCGATGAAGAGATAATAGCGATTGAACTTCGCCCCCATCTCCTTATTATAGAAGCTCTCGTTGCTATAGATGATAGGATACTTGCCATAGTGTTTCTTCACCAAGTCAGCAAACACCTGTATGCTATCCTGCAGCTGTCGTCCCTTCCATCTTCCCTGGATGCCTTTCTCCTCCACATCCAATACAGGAATCAAGTCTTGCTCACTCTTCTTCACCATCTTTTGGAAATCCCGGAACTGAGCAGTTACTGAAGAGCCGGCAGACATCAGATGATAAGATCCCACCTTCAACCCATATTTACGAGCCAGTCTGATATTTCGGCGATAATGTCGATCCACATATCCCTTACCATGTGTAGCTCTGATATAAACGAACTTGATTCGCTTGTTCTTCGCTATTTCCTTCCACTTGATAACTCCATTGTGTTTCGATACATCAATGCCGTCATATCCGCCACGAGTATAAGGTTGCCCTTTCAATCTATCAACGAACACATCAGAATAAGATGAAGCGATGCCTAACCATCGCTTCACCTTATATGGCGACACCACATACATGATTCCCAGACCAATACCAGCCAAAACGACCAGGCTGCCTAAGGAAACCGAAGTATATTTCAATCCTTTCTTCATTACATTTTATCTTTTAGTTGTTTTTAGGGGGACAAAGATAATGAATTTATCCGAAACAGCATAGAAAGTTGGGGGATAATTGTATGAAATGGGGGGGGCTGGAAGTACCAAATGACAAAACGGATGCTTGACCACACCATTGTTCCAAGATTCCCACTTGGATTTCTTTTTGAATCAATCAAAGGATATTCACCATTTTATTACTGGCATATTCCCATCAAACTTATCCCACATTACGGGATGTTGACGATTCCCTGATGCTTCTACTACTCCCTGATGTACGAAGTTATAAATTTCCTTAGCCGTGATAACTCTATCCTTGTTTGTATCAGCACCACCTCGCAAGCCACGTTCCAAGAACACAGTAAACAGGCTATTCTTGAAACCTGTCTGTCTTGGAGTTTCTAAGGATTTCTCCGTTGAACGAGAAGAAAGGAAGAACATCACATTCTCTTTAGAATAGTTAGTATTCCGCTTATTCGTATTTCTCATTTTCCCTGCAAAGCAAGCATCCACGAATATCATTTTCTGCTGAGCTTTACTCTGTCTCATAATGCTCAATACAGAAGAGTAATACAAAAATCCATCGTAACACACCAATCCACCAGGCACACCATGACCACTAAAGTATAGGATAATAGCATCTGATGGCGAAGCCTTGGCAAATGTATTACGCATTGCCGTACATACCTTTTTGATCGTAACGTCTGAATTGACAAAACAATCAACCGTAGCATTACCATTCTTGGTAAAGATGCCCGATATGGTCATGGCATCATTCGCACTTACCCGAAGATCGTTCTGACGACCGGGATAATCGGCAATACCAACACACACGATATAGGTTCTTGCTTGCAAAAACAAAATGCCAAACAAAAACATGGCTATTATGGATAAAATTCGTTTCATAACAAACTCATTATTATTAGCGAGCAGAATGATAAATAACAATTCTGCCCGCTATTCTTACTAATCACAAACAGGTCTTATTGAACGCAGAGTCTGAATTGGCTCATACGTCAAAGCAGAATCTTCTTCATTAAAATAAAGATAATAGGCATTCACGTAATGAGCTCTGCTAGAACTCCAATAATATTCAAATGATTTTTTTCTATTTTAACCTAAAAACTACAGGTACACTATATCTTACTCGCACGCACTCTCCATTTTGCTTACCCGGAATCCACTTAGGCATAGATTCTACTACACGCATAGCTTCTCTGTCTAGAGCTGGATCTGCAGATATAGCAACTTTCACATGAGAAATGCCTCCATCATTTTCAACCACAAAGCTGATAATCACCCTACCTTGAACACCATTTTCCTGTGCTTCAATCGGATATTGAATATTATTGCCAAGATACTGCATCAAGGCGCTTTGTCCTCCAGGAAATGAAGGCATCTCTTCAACGACATCATATACTTTTTCCTGCGATTCTTGGGATGTATTATAGCTCAGCTGTTTGTCATTTACATCTTGTTCAGCACCTTGCTTTTGAACACTTTCTTGTACAGTTGTTTCAATATTTGGTACTGTCTTTTCTATTGCCTCATTATTACCTTGACATTTCATAAAAGCATAAACACAACCAATTACGAGAACAGCCAGTATCGCCAGAAAGATCCTTCTAGAATTTGATAGATTGTCGTCTTCATCGACATATTCCACATTTTCTTCCTTCTTTGGGACAACTATCGTCTGTTCATGAGTATCAACAAGATTGCTAGAAAGCTTTTGAGGCAAGACTTGTGTTTTCTCTTGATTAGTCAATACTTCTGAGGCGATAGTAGGCATCGTACTATTCATCAACTTCAAAAATTCAGATACAGTCTGCACTCTATCCTTCTTTCGAGGATTCATACCTTGCTCTATAGCGTGCCAAACAGTATCAGAAATACCAATAGGCTTATCTCCTATTCCTTCATTCAAGACAATACTAGCTTCAGGAGGATTCTTACCAGTAAGCAAATAGAACAAAGTTGCAGCAAGACCATAAACATCTGTTGCAGGAGAGAAATCCTGCAAACTCTGTTGGTACTGTTCCAAAGGAGCATAGCCAGCACTAATTCCTACGGGAGTAGAACTAGTCTGATGCCCTTCTTCTGTATAGCCTTTTGAGATTCCAAAGTCAATAAGCATAGCACCACCTTTATCATCAAGCAGGATGTTACTTGGCTTTACATCATAATGACAAATATGCCTTTGGTGCATATACTCCAATGCCGAACCTATTTGTTGGATATACTTAATGGCTATTGTCTCATCCAAAGCACCATGCTGCTTCACATAATCAGTCAACGAGCCACCACTCAAATATTGCATCACATAATAGACCGTATCATATTCCTCAAACACATCTACTACTTTAACGATATGAGGATGATTCATCTGTGCAAGGTTCTTTGCTTCCTTAACAAACTTCTTGCGATATAACTCTACCAAGGCACGACTTTCTTGGGAAGGAACGGTTATCTTCCCCGTCCCTTCCTCACGCTCACAAGTGTCCTTCATAAAGAACTCCTTGATTGCCACAGGTACATCGACCTCCATATTACCCAAAGATCCAGAAACTGTTTCTTTCATTATTGCCTTATAGGTAATACCGAAACCACCTTGTCCTATGATCTTTTCTATTTTATACTTTTTGTTTTGAAGATATTCTATCATAATTATCTATTCATAATATTCAACGACTCTCGTTTTCTATACATATCCTGTTCAAAAACATTTTTTACAAGATACCATATGATTATAAAAATCACATCCAGTACAAACTGAAACAATTTTGCCCGAACCATTACATTTTCCACAATATGCATGAGAACATACAGCCCCCACACTCTAAACAGGCGTTTCCAAATGTTCCAACAGTTCCTCGTCCAAAACAAGAACGACATTGTATTTGATGATTACACCACTTCCTTTACAAACGGGACATCTATCCTCTATTACAACTGTACCATTACAGAAAGCACATTTTATACGCCCAGAACCACCACATACGAAACACTTTTCTTGGTATTTCCCAGTTCTTTCTTTTTACAGGAGACACATAATTTTTCATATCAAAACTTTCTTTTGTTTCTGTTTCCCCCATGCAAGTCTATCGCCAGCAACTTCTAGTGTTTTTACGCCCAATTTACATTTAGACCATTTTACAGTCAAGCCCATATCTACATATCCTTCTTCTCAAATATTCGAATTACCTAATGCCAATCTAAAGCCAACAAGACAATTCGTACCTAAAGGTTTCTTAGAAGTTATAAAACTCTCAGATGCTTCATCCAAGCAACAACCTCCTCGAACACTCCACCTCTTATCATTTATATCAATACAAGCATTGTCACACAACTCATCAACATTACCGGTCATATCATATAACCCTAGTTCGTTCGGGCGTTTTTGTCCAACATCTTCAAGATTCGTTTTTTTTCCATTATAGAAATTTGCTACTCCAAGAATATCATTACCTCCTGAGTATTTATATCCATGCCCACAAATGCCACCTTTTGCTGCTACTTCCCATTCTAAGTCTGTAGGCAATCTATATTGTTTTCCTGTTTTTTCATTTAGACGTTCCAAGAACTCTAGCACCTGCTTTCTAGACACTATCTTCGGATGATGTTTTTTGCCCATTGCAGCCTCGTTTTTTATTCTATGCTTATTGATATAAGCTTCCACACCACCCATCTGAGCAAATATCAATCTATAGACTGGTCTTTCGTCCATCACTGCATCATATTCCTCATTGGTAATTTCGTATTTCCCAATGTAAAAATCCGAGAAGGTTACTCCATCAACTGTTCCACCTTTAACCTTTACCATATTATCTACAAGTTCATTGATTACGATATGCTGATGCACTTTCACATAACCCACTTTTATCAAAGATAGAAGCATAGAAATCGTCAACAAGCTCATAAAAATTGTCCTTGCCCATTTCCCTTTTCCTTTACCAGCACTAGCATTTGTTGTAGACGATGCAATTGGTGCCTCAAATTCATTTACAAAAGTTTTTTTTGAAACAATTGTTGTTTCACCAACGGAAATAGAGCCTATAAAATCAGATATATTTTGAAACCTATCATTTTTACGAGGGCACATTCCACGTTCTACGCTTCGCCATAGTTTTGCAGAAATACCATCAGATTTTCGGCCAATTCCATCATTCAAAACGATACTAGCCTCCGCGGGTACTTTACCCGTCACCAAGAAATACAATGTAGCAGCAAGTCCATAAACATCTGTTGCAGGAGAAAAATCCTGCAAACTCTGTTGGTACTGTTCCAAAGGTGCATAGCCAGCACTAATTCCTACGGGAGTAGAACTAGTCTGATGCCCTTCTTCTGTATAGCCTTTTGAGATTCCAAAGTCAATAAGCATAGCACCACCTTTATCATCAAGCAGGATGTTACTTGGCTTTACATCATAATGACAAATATGCCTTTGGTGCATATACTCCAATGCCGAACCTATTTGTTGGATATACTTAATGGCTATTGTCTCATCCAAAGCACCATGCTGCTTCACATAATCAGTCAACGAGCCACCACTCAAATATTGCATCACATAATAGACCGTATCATATTCCTCAAACACATCTACTACTTTAACGATATGAGGATGATTCATCTGTGCAAGGTTCTTTGCTTCCTTAACAAACTTCTTGCGATATAACTCTACCAAGGCACGACTTTCTTGGGAAGGAACGGTTATCTTCCCCGTCCCTTCCTCACGCTCACAAGTGTCCTTCATAAAGAACTCCTTGATTGCCACAGGTACATCGACCTCCATATTACCCAAAGAACCAGAAACGGTTTCTTTCATTATTGCCTTATAGGTAATACCGAAACCACCCTGACCCAGAACCTTTTCTATTCTGTATTTGCCTTTGCAGAGAACAGCGTTATTGCATAGTTGTTTCATAACTTCTTATTTTTAACAGTCCATATTGGTATCCTATAACCAGGAAACAGATATACCGCATTTATATAGGGAGCACTTGGGTATGGAACAAAAACAGTTTTTGGTGTGTCGCTATTATATACTTGCCAAAAATATGCCGTCTCTGCATTTTTTAACTCAGCAAAAGTTTTATAACCATGCCCTTTAAATACAATAGAATTTCCATTAGGACCAAGTACTATATGAACATAGTTATCGTCTTCATCGTACTTTATACTGATTTCACAATACTCTCGAAGTTCATCAACTTGCTCTTTTGTCGGAATATCATATTTCAGAGCTTCAGGATATGGTAAGAACAGCACCCCATCCCCATCTTTTACATAATCCGAAGCCCATAATGTTCCACTCGGAAGTCCTAAGTCAACAAACTCAGTCTCTTCCGATACAGAATCCTTAACTACCTTATCGATACCATCTTGATAGCCTGCATTGTAACCAGCCATATAAGCATCAGCTACGACCTTGTTCATCGCTTCGGTTACCTTATCCTCAGCGTATTCTTTTGCTTTATCTATATTATTCATTTTAATTCAAGTTTATGGTTTGGCCATAATTTTTCAATTAGCTTGTAGCTATCTAAAACTAAAAATTTTTCTTCCCCAATATTCTCTCTCAATTCTTTAGGGAAATCCAACAAATCTTCATTTGTTTTTACCACAACAAATTCAATATTCTTGTAGTCAAATTTCAGGTTTTCATTCATTCTCCATTCTCTTTCATGGGTATAATCTACCGTCTTATTTAACTTTTTCTTTATTCTTGGCGGCATATAACTTGGTTGAAAAGGAGATATTAAATAATCAACATTTTCATTCAACAGCACATTGCCTTTTTTTTCATTCTTTAAACGCAAAAATATATCACTACGTAGATAAAAAGCAGGAGATCCATGTTTACCAAAAATAAACTTTTTTGAAAAACCGATACCATAAGGAGAGTAACTTTTAGAATGTTCGATAAAACTCGTCCAAGGACATTCTGTAAAGCAAACTGCTTCACTAGAAGTCCATGGCATTGTTGACATATAAATAACTCTTTCTCTCAATATCGATATAAGTTTATCTTTAGCAGACATTTTACAATATTTATCTTCTAATGTATTTCCTTCATTTACACAAACAGTATCTTTGGTAAAATGGGCTAAATAGTTTGAAAAATCAGGTTTATTCATAATCACTAATTTTAAATATTAATTCCATGTACCTTCTTCCGTTACTTCTATTAATTCATCTTTTTTCCACGTTCCTGTTTGATAAGTATGATTTCCATAATAAGCAGTACCTTTTCCTGACCTCTGCCCATTTTTGAAATTTCCATCATACTGAACTATATATTCTGGATGGTTTTCATCATAAGGGAATGTTTGTTGTCCATATCCCTCTTGAACTCCATTTACCCAACTACCATTATACGTACTTCCACCAAAGAAAATAGCATTTCCTATACCATTAAAATTACCATTAGCAAACTGGCCTTCATATTTACTCACATAACCATTTTTACCATTTGGCCATTCCATCACTCCCTTACCATGCGGATTTCCATTTTTAAATTCACCTTTATAAGTTGAACCATCCTCGTAAGTTACTTCATGATAACCATAAGAATAATCCTCCCCATAATATTGCATTGTATCTGCAGCCGTTGAATCAACCCACATAGAATCCGAATCAGCTGAAGCTGCAACCGCATTTGTTGCAGTTTTCGTTACATTCTCACATCCACGTGTCATAAACGCAATGGCACATACTACAACTATCACAAGTATAAACACCACTACAAAATGCGTATTTTTATTAGCAGTATCGTCACTTGTTTGTTTTTCTATCTTACTCTGAGGTTGTTCATTCTCTTCAACTTTTGCATCTCCATGTTTACTTGTCCACACTGTTTTTCCATCATCATTAACTGGATTAACATAAGATTGATGTGGACTAAACACTTTTGTCTCTTCATTGTTAGAAGTAGCAACAGAAGACTGTTGCAAGATACGTCTTATCTCCCCCACATTCTTCGGTCTCTTTAACCTATTCACTTGCATCATCCAAACAACCAACTTCTTCATTTCCTCTGAGACATTAGGCATTGGGAGGGCAAGATGCTTGTCCTCTGTCTCGTCTTCAGAAAGGTCAGAAACTGATGGTGGGTCTTGATTGGTAAGTAACTTATACATAGTGGCACCAAGGGCATAAAAGTCTGTCCATGGTCCGAACTTATCATAGCTCTGCGCCATTTGCTCACTAGGGGCATAGCCATTCGTATAACTGATTCCAGTACTCATCGTGGCACCGCCTACCGTACTTTGTTGCTTACTTGCACCAAAGTCTATCAACTTGACTACATTATGACTATCCACCATAATATTGGCTGGCTTGATGTCAAGATGGAACATACCTTCGTTATGGATCGCCTCAAGACCATCCAATATCTGATTCAAGTAATTGCGAACCTCAGACTCTGCCAAAGGTGTATTTGTACGCTTCAAACGAGCAGATAGATTTTCTCCATCCACATAATCCATTACATAATACGCAGTACCATTCTCCTCGAAAAGGTCATAGACCTTGACAATATGAGGATTACTGAGACTACGGAGACGGCGAGCTTCTTTCTTGAACTTCTCTCGCTGTAGCTCAAAGCTATTGGTATTCTCGGCATTACTTACACTAATGGTAGTGCTATTACCATCACGCTGGCACACGCCCTTTACAAAGAACTCTTTGATGGCATAAGTCTCATCAAACTCGATGTTCTTTGCTAAATAGGTGTTGCCGAAGCCACCTGATGCTAAGTAGCTTTCAATTTTGTAAGTTCCGTGTAGGATGGTTCCTACCTGGAGCATATTTTGATTATTTATTTCGTTCATTTTTGGCAGTATCTTGTTTTATAGAATCTTGCTTTGTTGTATCAGTCTCTATCTTTTGCTGGCTATTAAGCTCTTTCACGGTCACTATAGAATCCTGCAAAGCTGCCTCTGTTTTATGCTTGCTATAGTAGCCATAACCAGACATGCCAACAGCAGCCAATACCACTAAGGCAACAAAGGCAATGAAGAGAGATTTCTTTCTTTTCTGCTTATTCACCATTTCAACTATCACACTATCAGGAACAGGCGGTGGTGTACCAGCAGGCTTTACGACTTCAACATCAGGAGAAGCTGTCACCTCTTCCACATCTGGCTTGATATTCAAAGCATTGCATTTCGCCGTAGGCTCTTCATTTACAAGGCACACATCAGCCTCGTCATGACTCACCTCTTTGATGTGTACTATATAAGCTGAATGATTATCTTTATTATCTGAGGTTTCTGAAATCAGCATCTGTCGTTTTTCTTCATCACGAACATTCGCGGAGAAGACATCCAACAGCTCCTCATCCTCCATATGTTCCAACATGCCGTCAGAACAAATATAGAAGTAATCACCTGGCTGAATATCTGAAATATGGATAACATCAGGTTTTGGATGATTTCTGTCTCCAGCTATCATCGCACGAGTGATGACATTTTTCTGTGGAAATGTCTTCATCTCCTCATAGGTCAACTCACCAGCCTGATAAAGATCATACACTAGGGAATGGTCACGACTCTTATATAATATGGTATGCGAAGATGGACGGAGATGGTATATTCTACTATCTCCAATATGGGCTGCCGTACATCCATTACTGTGAAAATACAGCAAAGTTAAAGTTGTTCCCATCTGACGGGAATCTCCCGCAATACCCAGTTTATCCAGTTCTTCGTAGGCATACGCTAAAGCATCAGATAGCAACTTATCTTCCAAGCCTTCAGAAGCAACTGCATGCTGCAACAAAAACGAAGAAAGACTTTTGCAAATACTTTGGCTTGCTACCTCACCATGCTCATGTCCACCCATACCATCACAGAGCAAAAACAAGCGGTCATTCTCCGTTGCTTTGCCCTCTATTGGATAGATGCTATCTTCCTGGTTCGCCCTCTTACCCAACTTATGGATAGCTAAAGGCTGACATATCTTGATTCTCATTGTTAGCTTTATTTTTGATGATAAACAACGGTTGTGTTACCCATCTTGATGATACTTCCTTCGGTCAAGACGAGCTGGTCATCCTCGTTCAATAATTGTCCATTCACATAACTGGCATTTTTATTATGGTAGTTAGACACCACCACCCTAACCTTGTCCGTAGAAGCCTTAATTACCTGGATAGCAAGATGCTGACGGCTCATATATCTATCATCAGTAGCTATCTGTACAGTTGCCTGCGAAGTAGTAGCCTTGCGACCTATCACATTATTGCCGAACCCTAACGGATACTTCTGACCACCATAGAGCAAATAACCAGGAGTAACCTCTTCTTTCTTGCCTGCAAGGATTGTTTCATCAGATTGAGAAGGAGAAGAGGAATGTCCCACGTAACGAGTTTCTCCATTATCTCGATTCACATACTGAGTCTCACCATTGCTGTTACCAACATATTCTGTTTCCCCAAAAGATTGCGGAGTTGCAGCATGTTGCTGTGAGAACATCACTCTCAGCTGAGTTTTACATTGAGGACAAGTAATCATCTTAACCGCTTCGTTTTGAGAATTTCTCACGTCAAGCAATACACCGCAACTCGGACATTTGATTCTTTTAGTTTCCATTGCCACCATCTATTTTAATCAATGTTTATGCCATCTGAATATCAGCATCAGACATATAGTCTGGCATATCAGGAGCAACATCAGGATTCTCTAAGGATGCTGTTTGGAGATTTGGATCAGCAGAATCATCAACTCCGGTATCAGCGAAATCACTACCACTTGGAGTTATCACTTGTCCTGTATGCAAATCAATTGCTTCACCAACGTCAATACTTCCATTGCCATTGGCATCACAAATAGCAACATCAGGATTTCCATCCTGATCAAAATCTACCACACTCACTTCCTGACCATCCACTTCGAAGACACCCACTGTAGCCATGGAGCCATCAGCAAGCTGAACTTCACCCGCATTAACCAAATGAACATCTGTATTTTGGTCATCAGCCACCTGCACATCACTTGCCTGATGCAAATTTGCATCATTGTGAGCAACAGATACATCCTGGTCTGCATGAGAAGAATGAGATACCATAGCAACATCTTCCGCTTGATGAGGAGCTGCATTCATTTCTTCAGCACGTACTTCTGGCTTTACAGCCTCAGCATAGTCGTTCTTTTCTGTATCTGTCATGTTGTTCCACTCGTCCTCGGTATAAGTACTATAGATATTGCCATGCCAATGGAAAGCGCCACCAGGACCAACTTCGGCTCTAGCGGTATCAAAAGCCTCCTTAAAGCTCTGCTCATCATGACTCTCTGCTACCTTGATAGAGGCATTATCATTAGCTGCAGCAGCATCTTGCGATGGATTCTCCCCTTCCGGTTTTGTATCGGGAGTTTCTTCTGTACTTGCAGCAAAGGCATCTGTGGCATACATAGCACTTGCACCTAACAAGATACCAGCAGCACCACCTACCGCTACTTTCTTCCAAGTTGCCTTATCAGCAGCGTTCTGAGTTTTATCTTTACTTTCCTGCATTACTTCAGGATGTGTATTATTGAAATACATAGTTTCTTCATTCTGTGCCATAACTATTCGTTTTAAAATGATTACTGGTGCAAATTTAGTGAAATAATAAATAGATAGGTACTTTTTTTGTGCTCATTACACAAAACCTATCTTCTATTGTAGGAAATCACTTTTTGATTTTAGCCTTGCAATAAGGACAAGCCTCATTCTGCATTAAAACGTCATAAGACTGAAAGCCCAGGAAGTGATGACAATGAGGGCAAACATAATGCTGCTGAAACTCTTCAGTCAACTGTTTCTGCCTTAACGGTCCCTTAAAAGAATCCTTATATGCTTTTACAGTAAAGCCTACAGAAATCAAAATACCTAAGAGATACAAGCCTATATAAAGAGGAGTTTCTCTAAATTCGGGGAAAATGATACTCAAAGCGATGGCTCCCATAGTAATCAAACCAGTAATGCCACGAAGAGAATTAAACTTGCGGTCAGCAATTTGCTGATCAAGTTTATGTTCATCATATTCTTCCCAAACACGCTGCAATGGACGAAAATCTACCATTTGAGGAACAAAACTCTTTATCCAATCCCAACTAACCAAAAATTTGCTTGGACCAAGTTCTATTTTATCCTTTTCCATGATAGTCTTTGCAATTATTTCCACTCCATTGACAAAAGTAACATTCTGAGTTTTTAGATTCGTAATTCTATAAGAACCATCTGGATTAATGGTCAAACTACAATGTTGACGGCTCACAGTCATAGGAACACTTCCAGCACCCCCAAAAGTCTTGGATTGTTGTCCCATTGTTATTCTCAATTGAGATGTACTAGCATCACGTCCAATGATTAATTCCATAAAATTCTTTGCTTGATTAGTTTATTTTTTAGTTATGAGTAAATCCTTCATTTGCTTCAAGGCTTCCTTAGAAATACCTAAAGCAAAAGCAAAATGCTCATAATCTGATAATATCAACTGTTGCTTTTGCGTATTGACCTGATAAATATAGCCAGTGTTGATGATAAAACGCTTACCCACTCGCATAAAAATACTCTTGCAATCTACAAGATGCTCTGCCAAGTACTTCTCCATCTGAGTCAAATTCAGACAAACAACAGCCTTCAGCTTGTTAATAGTAACAATCTGTGTATAATTGCCATCTCCTTCGAAATAAACAATTTTGGAAACATCTAATCTTAAGAGTTCCGTCTTTGTATTGAATACGATAAATTGACTATCCATATTTACCATTTACATCGCCGACTTGTTCCCAGAAGTAGCTATCGGTCATTAAGTTTTCAATGAAAAAGCGTGGGACTATTGTTCGGTCGCCGAAATAGAGGTTGTGGAAAGACCTTTCAACTAGCAACTAACAATAGCCCACGCCAAAAGGTATATCGGCACCTTCCTCCTATAGAGAAAAGGATACAATAATCCCATAGCGTGAGCCGTATTGCTGTTCGTCATAGTTGAATTTTGAAATTTCCACATTTCTATTTCAAGACTAACGTTCAATACGCTCATTCATTTGAGTCTTCATCGCAGCCGTTCTTTTCCGTCTGCTCCAACTCTGACCGCAAAAGTAAGCAATATTCTTGATACCGCCAAACTTTTTGCGATGTTTTTTTGTCCCGAAGGAAAAAAATGGCATTGAACGCTGCCATTGCCGAGAGAAAAATACTTCCACATTTCTATTCTATGACAACAATTCTATGCCCTATACCTATATACCATCCCTTACGAAAAGGTAAACAACCTGTCACGATTATCTCTTCGTTATCGTTCCCTTTCTGGCATTCACAGTAAAATTACCAAGGGATGTCTTGACTTTATAAACGCCATTCTTCGATGACACCAGCTTTGCCGACATTCCCATAAAGCTGACGCCGCCATCCTTCTTCTCGAGAGTATACTTTCCAAAAGGAGTAACTACGATGATGTGGTGCTTGGTGTTCTCAACTACACCATACACTGTACCGGATGGAGCCTGCTTTACCTGCTCGGCTACACTCTTTACGGCATTTGCCACATCGGTATTGTTACTCTTTGCAAAACTGGTTGTGGTGACAGCTACTACCATCATCAACGAAATCATAATCTTCTTCATACCTTATTATATATAAAAAGGGTTATACTTCATGTTCCCCGTTCCACGAATCATTCTCTTCTATCGCTTCCCGATTACGAGCGCAAAAGTAAGAAGATTATTTCTATCAGTCAAATATCTAAACTTTCCTTGTATGAAATGCCATTCTGTATGTACCAAATGACAAAGAGGAGGCGTCATAAGTCTAAATTACAGTTGGCGCATAACAGTTGGCCTACGCATGCACATCACCTGTTGTGCAAGCGCATATCAGCTGATATGCAAGCGCACAACAGCTGTTGTGCGACCGGAGATACTAACTAACTCAAAAACATATACTAGCTTTTCTAACAACTTATACTATCTTTTCTAACAACTTATACTATGTTTTCCAACAACATATCAGCAACATTCCAACAAACAAAAAAGGGTGAATCATTTACTTATGACACACCCTCTTTGCTAAATCAGACGCACAATTGATCTTACCTTATAATATTATACACAAACTCATAATCGCCATTCTTCAGCCATCCGGGAACATCTTCTCTATTTTCCACAAGGCCTTATTCCTCCTTTTTTTAGTTCAAATTACAATTGCAAAAATACCTCCCGTCAATATTTATAACCAAAATTCATATACCTACAAGTTTGGAATCTAGCAATAAAAACAAGAGGATTGAGAGGCTAGGATTCCTTGTTTTCTGCTCTATATTAAGAACAAGACCTATAGTTGTACGACTATACATGCTATGGTTGTACAACTGTAGAGTTATGGTTGTACAACTATAGGGGTTATAGTCGTACAACTATAGATTTTCCTCAACGGCATCATCTTGTCAAGAAATCACAAACACCTGATTATCAATAAGTTTCTATTTTTCTTCATATTTGTGATATTCTCAAAGAAACAATAAGCATCTGAAAATACGAGAATCTCAGGCAAGCTAATGTAAAAAAGTTTCATTCTTAACAACGCCACATCACTACATCTTCGGGATATTCTTACGGAGTACTTACTTCATTTTCCACCCATCAATGGTTCCCGTCTTCGACGAGAAGTTGCAGCCTATCTGATAAATCTTTCTGCCATCTGCTGCATATTCCTTGGCATAGCCCATATCCTCTATCTGCTTCAGGGCTTCTTCAGCCGAACCATCACGCTTGAATTCGAAGATGTAGATATAGTTCGGCGTCTCAACCACACAATCTACCCTACCTTCGCTTTGCTGCTTTTCAATGAACACCGTAAAACAGCTGATCATTCTCAATACGAGATAGAAGGTGTATTGAAAATAACGTTCCTTCTCGCGCTCATCGTCCTTACGACGCTGGTTATAAGGAATGCTGGCAAAGAAGGAAGTCATCAGATTCTCCAACTGATGGCAATCGCCCTTCGACATCACATCTACTACCTGAATAATCCAGGCATCCGTTGACTTCGATGGCTTCAGATAACTGGAAGCTACCAACGTCAGGAAACCGCTCCTCACTTCATCATTCGGGAAATCCAGAAGATAGGAATCGGTATCCATATTCCAATCTTTAATGGTGAGATAACCGCTCTGATAAATCATAGGCAACGGTGCTTCCACATCTGCCTTGTAGTCGATAAAACTACTCGTAGGATAAAACCTGTTCACCATCTCGTTGATGTTCTCATCAAAATGAGACAATAGGCGAACAAGATAGGTTGGCGAACCGGTGCGGAACCAATAATCTGCCAGAATCTTCTTGCTCAGCGCATTCAAGATACTGAAAGGATTATAGATATCAAGCATATTAGGACTGAAGTGATAACCATCAAACTTCCTCTTCAGTTTGTATTTCATCCCTTCCTCCGTCGTCTTGTATCTCACAGCCATCGCCTTAATTTGCTCATCAAAGGTAGAATACAACTCCTCTTCCGTAATACCACAAAGTGCCTCATAATGCTCGTCCATACTGATGTCGTTAGGCTGATTGAAACCACTGAACACGCTTACCTGCGAGAACTTGGTGACACCCGTTAGCAAGACAAACTGCAGGTCATCATCAGCTTCCTTGAACACAGAATATACGCCTTTGAGCAGATTGCGATTATAATCCTCCAAAGTCATCTTTCCATATTCATTCTGCACAGAAATATCCATATCCATCACATCAAGCAAAGGCTTGTCATACTCATCAATGAGTACAACTGCTCTTAACCCAGTTTTTGCGTGAGCTTTCTTGAGTACGGCCCGAAAGCGACTACTCAATGTCTTGGCAAACTCATCCTTTCCATATAACAATTCTGCACGGGCAATAAATTCCTCCAAAACATGCTCCAGAGTATAAGGTTCAACATAATTCTGTCCGCCAAAAGAGAAGTGAAACACAGGATATTGCTTCCATTCCTTCTCCAGATTATCGATGGCAAGCCCCTTGAACAACTCCTTTTTTCCCTCGAAATAGCATTTCAAAGTAGATACGAGCAACGACTTTCCAAATCGTCGTGGACGACTCAGAAAGTATATATTGCCATTTTGCACCAAATCATAAACGAGGCTAGTTTTATCAAGATATACATATCCACCCTCTATGATTTTTTCGAAGTCTTGTATTCCGATAGGATATTTCATATTGCTGCCGTTTTAAAATCTTTCGGCAAAGTTACAAAAAATAATGATACAAGCAAAGGAATATCCCGAAAAAAATAACGAGATTGCAAAATACCATATTTGTGGGATTGTTGACAAGGAAAAAAAATAATACCTTTGCCTTTTGAAAATAATAGTTTAAAATCATGGTAGAAACAATGAATAATATTGGAAATAGACAGCCAGATAGCAATGCTGGCTGCAGTAAGCAAAAAGGAGTGAAGAATAAGCAAACCCGGCAGCTGGTACTATGGATTGGCGCTTTGATAGTAGGCGCCGTCTTGGGGATATTCGGCATCAGCTGGCTGGATGGTCTGATGAACTTCATAGCCACGGTCTATACCCGCTTATTCCAGCTTTTGGCAGTACCAACCATAGCCTTGGCAGTTATCACAACCCTGGCATCCTTGGGCAACCAGGCAGATACCGGTAAGATATTCCGCCACGCCATCACCTACACCCTGCTCACGACGATAGCAGCTGCAGCAGTGGGACTGGTGCTCTACAACATCGTTTCTCCAGGCAATTTACCTACAGCCTTGGTACAGAGCGGTATGGCGGATGTTCCCCAAAAGCTGGGAGAAACCAGCTATTATGACCATATTCTTGGGGTAATACCCAACAACATCATCAAGCCGTTTGCCGAAGGAAATGTACTCTCTATATTGATTTTGGCGGCAGCAGCAGGTATTGCTTTAACCAAAATGCCATCAAGCGATAAGAAAGAAGTCGTGATGAAGGGATTGTTTGGATTACAGGATCTGCTTTTCATGCTGATTCATGGATTAATCTGGGCTCTACCTCTGGGTATCGTTGCCTTTGCAGCACAACTTTCAGCCCAGTTCTCTGCGGGTATCGTGATGGCTTCTCTAGGAAAGTACGTAGCTGTTATCCTGGGAGGTAATGTCATTCAATTCTTCATCATCCTCCCGCTCTTCCTCTTGGCAAGAGGCTTGAATCCAGTGCGCACTTTGGGCAAGATGATGCCGGCAGTATTAATGGCTCTGTTTACAAAGAGTTCTGCTGCTACGTTGCCGGTGACGATGCAGACAGCAGAAGACAGACTGGGAGTTTCCAATCAGGTTTCCCGCTTTGTATTACCTATCTGTACTACCATCAACATGAATGGTTGCGCTGCGTTTATCCTCGTAACCTCCTTATTCCTGATGCAGAATGGAGGAATGCCTTTACCTTGGACTACGATGATTCTCTGGCTCTTCATTTCAGTTATCTCAGCAGTGGGTAATGCAGGAGTACCGATGGGATGTTATTTCCTTACCCTATCTCTGATGTCCGGTATCAATGCTCCTATCGGCATCATGGGCATCATCCTGCCAATCTATACCATTATCGACATGGTAGAGACGGCAGAGAATGTATGGTCAGACTCCTGTGTCTGCGCCATGGTGGATAAGGACTTGAAAAAAGAGTCCAATTGAAAAAGTATTCTCATTAAAAGTTTAACATACATTCATTCTTCAAGCAACAGACGGGAACAACTGAGGAGGGAAGTATCTATCGAGAACAAGAACGAGAAGAAGGAGGAGAAGAAAGACGATGTTAAGCACATTGAGGTAAAGTAATCACTCATAACGTGCTAAGCAGCTTTCTGGATGACATTTCATTGCACCCTAGAAAATAATTAAAACGGAGGGCTAGTCCTGGTAATGGGCTAGCCCTTTTTTTGTGCCTTTGGGGTCATTACTGCAAGAAATCATCGTTGCTTACCTTTACACCAAGTGGTCCATAGTCGCCAAGAGCTTTGTGAGCAAGCTGCTTGTCGGGATCGGTCACATGGTCGATAGGTTCGCCAGTCTTATCCTTGTAAGCAGTAGGTGTCATGGTTGCGATGGAGTGTATCCATTTCCTGTCTGGAAGAATGTTCCTGTACATGACAGCCACAATCTCTCCGATAGGATTGCCGTCTATGTTCTTTTTCTCACTGTCCCAAATGAAGAGATTGACATACTCTCCGTTGGAATTCATTTCGTTCACCTTGCTCTGTATGGCTGATAGCTTAGGATTCTTTTTCAGGCAAACCACAAATGTTGCTTTCTTGCCATCGGCATAGCGAGCCTTCGCATCATATACAGACATATATGAGCGTGTGTCGCTTGCTGAGCCAATGCAGATAGACCAATAACGTGTCACAGCTTTTCTGTATTCCTCAGGCTTTGTTGGCACTGTGGCCGGTATGAAGGAGAATGTGAGCACAGAGTCCTCGCGCAAGTGCGTTCTTCCATAAAGGTATGCCGTGGAGTTGTTTGGATAGTACATGCTAACTGGAGCAAGGAAGAATGGCATCTCCCTGTTTTCGTCGGATTTCTGTGTAAACACCTTCGATGTTATCTTATAGACATTTGATACAACGTGTTCTGGCACGTAGGTCTCATGCAAGTTCATGTCGAGTGCAGTGATGGCTGGCAGTTCTACTCCTGCGTATTCATCTTTTTGGCTTCCATCGGCAGTAGTGCCCAGGTAATGTCTGAGAACTACAGCTACTTTGTTCACACCTTCTTTAACTTTCACCACATTCTCTCCAAGTTTGTCTATTACGCTTTGTGACGTTCCGTTTGGCACCACATAGAGGGTGAAATAGTTCTTTCCCATAGTGGTTGCAACGAAAGGATTCGTGCTTCCGTTATCTGCCGAGATGTCCTGATCATCGATGCCTGCGAAAACGTCTCCTGTCATATCATTGTATAGTGATATGCTGAAATATCTGCAATGAGGATATTCTCCTTTCAGGCATAGAATCTTGTCACTGTTTTTGTCTATCTCATAGGTGTATTCCCAATAATTGGAATATAAGTCCGGGTATGCTCCGAGAACTTCACCATCGCCTTTCAGGGTTGCGCCCCATTGCTCCTTAGGTGACACGGTAGGGATTTTTATATCGTTGTTGCTGTCGTCATCGGAACATGCGCTGAATGTCATTGCCATGATACTACTTAGCAATGAGGTCATGATAATTTGCTTGATTTTCATACTTCCTGTTTTTTAAAATTAATATACTTTTTGTTCTCACTCTGTTTTACTTGATTTCCACTCTGAACGGTCCAGACACCGAGTTGTAGAGTAAGTCACCATTGTCAAAGAACTGTATGATGGCATATGCTCCATTGGCCCGATTGTCTTTGCCTAGGATTGTGCGGTGGCGTGTGGTGCCGGTGCGCCAGTCGAGTCCGGTTACTTCCCATCCTGTGGCATCGTTCCACCCACTTACGAATACCATTTCAGACGATGTGCTTACAGCAGGAATCATGCTTGGTGAACTGACGTCAGCACGTGTCCACTTAGTCTCCCACTTGTTCTCCTTTGTGTTCCAGCTCACGCATTCAACACCTCTAGGAGTCTCTATGGTAGGACCGATTGCTAGTACGCCTATAATCTTGTCGTTTATCTTTTCCGTTGTCTGGCTGATGTTGTTCACCACAAAAGCGTCGTATCCTGCGGTTACTACGGATTGCTCCGACTGTACCCATTCGGTAGAGGCTGGTAATCCGCACGTTATGTCGAACGTTCCTGCCAAACGCTTGTTGCCGGAATCTACAGGCTTGGCATCGGCAGGTATGGCGTCACGCCAGAAAGCTACGAGTTTCATTCTCTTTGCTCCGTCTGTTATCACCACGAGTTTGTCCTCGTCGTTGCCAAATCCCATTAGTGTAGGGGTTGCTCCTGTGCCATATCCGAGCTTGATACATGGTGCCATTGGACCTCCGTCATACTCGGCTTTCCATGCTCCATCGCTCTCGCTGTCAGAGAACTTTCCATTCTTGCATATCAGCTTTTGCATGAGTCCCTTGCCGTTGGCCTCCTTGGCGTTGCTTGCCACATATACCCCGCCGTTCTCATCCACTGCTATTGAGTTCGTCAAGATCTGGGTGCTTGCCAGTGGGTAGGTATCTTCTACCGTGGTCAACTCACGGTTGAGTACAACAAGAGCATTCTGTGCCGCCACGAGCAAATGTCCATCGTATGTCATGGTAGCTCCCACCAGCGTGTAAGAGTTGTTGATATACGGTGTGAGCTTAATCTGACTGTCTAGCTCTATGCCTTCCTTTGGATTATTTGGGTTCTTCAGCTTGTATCTTGCCATGATGTGTCCAGCATTGGTATATACATAGTTGTCCTTGTCGCACAACACGTAGTTTCCTTTGGCTATAGACATCTGTGGGGCAGCACCTAGCACTCCGGTTACGGCTGTTGCAAGTTCTGTGTAAGACGAGTAGCTGGATGTCAAGATGTTGAGCTGTTCTTGATTCTTCATTGTTATTCCAGGCAAACCAGCTTCTGCGAGTCTTTCAAAGTTGCCGTTGGATACGTCTATGATAGACACTCTGTCGCTGCTCATTCCCCACATGTATTTTGGGGAAGTGGATGCGAGCGTCATGAGGTTCACAGGACCGCTGCTTGTTGCCTTGCATTTCGTCAGGTCGGCATAGAACGTGCCGTCCTTCACTTTTGCAGTGAAAGCATCGGTCTGAGCCGAATTGAAATGGGTGATGCTGTATTCCTCTTGTGCCAGCCAAGGGTTTGCCTTTGGCTTGGATAGTTCTGCCAGAGGAATGTTGGGATTTCCGTTTCCCCCATTGTTGTCATCATCAGTACAAGCAGTAAACATCGCCGCTCCTATTGCGAGGATGAATAATGATAGATACGTTTTTTTCATAATTATTTATTGTTTTAAAATGAATACTCGTTTTGTAACAACAATTCCGAACCTACCAAAAGAAGGAAGAACAACAGTATATAAATATAGAATTGTTCTTGCTTGACGAAATCAGCGAAACTGAATTTCTTTTTCCAATGATTCCCAAGATAGAGACGGTAGTCGCGTATCATCACAAGGATGAACACTATGATAATCACAGTCACGATCACTACAACAATCATGATGAGATTTTCATCTGAAATTGAAATGGTTGGTTCTGCTCTTGTCATTTTCATTATCTGTTATGTTATTGATTCGATTGCAAAAATAGCTTTTTTATTTTGAAAGTGATAGTAGCTTTCCTATGGTAGTTGTAGCTTTTCCACAAAAAAAGTAGTAGCTTTCCTAGGAAAACTACTACTTTTTAAATAGTATTTAATGTATGATTACAAAAATACACACTTAGATGGAGACAAACTGTTTGCGCCATTGGCTAGGTGACATGCCCGTTTTCTGTTTGAATATACGATAAATCCATGTGTGGGATGAGAAACCGCACTCTGTGGAAATAGCGTCAATGCTATATTCGGGGTTGGCTTTCATCATGCGAACTGCCTCATTAAAGCGAATGTCGCTAAGCCAGGTTCTAAAATTGGTATATTCTGACTGGTTGAAGTATTCTGTCAGTTCGATTTTCTTGTATCCCAACTTGGTAGCTAACGAATAGATGCTAACTTCATAGTCCTTATAAAATCCCTCTTCACACCATTTTTTGAGGGCTAATTCTATTTCTATCTTTCTATTAGCTGTCAAGATATTTGTGCTATGAGTGTTCTTATCGTCATTTATGTCTTCTGCTTCCGTGACTTTTGCCTCTGCATCATTTTCATCAGAAATGACTCCTTTGGGTGTGATGTAATAGCCCATAGCAATGAAAGTGTGGACGAAAAAGATGACAGAGAGCAACATCAAGGGACCTATTATATATAATAAGGTATTGAAGAGGATTGCTACAGGCAGGAGTCCAGCAGTGAGGTATAGCAAAATGATGCTGGCTTGCGAATAGCGCACGTATGGAATCAAGTCACTTCCGAAATTTTCCATGAGCTTCTGCCTTTGGGTATTTGTTTCTTTGCGAATGACAAAAATAAAATATGCCATGCTAACCACAAAAAGACCGAGCATCACATAGAGCATATTGCCAATGTGCAAACTACGATTTTGGAATATGCCAATGACGAAAACTAGGGCGATGAGTATGTATGCCATTATACTACGTAAACAATAACGGCGCACTTTGCTGCCTGTGCTCTCTATGTTGATGATGGAGAGAGTGATGGCAAATGCCACTGGGGTATAGAACAGTATGTTGAATGCTGCGCCCACATCGGTACCTTGTGCACGGAGTCCATGAACCATCTGTAAGAGGTAGTGGACGGAGAAGAATAGCATGGATGCAACGAGAAGCCATCTTGATATTTCGTAGCGCCACACCTTCCATCTCACCTGCAAACTTGCCATGGCTAATTGCAATGCCAGCATGGCTGTAATGACGCAACATACAAGTTGCAATATGAATAACGATGTCATAATATTGTTATAACCTTAATTCCACAACACTATTATAAATCAAACCTTTTAAGCCCCAGAACAACAAAAAGTTGCTCAGGATTTTGCCATGTGAGAATTTTCACTTATCTTAGTGTTGCGAAAAGAAAACAAGCAAAACTCTGACATAACATGGCAAAGATACAAATTAAATCAGAGAAACTCACTCCTTTTGGAGGATTTTTTCGGGTCATGGAGCAATTTGACTCCACATTGTCTTCTGTAATCGACTCAACCCTCGGTCTAAGGTGTAGATTGTTCGGTTGTTTTTTTATTTTTTTAATTCTATTTTTCCTATGCATTCAGCTAAAATTCATACCTTTGCATTATCTTTTCAAAAAACAACAAAATGTAATCAATATGAAACAGAAAGATGTTATAACGGGATGGCTTGTCGCATTCATTATCAGCTGTATGATGCTGGCGGGATGCACCGAAAAATCCAGGAAGCTAGAGAAGAAAAACGTGAAAGTTGAGACTATCTCCGTGGGAAATACAAATCTGGGGGGAACGAAAGACTATGTGGGAACCATCGAGGAAAAGATGGGATCTACACTCAGCTTCGAGATAGCCGGAAACATCACTTCCATACGGGTGGAAGAAGGAGATAGAGTGAGCAAGGGACAGCTGCTCGCCACCATCAACCCTACCACCGTGAAGGAGGCTCACCGGGCAACACTCACCACCCTGAAACAGGCGCAGGATGCCTACAGAAGATTCCTGCCCCTGCACCAGTCGGGAACCATCTCGGATATGAAATGGGTGGAGATAGAAAGCAAACTGGAACAGGCAAAGGCGGCTGAAAGCATCGCCCGCCAGCAACTCTCCCACTCTACCCTCACAGCTCCTTTTGCAGGTGTCATCGCTGCCAAGAACGTGGACTTGGGAACCTACGTGCTCCCCGGACAGCCTGTGCTGAAACTCGCCAATGTGGCACAAGTCAACGCCAAGATATCCGTACCCGAAGCTGAAATATCTCATCTGCACGTGGGCGACAAGGTGAAACTGACGGTAGCCGCTCTTTCGGGTGCCATTTTCCGGGGAACGATTTCAGAAAAAGGCATCGATGCCAACCCCATCTCGCATACCTACGATGTCAAGGTGGGCATCACCAATCCGCAGGGCCGTCTGCTCCCAGGCATGGTATGCAACGCCCAGGTGCAGGGTAGCGCTGCTACCCCATCCCACATCACCGTTCCGCCACAAAGCATTGAACTGGATGTAGATAACTCCCGATTCGTATGGACCGTGGTAAACGGAAAGGCACATCAGCAACCCGTAACTACCGGCGATTTCGAAGGCGACGGCATCGTCATCCTTTCGGGACTGAAGGCTGGCGACCAGGTTATCATCAATGGCCAGCAGAAAGTTTCGGAAGGAATGAATGTAGATACAGCAAAAAGCGATAACCGATAAAAAAGTGGAGGGAAAAGATATGAATCAAGAGACAAACAAGCCGGAGAGAGACACCGCCCTTCGCGACCACATCAAGGCACGCATCACCAGGAAGCCCAACCGCATCATCAAGCGCTCGTTCATCGAGGCGGCGATGTGCAACCACAACATCGTGATGCTTCTGATGGGCATGCTCGTATTTCTAGGCATACTCGGCATCTGCATCATGCCCAAGCAGGAGATGCCGCAATTCACCATCAGGCAGGGTGCCTGCGTAGCCGTATATCCGGGCGCTACATCCGGAGAGGTGGAAGAACGGGTGGCTAAACCGCTGGAGAACTTCATCTTCGGATACAAGGAGGTGAACAAGAAAAAGACCTATACCCAGAGTAAGGACGGCATGCTGATCGTGTTCCTGGAACTCAACGACGACGTGGAGGACCGGGATGCCTTCTGGAGCAAGTTCAAGCATGGCCTGCAGGCCTTCAAGAGCTCCCTTCCTACGGGTGTCCTTGCCCTGCAGGCTGTGGATGACATCGCCGATACCTCTGCCCTGCTCATCACGATGGAAAGCAAGCAGAAAACCTATAGGGAACTGAATACATACATAGACCAGCTGAAGGACAGACTGCGCCGCATTGATGCCATCTCGAACCTGCGAACCTACGGACTGGAAAACGAACAGATAAGCATCTGCCTGGACCAGAACAAACTGGCCAAATACGGCATCGGCCCCTATAAGATTCTGAACGACCTTGCCCTGCAGGGCTTTACCACCGTGAGCGGAAACCTGGAGATGGGCAACCTCAACCTGCCCATCCACATCACCGACTCCTACAACAACGAGCGGGATGTGGCAGAACAAATCGTATATTCCGACCCCAAGGGCAACATCGTGCGCCTGAAGGACATCGCACAGATTAAAAGAGAATATCCGAAACTGAATAAATACATCAAGAGCAACAGCAACAAATGCGTGCTCCTATCCATTGAAATGCGACCGGGAAACGACATCGTGAAGATGGGAAGAGACGTACACAAGATGATGGATGATTTTGAACAGTCCCTGCCAGGCGATGTACACATCAATACCATTACCGACCAGAGCAAGGTGGTAAGCGAATCGGTGCTAAACTTTCTGCGCGAGCTGCTCATATCGGTCATCTCCGTCATCATCGTGGTCATCCTGCTCATGCCGCGCCGCGTGGCAGAGGTATCAGCCCTCAGCATCCCTATCACCATCTTCTCGTCGGTGGGCATATTCTATCTTTTCGGCATGGAGCTGAACACCGTTACACTGGCTGCCCTCATAGTAACACTGGGTATGGTGGTGGATGATTCCGTGGTTATCATCGACAACTACATGGAGAAGCTGGGCCATGGCATGTCGCGCTGGCATGCAGCCATCGCCGCTCCTAGAGAGTTCTTCATGTCGGTGCTTTCTGCCACGCTCAGCATCTCGCTCACCTTCTTCCCATTCCTCTTTACCATGCATGGCGACATGGGCGATTTCGTAAAATCATTCCCCTGGGCCATGTTCATCATCCTGAGCATCTCGCTCATGGTTTCGCTGCTGCTCACACCTTATTTACAGTATATGGTGATTCACCAGGGCATCAGCAGCCAGCACAAGCCCAACGCCCGCAAAAAGCCGCTCGACTATCTGCAGATGGGGTACACCTGGTTGCTGAAACGCTGTTTCGCCTTTCCACGCACCACCCTCGCCGTGGGCATCATGCTGGTGAGCACCGGAGCCATCATCTTCGTACATCTTCCGCAGAGAATGATGCCTATCGCCGAGAGAAACCAGTTTGCCGTAGAGTTCTATCTGCCTAGCGGAACCACCGCTGCAAGAACCGCACAGGTGGCAGATTCTATGGCCCACATTCTGCAGTGCGACCCGCAGGTAACAGCCGTAACCACGTTTGTTGGTCAGGGTTCACCCCGTTTCCACACCACCTATGCACCACAGATTGGCGGTGAGAACTTTGCACAGTTTATCGTGAATACGGTAGATAACGATGCCACAGAAGAGGTACTCGACCGATATGCCGACCGATACTCCAACTATTTTCCCGACTGCTACATCCGCTTCAAGCAGATGGATTACAACAATGCCACCTACCCTATCGAAGTAAGAGTGAGCGGCGACAGCATGGGCGACCTGAAGGCTGCCGCCAGGAAGATAGAAGCCTGCATGCATAAGATAGAAGGCATCAACCTGATTCGTACCAACTACGAAGAGCCCCTGCCTGGCATCAAGGTAACTCCAGATGCCACCGAAGCCAACCGGCTGGGTGTGAACAAGACCATACTCTCTGCCGACCTTGCCATTCATTTTGGCGATGGCATCCCGATGGCCACCCTTTGGGAAGGCGACTATCCGGTGAAGATGGTTCTGAAATCGGAAAACGACAGCGACCTTGCCAATGAATACATCCCCGTGATGGGAGGAACATCGAGCGTTCCACTCCGCCAGCTGGCTAAGATTTCGCCCGACTGGCACGACGGCAGCATCATACGCAGAAACGGCGTGCGTACCATCTCTATCATAGGTGAACCTTTAAGGGGATTCAATGCCAACCGATTGGCCAACGAACTGAAGCAGGAAGTATCCAAACTCCCGCTAGATTCCAGTCTTGATTGGGAGATTGGCGGTATGGCAGAAAAGGATGCCGAAACCCTTCCTCAGGTTACATCGGGCGTGATGATAGCAGCCTTGATCATCTTCTTCATCCTGCTCTTCCATTTCAAGCGCATCAGTCTGGCACTGGTGAATCTCTCGTCCATGTCGCTCTGCATCTTCGGTGCAGCGATAGGCCTTCTGGTTACGGGTTTCGACGTGAGCCTTACCTGCATATTGGGCATTGTGAGCCTGATGGGTATCTTGGTAAGAAACGGCATCATCATGCTCGACTATGCCGAGGAACTGCGCCGCGACAAGGGGTTATCGGTAAAGGAAGCCGCCTTCCAGGCTGGCGAGCGCCGCATGCGCCCTATCTTCCTTACATCGGCAGCCGCCTCGGTAGGCGTACTGCCTATGATGGTAGAGAACAATACGCTGTGGTCGCCAATGGGAGCCGTTATCTTCTTCGGTACGCTTATCTCGATGGTACTCATCGCCACCATCCTGCCAGTGCTCTATTGGCTCGTGTTCGACAAGCACGGCAAGTATAGTTTGAGGAAGCAGTAACCACCCCTGTGTATTAAACACTTCGTTCTCATCGGTTGTGATGCCAATAGGCATCGGTGCACCCGTTTTCGGGTTCACAAATTGCAAAAACATCACCATGATTGTAGGATAAGGGCAGAAAAACTTTGTGCTTTCAAGATTTATTCGTACTTTTGCAGTCAAAAACAGAAAGGGAGGGATGAATGCTGATGCAGAAATCCCTCTTTAAGTATAACAAAAAAGGAGAAAGCCTATGTTCCATATCGCTCAATACTTCCCTATCACAGACCCTACGTTGATATTCTTCGTAGTGCTCCTCATCATCCTCTTTGCCCCTATCATCATGGGTAAACTCCGTATCCCGCACATCATCGGTATGGTGCTGGCAGGTGTGCTCATAGGCAAATACGGACTGAATATCCTGGAGCGCGACTCTTCGTTTGAGCTCTTCGGAAAGGTGGGACTCTATTACATCATGTTCCTCGCTGCCCTGGAGATGGATATGGAAGGCATGAAAAAGAACAAGTCGCGACTGCTTATCTATGGCCTGCTCACATGTTTTATACCGTTCTTCCTCACCTATGGCATGAGCATCTGGCTGCTCCACTACTCTGCCAAGGCTTCCTTCCTGCTGAGCTGCATCATGGCATCCAATACGCTGATTGCCTATCCTATCGTTTCGAGATACGGACTGCAACAGAAACCGAGCGTTACGCTGAGTGTGGGGTCGAGCATGATTTCGCTGCTCATAGCCCTGATAATGCTTGCCGGACTGGTAGCATCGTTCAGCAAGCATGACGGCGTACTGTTCTGGGTATTCTTCACCCTCAAATTTGCCGCCTATTGTGGCGTGATGATCATGCTGATTCCCCGACTTACAAGATGGTTCTTGCGAAGATACAGCGATGCGGTGATGCAGTTTATCTTCGTACTTTCAATGCTCTTTATGAGTGCGGCACTTTCGCAGATAGTGGGCATCGAGGGCGTTTTCGGTGCTTTCTTTGCCGGTCTGATATTAAACAGATATATTCCGCATGTTTCGCCACTGATGAACCGTCTCGAGTTTATCGGCAATGCCCTCTTCATTCCTTATTTCCTGATAGGTGTGGGCATGCTGATCAATATCAATCTGCTGTTTCAGGGCAGTCATATTCTATGGGTCGTGTTCTGCATCGCCTTCTTCGGGACCCTGGGCAAAGCCATCGCAGCCTATATCGCCTGTCTGGGTTTCCGATTGCCACTTTCTTCGGGTCACATGATGTTCGGACTCACTTCGGCTCATGCTGCCGGAAGTATCGCCATGGTGATGGTGGGTATGCATCTGCTCGTAGCACCGGGCACTTATCTCGTCAACGATGATATGCTCAATGGTGTGGTTATGATGATTCTGATTACCTGCATCATCTCATCCATCCTTACCGACCGGTCTTCGCAGAAGATTATCCTGAGAGACAAGGAACTGCCTGATGCGGAAGACGACAAGAAGGTGAGCGATGAGAAGATTCTGGTTCCGGTGAAATATCCTGAATATGCCGACAACCTGATGAGTCTGGCGTTTCTGGTGAGAAACCAGAAACTGAACAGGGGACTCATCTGCCTGAATGTGGTATATGAAGACAAGGATATGCGATACAACCAGGAACAGGGAAGACGGCTTCTGGAACATTGCAGTCAGCTGGCTGCTGCCACCGATGTGATGACGCAGACCCAGGTTCGTATTGCAGCCAACATCGCCAACGGCATCAAGCATGCCTTCAACGAGTTCCAATGTTCTGAGATTATCATCGGAATGCACATGCATCCTGAGGTTTCGCCGAAGTTCTGGGGAGAATTCCACCAGAGTCTCTTCAACGGATTGAGCCGACAGATCATCATGGCACGCATCAGACAGCCGTTGAATACATTGAGAAGAATACAGGTAGCCGTACCTTCGAGAGCAGAGTTTGAGCCGGGTTTCTACCGCTGGTTGGAACGACTAGCCCGACTTGCCGGCAATCTCGACTGCCGCATCCAGTTTCATGGCAGAGAAGAGAGTCTGGCGCTCATCAATGAATATATTAAGAACCGGCATTCGGAAGTGCGTGCCGATTATACCCAGATGATTCACTGGAACGAGTTGCCACAGCTGGCTTCGCAGATATCTCCAGACCACCTGTTCGTGGTAGTAACCGCCCGTAAGGGAACCGTATCTTACAAGACAGCACTGGAGCATTTGCCGGAAGAAATCACGAAATACTTCTCAGGTACCAACCTGATGATTATCTTCCCCGACCAGCATGGTGATTCCTACGGCGACCAGCTTACCTTCGCTGAGCCTCAGCATCAGGAAGAAATCAGTGCTTACGAATCATTCCTGCAATGGTTTAAGAAGAAGTTCAGAAAATAAAGAGAAAACAAAGGATACTACTAAAAAAGGTCGCCAAAATGCTGGCGACCTTTTTTAGTATATAAACAATCAAAACGATTCGGATTAATCAAATCGATTCGAATGATTTATTTCTTCTTACAATCGTCTTTCAGGGGAAACTTACTAAGCATAGTCAAATGTTAAAAAACACCCTAAATACGAAGAATTCCACAACAAAAGCCTTTAATATCAATCTTTTTCCTTACCTTTGTGTTCTATATTTGGCAATTCTTAAAAAGAAAAGTCAATCGGTTTTTCATCTAACCTCTGGATATAACATTGGAAGATAAAATCAAACAGCCTTTAACGGCTAACGCTTCATTGTATAATGGGCAACCTACCGACACAGGTTCATCGTGTCCAAGTGCAAGACTTACCTCTTGTACGCCCTCCATCTCAAAGAACAAAGGTGGGGTGTCGGTAGAGAATGTGCCTTCACGAAACAAGCAATGGTTTGTATTAAGAGTTTCTTATGGGCGTATTATCAAGGCAAAAGCATTCGTTGAGGCTAAAGGATTGGAATGTTATGTTCCTTTGCGATATAAAGAGGTAAGAAAGCAAGGAAAGAAGCGAATCATCACGGAGCCTCTTCTCCCCTCATTTCTCTTTGTTCATGCTACAGCAGAGCAAGTTGACTCTCTTTTGCAAGATAAGAACATCAAGGCTTTTGAAAATAGAGCTTTGTTGAGTTACTATTACGACCACACTTCACATTGTGAAAATGCGCCAACCAAGAATCCTCCTCTTATCATTGCCGATACAGCTATGGATAATTTCATCCGTTTAACCTCCATACATAATCCTCACATCATCCCTGTTACTTCGGATAATATCAAATATAAGTTAGGAGATGAAGTAGTGATTACAGAGGGTGAGTTTAAGGATATACATGGTAGAGTGACAAGGATTGCTGGACAACAGAGAGTGGTGGTAGAACTTTTTGATGGTTGCTTAGTGGCTACAGCGTATATACCGAAGGAGGCGATGAATAGAGTTGATAAATATCTATAAAATTCATGCAAAATAGATACAATTAGAATATGGATGCTGATTATAAAATACTATCACTATGGGAAGGTGCAGAGTTAGTACTTTGTACTGATGGAACATATACTCTACAGCATACAGATACAACAGAAAAGCTTTCTGATATCGGTACATTCTTTTTGATACAGTGTTATTCTAATGGTTGTATTAATAAAGTTCCAATAGAGGACTTGATAGCTATGAGATTTAAATATAAATACTCTCATGGCTTCTATCCGTTGGCAACCTTATTAGCAACAAGCATCGTTTCTATAGAGGATCGTATATACGTAAAGTATATGAAAAGCGGAATAGAGCAAAGCACAAGCATAGATGTACAAAAAATAAGATCTCACAGCATGCTCGGTTTGAGGGGCGTAGAAATCATAGGGACCTCTTTTGACAAGGTGACAGCATGGTATTTAAATGGTAATTTGATTAATGATCATCCTAAAAAAACTAAACCTATTAATTCCAATGATGGTACTGCGTCAGAAGACTTAGAGTCTGATGCACCAAATGGATTTCTAAACGTCTCAAAAGTTGAGAATCAATGTGATTTAGAAAAAGTTTTCAGCGAATACTTGAAGAATGGCAGGAATATACCTAAAGGTCAAAAACATGCAATAGAAACTCTAACGCATTGCCAAACAAAAGAAGACTTTTGGCGTGTTATCAATACCCTGTTCAAGTGCGATGCACGGGTATATCGTTCTCCTGTTATTGACTATCTAAATGAGAATGATATTTCTCAATTCATGCCAAATAAGGAAATCTTATCATCCGTATGTGAACAACTGTTTTCTATAGAGGATAAACCAGAAAAAATATAGAGTTTCTATATCATTTTAAAGATATCCTGACCGATGAAATAAAAGAAAAGATGGAAAAAAACTGCAATATTCTTTCTCAGCCCAATGCATATTACAAACTTTGCAATATGCTTGGAATGGATACAAATGAACTTATTGAGTATTGTATCAAGCAATCTAATGCGGCATCATACTATTGTGTATATGAAACGCTTCTCAATGTTCATGAAAAAGAAGGCTATTTTGCGGTTAACAAACTGATTACTTTCCATATCAATAATTTGAATGATACCTCAATACAAGGAAAATTAATCAAACGTCTGATTTATTCTGATTTTAAAAAGGAAAAAAGTAAGCCATACGAAGAGATTACAAAGATAAAAGCAGGAGGCTTTAATGAATATATCCGTTTATGCAAATCATATGAGGGAAAACAGAATGCAAAAACTATTCAAAACACAATTACATCAAATGTCGGAAAAAATATTAGAGGAAGTTATGTTGCATCATTTTCAAATCATTATTTTTTAATAGCAAGTAACGGAATAAGGATATTGCTACCCAAAAATATGGTTACAAAAGCATTACATAAAGGAGATTCTGCAAATGTTCATATTGTATATGCGGACAAGATATATAACACATTATATGCATCCCAAATGACATCTTTTGATTATATAAAAATCATACAGATGCCTCTCTTGAATAATGGTGATATTATTGAAATTTCATTTGAATCAAACGGGAAACCCGTTCCACATAAATGCTATAAAAAAATAAGTGTATCTTTAGTATCCTATCCCAAAAAGATAGATAATAAGGTACGATACAAAGCAAAAGTAATTCGTCAAACATTAGACAGGTACCACTACTTGGTTAAGATAGTAGAGTAAATTATGACATTAATACAATTATATAGCAAATTCTGCAATTTTATAGATGAACAGATTTTCTCTGAAGACTATGTGGGAATGTCTGTGTCATTTGTTGTGGACAAAGCTCTCATTACTGAGTTCTGCAAAAAGAACTGTGTTACAGAGAATACGCTTATGGATGCAGTTAGAGTAAATCTGTATTCTTATTCAAAGGACATAAAGCATGTAAAAGGTATACTTGCTATTCAGCTCTATGCAGCTTCAAAAAGAGCAAACAGTGGTGGCGTAACAGTAAAAAATTATAGAGACCGACTTTCACAAGTATTAAATTGGGATATCAATGATCTGCAAAGATGGATGGAAGAGCATCAAGAACAATACTGGGAATCATTCTATACTTGGTGTGATACACATTATTTTTTTGTATCTAAATGTAAGAGGAAAACAGGCGCGGGGCGATATGTCCAATATCCGCTTATGCAGTCGCTTTGTGTATTTACGGAAGAAGACATGAAGTATATTGCTTGTGCTTTTGTTGATTCCAACCTATATCCTGGCGAAGATATTTCTGAACAAGATTTTTGGCGTAATATCAGCAGATATAGGATATCCAAATACTTCTGCACGAGCCATTCTAGAGCAGTTCTTGACAACTCTAGAATAGAAGATGACTATCTGCGACAAATATTCAATTATTACCTTAGATGGAATGGTGAATACAAGAAAGGATTTGATGGTCAAATAAAGAAACAAAATGGAATAGATAAAGACGAGTATTTATATATGAATGAAGCTCTCTCTCAAATAGAGATACGTAATTCAAAATTGTCTTTACTAAAAAAAATTGAGCTTAACAAGTTGAAAATTACAAATATAAAACATATATTCAGCTTTAAGCATAAAGGATTAATACTGTTTAAGAAAGATGATGTATATGATGGATATTGGCAAGAAACTCGCTATATAGAAACAGGAGAAGAAGGTGTCGCTATTGTATTCAATGGCTATTGTAAACACAGAATCACGACAAAGGCATCCCTTTTGGCGAAGAAGTATGCTAACATATCAATATACAAAATAACAGAGTCCAGTGTTACATGTGATTTGTATACAGAAAAGCGTTTTTATTCACTGCAATGTGGTTTAAAGGTTGGACGATTAACTTATTTGTATGAAGCCGGACCTAAACTAATCCTAACTCAAAAAAGTAAATTTTGGATAGATGGGGAAATGATGGAGAATCCTTCTACTAATGCAAGTCTGGATTTGTATAACCTTGGAATAGGAAAGCATACAATTCGTTTTCCAAATTTCAAAAAGATAGAATTTGAGATTGTTCAGTCTAAAGTTGGTTCCAAGAAATGGTTGGAACAATATAACAAATGGAAAATAGTCAAAGAAGACAATCTTTGGAATTCAGAAAGACAATCGGAAGGAATTATTGGACTTGATTTCACATCCATACCACAATTTAATGAAGAAGTAAAAGGATCTGTATTCGAACGATGGAGCAAAATGCACATATTTGGTTCAAAACAGATTAACGATAATAATATTGCAATAAAAGTTTTATCAAATATAAAATAGTCTTATGGGGAATTTTGATTTTGAAAACTATGATTTAATTGGTTGTGTAGATATTCTTCCAAACGGAAATGCCAATATTGAAGCTTTAGGATATGTAAATCACTGCAATGATTTTCATATCCTGACATCAGGAGAAAGAATGGAAATGTTCCCACCTAAAGGGCGAGTGTTTGCTCATAACTTCATCCAACGGTATAATCTGCTGGATAAACGCTTAGTTTGTTTAGCTGTGATGCCTAATGAAAAGGAAGGTGACAATCTTGATGCTTATATTTGGGACAAATCAAGTGTTGTATATGAGTTTGGTAATCGCATTTATTCAATTAAAGTATCGGTCAGCGATGATGGGGAGAATAATTTTACAATTTTCCAAGAGAATGATTTGATAGAAACAGAAGATGACCGATATGTTCTTTCAGGAGATAGAATCCTATATATAAAAGCAAATAGTAAGGAGCGACTGATTCCATATTGGAAAACATCAAGTATAAATATTATCGAAACACAATTTGGGAAAAAATATCTTTATTCAGCTCAATTACCAGAAAGAGATGGCGTTATTGATATAACAAATGATGATCAATTAATCAATTGGTTTATAACGAAAATATTGAAGAAACACTGGAATGAGATTATGGCAGCAGATTCTTACAAGTCTGTTGAACATCATCTATTTACAGCATTCAACGATATGAAGCATCTTACTCCAAATGTTTATAAAAGCAGATTGGAAAGACTGAAAAGGTTAAATGCCAACTTTGCACTGACATTGAATGAATTGTCTGATATATCCGAAATTCCTTGGGTGAAAAATGTAATAGAGAGAACTGTTGATGAGTACAAAACAACTCTAATAAGTGATTCTTCTGCAGAATACAAACAACAACTAGATAAAGTAAAGGAAGAGCATAACGAGATGCTCGAAATAGAAAAAGATAGATATGAGGATGCTGTAAAACAACAAAGAGAGCATTATAATTATATCATAAAAGCCATTACTGATGACGAGGAAAAGATTTCAACATCTCTTGATGAGAAGAAACTCGAATTAGAGATATTAGACGAGACTATAGTTTCTAAGAATAAAGAAATTGAAAAAATAGACGAATTGCTCAAACGAGCTAACAAAAGAAAAGACAATCTGAAGTCTGACTTTGCTCTTATTAAAGACGTATTAGAGTTCGGTTCTCAAACAGAAACTATACAAACTCAAAAAACAGCAACAAAGACATATGCCAATCTTAATATTCAATTTATCAATATGGTGGATACTGAATGTATAATGTTTGAGGCATATGGGAAGTCACTGGAAGAGATGCTTAAGTTAAATAAGTTGCCACATCAGAATGCAACTACAATAGCAGAAACACTTGCTGTTTATAAGACATTGATAGTGCCCGATATAGCTTATGCAATATCTATTATCCACGCGACTCAAAAGTGTTATTATGCAGTAGAATATGTAAATGTCAGTTGGAAGTCTTTTGAAGATTTATGGAGAGAAGGACTATGTAATATGGTAGATCATTGCAAGCAGGAATCGGGTGTGATGCACTATCTTGTATTGCAGAACATAAATCTAACATATCTTCCAAATTTCATGCAACCACTCATAGATATTCAGATGGGGATAATTAACTGTTTTCCTTCTGGTGAGCAATGGCCTGATAATTTTAGAATACTTTGTACCATTACTAATGAAGAAGTAATACCAATGAGTGAACAATGTGTCAAGTATATGGGATGTATAGAAAAACCTTCAAAAGAAATATATGTTGGTAGATTCAATATACAATATGAAGCACGGTATGGATATTTGACTCCTTCTAAACTTTCAGAAAAAGCATTAGCAAGTCCTGCAAATTTCTATAAAATGTACATAAATGAATAAAGGAAACAAAGAACAAGTCCAAGAGCTACTATATGTATGGATTAGTAATTTCGACAAAAGAAGTTTGGAAAGCATCAAACAAAATTGTGATTATCTAAATGAGATATATCATTTGGAGTTGCGAAATCCCATATGGGGCATATTTTGGCCATTAGTGTTTAATGGAGTGATAGATCATGTTGGAAATGGTTTTTATGCATTAAGTGAGCCGATAGTTCTTGACTATGGTACACATTTTTATTATATAAATGTATTACCTCAAAAAGTAAAGAGCAAACATATATCTATCGGAATCTCTTTATCTGAAACGTTTGAGGATGTTGGGTGTAAAACTATGCGTCCTTCTGCAATTGCCATCTTAAAGTCGTACCCATGCATCAAAGATGTAGTAGATTCATTTCCTTTATCTCTTGAAGATGAAAGTAATTTGAAGTATGTAAACTGGAAATTCAAACGAGGACTTGCTGAACTTGACAAAGATGGATTAATACGCTTTTTCTCACTACCAGAACAATTGTATCTTAGGCAATTACCATCAAGGACTGTTAATCCAGAGGCATATGCGCTTTCGTATTGTCTTACAAGGGTAGTAAATAATGAGTTAAATGGTAAGTATGATCAATCTATCCATCAACTGACTATGCCTGCCTTTGCAATGCCTTTCATGGTTTACAGGGTTCTTTTATTGGAATGTATGGTATCAAAGCAACTTCCCCGCAAACAGGCTAGTGACTATGTTTTTAAAAACATCCCAACAGGAATTGTAAATCAATTAAATAGAATTTTCTGTAACTCAATACAATATGAATAACCCTATAAAAATTTTCAAAGAGATATTTGATGCTTATATCAAATATATAAATAGTGGTTTACCTTTCAATCGTGAAGAGTATAACCAAGAACGAAATGCATTAATAAAAGAGACTGGTACCATTTGTCAGCCACCTATTATAGAAATTGTACCGAAGTATCATGAAAAGGCTACATTAGCAGAATTTTGTGATAAAGAAGGTATTTCTAAGGAATTAAATGATTTTGTAAATACTGGTCTATTTGTCAACAACAGCCATCAAGCACGACGTCTCTACGATCACCAGTATGAAGCTCTTAAAGATGCACATATAAACCGAAAACACATAGTCGTCACAACTGGTACTGGTTCGGGTAAGACAGAATGCTTTCTTTTGCCTGTCATTGCAGATTTAATTGCTGAATCTAAAAACTGGGGTAAAACGAGAACAAGAGCTATGCGTACTATGATTCTCTACCCTCTCAATGCACTTGCAGAAGATCAGATGATTCGTTTGAGGAAAGCTTTGAATAGCCGTAAAGATGATAAAACCGGATCTTTGGATTGGCTAGACGAACATCGTGGTGGACATCGCTTTTACTTTGGTCGCTATACTGGTGCCACCCCTGTCAGTGGAATTAAGGAAAAAGTACAAGGAAAACTACGTGAAGAAAAAAAACTATTACAAAACGAATGGAAGGCAGCAAAAGAAGCAGCAAAAGAGAATAATAACATAGAATTGCTTTATCATGTGCCTTGTATGGAAAATGATTCTGCAGAAATGTGGGACCGTTTTTCTATGCAGGATAACGCACCAGACATTATGATAACGAACTATAGTATGTTGAATATTATGTTGATGCGTAATCTTGAAGCAGACATTTTTTCTGATACAAAAAAGTGGCTTGAAGAAAGTCCGTCACACATCTTTCATCTTGTAATAGATGAGCTGCACACATATAGAGGAACAGCAGGAACTGAAGTCGCTTACCTACTGAGAATTCTACTTGATAGGTTAGGATTGCAACCAAGTTCGCCACAGGTACAATTTCTTGCATCCAGTGCGTCTTTAGAAGAAAATCAGCAATCAATAGATTTTCTTTCTGAGTTTTTTGGAATAGAAAAGGATGAATTCAGAAAAAAGTTTAAAATTATTTCAAATCCTCCGCAACAGTCTGTAGAAAAACCAAATATCATTTTGCCGATAGATGAACTTAAGAAATATGGAAGTGTTTATGAAGAGGATGAAAATGCAGATAATACTTTGCTTAAAATTCTAGGATGTGACAACTTTTATGAATTGTCTATAAAGTATCAGTTATTATCATGGCTTAAATATGCATTAAGTTCGAACAAGGGCATTATCGCCAAAGATATACAGAAAATAGCAGACAGGTTAGGCCTTTCTGGTGAAGAACGATTAAGCGTAGTTGCCGGATTGATAAAAGCATTATGCAAAAGTGAAAAGAATGGGCAGTATCTTGCACCGCTAAGAGCACACTTTTTTTTCCGTAATATAAGTGGTTTATGGGGGTGTTCTGATTCTAACTGTCCTTGTATTCGTAATGAATACAAGTTTAAAGGAAGAACTATAGGTACATTATACAAACGACCACGAAACGTTTGTACGTGCGGTATGAAGGTTCTAGAAGTTCTTGTATGTGAAAACTGTGGTGAGATATATCTTGGCGGTTATCGTGTTGCAGTAAACAATCACACATATCTTAGTTCTGAGAAACCTGTAAATGATAAAGAATGTGGATATTGCATTCTTTGGAATGGCAATGCTAATCCTGAAGATGGTTGGAAACGTGTATCGTTTAATCCTAGTACTGGCGAATATCATCTTGATATGGATGGAAAATACAGCTTGTATGAACAGCCTTCTGATTCTGAGATAAAGTTCCCTCATAAATGTCCACAATGCGAGGTGGCATATTATATAAAAGACAAGAACAGCGTAACACCTATACGATACCATGGTACAGGTTTGCAAAAAGTGAACCAAGTCCTTGCTGATTCATTGATTCGTTCTATGAAAAACGCCAAAGAAAATAATACCAAAGTGGTGCTATTCTCAGATAGCCGTCAGTCTGCAGCAAAACTATCAGCAGGAATTGAACTCGGTCATTTTAGAGATGTGCTTCGTTGGGCAATTCTCCATGCGTTGAATGGCAGCAACGAGGTGGTTAGTTTTTTAAAGAAACTGTATGACGATCAAAATTGGACACAACAAGATGGACAACACCTTAACATTCTGACAAGTGATCAAACTTATGGCGAAGTTGCACGTGTCATAATGGCCAATCATAATGGATTTGCTACAGATGAGCAATTAGGTATGCTGAAAAACTATTTCAAATGTTGCAATGGTCAAAGTCTTGGAAACATTGAGGATGATGTTTTTAAAACATTATTATCTCTTGGTATGAATCCAGCCGGTCCTAAACCAACCTGTTTTCAGAACCTTATGGCAGGTCTATGGTATGACCTTTTTGATTTTGAAAAGAAATCAACAAAATCCAATTTGAGCCAAAATCAGTTGGAGTTTAGTGACAGAATACGCAGGTTTAATAAAATAGAACAATTAACAAGTATTTTTAGTAATCGTAACCGTTCATTTGAGGAATTAAAACTTGGTTATCTTTCTCCTACTCGAGATATTACTGATCCTACAATAAGAGAACTCGCCTGTTCTGTAATTCGAATACTTGGAGAGAAAAAACGCATCAAGGAACTTCCTTCAAAATATCCACCTACAGAAAGCTTTCCTATAGCTGTTAGGAAACTTGTACAACATGTTTATCATATACATGGAAGGGGTGAAACAAATGAAAGACTTGATGCATTGCGTGATTTATTAAGAGATTGTGGTATTATAGATAGACAAGTAACTGTACTAACTGGAGAGGGAATCTCATTTGTAAAATCAGATATAGGTTCTAAATATTGGGTTTGTCCTCGATGCAAGACAATTCACATGCATCATGCAAATGGAATTTGTATAAATTGCTATCACAATCTTGAAGAAGAATGTGTTCTAACAAAGGAAGATATCACTAATCCTGACGACTTTTACCTTTCTTTACTAAATTCTACAGACAATGTCTATCGCCTACATTGCGAAGAAATGACGGGGCAAACATCAAAGGCTGATTCAAAGAAAAGACAGCGACTGTTCCAAGATATATTCTTAAAAACAGAAAATCCAATAGTTGAAGGTATTGATCTTCTTAGTGTGACAACAACAATGGAGGCTGGTGTAGATATAGGATCTTTATCGGCTGTAATGATGGGTAATGTCCCTCCTCAACGTTTCAATTACCAACAGCGTGTTGGTCGTGCAGGACGCCGTGGTAATCCCTTATCCATTGCGCTTACTGTTGCTCGCTCTACCAGCCACGATTTAACAAACTTCCAAGAATATGAGCGTATGGTTTCTGATACACCTAAAGACCCATATTTGGAAACAAGAACAAAAGAGATTGCAGAACGTATTATATATAAGGAGATATTGTATGCAGCCTTAAAGGACGATAGTTCAGGTAAAGATAGCGTACATGGTTGTTTTGGTACAGTAGAGCAGTGGGATAAGCACAAAGAAGAAGTTGCTAATTGGCTATATGCTAACAACGAAGAAGTATTGCGGATTATCCAAGTCGTGACTATGGGTACCGAAATATCAGATGCTCAAAAGCAAGAAATAAAAGATTTTGTTTATAAACAATTCCTTGATAAGATAAGCCAAGTTGCTACAAGTGATAAGTTCCCGCAAGAATTCCTAAGTGAGCGACTTGCAAATGCAGGACTTCTTCCGATGTTTGGTTTCCCTACTCGCACGAGAAACTTGTATCTAAGTATGCCAAAGAAGTTGCCGGCAGAAGATGTCGTTTCTCGTGATATAGATATGGCATTGAACTCTTTTGCACCAGGACATGAGATTGTGAAAGACAAAAAAGTGTATAAGGCAATAGGAATTGTTGACTACGAGTACAGCAAATCGCATGTAATAAAACCAAAGTATAATTCTCTGAATCTATATCGCCATCCTCTTGTTCGCTGTATGAGATGCGGTTATTCGTCTATAAGCCATGATGAAGAATCTTGCAATTGTCCTGTATGCGGCAATGAGATGCAGAAAGTTAAGATTTGCTCTCCTTTAGGTTTCTGTGTTGATTACAATATGCCTGTAGAGGATTTCAATGGAAGTTACGATTGGTATTCACCTAATAGCGATATAAAATTAGATTGTGAGGACTCTCTGCAAGAATGTCAGCAAGTAGACAATATGACAATAAGGAACAATATAGTACCTTCGCAAGGACTCGTTCATCTTGTTAATGATAATAATGGAGACTTCTATAAATTAGGTAAGAATAATGATGGTATTTATGTGTCACGTGACGCTTATCCAGAAGAAATAGGAAATGCATTACACCTATCATTCGAAACAAGATATGCATTTGTTTCGTCAAAGACAACTGGTGTTCTAACACTTTCTATTGCAGAAATTCCAGAAGATTTAAATCTTTCACCGCTTAATGACGAGAATGCTAACAGCTATGCTGTAAGAGCCGCTTTTTTATCATGGGGCTATCTTGTAAGAAAAACAATATCTCATTATCTTGATATAGACTCTTCCGAATTGACCGTAGGATTTTACATAATACCTCAAACAAAAAAAGCAGAGATTTTCTTTGTTGAGCAATTGGAAAATGGTGCAGGCTACAGTAACTATCTCAGCGGTCGTAGATATAAAGATGTCCCTCATAAAGCAATTATTTTACCGCTTATTGAAGGAGGTGAAATCTTTGAAGAACTCACTTCTCGTGACCATGAAAATGGTTGCACATCATCTTGTTATGATTGTATAAGAGATTATTCAAATCAAAGTGTGCATCATTTACTTGATTGGAGACTTGGACTTGACTTAGCAAGGCTTGCGCATGACCCGAAAGCAAAGATTGATTTTACCACAAGCTATTGGATTGATTATATAAATATAACTATCAAGAATGTTCTGGTAAAACATGGATACACAGTAGAACTATGTGACGGAACACTGATCGGTACGGATCCTTATGGTGAAAACTATTGCTTAGTACATCCTTTATGGTCCTCCAGAAGGATAAGTAAGTTTACTGGTTCTTTGCCTGGTATATATAAAGCATTGTCTGTTTTTGATATTTCTAAAATGAATGGTTAATTGGTATTTCTCTATAATACGATAAATATGCTCGAACTCGAACTACAACAATACCTTCTCCGTGAGTACCCACAAGAGAATGCTCGCTGTGAGTGGAAGGAATTTAAGAATCTGAAAAACTCGTTCTGTGGGGACGAGAAGGATGATGTCATTTCCTACGTGTCAGCTATAGCCAACATGGAGGGAGGACATCTTGTGATTGGTGTAAAGGATAAGACGCTTGAAATAGTCGGGACAGATATTTCGAGACTTACTTTTAATGGGCAACCTGCAAACACTCAGTCGGCAACGTTCAAACTCACAGAACAATGCACTTATCTTTCATCTGAAGGTCTAAGCATTGAGGAGTTTATAACCGATGATACAAACAAGCGAGTATGGATAATACATATTCCAAAGCACTTGCCTCGTCGCCCTGTCCTTGCCCACAAGAAGGCATGGCAACGCATAGAAGATTCGTTGGTGGAATTGACCCAAGAAAGAATGGCTGTCATTCTTGAAGAACCAATCTATGCAGCAAAGGACTGGTCTGCAGAAATTGTACCTGATGCAACAATAGACGATTTGGATGAGGTTGCTATTGCCAAAGCTCGAATGATGTTCAAGAAAGTACATAGCCGTATTCCTGCTGAAGAAGTGAATGCTTGGAATGTTCAAACTTTCTTGAGCAAGTGTGGATTAACGAGAAACGGAGGTATTACTCGGGCAGCTATCATTTTATTGGGCAAATACGAATCCGCTTTCAAACTGCGTCCTGCTGTTGTACAGGTTACTTGGACACGGAGAGACAAGAACCAGGAAGTGGTTGACTACGAACACTTCACAGTTCCATTTATATTAACGGTGGACGAAATCCTCTCAAAGATAGAGAATCTGACATTGCGTGAAATGCCTGGAGGTACGCTTTTCCCCGACACGATGAAGCAGTATGACGACTATACCATCCGTGAGGCCCTTCATAATTGTATTGGCCATCAAGACTACACTCTTCAGCAACGCATCAATTTCGTGGAGAATCCAGGATATCTGTATTATTCCAATGCTGGCACATTCATTCCTGGCACTTTGGAGAATGTTTTGAGGAACGAAGAGCCTCAGACGCATTTCCGCAATGAATGTTTATGTAGGGCGATGGTAGATTTCAACATGATAGATACCGTAAGCCGTGGTATCAAGAAAATGTTCAATGAGCAATGGCGCAGACACTTCCCTATGCCTGACTATGAGATTGACCAGATCAAGAAGAAAGTAGTTGTCCGCATCTATGGCAATGAAATCAATAAACGATACACTGATTTGTTGAAGACAAACGACACTCTATCTCTCTGGGATTGTATCTCACTAGACGCAGTACAAAAAGGCAGAACTATTCATGAGGATATAGCGCAAGACTTGCTCAAACGTGGACTGATAGAAGGTGAGGCCCCACATTACAGCATTTCTCTTAGCATTGCCAAGAACACTCACCAACTGCCTTCTTATACAAAAACAAAAGGATTGGATAAGGAGAGGTTGCGTCAAATGGTTCTCCAATATCTCAGCAATGCAGGAAGTGAAGGTGCCAAGCGAGATAGTATATACGAATATCTGAAGGATGTTCTTCCGCAAAACAAGACGGAAGAACAAAAAATTCGTATGCTCGGAGATTTGCTCAAAAATATGAGCAAAGAATATTTAATAAAAGCGGAAGGACGAACTTGGTATGTCATGCCTCAATCATAGAGGACATATTATAGCGGATTATAGCGGAATTATAGCGAATTCGGCATTCTTTATAGCGGAAAATCCGTCGAATTTCGACGGATATAGCGAAATTAATACTAAAAAAGGTCGCCAAAATGCTGGCGACCTTTTTTCATATTTATTTCGTATTCAGAACCAGCTTCTTCGTTTTCATCTTTTCTCCCGCTACCGAAAGTCCTACCTTTCCAGGCTTATCACCGGCGCACAATATTACGAGGGCGGAACCCTGGAAGAGATGGCGCTGAATGGTTTTCTCCAACTGGGTCTTTCCGATATGAAGTTCATCCGATGTGATGTTTCCATTATCCACCGCCACGATATTCGCATCGCCTTTTACGGTGAAAGTCAACTTATCGAATGCCTTGGTATTCTTATCTAAAAATATTTAATTTTCACCCAAATAGCCAAAACTACTGCCAATTAACAAGATATTTAAAATAGGGAAATATCAATCTAACATCTCAAAGAAATGCAACTTAAAAAAAATGTAAAGGCAGCATCATTTCTTAAAATATGTTTAAGAAAAGCAAAAAAACACCCTTCACACCCTTCACCTGTAATAAATTGATTTACAGAATGTTAAATAAAAAGGTGAAGGGTGAAGGTTTGAAAACTCTATTTATATATGTACGCGTGGGTAAAGAAAAAAGAGGGTAATTCGAAAAAAGACCCTAGGGTCAAAAATCGAAAAAGCCCTAAAAAAGAATATAATATAAAGATTTAAAATATACCCTTCACCCTTCACCTCGTCACCTCAACACGGTTTCCATATCTTCTTTATCGGAGATATTTTCTTATTCTTCGGAGATATTTTGCTATCTATCGGAGATAATTTCTTATCTATCGGAGTTATCTTTTTATTCTTCGAAGAAATTTTCAGAATGATTTCATGGTATTTTCTGTACTTTATTTCCCGAATCCACGCAAATCGCACAAATCGCATAGGTAGGAAACGGAAATGTTGTATCTTTGCAACGTCAATCAGAAGTAACAACGAAATGCAGGATTGCTGAAAAAAACAACATAAAAATTTGGAAGTTAGAATTATTCAGCATAATTTTGCAGATGAAATAAAACAAGAAACAATATGCAAACAAGCAAATACCTATTAGCAACAGAAAGAGATATGTGGCGCAAGGATACCAAGAACTGGCTGATGCAATTTGATAGAATGGATTTCATATCATCATGAAGCAACATCACGATGAAGAACATCCAGATGGATTGCGACAACTTCTTCGATGTGGGCAAGAGCGAAAAATACCGTCTGGTAGATTTCACCTTTGAGAACATCAACTGCACCGACAAGAAGATGGCATTCGATGCCAGCCTCATCGAGAATACTGTGGCAAAGAAGATGAACATCACCCCTAGAGAAAAGAGCAACAGATTGAAGACCACCGGCGATGCCGACGGGTTGAAATAACACATACTTTTTATAGAAAGTAATACAGAATTGAGTACAGAAACGAGCTTAATTTGCAAGAATAAGACGCGTTTTGTTTTTTTATATCCCTCCTTATTTCTTTTTATCTCTTAAAATTAGGCATTTCCAAATATTTTGCTTAATTTTGCCTGCAAAATAATTTTGAGTAAGAAAATGATAGATATAAAAGGTATAACCAAGAGCTTCGGCTCCCTGCAGGTGCTTAAGGGCATCGACCTGCATATTGACAAGGGCGAGGTGGTAAGTATCGTCGGTCCTAGTGGTGCCGGCAAGACTACACTCCTCCAGATTATCGGTACCCTCGACAAGCCTGATAGTGGCAGCATCATGGTTGATGGCATCGATGTAAGCAGCCTCAGCACCAAGAAACTGAGCGATTTCCGCAACCAGCATCTCGGTTTCGTCTTCCAGTTCCATCAGCTTCTACCAGAGTTCACCGCCCTGGAGAACATCATGATTCCTGCCTTCATTGCAGGCAAGAGCCGAAAAGAAGCCAAGGAGCGTGCCGAGGAGTTATTGGAATTCATGGGCTTGAGCGATAGAGCCAGTCACAAACCTGCCGAGTTATCCGGTGGTGAGAAACAGCGTGTAGCCGTGGCGAGAGCTTTGGTCAATAATCCTGCCGTCATCCTTGCCGATGAGCCATCAGGAAGTCTCGACACCAAGAACAAGGCTGAGCTTCACCAGCTCTTCTTCGACCTCAGAGACAAGTTCGGTCAGACTTTCGTCATCGTAACTCATGATGAGGGTCTTGCTTCCATCACCGACCGCACCATCCATCTCAAGGATGGAATGATTGAGAAGACGGTGGAAGCAGGAGCTGCTGATAGCCAGGAAGAAACTGCTGATAACAATAAAGAAGTTTCTGCAGAAGAACCAGACTCATCCATAGATTGCATCTAAACGCCCTGAACCAACGGTCACCGGCCGAAGGGAAAGGTAAAGGGCAGAAGCTCCTAGCCCAGGGCAACACCCTGGGTAATTACGGACGCAAACCTGTCGCCCTGTAAGGGCAAAAGCATTTTATATTCTCGAAAATAATATGATATGGCAAAAAAGATAAAACTCGGCGATTACAATCGCCTTCGCATCGTAAAGAAAGTTGATTTCGGTCTGTATCTCGATGGTGGTGACGAGGGAGAAATCCTCCTTCCATCCCGCTACGTACCTGAAGACGCAGGCATCGGCGACGAGCTGGATGTCTTCATCTATCTCGACCAGGAAGAGCGCCTCATAGCAACCACCGAAACCCCTTTGGCAAAGGTGGGCGATTTCGCCTATCTCGAAGTGAAATGGGTCAACGAATACGGAGCCTTCCTAGGCTGGGGGCTGATGAAGGACATCTTCTGCCCATTCCGCGAGCAGAAGAAACGTATGGTGCTCGGCAACTCCTACATCGTGCATATCCACATCGATGAGGAGAGCTATCGCATCGTTGCCTCTGCCAAGATTGAGCGTTATCTCAACGAAGAACATCCTCACTACAAGCATGGCGATGAGGTGGATCTCCTCATCTGGCAGAAGACCGACCTCGGCTTCAAGGTTATCATCGACAACCAGTATCCGGGTCTCCTCTATCAGGACCAGATCTTCCAGTACATCCATACCGGTGACAAGATGAAGGGCTACATCGGAAGAGTTCGTCCTGACGGAAAGATAGATGTCACCCTGCAGAAGACCGGCATCCAGCAGACAGCCGATTTCGCCGAAGCCCTCTACCAGTATCTTCTGGACAACGACGGCGAGTGCAACCTTGGCGACAAGAGCGAGGCCGACGACATCTACGAGCGTTTCCACGTGAGCAAGAAGGTTTACAAGCGTGCCGTGGGCGATCTATACAAAAAGCGCCTCATCACCGTAAGCCCGATGAGCATCCGATTGGCGGAATAAAGTTTTTAGAACTATATATAATTAAGGTGGACATTGCTATTTTTAAAAAGCATTGTCCACCTTATTATATATAGGAACGGAAGATTAATCTACATAAGTTTTTCCTTATGAATTGTCTTAATCTTATGCTTTTTGTCTTGCTTCCCAGCCTAATAAAACAAGGGAGCGAACTGCATCGCAACGCAGCCCGCTCCCTTATCTATAATGATGATTGAATTTAATCTACCTTTTCGATAATCTTCATTCCCTCTTCCACTGCCTGCATGTTCAGTGGAATCAAACCATGATGGCGCTCTGGCAATGACTTGTAAAGCGCCTTGTTCAAACCATCGGTGCTCACAACAGGACAAACCTTCAGCAGTCCGCCCAAAACAATCATATTGAACACCTTAGAGTTTTTCATCTCGGCAGCCTTGTCCATCGCATCAATGCGATAAATGGTGATGTCCTTGCGCTGTGGAGGATTCATCACACCATAGCCATCATAAATCAGGATGCCGCCTGGCTTAATCTTCGGCTCAAACTTGTCGAGCGACGGCTGGTTGAGCACGATGGCTACATCATAATGGCTCAGGATAGGCGAAGAGATGCGACTGTCGCTCACAATGACCGTTACATTGGCTGTACCGCCACGCTGCTCTGGTCCGTAAGCAGGCATCCAGGTTACCTCCTTATCCTCCATCAGTCCTGAATAAGCCAGAATCTTTCCCATAGAGAGAACGCCCTGACCGCCAAAACCGGATATAATGATTTCTGTCTTCATTGTTCTAATCTTTTGTAAATGCCAAATTCAACATTCAACATTCAACATTCAACATTACATGTTCGTTGTATCCTTCAGGTCACCCTTAGGATACTGCTTAAACATGTTCTCTTCCATCCACTTGTTAGCCTCAACAGGTGAGAGTTTCCAACCGCTGTTGCAGGTAGAAACAATCTCTACCAGGCTGGAGCCCTTGCCCTGCATGCTTGCCTCGAACGCCTTGCGGATAGCCTTCTTTGCCTTCTTGATGCTTGCCACGGTCTCCACACTCTGGCGGGTTACATAACAAGTACCCTGCAGATGGCTTGCCAACTCGGTAATATTGAGTGGATAACCATGAAGATCAGCCTCTCTGCCATAAGGACAGGTAGCTGTCTTCTGACCCAACAGGGTGGTTGGCGCCATCTGACCGCCGGTCATACCATAGATGGCATTATTGATGAAGATGATGGCGATATGCTCACCACGGTTCAGGGCGTGGATAGTTTCGCAGGTACCGATGCAAGCCAGGTCGCCATCGCCCTGATAAGTGAAGACGAGACGATCAGGCCACAAGCGCTTGATACCCGTAGCTACAGCAGGTGCACGACCATGAGCAGCCTCCTGCCAGTCAATATCCAAATAGCGATAAGCAAAGACAGCGCAGCCCACCGGACATACGCCTACCGTCTTATCCTCCATGCCCATCTCCTCGATAACCTCGGCAACGAGCTTATGAACTACGCCATGCGAACACCCCGGACAATAGTGCATCGGGGTATCGTTCATCAGCGTAGGCTTCTTATATACCAGATTCTCTGGTGAAATTATATCATTCATTTTATTAACTTCTTTAATGCTTCAACGATTTCCTCCGGCTCCGGTACGATACCGCCCAGACGTCCAAAGTGCTCCACAGGAGTCAGACCATTCACAGCAAGTCGCACATCCTGAACCATCTGACCGGCATTGATTTCTACAACCAGAATGCCCTTCTTGGTCTTGGCGAGTTCATGAATCTCCTTTTCAGGGAAAGGCCAGAGGGTAATAGGACGGAACAATCCTACCTTGATGCCCTGCTCACGCGCACTCTCGATGCTCTTCTCGGCAATACGTGCCGCACTACCGAAAGCTACGATAACATAGTCGGCATCATCCATCTGCTCGGTTTCATAACGAACCTCGGTTTCACGGATTTTTCTGTATTTCTCCTGAAGAGCAATATTGCGCTCCTCCATCACCTCAGGCTTGAGTTCCAGAGAGGTCATGATGTTGACAGGACGACTCTTCGGACGGCCGATGGTAGCCCAAGGACATTCCCTGGCAATCTCCTCCTCTGTACGACGAGGCTTGACAGGAGGCAGAACCACCTTCTCCATCATCTGACCAATGACACCATCGCTCAGAATCATCGCAGGATTGCGATACTTAAAGGCAAGCGTAAAGGCGAGATCAACGAAATCAGCCATCTCCTGAACAGAAGCAGGAGCCAGCACAATCACATTATAGTCACCATTACCACCACCGCGGGTAGCCTGGAAATAATCACTTTGGGATGGCTGGATGGTACCCAGACCCGGACCGCCACGCTGCACATTGACGATAACGCCCGGAATCTCAGCACCTGCCATGTAAGAGATACCCTCTTGCATCAAAGCCACACCCGGACTTGAAGAAGTGGTAATGACACGCTTACCGGCACCGGCGCCACCATAAACCATGTTGATAGCCGCCACCTCACTCTCAGCCTGCAGAACCACCATACCTGATGTTTCCCATGGCTTGAGCAGAGCCAGCGTCTCTATAATCTCACTTTGAGGTGTGATAGGATAGCCGAAGAAACCATCCGCACCACATCTGATACAGGCATGGGCTATCGCCTCATTGCCTTTCATTAATGTAACTTCCTGATTTGCCATTATTTAGTCCTCCTTCTTACGATAAACAGTGATACAGCCGTCTGGACACACGATGGCGCACGAAGTGCAACCAACACACGCATCAGGTACAGCTGCCTCTACATAACGGTAACCATGCACATTGACTTTTTTCTCTGCCAATGCGATGACATGCTGAGGACAAGCCTCCACACAGAGCGAGCATCCCTTGCAACGCCCGGTGTCGACTACAATAGCCCCTTTAATCTTACTCATATTCTAATTTCTTACTAATTATCTTTACCATTGGAGTAAACAAAGCTCCTGCTGTCCACATGTCGGTTGTTATGGATTGTAGTAGTCTTTGCAATAAAAGCTCATGATATCATCCAGCATCTCCTTGGCTGCTACGGCAGGGCTCTCCGGATCGAGGGCAATGGCCTCCATATAGCAGTCGAGGGCACGCTTAAAGTCACCCTGCTTGCGCCAGGCGTTACCTTGCTGATAATATTCTTCTGCTGTCATTTACTCTTCTCCTTTTTAAGTTTTGCTCTGCGAAATTACTAATTTTCGGCTAAGAAAAAGAATATAAGCCTAAGATTTAAACTATATTAATGTAGTTTTTCACAAAAATGCGCACACTATAATTCAGTGTGCAATTTTTATGAAAGATGTGCATTATTTCTACTAAAATATTCTATAAAAACACTATTCGTCATTTACCGCAGTTTTTTACGGTAAATGACGAACAGTACGATTCCCCTTAACAGAAGGTAGAGAATGAAGGCCAACCACAGGGCATGATTGCCCAGGAAAGGATGCAAGCCGAAGAACAGACCGAAGAACGAAGCCGAGGCTACGGCGGTAGAACAGAGCATAGACTTAGACTGGGTGATGCCTACAAAGATGCCATCGAAGACGAATGCCGACATGCCAGACAGCGGAATCAGCACAGCCCACCAGAAATATTCGCCCGATGCAGCTATCACCTGCTTATCGCTCGTGAGCAAAGAGAGGAAATTCTCGCCACCCACTATATATAATAAGGTGAAACCTACTGCCACGACAGCTCCAAAACCCATCGTTCTTCTAACCACCTCGCGGAATGCCCCCATGTTTCGTGCTCCGTAATACTTGCCGCTCAACGCCTCTGCCGCATAAGCAAAACCATCCATAAAATAAGAGAAGATGGTAAAGAGCGTCATCAGCAGCGTATTCACAGCCAGCACGATGGTACTCTCCCTGGAACCTGCCGCCGTAAAAAAGAGGTTGACCGCCACCAGACAGAGGGTGCGGAGAAAGATATCCTTATTGAGCGAGAAAAACTGCTTCAGCGGTTCGGCAGCAAAGAGATGCCGGCGATAGTCATACTTGCTTAACCGGCGATACCAGATGCGATAGAACAGACATGCCATCAGGAATCCCCACCATTGGGCAATGACCGTTCCGAGCGCCACGCCTTCTACCGTCATACCGCCGACAAAGACCAGCAGCAGAGAGGCTACGATGTTCACCACATTCTGCGTCAGCGATACCATCATCGGAATGCGCGTGTTCTGCATACCTATAAACCAGCCCGTAAATCCGTAGAGTCCGAGCACTGCCGGGGCTCCCCAGATACAGACATAACAGTATCTTCGTGCCAGTTCCACGACATCCGCTTCCGGCGACATCGCCCACAGTCCGCAGCCTATCAGCCATTTCTGGAGAACGAAGAACAGCACTCCTATCCCCACACCGATACTCAGAGAGCGCACCAGGAGCCTCAGCACCTCAGCCAAATCTCTCCTTCCCAAAGCCTGCGAAGTCATTCCGCTGGTTCCCATTCTCAGGAATCCGAAAAGCCAGTAGATGACATTGAATAGCATCGACCCCACGGCAATGGCTCCGATGTAAGCCGCATCGCCGATATGCCCGACGATAGCGACATCAACCAAACCCAAAAGCGGTACCGTGATATTGGATATTATCGACGGCACCGCTAATTGTAATATTCGTTTATTCACCTTTTTCAATTCTTAAACCTCATTTAGTTTTACCGGTATATGACCTTCAAGCTGTAACCACCTCTTTTAGAATTTAAAAATATACTCAATAAACTTACATTCATTTCGCTATTACCATCTGCTTATCAGCGAAAGCACTACAAGCGTCAACCAGAGCCAACAGTTTGCTCCAGTTTGAGACAGGTTCCACTCTATGAGCAAAACATTTGCGCACATACACTTTTACACTTTCATTTCCAGCGGTAGCCTTAACCGTGAATTCTCCACACTCATTAGCCACCGAAGTCTCAATCTTCTTTAATGCTTCAGCAGAGACCTTATATCCTTGCGGCAACGGAATCTCTATATTCCATTCATCAACAAACGCCATCTTGCGCCAAACATCATCGATACGCTCTCGATCCTTGCCTTCTAGTTTCAACGAACTTCCTATTAACTTACCTACCGACAACAAATAGTTATTTCCAGCGCGTTTCACCATTCCATCCATCACATAATCTACATGATAAACAAAGTTAGAACTATCTCGACGGATTCCCACGCAATCTACTCCATAGCCACCGACTTGCACAGGATCAGCATCGTGATAACTACTGATTTCAGCCTTAAACGGATCTATGGCATTTTTCCGATATTCATTGAAAGCTCCTTTTAATTCAGCAGATTCCTTCTTAGTATAACAAGAGTACGGATCTTTGTCGTCGTATTTCAAATATCGCCAATAAGCTTCAAGTTGGCTTGAACCAAAAAGCGTGTTATCAGGACTCACCAAAGACTGACCGTACATTTTCTGTTCACCCGAATAAGTTACCTTCCTACTGATATCAAGTTTAGTACCATCAAGTTTAACCACCATATCATTCACCGACTTATTGTCTTCAGCTTGACTCACAGGTATCGTTATTTGTTCCTCGGAATCTTGCATATACGCCTTCCTTCCTTGATATATATAAGGTATCTCGGAAGCAACCTTAGGATAAGTCCCAGGGAAGTAGTACACATCAGTTCCCTTAAGGCGGAAGAACCAAGATGTAGAATTATAATTAATCAGTTTATCAACAGGCAATGCACCAAACGGAGTGGTAATGCCCATTTCTATTTCCACACCCAATTTACGCAAATAATTTGCCACTGTATTAAAAACCCTCTGAGAAGCTCCCCCACTAACATACTCAAAAGAATAAATACGGTCAGCTTTCTCCTCGGCAGACATCCCCTCTTTTTTGGCAGACTTGAAGACGCTCTTATACGTACTAGGAAGACCAGCAGGAGAATATCCCCCCTTAGACACATAAGATTTCAGCAATTTCCAATCGTCTTGTAGGATTGGTGTTACATCAGGATTGCCTCGAACACCTTTTTGGCGCATAGCTTTCTCTACTACTGCCACTTTAGCCTTGGTCGGGGTAATATACATCTCTATAAAAGGTGACTGCTCCAAAGAATTATACCAAATGGATGATTCTGCATCTACCGGCTTATCCATAACCATATCAAGCACTGCATTTTTGTCCTTGTCTGTGGTCTGAGTAAAATCAGGGGCACCATTCATCGTCCGATAGACGGTGGCCAGACTTTGGTCTAGCACACAGTGAACCTTGGTATAAAGGACAGGTTCGTCTTGACGAAGAACAAAAAAGAAAGGATCCAGCTGTTGTTCCTGTGTATCTATTTGGTCTAGAGAAAAGACATCAATACAATCTCCCACTTCCAAACCAGGCACAGCTATCTTCTGACTCAAGTCCTTGTCATTTTTGCCTTCCTTGACATCTACATAGTCATCTAAACTTACTTCCTGTACGTTACCATTCTTCTTTATAACACGAATGCCAAGCACCGTTTGCGTTTTATGATGATATCCCCAGGTCCACTTTCTACTTTTCGTCTTGAAAGTAAACTCAGAATAATCCTTCAACGCCTTTTTGTCATTGATTTGAATTAACATACGCTCCATATCCGTACAGTCTATCTGACGAGTAAGGCGAAGATTGAGCACCAGATCAGCCGTTGCCTTACGATAATAATCCGTGCTCAACTCCCGATAATAAGATAGTATGACGGCCGAAGCATTCTTGTATCTGTCGGGAACCGTTCGTTTTTGAAAGTCAGCAGGCGTACTGCTCCAAACTTCTTGCCGCACCTTTTGCGCCAACTTCAAATAATCAGCTTTCTCGTCAGCATTCACTGACAACGTCAAGAGCTGTACCAACAGAATACTGAAGACAACTCGGATTACTTTAATCTTTCCCATAATTCAACTTTTTGACTATGAATAATACATTTAACTCATTTTTCCTTTAATACTACTTGCTCATTACAAGCTACTCCCCAATCACTTATAATCTTATTCCAAGCAGGGATTTCTCTTCGCGGAACACGTCTGTGGTGTATTACACACTCCTTATGCATAACAATCTGATTGCCTGTTTGAGAATAAGTGCGACAAAAATCAACCCATGCAGTATGAATCTGATAAGGTGCGGGGAGACTACTGACCTCCATTTTCTCTGGAATCAAAATCTTTACATCACGTACTTCCTTGGACCGCAAGTCTATCATGTAATCGGAAACCCGTTTGGTTGTATCCACTGGAGTCAGAAAAAGGCTCTCATCGAGATTGGCATCTAAATAAACACTACCGTCAACCAGTTGCCCAGCTCCCTTTTTCATAAAAAAAGCAGTGATATTCAAAGACTCATCCCGAGGACGATTTCCCGTCATCACTATATCCCCAATCTTATCCAATCGTTCATCAACCCCCATCGCTGCCACCAAGGCCTTCTCTTTTTCATCTTGTGCCGTAGCGTCATTCCCCACTAGTATCCAAGACTTCATATCGCCCTTCCATTTAGAGTACAATTTTCCCTTTATATCGTAGTTTCCATCATCCCCAGATTCTAAGGTTGTCTGATATGTTATAGAAGAAAAGCAAGAATCAGCAGCCAGTTCAGGTAACTTATTCATACGAAAGCTATCTGCGTCTTCTACCAAAGCCATCCTTCCTTGTATATTGTCTGGCACATAGCCTAGAGGAACATATGGATTCGTAGCATCCAGATAATATGGCTTTCCCTGATAGAAAACCGTACATATCGCATGATCAATAGATGCAATAGAAGGATTTTCCTGCAAAGAATAAGGTACATCCCATGTCCCTATATCTGTTTGACGAGCATCAAAGCCTTGAGCCTTGAGCAAGGTTTTGAGCAAAAGAGCCATAGCCTTGCAATCACCATAACGCTTACGAATAGTTTCAGCAGGTGTTGCCGGTTGATGGGCAGAAATGCCTGCCTCAAAAGCCAAATATCTGATATTCTGCTGTACCCAGGCATAAGTATTGGCTATCTTGTCATAATCGTTTTTTGCCCCTTTCTGTATCTCTCTTAGTATTTCTTCTTGATTAGGAATAGAGCAATCCACATTAGCCAACTGATGAGACCAGACAAACATATCTTGCAGACTTTGGAATGCTCCCAACACCAAGAGATGAGGAGCACTATATCCCCAAGATGGAGAATTAGGTTCTATCAGCTGTGCAGGTAAGGAATGAATCACATAAGTAAAAACGGAATCTCCCTCAGCATTACATGTAGTACTTTTCTCTATACCAGCAGGAAGATTATATTCTTTTATCCGAAACTGCTGGAAGGCTTTTGGCTTGATTACCTCTATCTTCTTATGCTCTACATAATTAGCTTCACACAAAGGAATTGTTGTGAAATAAATAGGATTGAGATAGGTTCGAGTAAAAGAAGCCTTCAGAGTCTTGCCAACCTTTGGAATCTGATAGCTAAAGTAGCAAATCTTGGTATCATCGTAAAAGACATTACGAGGAATGGCTGACTTGTATTGTGCATACCCCTTACACTGTGCCTTGTCCAAACGAATAAACTCTCCGTAATAAGCACATGGTTGAACTAGAGCGGAATATTGGGTTACACCATACTCATAATCCGTAGTGTTAACAACAATAGTCTTACCTGCGTCATCAGTTTTGAAGACGTATCTATCATTGCATTGCAATATATGCACATTGTCATCAGCTTTTTGAGCCGAGATGGGTTGCAAAAAAGCGAAGAGCAATACCAGCATACTATCTAAATCAGCAAGTCTGTATTGGAGCATTTTTCTCATTTTCATTATACTCTGCTTCTTTTATTTATTCTGTTTGCAAAAATAAGAAAAAAAAACGAGAACAAAGGATAAGAAAAGAAATTATTTTGTTTTTTGCGTTAAAAACATATCATAATAATATAAAAAAGACAAAAGTTACCAGCTGACGATAACTTTTGCCTTTTCATTTTATATTTCTATCTTTTACATCAGCATCAAACCTTAAATTTCGCAGCCTGCTCCTCAATATAGGCAGCATCGCTGAAATAGTCGATACGCATAGCCTTGCGAACCTCATCCATGGTCTGGGCTGCAAACTCGCGGGCATCCTCGCTACCCTTCTTCAGGATATTGAATACCTCAGGAATATCCTGCTCAAACTCATGACGGCGGGCACGGATTGGGTCGAGCATCTTGTTGATGACGCTGTTGAGGAATTTCTTGCAGGTACCATCACCGATACCACCCTTCACATACTGCTCCTTCAACTCATCCAAAGTCTTGAACTCAGGCCAGAACTCAGCGAAGTCCTCAGGAGTAGAGAATGCCTCAAGATAAGTGAACACGGCATTGCCCTCCAGATGTCCCGGCTCTTCCATGCTCATGCGTGGCTCACCGTTAGACATCTTCTTCACCTTCTTCCAAACGGTCTTCTCATCGTCGCTCATGTAGATGCAGTTGCCGAGACTCTTACTCATCTTCTCCTTACCGTCAGTTCCAGGAAGACGACGGCAGCAGGCAATCTCTGGAAGCAGAATCTCCGGCTCTACCAATACAGGTGCATAAGTCTGGTTGAAACGGCGAACCAACTCGCGGGTTACCTCCAGCATAGGCTCCTGGTCCTCACCGGCAGGCACGGTTGTAGCCTTGAAAGCGGTGATGTCGGCAGCCTGACTCACAGGATAGCAGAAGAAACCGAGCGGAATGTTTGCCTCGAAGTTACGCATCTTGATCTCAGTCTTCACGGTTGGGTTACGCTGAACACGAGATACGCTGATGAGGTTCATCAAATAGGTAGTCAACTCAGCCAACTCTGGAATCATACTCTGGATATAGAGTGTACACTTCTGTGGGTCGAGGCCCGCAGAGAGATAGTCAAGAGCCACCTCTGTAATGTTCTGGCGAATCTTCTCAGGATTGTCGGCATTATCAGTCAAAGCCTGAACATCTGCCATGAAAACGAACATTCTGTCGAAGTCGCCAGCGTTCTGAAGTTGTACTCGGCGCTGCAGAGAGCCGATGTAATGACCCAGGTGAAGTTTACCTGTAGGACGGTCGCCCGTCAATATAATCTTTCCCATTTTCTTGCAATTTATTATTATTTTTGTGCAAAGGTACAACAAAATATTGAGAAACTGCAAGAAATGGTGAAAAAATAACAAAATGAGCGGGAGAAGGAAGGGATATCTGAAAGAAAAACGGGACACCCCTGAGGATGCCCCGCCACCAATTAAAATAATTGATTGTCGCATTATAAACTTACCGTACTACTTAGCGATCATGATCGTTACACGGTTCTTTGCGTTTTCTGCAAAAGGCTGCACACGTGCACCCTTAGATTCTTCTGTAATGCGCTCAGAAGGTATATTATATTTCTTTGTCAGCATCCAAACCACAGCTGCAGCTCGCTTGGCAGCGATGCGGTCGTTGATGACGTCATTGCCTGTACCCTTGTCAGCATAGCCGGTTACTACAACCTTTGCCTCTGTGTTCTTGTTCAGGAAGTCAACCACCTCACGGATCTTAGCATCCTCAGCAGGAGCAATCTTGTAAGAATTGATGGTGAAGAAGATGTCACGGCGAATCTCCTCTACCTTCTTCTCTACAGGAGCTGGCTTAGGCTCTGGCTTAGGAGCTACATATTCCTGCTTAGGAGCTGGTGCCGGAGCAGGTTCCTCTACCGGCTTAGCCTTCTTGGTATAGCTCTTGCCCAGGTTGATGCGTACACCTGCCAGTGCATTGAAGTACCAGTCAGGGTTATCTGCCTTCTTAGAGTTGTACTTGTCTGAAATCATGTTGGCATTGCCTTCGAGCATGATGCTCACAGCCTTGCTTACCTTGAATTCCAGGTCGATACCGGCTCTGCCGTATGGGCGAACCTTCTTTCCGTGCCAGAGATACTCCAGCAGATAGTTGCTCTGATTCTTGATGTTGGCAGCCAGATCGTTTACCTCCTGGTTAGCTCCTGCCCAGTTGATACCACCACCTACGAAGGCAGTAGCGTTGAACACGCGGTTCGGGTTCCAGCCACAGAAGAAGTTAGAGAGGTTGAACATAAAGTCCACACCCGGAGCTACATATTTCCATTTGTAGCTGGCGGTATACGGAGTACCGTCCTTGGTAGCCTTGTATCCGTTCCATCCGCCCTTGCTCCAGATACCATTTATCTGACCACGGAGTCCGAAAACAGGAGAGAACTGGTAGCCGATGGCACCCTGGAAGTTAGGAGAAAGCAAGTCGGAGAAGCTTGCCTCACCTACAGTATATTGCCCACCTGCCTGAACATCCAGGAACCAGTGGCGCTTAAACTGATATTCGTTTCCATCCTTGTCTGTGTAGGATGCTTGCGCCATAGCGGCTGTAGAGCCGATGGCTAACATGGCTGTTGCCATGAGCAGTTTAATTGATTTCATAACTTTCTACATTAAATTTTATTTCTTGACGAATTTCTTTCCATTCACAATGTAGATACCAGAACGGTTCATCTGCTTTACCTTACGTCCTTGGACATCATAGATTACATTGTTCTTCTCAGTAGAATTCACAACTTGTTCGATACCAGTAGCCTTATCATTGTCTACTTCGATTGAAATCGTCATTCTTGGGTTTGTATGACAGTCACTGGCTTGGGTTGTGGTCTTGTCTTCAAGGAACTTTCCAAAGTTTGTATCTCCGAAGGTTCCCTTCAAAATTACTATAGCGTAAAGTTCGGCTTTCAATTCACCTTCTCTTATCGGTGTATCAAAGACTAACAGCAATGTAGGCGTTGACGGATCTTCCGGATCTACATAGCTTTCAAAGTGTCCTGTACGAATCGTCTTGTTGTTGTCGTAAACAGCAAGTCTCACTTCTCTATCAGGATTAGCAACCAAACCATCATAGTATCCTATGTTTTTAATCATGAATCCATTCAATGCAACATCCTTTTGAGTTACAGATGTATTAGGCAACTGCTGGTATATAGAATAATCGTAGTGAAGGTTTGGATCTTCAGGAGAGCCGCCCTTTCCTATTGTAAAGTTTTCTTTGATAGCCTGCGTCTTTACTTCCTTATTATTCTTTTCATAATGGAAGGTTCCTTCTGGGATTACCAACTGATAGCTAGCCTTTGCCAAGTCAGTCAACGCAACAGTAAACTGATTGTCTTTTCCTGTTACCGGAGTAAAGGTAACGTTCTTCACACGCTCACCCTTCTCATCAGTGATGTAGGCATCGGCATCACTCATTACTGTAACATGACTCAACCCATCAAAAGAAAGAGTCAGGAGATCAGCATTGCTTTCTACTATTGCAGGTGTCAACTTGTAAGCAGTCTCTACGGTCTTGATAGCTGCTGCAGGTTTTTCAACCTCTACAAATGCGAAGGCACTGGTCAGACTGCTTTGCCAATATGGAGCAACAACATCTGCTTCAGTCTGATATTTATTGTCTGCATGATTACACAAAGCATAAGCAACGCTAGAGTTTCCCGTTACTGATGGATAAGAGCCCTTGAATGAGAATGTACCCAATGCTTTGTCGGCATCAAAGACATCACCCGATTCGAGTTGTACAGCAGAGCCATTCAGTTTGGCAATTCTAAGTTTGCTTACTTCTGCACCTGCATCAGCTGTCACTCCATTGACATTCAGCATATTGTCATCAGCATCACCCAAGGTGAACACTCCACTATTGTCTAACGCCTCAAATGCAGAAGCTTCATCAATATTGTCTACCAATTGAACCTGGTTGTTACTTACGGCAAGATACTTTCGTTCATTCTTCTTATTTACACTGGCTATCTTATACCACTTCTTGTTCTCTGGAAGAAGAACATCAGTTTCATTATAATAAGCATCAATAGCAGCCTTGAATTCTGCATCAGTTGATGCCTCATTCCCGACAACTTCGTTCAAAGCGACATAAGCGGCACTGGTAACCTTAGGATAGCCCACCGTATTATTCTGCAACAATTTCAGAGCTTTCAGATATGCGGCAGAACCGACAACAACATATTCTACATCAAAAGCCTTATTGTAGCGTTCCCATTCCGCATCGCCCTTCTTGTCGTTGCAAACTACATTAGCAGGAACAATAAGTTTATAAGTACCCTTCTTTGAGATAGCACCTGCAGCGCCCTGTATTTCAAAATTAACTTTCGTATCAGATGCCTTGACAGCCTTTGCTGTCAGATAGTCGTTACCATCTTTCAGTAATTTCACGCTAGCAGCCTCATCTACATATCCAACATTCTCTCCGAAGTCTACGGCAATAGTAAGAGGTAAAGTTTCAACGGTTCCCGCTGCAGGAGTAATCGAAACAGGACTAAAAGGAGCCTTGATGACAAAAGAGAATTTCATTTCCTTGTTCTCAAAGCCTTCCTTATCAACAAAACTCTTTGCAGGAACCGTAAGTATATATGTACCATTCTTTGCTATCTGGCTAGCAGCAGATAAGGTCACCACATTGTCTTTTACAGTAGCAGAAAGCGTTTCGCTGCTCGTTCCATCAGAGAGTGTGATTTTGGATGCATCTTTAACCAGCATGTTGCGGTCGAATGTAAGATGCATGTTTTCAAAGTACTCTAAAACACTGCCATTCTCCAAATCACCTGTAGCTGTCAGAATGGTAGACGGCATGGTATAGAGTACCGTAATCTTTTTTAATTGAGCATTCGAAAAACTGTTTTTGTATATTAAGTCATGGATATCCTGCTTTTTATCATTAATCCATGTTTTGTATCCATCTGCCTGACTTCCTAATTCATCGTCTGTCACTCGAAGATCACCTACACTACTACCTTCGGAGAAAGATACTCTGTCTAGACGTCCGATACCAGGCGCATGAACTTTCATCAATGCCTGCTGGCTGACTTTGAGATAATAGGTGACTTCCTTAGTATAGAGATTAGTAAAATTTAAGATGGATGTACCCAATCCCTGATTACCCCACTCAAAATCAATAGTGATGTCGCCATTAGAGAAAACATTATCAGTAACGGGAACTTCATTACTATTACCTTCAGGTGGAGTTATGGAAGGAGTAAGGCTGAGTGGCTGACTGAAATCAAATACAACAGTGCGCTGTATCTGAGCCCAACCGGGGGCAGACACACAAGCCAGTAATATGACAAACAATGATTTCTTCATAATAGGTAAGTTTAAATGTTTTATTAGCGCATGTTCATATCTATTTCGTCAGTAGCCGTCTTTACACACAGTTTCCAAGTGCCGTCTACTTTCACCGGATTGAACATATAAGCTGTCTTTGCCGGTTCAGCGGTTCCAGCCTGTTTTGCCGTTGCAAAGGTAACATCATATTTCACATCATTGCAGCCTTGCAACTGGAATGAGTAATATACGCGTGTATAATCCAATACAGGGAACATCTTAAACTTGTTAAGATATCTTTGTCTTGTTTCTTCTGTGAGAGGTTTTACTTCTTGCGTAGAATCGGTATATTCATGCAAATTGGCAAGCACTGCGTTATAATCCTTTGCCTTGAGCTGCGCCATGGCATCATCACAAAGTTTCAACATGGCAGCCGTATCTTCTTCTGTCAATTCGCTTCTGAATTCATCAACCTGCTGTTCGCGACTTTTCTTTTTCTCACCGCATGAGCATAATGAGAAGACCAATATAGCCAAGAGAGAATATAATATAGTTTTTTTCATACCCGTCACATTTTTAAATAAAAAGAGGGTGCGCCGCTCTTTTAGGCACACCCTCTAATTAGAGCTTAATTATTAATTATCTTTTCAATAAATGTCTTAATCGCCGATTGTACCGTTGATTGTGAACTCAACCTTAGTAGTAAACTCACCCCACTCGTAAGCGATAGAGATAGGAATTCTTACCTTGAAGGTCTCTACGTTACCACCATTGTTGTAGTACCAGATAGTACCGAACTTAGCCTTATCTGCCTCCATGAGGGCTGCCAATGCTGCATTCTGACTTGCTGAGTTGTAACTTGTCAAATTGAAGGTGTAAGTTTCGCTACCCTTCTTTTTAGCAGCTGTAGGATTACCGTTCTTATTACCGCATAAGAGTTCAACGTCTTTACTAATCTGATCCATTGTAGTCCAGGTACCACCACCAAGAGTTGTCTCAACGTTAGCAGGGGTAGTATCTATAGTGATAGACTTCACATTGTAGTAACCCCAGAACCAGAGGTGGTCACCCCACATATGACTCTGATTAGCTACACAACCAGCCTCAGACATTGTTTCAGTATTCCATCCACGCCAATCGTACAACTTGAAGAGATCAAGAGCGTAGATTACGTTACCATTGGTGTTAGCATCAATACGTGGCTCTGTAGCAACATCAATCAAGTTGATTGGACGCTCCCAAGATGTCAGGAAGATACCATCCTTAACAAACTCAGCTACACCACAAGAATTCTCAGTTACAACACCTACCCAAGAGCGGAGCTCCTTCTGGATATTAGCATTTGCAGGCTCATAACCAATCGCATTCAATACAGCCTTTGTTGTTTCATTCTTTACCAATGTAATCTCACTAGTAGCAGGATCCAATGTAGCAATGTGCGTATAAACACCACCCTTTACTGCATAGAGATCTTCATTCGTGAATGCACCATCAGCGTATTTAATAGCGCAACCCTCAAGAGTTTCCTGCAACTTAGCCTTGCTGAATACGTGAGAGTCGCCAGTGATATACTTGCAGAACAACTTGTTCCACTTGGTATCAGCAGCACTGCTCTGTGGAGTGATTGTATAACCACCAACAACAACAGGCTCAGGAACGAAGTAATACTTGTGAGTACCTACTAACTTAGCAACATTACCCTTCAAAGTAGAAGTAACCTTGCGGCTGATAGCATTGATATCGCCACCATTTGTAGGCTCCTTAACATCGAAGATAACAGCTTCCTTACCATTTTCAGAACCATCAAGTCCCTTCCAGTATTCAGGAATCAACTCACCGAATGTCTGGTTCTTATTGATACGTGACAAGGTGTAAGTCAACTTAACATAGATGTAAGGATACTTAGCCTTTGCCTTACCAATGTAACGTACATAGCGAGTTACAGTAACAGGATTAACCTGATCATGAGTCAACATCTCAAGTTCCTTAGCAGTCAAGTGCCACTTGAACGCATGGTTAGTTGTACCCTCTGTATTAGGGAAGTATTCGATATTACCAAGATCATCAGCAGCGTTGTAGGTACCACCCTTCTCAGGAGCATCCTTGAACATCCTCAGATCCAATGTTGTATTACCTGCAGCATCGTTACCATAATTACCCTTAGAATCAATAGTATACTGCTCATCGAAGTCTTTCTTGGTCATATTCTCAAGACCCTGTGTCAATACAATAGAAGAGAACTGAGACCATGTAGTCTTCAACTTATCAATATCATTGCAGAGATCGAACTGAGCATCCTGTGTCAACAAGTCAATTGTCTTATTAGGAGCAACCTCTGGGTTCTGGCGTGTAATGTGAATCAAGATGTAACCATCCAAGACCACCTTATCACCACGCTTAACGAGTACCTGAACCAATGGCTCACGGTCGATAGCTGTAGAAGATTCTGTTGTAGTAGGATTACCGTCTTTATCAACATTCCATGCACGGAGAACACCAGCTTCCTGGTTAACCCACTTAGCATACTTACTATCAATAGTAGCGTTGCCATCTACCTGATAATTAACGAGATTGAACTGATATGTCAAGCCCCATTCCTTACCTTCTTCTAGCGACAACTCCTTCAAGTTAACACCAAGTTTATTAGGAGTACCAGGAGTAAACTGCTTAACATCCTCTACCAACATGTGGAGTCCGAGGTAGCTTGCAATATCAATACCCTCTGCGCTGTTATAGTAAAGTTCGAGAGCTGCACCAGCTGGATCAGCCAAAGCCTCCTGAGGTGAGTCATAAACGTGAACCTGAGCAGCAGCATCAGTAGCAGTTGTACCGAAGTACTTAGCTGTAGGAATACCCTTTTCGTCACCCATACGGGTATTAGACGCACCTAATCCAGCATAATGAGGTTTCAATCTCCAGTACAAAGCCTCGAGGTATGCCTTCTGTGGCTGAATCAAAGCATAATCAGAAGTAACCTTGCCTTCAGCTACTGTACTTGCAGCAGTCTTAGCCTGCAAAGCAACCGTATTAGCTGTCTCATTCTTATCTTTAACAGTTGGGAATGGTTCCAACTTTTCAGGATGCTGAATCTTCAAACCTGCTGTTACAATACCATTAGAAGTATTGAAGAGAGCCTTACCCGCATCGTTCAACTTTGGAGAAGTAATATTTCCAAGATCTGAAGCTGTAGCGCGGGTATGATAGTTCAAGATTGTTGGCTCAAGAAGATTGAAGCCCGTAATATCCTCGTATGCCATATCAGCATTTGATGGATTCATGTGATACTTAACACCCCAAGCAGGACCATAATTGTACAAAACTGCAGCAGCAGGATCAAGAGCTGTAGCATCGGCCAATCTGTCTGGCAAATAATTATCAAGACCCTTGATTGTCTTAGCCACGCCAGTAGTAGTATTCAAGCGGCTAAGGCCAGTCAAATTGTCCTTATGCTCTAAGTATTCACCATGCAAGTAGTCATAAGTCAAAGTCTCAATACCATCCAAGTAGAGATTTGGCATGAATACCAAGCCTGTCAAATCACCAGTAAGTGAAATAACGACCTTTTCACCAGAAATACCCTTAACACCTGTGAGGATTAAGTTTTGCTTATCCAAAGTAGCGGTGATAGAGTTTGGAGTTTCTGATACAAACTGAACATTACTCTGTTTTACCTTCTTGCCATCCTTGTAGATGTCGAAGTAACCAGATTCAGCATTAGGAACAAAGTACTCATAAGATGCTGCGGATGCGCTTGTGCCTGCATCACCCTTGTCACCCTTGACGCCTTGATCGCCCTTGTCACCCTTGACGCCTTGATCGCCCTTGTCGCCCTTGACGCCTTGATCGCCCTTCTCGCCTTTCTCGCCCTGAGGACCACGAGCCAAGTTGTCTGTCTTTTTACCATTCTCATACCAGTAACCATCGGCACCGATAGTCCATGCAGTACCAGGAGCGCCATCCTTACCATTTGAAATAGTGACTGATTTTCCATCACTGAGCTTTACAGTAATACCATCACTAGTTTCTGTTACTCCGGTAACAAGACCACCACCCTTAATCAAATTCTGAATGGTCTCAATTGCTTTTGCATTAGAATCAATCTGCTGTTGCAAATTACTAATGTCATCATCGTAGTCCTTACAAGAAGTAAATGTGCTTACCGAGGCAATTGTCAATGCACCCATAAGCAGCGCGCTTAAATACTTTCTTTTCATACGGTAATAATTTATAAAGTTATACGATTTTCCTAGCTTTTCGGCAGGAAGTTATTAATTAATTCTCTATATCGAATTAAGAGTTCCGTTTGATGAAAAGAGTCTGCACTCTTAGAAAAGTTCTTCGTTCTCTTTCAAAGGTCCTCTTAGAAAAGTTATTTTATCGTTCTTATATCGTGGCTTTTATCGCCACTCAGTTCTTATTGTTTTTATCATATCTCCAGCCAGGAGATTTTTCATGTTGCAAATATAAGTATATTTTTCGAAACTTGCAAGTTTTTGAGCATTTTTTTTTCAAAAAAGGCTAATTTTCTTATGTTTTTTATAAAATAGCCCCCATTTTGGGCTTCTAACCCGTCCATTTTCCCTGTTTTTCTCCATTTTGCCGATATAAAACCTACACCTTATTATATATAGGGGAGATTGGCGGTCCTACACCTTATTATATATAGGGACCATCTAGATACGAATGTATGAGTATCTACCAGAAATGTTGTTTTCTGCAGATTACCGAAAAAAATCCGTTTTTCTTTGGTATTATTCCCAAATAGTTGTATCTTTGCACAAAATTACAAGTAATACTGGAGATATGAAGCAAGATACTAAAAGAATACCTTATGGACGCAATGACTTCGTACAAATCATAGAGCAAAACAATTACTATGTGGACAAGACGATGTATTTGCCAGCATTGGAAGATGAGGCGGTAAACCTCTTCTTTATCCGTCCTCGCCGTTTTGGCAAGAGCGTATTCATCAGTATGCTCCAAGCTTATTATGATTGTAACATGAAGGATAAGTTCAAGGATCTGTTCGGCAATCTGTGGATTGGCATGAATCCTACTCCCCTTCAAGGCAAATATCTGGTTCTCTATCTTGATTTTTCGCAAGTAGGCGGACGTATCGACCAGCTGGAAGACAAGTTTAACCGTTATTGCAAAGTGAAGCTGGATAGTTTTGTGGATGTCTACCGTCAATACTATTCGGAGGATTTTGTAAAGAAGGTCTTCGAGGCGGAAGACGCCGTAGACAAGTTGATACTTATCAACGACGAATCGAAGAAGCTGAATCTTCGTACCTATCTCATCATTGACGAATATGACAACTTCACCAATACGGTGCTCAACGAGCAGGGTGAAGGAGTGTATCGTGCCATTACCCATGCTGAGGGTTTCTATCGTGATATCTTCAAGAAATTCAAAGGTTCGTTTGAACGTATCTTTATGACGGGTGTGAGTCCTGTGACGCTCGATGACGTGACCAGCGGTTTTAACATCGGATGGCATATATCCACCAAGAAGCAATTCAACCAGATGTTAGGCTTTTCTACAGAAGATGTCTATCAGATGTTCAACTATTATAAGGAAAAGGGCGAAATTGCAGCCAATGCCAACATTGATGACATTGTTAACGAGATGAAACCCTGGTATGATAACTATTGCTTCTCGAAGAGTGCCTTGACATCTCAAAGTAAGATCTTCAACTGCGATATGGTGTTTTATTATCTGCGCAACTATCTGAGCTCTGGCAAGGGACCTGAAGAGATGATAGATCCTAACACCAAGACCGACTATAACAAGATGAAAAAGCTCATCCAGCTCGACAAGCTAGATGGCGACCGAAAGGGCGTGATTCGCACGATTGCCGAGAAAGGAGAGATTGTGACTACACTCTATGACACCTTCCCTGCAAGAATGATAACAGACCCGCAGGTATTTCCAAGCCTGCTGTTTTATTATGGCATGCTTACCATCAAGGCTACGAGAGGAGCAAAGCTTATACTCGGAATTCCGAACAACAATGTGCGCAAGCAATATTATGAATATCTGATAGAACTCATGGATGCAAAAGCCTATGTCAATGTAAACAAGCTTACTGACTATTACTACGACATGGCATATGAGGGCAAGTGGCATGAAGCCTTGCAATACATGGCAGATTCTTATGCCAAGATTTCTTCGGTGCGTGACGGAATAGAGGCTGAACGTAACATGCAGGGATTCTTTATGGCATATCTCAGTCTGAACGATTACTATTATACTGCGCCAGAACTGGAGTTAAGTCATGGGTATTGTGATTTCTTCTTATTGCCAGACCTTACGCATTATGAGGCTAAGCATAGCTATATCATAGAACTGAAGATGCTGCCGAAGAAAGATTTCAATGTAATTTCTAAAGGGGAAAGCAAGACGAAAGCCGAACTGCAATGGGACGAGGCTGTGGAGCAAATCAACCGATATGCTGCAGCCCCAAGAGTAGAAGTTCTAAGGCAGGGGACTCAACTGCATAAAATCATCATGCAATTTGAGGGTTGGGAACTAAAGAACATGAAGGAGGTATAATTTACTTATCACATAAGCCCCCCATCCGGCTTGAGAAAGAAGGATGGGGGATTTCTGTATTTTATACTGCTATTCCATTACGCATTATATCATCATATAAGGGTGATGGTTTGCATTCTTCAATCAACACCGGTTCTATAGATGTATCTATATTAAGGGTGGCAAGCCATAATGAAGATGTAGTGTCCAGCCAGTCGCCATTAAGCTTAGGTATAACTACTGCTACATCAATATCACTATCATTTCTTGCTTCATTTCTACTACAAGAACCATACAGATATACTTTCGCATTAGCAAGCAATGGAAGTATAGCTTCCTTGTAGCATTTTACTATCATTAAAGCATGTTCTCTATCCATTGTTTTAAAACTTTTGTTTTATTTATTAATGTTCTGTACTTGTTTTTGTGCAAAAATAGACCAAATAATTAAGATTGCCAAATTTTTAGTGTTAAAAAGATTTTTTAGAATAAAAAAATCCGTAGCGCCGGATATGCCCTTTCCTCCGTTAAGCGTTTCGGCGAATCGCCTAACAGACTAGCGAATCGTATTACACCAAGCCGCCTCATTCTGATAACTCAAGTGCTTCATTCTGACAACTCAAGTGCTTCATTCAGCTAACAGAGCTACTTCGTTCAGCCAACGCAGCCATATTATTCAGCCAACGAAATTGACTCTTCCACCCAACGAAGTCGAATCTTCCGCCCAGCGAAGTCGAATCTTCCGCCCAGCGCAGTCGTATCTTTAACCCAACGCAGTCATATCTATCGACTCAATGAAACGTATGAACTTGTTAAATGACGTACATGATTTCATCTACTTACTTAAACTGGCTGGAGTCCCTACACCTTATCATATATACTGGCATTGAGATGTGAATATCGGAAAAAGCTTTGGGTAATCCAGAGATTAATCGTAACTTTGTTGGCTGTTTACTAATTTGTTATACAACAAAGCACTTCATTCAACATAATATTCACATAAAAATGATACTAAGAATAGAAATTCCACAGGAACTTATTCGGCAAGATGCAGAAATCGTCATCAAAGTAAGCAACAGAAACAACGCACTGGGATATGTCATAGAGAAAGGTAGCGAACATGATGCGCTGCAAATAGCCAAAGAAGATACGAATGTATGTCCGACGCTGGGCGAATATGTCAGGGAACTCACCCAGCGACTCTACAAGAATGGCAAATACCGGTCTGCCGATATATATATGTGCACCTTGAGCAGCTTCATGAGATTCAGAAAAGAGAAAGACCTGCTGATTAGCCAACTCGACAGCCTCATCATGGAAGATTACGAGAGTTATCTGAGAAAGAACGGTCTCACGCTGAACACCATCTCTTTTTACATGAAGCGACTCCGAGCCATCTACAACAAAGCTCTGGAGCAATATGGATTAGAAGACCGCAAACCCTTCGTCCACTCTTTCACCAAGAACACCCCTACTGCCAAAAGAGCACTTACAGCGGAAAACATCCATCAGATAGTAGCTGCAACAACCGTCACCGAGGAGGAAGCACTGGCGAGAGATCTCTTCCTCTTCAGTTTCTATACCCGTGGCATGTCGTTCGTAGATATCGCCTTTCTTGAAAAGGGAAGTATCAAGGACGGGCAACTTATATACAAGAGAAAGAAAACGGGTAAAGAACTGAGGGTGGCATGGCGCCCCTGCATGCAAGAGATTGCAGACCGCTACCCTTCCCTCGACGGCAAGCATCTGCTGGGCATTGTTAACCAGAATATAGTCACCGATGTCAGGAAACAGTATCACTACCGCCAATGTAGGGTGAACAAGGCATTGCAGAAGTTTGCCCGGCGCATCGGCATGCCGATGAAAGTAACGATGTACTGCGCCCGTCACTCCTGGGCTACCATCGCCAAGGAGAAGAACATCCCCATCAGCGTGATAAGTGACAGCATGGGGCACAACTCAGAGAAAATCACGCGCATCTATCTGAAAAGTATCAATGACGATGTGATAGACAGATACAACGATATGCTTATCGAAGCTATCAGTATATGAGAGGGAGGTAGAGTTTTTCCGCCAACGATGCTGGAGAAATTACGTCACGACGTAGCAGTAGCTACGTCACGACGTAACAACAACTACGTCCCGACGCAGTGACAGCTACGTCGTGACGCAGTTTCAGGAGCATCCTGCCCAATATCAAGTAAGGCTCTTTTGAAGTTCGAAAGAGCCTTTTTTGAAGTTCAAGTTAGCCTCATTTAAAGTTCAAGTGAGCCCTACTTAAACATTACGTAAGCCTCACTCCCATTTTTGGTGTTTAAAAGGCCGAAATATGGGCATTATTGAACGCAAAAACCCTTGTTTTGTTCAGTCGATGCACCAAGCGTTCGAATGATCAGAAAAGACAACAAACAAGGCAACAAGCTGTATATCAGTCTATTATAAAATATTCCCTTTTAATTATCACCATGGCAATATATGGCAATTTTCAGCGTTTTTCAAAGAATTGCCATACGCATATAAGGTCTGATTATCAGTTATTTATATCCTTACTATGGCAATATGGCAATTAGATTACACAAAAAACTTTTTCTACAGAAGTTTATATTTACTTTATCATAGCATATCTCCTGGCTGGAGATATGATAAAAACAATAAGAACTGAGTGGCGATAAAAGCCACGATATAAGAACGATAAAATAACTTTTCTAAGAGGACCTTTGAAAGAGAACGAAGAACTTTTCTAAGAGTGCAGACTCTTTTCATCAAACGGAACTCTTAATTCGATATAGAGAATTAATTAATAACTTCCTGCCGAAAAGCTAGGAAAATCGTATAACTTTATAAATTATTACCGTATGAAAAGAAAGTATTTAAGCGCGCTGCTTATGGGTGCATTGACAATTGCCTCGGTAAGCACATTTACTTCTTGTAAGGACTACGATGATGACATCAACATGAATACGTCGCAAATCAAGGACTTGCAGGAACAATTAAAGACTTTGCAGACTGCGTTGGATCAAGCCAAGAATGATGCAACAACAGCACATGCAAACTTCGCTACTAAAGCGGATCTCAATTCTCTTCAGACCGAGGTAGCAAAGTTGGTAACTGCAGAGAAGTTACAGGCAGCCATCGATGACTTGAATGCCATTATTGCAGGTAAGGCTGACAAGGCTGACCTCGAAAAGCTTGCAGGAAGAATCGATGCTATTGATTCTTCTCTCAACAAAATCGGTACTACCTTGAACACTTTGGATGGTGCTGTGACTGCTGCTCAAAAAAACTTGGAGACACAGGGCGAGACTCTTGGCAAGTTGAAAGAGAAGATTGGTTCACTCGAAACCCAGTTGGGCAAGAAAGTTGACTTGGAGGCTTACAACGCTAAGATTGCTGAGTTGCAACAGGGAATCGACGATGCTAAGGCTGCTGCAGGTGACGTTACAGAAATCCAAAAGCTGAAAGAAACAATGGAAGCCATCAGCAAGAAGGTTGACAAAGTTGCAGCAGATGCAAACGTCATCACTGTCATGGTAGCAAGGCAGCTTAAGTCTTTGGTTCTCAAACCAGACTTCTATTGGGAAGGTCTTGAGGGTATTGAGGCTCCTTGGGCAGAACCTGCAACATACACCTTCGGTGATAAGACCGAGTTTAATTACAAAGTATCTACAGCTGTAGGATTCAAGACTATCAAGGCTACTGTAAACGATAAAGTTCCAGCTAGACCTGGCGAGAAAGTTTACTTGCAGAACGGTGCTATTGCTAAGTATCACATGAATCCTTCAACAGCAAGCTTGGAAGGTGCACAATTCAGCTTCTTCACAAACCTTGCTGAGGTATATACACGTTCTGGTGATGAGACCATCGCTACTCCAAAAGAGGCTAAATATGTTGCCAATGGCAAGAACACAGTTGTTGATGGTATTTTGAGCGTTCCATTCACTATCAATACCAAGAAAGTTAATGATTTGTTCGCAGAATGGGCAAAGGGCAAGGATTCTAATGGCAATCAAATCACAGACCCTGTAATTCCTAACAATGGTTGGGAAGATGCTGAAGACAACCAGGCATACGGCTCTAAGTTGCCATTCATTGCTCTTCAGGCTCAGATGAAGGATACAACTATCACATCTGACTATGCTGTTGTAACTCCTGCTAAGTACATCCTCAAGGCTCTCGCAGATAACACTCCTGAGACAGTTCTTGACCAGAACACATTCATCAACGGTGCCCCACATGCAGGTGTTATTGGTGACAACCACCTTTATACAACTTTGTATGGTACTAATTTAGAGGAATATGGTAAGACACCGGCAGATGCCCTGACGCATGGTGTTATCACAATGCCAGCTACTCACTCTGTAGTATATAATGAAACCATCGACTTGAAGCCATTCGTAGAGACTCACTTCGACTACGAGACATTCGCTAAGTATGGCAAGTCATATAAGGATCAGACTATGACCGATGCTGAGCTTGAGGCTCTCGGCTTGCACTATGAGTTCATCCCTATCGACTATTACCTCGGTGAGGAGACAACTAGTGAGACCGCTCACTTCGAGCAGATTGGTGACAAGACTTCTGGTGTATTCGCTCCTCGTTCTGTTGATGCAGACGGTAAGACCATCAAGGGCCAGACTGCAACTAAGGAAGCTGTAGAGCGTGAGCCATTGGTTCGTGTAAACTTGGTTGATGGCGAAGGCAACATCGTACTTTATGGTTACATCAAGGTTCGTATCGTTGAGAAGCCAGTTGTTGACATGAAGGTTGAGGTTAACCTCGGCGACTTGTACTTCAACTGTGGTGATGAGGGCAAGATGACTTGGTCACAGGTTGAGAACTTCATCCTCTCTAAGTTGGGTACAGACGGTATGACCAAGCAAACTTTCGAGAACGAATACTATCTTGAGACCGAGGGTGGTCACACGGTAATGCCTACAGTTGCAAATGGTGGTACATTGTACAATGCTGCACAGAAGTGGTATGCAGTACGTTACTCTGACGCAGACAAGACCAAGAAGGTTAACGACGCTGACTCTTACGGTCGTGTATGGTACACACCTCATGACAACGCTACTGGCGGTCAGGGTTGGGATAACCAGACCAACGTATTGGTTTGGAACTTCACAACAGATGCTAATGCAGGTAAGATGAATGCAGCTTCTTACAAGAAGTTGATGGAGGAAACTGGCGTTTCTTACGCTTCTAAGGGTGAGAATACCAAGGCTCTCTATACATGGGTACGCTTCGTCCACAAGTTGAATGGTACTTCTATCTGGGTTAAGTTGAACTTCGCTCCTACGAAGCTCCACTTCGAGTATGGTAAGATTGCCAACAAGGACTTGCACCACTGGTTCCAGTTGAACTCTACATACGTTCCTGGTGGTGAGAACGACCTCGATGTTCACGCTAACGTTCCTACTCCTGCAGAGTATGGTCAAATAGCTCTTACAGCAGACAAGTTTGACAAGGACTTGTTGGAGTACTGGAGAAACAAGAAGGTACTTGTAACTCTTGAGGGTAACAAGGATAAGTTCACTAAATTCTATGATGCAGACGGCAACGTAAAGACTCAGTTGGACTTCGGCTTCGTATTGCCTAAGAAGGATGTAAACTCTACTATAGATGCTGTAAATGGCACATGGGATGTTAAGGGTGCTTCTGGTTCTGTTTGGACTTTGGCACTTTCTAACGACAACCACAAGATTCTTGCAATTAAGCAGGATGGTGTTGCATTGACTACACCTGAGACAGTCGCTGAGCTTCGTCAGAATACTTACGACAGCAAGTACTCTATCCTCCACTACTTCGGTGATGAGGGCGTAAACGACAATGCTGCAACAGACCTCCTCAACAACATGGGTCGTCGTGACGCAAAGGGCAATGACATCAAGAACGATTACTTGACAAACAACATTGATAAGACATTCACTGCTTATCTTGAGGTAACTCTCTCTGATGACCCTTGCTACCAGCCATTGGTTGAGAACAACTTGTTCAACGTTCGCTTCCTCCGTCCAATCAACGTAGCTCCTAAGAATGTAACTTGGACCGATGCTTTGAATGCGGAGGAGTCAGTTAAGTTGACAGACTTGGTTAGCATTAAGGATTGGCGTGACTACAGCGTATTGGTAAATGGCAATTACGCTGATAACACCAACGCACAGGTTCCTTATGAGTTCTACAACATCACAGACTTGGCAGTAATTCGTGAGGAAATCCGTTCAGACGCTATGGAAGCGATCTCTGTACGTTCTGCAGCTGCTCTCACCGACGCTAAGGAAATCGCTAAGTTGCCTATCGTTGACGAAGTTCCTTCTTTGACAAGCTACAGAATGGAGCATGGTATCACTACAGCAACTTACTTGAAGGTTTACAATGGTAATAACCAGGAGATCTTCGACAGCAAGCAGCATGGTACATCACCAAACGGTATCTGGACTAAGGGTGCTGGTGATTACGTGAACTATGGTAAGATCAACTATGTAAACAATGGTGGTGGTGCACAAATCTTCCACATCTACGTACCAATCGCAGTGAAGTACGCTTGGGGTAATGTGAAGTACAGCGACACAAACTTGCGGACCTCTGGTGTTAAGACAAACCTTGACTACACTCAGAAGGTATGGGCTGTCATCACAGTCAACAAGACTGTAAACTCTGGCGCAAAGCGTCACTAAAATTTACAGATCATCTTTGAAATAAGGAGGGGGTGTCAACTCATTGACACCCCTTTTATTCTTAATAAACATTTATTATTATGAAAAAGATCGTATTATTCATTTTCGGATTGGCTGCCTTGATGTTCGCATCATGCGGTCAAAAAGAAAAGAACGTAAAACAGCTGGAGCAGCAATATCTCGTTCAACCTGTTGATTCTTTTTCGGGCAAGGACACATCCGAAGTTATGTACTTGGTAAATAGCTTCATTGACAAGCTCAACCAAAAAGACATCAAATCAGCTGTCTCCATGCTTTCTTATCTAGATGGCAACGATATTGTACCATTGCCTGCTGAACTCGTCAAGCGTCAATGCAATGCCTTGGCCAATGCACAGGGAGTGAAATACACCGTTGACCGTTTGGTGTTCAACGAGGAGAAAGACAATATCGTAAAAGTTAATATCTTGTTGTTTGAAAAGAAGCCAGGCGATACAAGACCTAACAGCATTTCTCTGTATCTCAAACCTATCCGCAAAGACAACAGATGGTATTTGACAACTGTTGACAATATCACTGACTCAAACAACATGGGTGGTACCAAAATTCAAAACTAATTTTAGAGAATTATGAAATCATATAAATATTTATTGGCAACAGCCGTTCTCGCTTCTTTAGGAATGAATTCCATGGCACAGGCTACCTATACAGACAAGGATGGAAACGAGTATCAGTTTAAGAAGCACTTCTACCTCGATATTCAGGGAGGTGGCCAGTATACACTGGGCGAGGCTAAGTTCAAGGACTTACTCTCTCCTAATATTCAGGGAGCTATTGGCTATCAATTCTCTCCAGTTTTCGGACTCCGTGCTCAGATGAACGGACTCTGGAGCAAGGGCGGCTGGGCTGGTTTCCGCTCCAAAGCGGGAGAAAAGCCTTACAACGCCAAATATAAGTTTAAATATATAGCTCCTGGTGTAGATTTCATGTTCAACCTCTCCAACCTTTTCTGTGGCTGGAACCCGAACCGTGTGTTTAATATAAGTGCTTTCGCTGGCGGTGGTATCAACTGGGCTGGCGGCAACCAAGAGATAAACGACATCGCTGCCACACTTGAGAACCTCAACGACTACAACCTGGAATATCTCTGGCAGGGAAAGAAGGTTCGCCCATACGGCAGAGCCGGTATCGATCTGGAATTCAAGGTAAGCAAGGCTGTGAGCATCATGCTCGAAGGCAATGCCAACATGATTTCAGACAAGTACAACTCTAAGAAGGCAGATAACCCTGACTGGTACTTCAATGCACTGGCAGGTGTACGCATCAACCTGGGCAAGAGCTATACCAAGAAGGCTAAGCCGGTAGAGGAACCTGCTCCGGCACCAGCTCCTAAGCAGGAATATGTAGCTCCTAAGCCAGAGCCTAAGCCAGCTCCTGTAGAGAAGAAGGTAGAGGAGATTCGCCGTGACATCTTCTTCACCATCAACTCTTACAAGATTGCTCCTGCTGAGGATGCCAAGATCCGTGAGGTGGTTGACTACCTTGGAAAGAACCCAGAGGCAAAGGTTGTAGTAACCGGCTATGCTGACAAGGGTACTGGTAACGAGCGCATCAACGACCGCATCGCTGCTAAGCGTGCTGCTGCCGTTGTCTGGATGTTGGAGAAGCGCTATGGCATTTCTGCTGAGCGCATCACAGAGGAATCAAAGGGTGCTCGTGTTCAGCCATTTGCTGAGAATAACATGAACCGTGTTTCTATCATGATTGCTAAATAAAGTATGAACAAGCCTATGTATATGAAAATGTTTGGTAAATATATTTCTGCCATTCTCTTGCTAGCTATCCTTGCGCTTGCCACATGTTGCAGTCAACCTTCCAAACAAGGGGCTGCCAATGATGCAACAAGTGCTAAAAATTCAATAGCCTTTCTTGAGAAAGAACATGATTTTGGAGAATATCGAGAAAAGGAAACGAAAAGATACGCTTTCAAGTACAAGAATGCAGGCAAGTCTCCACTTGTCATATACAAGGCTGAGAGCGATTGTGGTTGCACACAAGTCAAATTCAATCCACAGCCTTTGATGCCAGGCGAGTATGATTCTATCATTGTAGTATATGATGGAAATGGCTTTTTGAACGGTTCTTTTAGAAAGTTCATCAACATATACTCAAATGCTTCAGAAAAGCCAATGGAGTTGAGCATCAAGGGCTGTTATTTTGATAAGAGTGAAGAATGATTCTTCGCATGATGTTTGATTATGTAATAACAATCAAATTATAAACTTTTATAGAAACCTGCGTGTGGGCATGAACCATACTTACGGGTATCGAGATACCAGTTCATATCCTTCATAGGGATGTTGCGAGCCTCAATCTCACCCATCAGCTTGTCATAACTCTCCTCACGGACAGAACCACCGATAATCTCACCAATCTGTGGGAACAGTAGGTTGACTTCCCGAACAAGAACACAGAGGCAAAGGTTGTAGTAACCGGCTATGCTGACAAGGGTACAGGCAATGACGTCATCAACGACCGCATCGCTGCCAAGCGAGCTGCAGCTGTGGTTTGGATGCTGACAAAGAAATATAATATACCTTCTGAGCGCATTACAGAAGAATCTAAGGGTGCACGTGTGCAGCCTTTTGCAGAAAACGCAAAGAACCGTGTAACGATCATGATCGCTAAGTAGTACGGTAAGTTTATAATGCGACAATCAATTATTTTAATTGGTGGCGGGGCATCCTCAGGATGCCCCGTTTTTCGTTCAGCTATCCCTTCCTTCTCCCGCTCATTTTGTTTTTTTTCACCATTTCTTGCAGTTTCTCAATATTTTGTTGTACCTTTGCAACGTATTAAAAAATAAGCGCTTATGGCTATAAAACAATATCCTTTGGGAATACAGACCTTTGAGCGTATCCGTAAGGAGGACAAGCTCTATATAGATAAGACGGAATATATCTACCGCATGACCCATTCTGATGGTACATATTTCTTCATGGGGAGACCACGCCGTTTTGGAAAGTCGCTCCTTGTTTCGACCATGCAAAGTTATTTTGAAGGTAAGAAAGACTTGTTTAAAGGACTTGCCATGGAACAGCTTGAAAAAGAATGGATAGAATATCCTGTAATCCATCTGGATATGAGTGGAGGAAAGTATATGTCTGAAGATCAGCTACAACGATATCTGATAGATTTGGTGGAAGAACAGGAACGGAAATTTAGCTTTCATAATGAGAAGATAGATATAAATCTTCGCTTGAAAGACCTCATTATGTCTTTATATCAGACTACAGGCAAGAAGGTGGTAGTGCTGATTGACGAGTATGATGCCCCTTTGCTGGACGTGGCTCACGAAAAAGAGGAGTTGGTTAAGCTTCGCAACATCATGCGTAATTTCTTCAGCCCGCTGAAGGCGCGTGAAGCCTATCTTCGTTTTGTCTTTTTTACGGGTATTACTAAGTTTTCGCAAGTGAGTATATTCAGTGAATTAAATAACGTCACCAATGTATCCATGTATGATGAATATGCTGGTATGTTGGGGATTACTAAGGAAGAACTTTGCGGGCAATTGTCAGAAGATATAGAAGTGCTGGCTACAAAAATGCATCTTACCAAGGAGCAGACCTTAGATAAGTTGACTGAGAATTATGATGGATATCATTTTTCAGCTTATTCTCCTGATGTCTTCAACCCTTACAGCCTGTTCAATTGCTTCGCTCAGGGTAAGTTGGGTTCTTATTGGTTTGCCTCAGGTACGCCAACCTATCTTATCAATATGATGCGTAAATATCATGTGCTTCCTACAGGCATTACGCGTGTTGAGGCTGACGAGAGTGAATTTGATGCACCTACAGAGGATATGACTACAATGATGCCGCTGCTTTACCAGAGTGGTTATTTGACCATCAAGGATTATAACAGAGATTACAACTATTATACGCTTGATATTCCTAACAAGGAGGTGAAGATAGGGTTGACCAAGGCTTTGATTCCGTCTTATGTTACTGGTAATACGCTTGCTACTACCAATACGGCTCGTCGCATAGCACAGGCTTTGGATAAGCAAGACATGGATGGAGCTTTGCATCTGCTACAGGATTTTCTGGGTACTGTGCCTTATTGCAATGTCACCAATCATGAGGGGCATTATCAGCAGATGCTTTTCATCATCTTCTCGCTCCTCACCGATTATCTGGTAGATGTAGAGGTGCATACTCCAAAGGGAAGGGTAGATGTCGTTTTGTTGACTGGAACAGATTTATACATCATAGAACTGAAACTTGATAAGAGTGCTCAGGCTGCAATGCAGCAAATCAATCTCAAAAACTATCGCCAGCGTTTCGCTCTCTGCAACAAACCTATAACGAAAGTTGGTATCAACTTCGACTCTTCAAAGGGAAACATAGAGGATTGGGTGATAGAGTAAATGAAAAAAGATAGAAGAAGATAGATGAAATAGATTAAAGAAAATCATAAGTAGCTGCGTTGACCATCGCAAGTACTTGCGAAGAGCAATGAAGCCTGTTTCGAAGGACATCGAAACAGGCTTCATTTTTTTATTCTAGAATTCTGCGTTCTTTGGTGTACGTGGGAATGGAATCACGTCGCGGATATTCTGCATACCGGTTACGAAGAGAATCAGACGCTCGAAACCGAGACCGAAACCTGCGTGTGGGCATGAACCATACTTACGGGTATCGAGATACCAGTTCATATCCTTCATAGGGATGTTGCGAGCCTCAATCTCACCCATCAGCTTGTCATAGCTCTCCTCACGGACAGAACCACCGATAATCTCACCAATCTGTGGGAACAGTACGTCGGTACCCTGAACGGTCTGACCGCTCTTGCCGCCGAAACCACTCTCCTCCTCGTCTATCTTCATATAGAATGCCTTGATAGCCTTAGGATAGTTGGTCATGATAACCGGGCGCTTGAAGTGCTCCTCTACGAGGAAACGCTCATGCTCTGAAGCCAGGTCATCACCCCACTCGCATGGGAACTCAAACTTCTTACCGTTGGCAATAGCCTCCTGAAGGATGCGGATACCCTCGGTATATGGAAGATGAACGAAGTCGGAATTCAATACACCTTCCAGACGGGCAATCAGACCCTTGTCTATCATCTTGTTCAAGAAAGCAAGATCGTCCTTGCAATGCTCCAGTGCCCAACGGATACAGTACTTGATGAAGTCTTCCTCCAACTCCATCAAACCGTCCATATCCAGGAAAGCAACCTCTGGCTCTACCATCCAGAACTCAGCCAGGTGGCGAGGAGTATTACTGTTCTCTGCACGGAAGGTTGGACCGAAGGTATAGATGGCGCCGAGTGCTGTAGCACCGAGCTCACCCTCCAACTGACCGGAAACGGTCAATGAAGTCTGCTTGCCGAAGAAATCATCAGAATAGTCAATCTTGCCATCCTCGGTCTTCTTCAGGTTGTAGAGGTTCTTGGTAGTTACCTGGAACATCTGACCAGCACCCTCGCAGTCGCTGGCTGTGATGAGCGGAGTATTGAAATAGAAATATCCATGCTCGTGGAAGTAGGTGTGGATAGCCATCGCCATGTTATGGCGGATACGCATTACGGCACCAAAGGTATTGGTACGGAGACGGAGGTGAGCATACTGACGCATGTATTCGAAGCTCTGTCCCTTCTTCTGCATAGGATAGTCGCTGCCGCAGAGACCGTAAATCTCGATGCTCTCGCACTGAATCTCAACACTCTGTCCGGCACCCTGGCTTTCTACCAGCGTACCTACGGCGCTGATACAAGCACCAGTAGTAATCTGACGGAGCTGATTTTCATCGACCTTTGATGGGTCGACTACTATCTGAATATTATTAATAGTAGAACCATCGTTAAGAGCGATAAAATCGACTGCTTTGCTACTACGATGGGTACGAACCCATCCCTTGACATTCACGATTGAGCCGTAGGCTGTACTCTTGAGCAAGTCTACAACTTTAGTTCTTTTTACTTTTTCCATTGTTTATTACTCTGTTTTATTCAAAAGCACCCATGCGGAGCATGTCTACCTCCTTCTCAGTAAGGAAGCGCCAGTCACCGCGACGGAGATTTTTCTTAGTCAAACCTGCGAACTGTACACGGTCGAGCTTGGTAACACGATAGCCGAGGCTCTCGAAGATACGGCGCACGATACGGTTCTTGCCACTATGAATCTCGATACCAACCTGTGCCTTGTCGCGATCATCAGCATACTCTACAGCATCTGCCTTGATCTCACCATCTTCCAAGGTGATACCCTCACGGATCTGATCCATATCGTGAGCTGTCAGGTTCTTATCGAGGTGAACGTGATAAACCTTCTTCTTCAGGAACTTAGGGTGAGTAAGCTTAGAAGCCAGGTCACCATCGTTGGTCAAGAGAAGTACACCTGTTGTATTACGGTCGAGACGGCCTACAGGATAAATACGCTCAGGACAAACATCCTTTACGAGGTCCATCACAGTCTTGCGCTGCTGAGGATCATCGCTGGTTGTAACATAATCCTTTGGCTTGTTGAGCAATACGTATACCTTCTTCTCCAAAGTTACAGGAGCGTCGTGGAACTTCACCTCATCGGTACGAAGGATCTTGGTACCCAACTCGGTAACTACCTCACCATTGACAGTTACCAGACCAGCCTGGATCAACTCATCAGCCTCACGGCGAGAGCATACACCAGCATTGGCGAGGAACTTGTTCAAGCGCAATGGCTCTGTTGGGTCGATGTTTTCCTCCTTATATTCGATACGCTTCTTCATGCTATACTTAGCATTTGGATCGTAACCAGGAGTGTGCTGACGGAAACCGCCACCACGATTGTTGCCATAGCCACCACCCTGTGGACGGCCATAACCGCCACGGTTGTTGCCATAACCACCCTGCTGAGGACGACCATAGCCGCCACGGTTGTTGCCATAGCCGCCACCCTGTGGACGACCATAACCACCACGGTTGTTATTACCATAACCACCCTGCTGAGAACGAGACTGGTAGCCGCCCTGCTGGCGTGGCTGGTAGCCACCCTGCTGACGAGGCTGATAACCACCCTGCTCATCATTATTGTTGTAACGAGGACGATAGCCACCCTGCTGAGGACGAGACTGATAGCCTCCCTGCTGACGTGGCTGGTAGCCACCACGGTTGCTGTTACCATAACCACCACGGCTCTGATAGCTGCTGCGCTGTGGACGCTCGCTGCCGCCTGTACTCTGCAAGCCAGCACCAAAACCTTCAGGACGGAAACCGCCTTCGCTGTTACTGCTACTTCTGTCGCTGCTGTATGCGCGATGTGAATTGATACGAGGACGCTGTGTGCGACCTACTGGTCGATAACTCTTCTGATAACCACCTGCTGGGTTGTAGCCCTCACGGGTTCTCTCATTCTCAGAAGACTGATCTTGAGGTTTGTTTTCAAATTCTGAATCCATTTTCTTAAAATACTTAATAGCCTCACGGCTGGGTTAATAAATCTAATTTTTACTTTTATATATATGTACTAAAACTACAAAATTCCTTTGTGTATATTAGATACCTGTATAATTGCTTGGTGTGATTGCCATCAGTTCTGCCTTAACACTATCACTCACATTCAATCCCTGGATAAACTCATGAATAGTTTCCTCAGTCATGTGCTGGTTGGTACGTGTCAACGCCTTCAATGCCTCGTAAGGATGTGGATATGCCTCACGGCGAAGGATAGTCTGGATAGCCTCAGCTACAACTGCCCATGTATTATTCAAATCTTCCTGCAGTTTCTCCTCGTGAAGAATCAGTTTACGCAAGCCCTTCAATGTACTCTGGATAGCAATGACGCTATGACCGAGAGGCACACCGATGTTACGGAGTACGGTACTGTCAGTAAGGTCGCGCTGCAAGCGGCTAACCGGAAGTTTCTGTGCCAGGAACTGAAGAATGGCATTGGCTATACCCAGGTTACCTTCACTGTTCTCATAATCGATAGGGTTCACCTTGTGAGGCATCGCACTTGAGCCTACCTCACCTGCCTTGATCTTCTGCTTGAAGTAATCCATAGAGATATACATCCAGAAGTCACGGTCTAAGTCGATGATAATGGTGTTGATTCGACGGATGGCGTCAAAGATAGCGCCAAGGTAGTCATAGTTACTGATCTGTGTGGTATACTGCTCGCGTTCCAAACCGAGTTTCTCGCTGACAAACTTGTTACCGAAAGCTTTCCAGTCATACTGTGGATAAGCTACATGGTGAGCATTGTAGTTACCGGTAGCACCACCGAACTTAGCTGTAATCTTGCAAGCCTTGAGCGAATTAAGCTGCTCGGTAAGACGGTAAACATAAACCATGATTTCCTTGCCCAGGCGGGTAGGTGAAGCAGGCTGTCCGTGAGTCTTAGCCAGCATAGGCACATCCTTCCACTCATCAGCATAAGTCTGAAGTTGGGCTATCAGCTCTTCAACCTGCGGATTGAAGCACTCTTCCAAAGCTTCTTTTACAGAGAGAGGCACACTTGTGTTGTTGATATCCTGAGATGTCAAACCAAAATGGATAAACTCCTTGTAAGCATCCAAGCCACCGATTTTATCAAATTCTTCCTTGATAAAATACTCTACAGCCTTTACATCGTGATTGGTAATCTTCTCGATGTCTTTTACGCGCTGTGCTTCATTTTCGTCAAAATTACGATAAATGTCACGCAGACGTTCGAACAGCGACTTGTCGAAAGAAGCAAGCTGTGGCAAAGGTAACTCGCATAGAGTAATGAAGTATTCAATCTCTACGCGTACACGATAACGAATGAGAGCATACTCTGAAAAGTAGTTAGCGAGCTGCTCTGTTTTTCCCCTATAACGACCATCAATTGGTGATATGGCAGTCAATAAATCTAAATTCATAACAATACGTATTATATATAGGGTGCAAAATTAATGAATTATCGTGAGAAAACAGAGAAAATAGTGATAAAATAATTTAAAAGCATAAAAAAAGGTCTCTCAACATTTGTTGAAAGACCTTCACTATTGTGGGCGTTGACGGATTCGAACCGCCGACCCTCTGCTTGTAAGGCAGATGCTCTAAACCAGCTGAGCTAAACGCCCTTTAAAAAAGTCCCTGCAACCACAAAAGTGAATCACAGGGAACACCCCCGTGGGCGCTGACGGATTCGAACCGCCGACCCTCTGCTTGTAAGGCAGATGCTCTAAACCAGCTGAGCTAAGCGCCCTTACTTTTCGTAAGCGGTTGCAAAGGTACGACTATTTTTTGGTTCCACCAAATTTTCCAGCAACTTTTTTCGTTTTTTCTTCAAAAAAGTGCATTTTCTGGTGTTTTCCCTCAATTTTCAGGGTAAAAACGGTCAGTTTTTGCATTTCAATTGCCAAAAACAGCCAACCAAGAGAAAGTACTTACGATGGGACAGCAAAACCTCTTTCAACCCCAAAAGGTACTTATTGAGAAAGAAAAGTACTTTTTAAGAAATTCAAAGAAACAAAAAAGGCATTCTTCACGAGGAAGAATGCCCTATTCTATTTTTATACCTTATATTATATATACTGTATAATTACTCACCAACCTGAACAGTTGCACGACGGTTGTAAGAAGCAGGAGTCAAATCCTTAACACCACCATTAGCCTTTACAATGATGTTCTCCTTAGCAACGCCCAACTTAACGAGCTCGTTAGCTACCTTCTCAGCACGAGCCTTAGAAATCTTCTGGTTGATAGCTGCAGAACCAGTAGCGCTGTCAGCATAACCGTTAACTACCAACTTAGCGTTGTTGTCCTTTGCATACTGAGCGAGAGCCTGTACGTTTACGAGATCCTTCTTAGAAGCAACCTTAGACTTGCCGATGTTGAAGAATACAGAAACTGGAGTAGCAACATACTCCTTAACTGCCTTTTCCTCTACAGGCTTCTGGTTGTTCAAGAGATTCTTCAAACGGTCGTTCTCTGCATTAGCATCGTTCAACTTAGCATTGAGAGCGTCGAGTTCTGACTGATGAAGAGCGTTGATAGCGTCAACATCTGGAACCTTGTTCCAAGTAGCCTTACCCAAGTTGTATGTAACACCGACCTCAACATTCAAAGAACGGTCGTGTCTTGCAATCACCTTGTCGATTGCGTGAGATGTGCTAGGCTTAGCACCTGCCAATACACCTGTGTAACCATCATAGTCGTTAGCACCTACTGTATAGTTTACATCGAGGTTGACAGCCCACTTGTTATTGATCTTGAACTCGTTCAAGATACCAACACCAGCTACAGGAGCATAGCAGTTAGCGCTCATGTTACGGTTAATACCAACACCTGCGTAAGGGATGCAATCCCAAAGACGAGCCTCGTTGTAACCACACAACATATTGCTGAGGTTGAACAAAACCTGCTCATTCAAAGTCCAATACTTATTTGCATTTGTTGACTTATTCTCAGAAACGACTGTACGACCCCAAGCGCCATTGAACTTAGTACGGAGACCGAGACCTGGTGTAAACCACTTACCTACAGCAACAGAGAAACCGAGATTGTTTCTGAAACCCTTGAGTGGGCTCTTAGAGAAACCATTGCCCTCTTCCTGGTTGCCCCAGAATGCAGAACCAGCAACGTTTGCCTGAACAAACCAATTGCTCCAGAAAGAATTTGTTGCAACGCTATACTTCTCAGTAGTTGCTGCATCCTGAGCCATACTGCCCATTGTTACGCTAGCCAATGCTAGCACTGCTAATAACTTTTTCATAACTTTATAATTTAAAAATCAATTTATATATATATATACCTTCTGAATGACGGAGCAAAGATAATACTATTTTTTGAAATAACCTTCATTTTCTAAAAAAAATAGCATTTTTCGTTAACTTTTTTAAGAAAAACGGGATTTTTCCCTGCTTTTAACCTAAAAGATGCTCAATTTCCTGCTGACGGAGGATACAAAGTACCGACTTTCCGTCGGGCGTATAATTGACATTCTGGCAGGCAAAAAGATCATTCACCAGCCCCTCCATCTCTTCATTACTCAATATCTGCCCCTGAGGTATTGCAGCCTGGCGAGCCAGACTCAAAGCCAAAGTCTGATTGATTTCATCAATGGCTGATACGCCCTTTTCTACTGCAGAAGAAACCATGTCCTGTACCAGTTTAAGAGGATTCAATCCTTCAAGTCCGCCAGGAACTGAATTAACGGCATAGCTTCCGCCTCCAAGATCTTCCAGTTCAAAGCCCATCGATTCCATTTCAGGCAGGATCTTTTCAAAGATTACCTTCTCTGACATCGGGAACTGCACAACCTCAGGAAAGAGGACTTTCTGTGAATGAAAGGTCCGGTCAGCCAACTGGCGCAAATACTGTTCGAACAAGACACGCACATGGGCACGATGCTGGTCGATAATCATCAATCCCGATTTTACCGCAGTCATGATATACTTACCTTTATACTGATAATGGGCTGGCGATTTCTCTGCAATGATACTGTCTGGCGTATTATCCTGACTAGAATCATCAGAAAACACCATGGTCTGCTCCATCCCCTGCACATCATCCTGATCTTTGAGTCCTTCATAAAGCTGTTCCCATTTTTCATCCACCTGAGGTTTCGACTTAGGAACAGAGAAACTGGCTCCCATAGGAACTGCTCCTGTGGAAGAGGAAGACTTGAACGGATTATAACCAGGATTCAAACTGATCTTCGGTGCCGCAGCAGCAGCGCTCATCTCTGGATTATAAACAGGGATGTCCGGTTTATCCTCGGTATCGAAATCAATGGTAGGTACATCATTGAACATACCGATGGACTCCTTGACCGAAGCCGAGAGGATTTGCCAGATAGCCTGCTCATTCTCGAATTTGATTTCAGTCTTCGTAGGATGGATATTCACATCAATATCCTTCGGATCTACATCAAAATACAGAAAGTAAGGCACCTGTTCACCCTGAGGAACCAGACGGTCATAAGCAGCCATCACAGCCTTATTGAAATAAGGATGTTTCATGTATCTCCCGTTGACAAAGAAGAACTGATGCACACCTTTCTTTCTGGCAGATTCCGGTTTGCCCACAAATCCAGACACCTTACACATAGTGGTTTCTACATTTACCGGCAGGAGTTCCTGATTGAAACGCTTGCCGAAGACATCGAGAATGCGCTGGCGCAAATTAGCGGCACGCAAATTGAATACTTCGGTACCATTGCTATGTAAAGTAAAGGTGATTTGAGGATTTACCAATGCAATCCGCTCGAAAGCCGTCAGAATATTATTCAACTCTGTAGAATTGGACTTCAGGAACTTTCTTCGCGCGGGTACATTATAAAAGATATTGCTGACAGAGAAGATACTTCCCACAGCACAGGAGCATGGCTCCTGTTTCTCATATCGGGAACCAGAAATCTGTATCAGGGTTCCTATCTCGTCGGTAGCCTGTCTTGACTTCAGTTCAACCTGAGCCACAGCAGCTATTGACGCCAAAGCTTCGCCACGGAAGCCCATGGTGCGAAGAGCAAACAAATCATCAGCCTTACGGATTTTGGAAGTAGAATGACGTTCGAAAGCCAAACGAGCATCTGTTTCAGACATACCTTTTCCATCATCTATCACCTGGATGTTGGTACGGCCAGCATCGGTAACTGTGACATGGATATTCCTGGCACCCGCATCGACTGCATTTTCGACCAGCTCCTTGATAACTGAAGCCGGACGCTGTATAACCTCACCTGCTGCTATCTGATTAGCAACAGAATCGGGTAAAAGTTGAATAATATCACTCATCTCTAAATATTAATCATATAAGAAAATGATGCTTCATTATAATCAGTCAGTCAGTTTCTGAAGTGGAGCTTCATGACGCTTAATGTTCTTGAGTTCGGAGCCCTTGGATTTACCACGCCATACAAAGATATCATTCTTATCTTTAGGACGCAAGTCCTCAAACCAGGCAAAATTGTTAAGTTTATATTTTGCCGGCGGAATCTGCGTCATAGGATACATGGTAGATGTAAACTTATTGGTCCAGATTTTCTCCATCTTCCTGCCCGGTCCCATATACATGCGCATGGTATCGGTCTCCAGATAATTCAAGCCAATGAGCGAACTGTCCTTATCATCCGTCATATAATAGATGGTCTGCACATTACCGATAGACTCTCCTTGTTTAATCTCACCTTTTTCAAAGTAAGATTTCATCTCAGAAGAGCTGATCTGATTGAAATGAACACTATCCGGCATCTGCTCTACAGACAGCGCCTGTCCGATGACATGGGCAAAACGAACGGTAGAGTCGTTCATAAAGACCAGAATCTTCTCGCCCAGCAACTGACGGTTTCCATTCCAGACGATAGGATCCTTATACATGGTCATGCAGGAATCCTGAGAATTGAAAACCAGGGAATCGCAGATAGCCTGCATATCCAGGCGATAGGCACGGACCTTAGGATAAGCATGCACCTTACGGTATACCGAATCGGTATTGATATGGAAGGTATTGATACGCATGGTATCAGAATGAACCCAAAGGGTATCTTTCTGCGAATAGTCGATCGCTACAGGATTGCGGGTGGCAAAGCCATTACCGGTTTTCTCGTTGTAACGCAGATAATTGCAAGTAAGGGAATTCTTGCTCTTCTTATCTACATAAACCACATTGCCATATCCGGTACTCTCTCCATCCTTTACATAATAGAGCGTATCACCCGTAAGTGTCTTGTCTTTATCTATAACCGTAGAACGGCCGTAAAGCTGTGCTCTATCGGTCTTGGTATCATAATATCCGTCTTCTGTCTTGACAACACTTGCACCAGAAACAATCTTAGAAGGTCCTACCATGTGAGCCTTTGACTTACGGACATCGTAATACAAAGTATCGGTGGTAACAACATCCTTGCCGCTGCGCAACTTGACATTATAGACAAACTTAGCCTCACGCGTTTCGGTATGATACTCACCCCAATCGGCAACCAGCTTATCCTTACCATCAATCAGCGTTCCGCCGTCAAAGAAGTTTGCCATATTATACAAGCGGTCGAAATCCAAGCTATCAGTACGCAAAGTCTGCCGACGATGATGTAAGACCACATTCTTGCGTGCTCTCATCATCTGCATCTGCCCATCATACTCTGCTCTATCACAAGTGAGTGACAAGGTGTCTCCCTGCCGGTAATGAACATGTCCGAAAGCTTTCACGGAATTAGAAGCCTGATAGAAATACGCGCTGTCACAGGTAAGATGACTGCCCTGATGCAAGAAAGAGACCTTACCTTTCAATATTTGGGCATCAGGATTATTACCGAACATATCATAGTACAATTCATCTGCATGCAAAAGATATACGCGGTCACCATGAGGGCGTTTTCTGGCATGCTTCTTTGGAGCCTGCATGGCTTGCATCAGACAAAACCCAAACAGGCATAGAACCATAACCGATATGATTCTATGCCCTCTGATATGATTATTTAATCTTTTATTTATCATTTAATCCAACCTTGATATTCAAACTTACAATCCTTATAGCGATCGTTCATACGAACATAAGTCTGCTTGATTTTATTGACTACCCAATCGTGCAAGGTCTGGGCACGCTCCTTAGCCAACACTACATCTTTCATCACCTGAAAATCTTCGGTAATAGTAGCTCTATGTCCGTCAACACGGCTTACCAGTTTTACCAAAGCACAAGTGGTTTTACCCTTGGAATTCACCATCGTGAAAGGTGCAGAAACCTCACCTACCTTCATTGTATCTACCATACGGGCAACCTCGGTAGGCAGATCCTTCATCTGGAAGCGGGAAGTTCTTGACTGATCAGGAGTAACATTGGCCATCAAACCCTTGTTGTTGCGGGTATCCTTATCATCAGACAATGCTTCAACAGCCTGCTCAAAGGTAAACTTAGCGGCACGGATATCATTACCGATAGAATCCAGACGGCCGATAGACTTATCAATAGCATCTTGAGAAACCTGAGGCTTGAGCAGGATATGGCGACACTTAATCTTATCACCACGCTTATCAATCAACTGGATGATATGATAACCAAACTCAGACTCAACAATCTTTGAGATTTTCTTAGGATCGGTAAGATTGAATGCTACATTTGCAAACGCAGGATCCAACATACCTCTACCGATATAATCCATCTCGCCACCCATACGGGCTGAACCCGGATCCTCAGAATAAAGACGAGCCAAAGTAGCAAAAGAAGTCTCACCCTTATTCACACGGTCAGTAAACTCACGCAACTGATTTTTCACACGGTTAATCTCCTCAAGAGGAATACGTGGCTGCATGGTAAGAATCTCAACCTCTACCTCTGTAGGAACAAAAGGGATACTGTCGGCAGGTAAATCCTTAAAGTATTTACGTACCTGAGCTGGAGACACCTTGATATCCTTCACCAGTTCCTGCTTCATCTTCTGAATCAGCTGTTGGTTTTTGAAATCATCATGCATCTGCTGGCGCATCTGGGTGATACTTTGCTTGCGATACTCCTCCAGTTTTTCACGAGAACCAATCATGGAAACCCAACTGTTGATCTGTTCGTCGATACCATTCATGACTTCTGACTCAGATACTTCGATACTATCGATAGCTGCCTGATGGAGAAACAGTTTCTGAACGGCAATCTGCTCAGGAATAGAACAGTCTGGGTCACCAGAATATTTAATACCTTCAGCCTCAGCCTGCAAACGGGTTACCTCGACGTCTGACTTCAGGATAGCCTCATCGCCGACAACCCAAATGACCTCATCAACCACACTACCCTCATTGATTTTCTGAGAATCGGCAGCAGCTTGTTGCTTGATATTTACAGAATCAGCCTCATGAGCCAAAGCACTACGGCTTGCTCTTGTTGCACTAGCACTTATTCCTACTATCATCAGCAGGGCTATAAATGCCATTGTCATTTTATATCCAGTATTCATGTATTGTTTCTATAATATATTAATGTATATTGAGAGTGGTCAACATGCTATGGAAAACCACCACTTTATATTTCTTCTTCAATTGTGCGACCCATTGTTTCTCTAACGAGTCTTGATAGTCAGCAAGTACCACATCCGGGTATTCGCCATTCCGGGGCAGATTAACCTTCATCTTCTTCAGGCGCTTCATTTCCCATTTGTATTTTTTCTTATTCTTGGCATAGAAGGCAGCCAGACCTTTTTTATCAGCAGCAGCCTTATCCCAAATATTACGCTGGCAGATTTCATTCAGCAAAAGGTTTTCTACTTCCTCCTGCTGCCGGTAGGTTCCCCGCCAATTTTCTACCTTAGCATCAGCAACATATTTTTTCGGATTACCATCATCATGTTTATCCAGCAACTTGACGATATGATAACCAAACTCAGACATAAACGGTCTACTAATCTCACCCTTTCGCAGAGAGAAAGCTACTTTTTCAAAAGCCTGCACAGTCTGACCTTTTGTAAACCATGCCAAAGTCCCCCCATTGACCGCAGACCCTTTATCATCAGAACACTTTTTTGCCAGGTCTGCAAAATCTGCACCTTTGCAAAGAGCCTGATAAATAGAATCGATTCTTCTTTCCACCACCTCCTGTTCCCGGTAAGATGCTTTCTGTCCCAATCTCAAGAGGATATGTGCAACATGAACACTGCCTTTATCGAGCATCAACTCGCATGACTCGACATCATCATATCGTTTCAACACACGCCTGACATTAGGCAAAGTATCGAGATGAGCATCCTTAGCAGCTTGCACTTTCAGCTTATAATCAACAAAGCCATCGGCAAACACCTTGACACTTTTAGAATCAACGGTATTTCCCAAATGATTTTTCTGATAAAAGTACTCAAATTCCGACTTCTTGACAGATTGACCATCAATAATCATAACAATTGGGTCGGTATGAGCAAAAGCAATGCTCCCCGAAAGGAGCATTGCCGCTATAAGTGCATAAAACTTCATATTTCCTAATTATATTATTCAGGACGGCTATAGTTAGGAGCCTCACTAGTGATAGTGATATCATGTGGATGACTCTCCAACACACCTGCATTTGTGATACGAGCGAACTTGGCATTGTGCAAGTTCTCGATGGTAGCAGCACCGCAATATCCCATACCAGAACGCAAACCACCAATCAGCTGGTAGATGACCTCCTGGACAGTTCCCTTGTAAGGCACACGACCAGCGATACCCTCTGGAACCAATTTCTTGACATCCTTGGTATCACCCTGGAAGTAACGGTCCTTAGAACCATTCTTCTGTTCCATAGCCTCCAAAGAACCCATACCACGATAGCTCTTAAACTTACGACCATTGAAGATAATGGTATCACCAGGACTCTCCTCAGTACCAGCAACCAAAGAACCGATCATGACGCAGCTACCACCGGCAGCCAAAGCCTTCACAACATCACCTGAGTAACGAAGACCGCCATCAGCTATCAAAGGCACACCAGTACCCTTAAGAGCAGAATATACATCATAAACAGCACTCAACTGTGGAACACCCACACCGGCAACCACACGAGTAGTACAGATAGAACCAGGACCGATACCTACCTTAACGCCATCAGCACCATTCTCTACCAAATACTTGGCAGCCTCACCAGTAGCCACATTACCTACTACAACATCTACCTGTGGGAAGGCAGCCTTAACCTGCTTGAGTTTCTCAACTACACCCTTAGAGTGACCATGAGCAGTATCGATAACGATAGCATCAGCACCAGCCTCAACCAAAGCCTTGGCACGATCCAATGTATCTACGGTAACACCCACACCGGCAGCCACACGAAGACGGCCTTTGGCATCCTTGCAAGCCATAGGTTTATCCTTAGCCTTTGTGATATCCTTGTAAGTAATCAAACCTACCAGGTGATTCTCGTTGTCAACTACAGGGAGTTTCTCAATCTTATTCTCCTGCAGGATGGCAGCAGCAGCAACCAAGTCGGTCTGGATGTGAGTGGTAACCAAATTCTCGCTAGTCATTACCTCATCAATCTTCTTGTCCATGTGGCGCTCAAAACGAAGATCACGGTTGGTAACAATACCTACAAGATGATTTTCATCATCTACCACAGGAATACCACCGATATGATAATCATGCATCATATCAAGAGCATCCTTCACCGTACTGCCACGACGGATGGTGACAGGGTCATAAATCATACCATTCTCAGCACGCTTCACAATAGCGACCTGACGAGCTTGCTCCTCAATGGTCATGTTCTTGTGAATCACACCGATACCACCTTCACGAGCGATAGCTATCGCCATTGAAGCCTCGGTAACGGTGTCCATCGCTGCTGTAACGAATGGAACGTTCAACTCGATGTTACGAGAGAACTTGGTTTTCAACTCTACCTGTTTTGGTAGTACCTCTGAATACGCAGGGATAAGAAGGACGTCGTCGTAAGTGAGACCGTCCATTACAATTTTATCTGCAACAAATGATGACATATTGTAACCTTTAAAAATTTATTGCGTGCAAATTTAGCAATAATTTCTCAGATAGAGTTCGCTTTTCACGAAAATCTTACCTTATTAATGCTATTTAACGTGATTAGTTGGCTTGTTCGGACAAAAACTTGATTCTGACGAGTCGAATTTCGTCTTCATTGTAGTCTTCACCCAATTCATCTTGAGCCGCATTCAAATCATCAGTATCGCTCTCCATGAAGTAATCGTAGATATCATCTACATGGTCATCATCCACAACTTCCTCTATGAAATAATCGATATTCAGCTTGGTACCGCTGTAAACGATTGCCTCTATTTCGTCAAGCAATTCTGAGAAATCCAAACCTTTTGCTTCTGCCAAATCATCAAGATCTATCTGGCGGTCTATGCTCTGAATGATGCTTACCTTCAAGACTGATTTCTTGGCAACTGTCCTGACACGTAATTCCTCAGGACGCTCTATCAGATTCTCTTCACAATACTGATTGATCAATTTACAGAACTCCTTACCATACCTCTTTGCCTTACCGGCTCCAACTCCCTGTATGTTCTGCAATTCCTGCATATCTACAGGATACATCGTTGCCATCTGTTCCAGAGAAATATCCTGGAAAATAACATAAGGCGGCAATTTATGCTTCTTTGCTACTGTCTTACGCAAGTCTTTCAACATGGAGAAAAGTGTCTGATCCAAAGCACCTGTATTATGCTCGCTCAGAGGCGCTCCATCAAAATCATCAGAGAATTCCTTATCGGCAACGATCATGAATGATTCAGGATTCTTAATGAAACGCTTACCCGCAGCTGTCAACTTCAAAAGGCCATAGTTCTCTACATCTTTCTTGAGATAACCGGCTATCAACGCCTGACGGATAACAGGATTCCAAACTTTGGCATCCATATCTTCTCCTGCTCCAAACTCCTCCAGTTCATCATGCTTGTGAGAAACGATATCATCAGTAGCACGTCCCTTTACAAAATCGATGATATATTCCTGGCGGAAATTCTCCTTCACCGCAGCAACAGACTCCAAAACAACGAGCAGCGCATCCTTAGCCTCGAATTTTTCTGTAGGATGCAGGCAGTTGTCGCAGTTATGGCAGTTTTCTTCATGATATTCCTCACCAAAATAATGAAGCAACATTTTCCTGCGACAGACAGACGATTCGGCATAGGCAGCCGTTTCCTGCAACAACTGTCTGCCGATATCCTGTTCTGCTACAGGTTTGTTCTCCATAAACTTCTCCAGTTTTCTGAGGTCTTTACGGGCATAGAAGGCGATACATATACCCTCGCCTCCATCACGTCCGGCTCTACCAGTTTCCTGATAATAACCTTCCAAGCTCTTGGGTATATCATAATGAATAACAAAACGGACATCAGGTTTATCGATACCCATTCCGAAGGCGATAGTAGCAACAATGACATCAATACGCTCCATCAGAAAATCATCCTGGGTTTGAGAACGGGTAGCCGAATCAAGACCGGCATGATAAGGAGCCGCTTTGATTTCATTGGCTTTCAATACCTCTGCCAATTCCTCTACTTTCTTACGGGAAAGACAATAGATAATACCACTCTTTCCTTTGTGTTGACGAATAAACATGATGATCTGACGATCGATATCCTTGTTCTTCGGGCGAACCTCATAATACAAGTTAGGGCGGTTAAAAGAACTCTTGAATTCTTTGGCATCCATGATGCCTAAGTTTTTCTTGATATCAGTACGTACCTTATCTGTTGCTGTAGCTGTAAGCGCTATCACAGGTGCAACACCTATTTCGTTAATAATAGGGCGAATACGACGATACTCTGGTCTGAAATCGTGTCCCCACTCAGAGATACAGTGAGCCTCATCAATGGCATAGAACGAAATCTTTACTGTTTTAAGGAACTCAACATTATCTTCTTTCGTCAAAGATTCAGGTGCAACATACAGGAGTTTGGTCGTACCATTGAGAATATCATTCTTCACCTTCTCAATAGCCGACTTATTCAATGATGAATTGAGATAATGAGCCACGCCATCACTTTCACTCAAACCATTAATAACATCTACCTGGTTCTTCATCAAAGCAATCAGAGGAGAAATCACAATAGCTGTGCCCTCCATAATGAGCGAAGGCAACTGGTAACACAAACTCTTACCGCCACCTGTAGGCATCAATACAAAAGTATCATTGCCACTCATCAAATTTCTGATGATTGCCTCTTGATCACCCTTAAACGAATCGAAGCCGAAATAATGCTTCAACTGTCCTGTAAGATTAACCTGTTCTGTCATATCCACCTATTATTATATTATATATGTCTATATATACGATTAAATAGCAATCAATTGGGCAAAATGCCCAACTGATTTATGCAGTTTCCAACTGTCCGAGATGAGATTTATCCAACTGTTGCTTGGTATACTCCAGCGTAACAGTGAATGATTTAACCTTCTCTGATGGAATCTCAAACATAGCATCCATCATCACAGCCTCTACAATTGAGCGAAGTCCACGAGCGCCCAGTTTATACTCTACCGCTTTGTCTACGATATAATCGAGAGCATCTTCATCAAACTTCAGTTTAATGCCATCCATCTCAAACAATTTCTGATACTGCTTGACAATTGAATTCTTAGGTTCAACCAAGATTTTGCGCAAAGCCTCCCTATCCAACGGATTGAGATAAGTAAGCACAGGCAAACGGCCGATAATTTCAGGTATCAAGCCAAAAGACTTCAAATCCTGTGGAAGGATATACTGCATCAAATCCTTCTTATCTATCTTAGCTACATTCTGAACCGAATTATAGCCTACTACGTGCGTATTCATACGCTGAGCTATTTTACGCTCAATACCGTCAAAAGCACCACCACAGATAAACAGGATATTCTTGGTATCTACATGGATATAATCCTGATCAGGATGCTTGCGTCCACCCTTAGGCGGAACATTAACCATGGTACCTTCCAAGAGTTTCAACAATCCCTGCTGTACACCTTCGCCACTCACATCACGCGTGATAGAAGGATTATCGCTCTTGCGGGCTATCTTATCAATCTCATCAATGAACACAATGCCCCTTTCTGCTGCAGCCACATCATAATCAGCAACCTGCAACAGACGCGACAAGATGCTTTCAACGTCTTCACCCACATAACCTGCTTCAGTAAATACAGTGGCATCAACAATGGTGAAAGGAACATCCAACATCTTAGCTATTGTACGCGCCAACAAGGTTTTACCTGTACCGGTACTACCAACCATGATGATATTACTCTTTTCGATTTCTACACCATCTTCATCCTTTGGCTGCTGCAAACGCTTGTAGTGGTTATATACAGCGACAGCCAAATTGCGCTTAGCCTGATCCTGACCGATGATATATTCATCCAGGTATTTTTTGATCTCTACAGGCTTTGGCACCTCTTTGAGAACAAACTTACCCTCCCCAGTTTTAGGAGCCAATACCCCTGTTGACTGTATAATTTCATAAGCCTGCTTAGCACAATCTTCGCAAATGAAGCCATTGATACCCGTGATGAGTAATCTGACTTCATTTTCTGATCTTCCACAGAAGCTACATACTTTCTTTGGCATATTATAATTATTATCTCTTCTTGCGCACCTTATTATATATACGCATATTTACTTAAAACAATTCGTTATTTACGAACCAACACATTATCTATCATTCCATATTCCTTGGCTTCTTCAGCTGTCATCCAATAGTTACGGTCGCTATCAGCATAAACCTTATCATAAGGAGTATGAGAATGGTCTGAAATGATAGTATACAATTCCTTTTTCATCTTCAAGATTTCGCGAGCCTCAATCTCAATATCAGAAGCCTGACCCTGAACGCCTCCTAATGGCTGGTGAATCATGACACGGCTATGAGGCAAAGCAGAACGTTTACCCTCCTGACCAGAAACGAGCAGCACGGCAGCCATAGAAGCAGCCATACCTGTACAGATAGTAGCTACATCGCTAGAGATAAACTGCATGGTATCATAAATACCCAAACCGGCAGTAACGCTACCACCAGGACTATTCAAATAGATAGAAATATCCTTGCCACTATCTACTGAATCCAGATACAGCAATTGCGCCTGCAATGTATTTGCGGTGTAGTCATCAATCTGTGTACCCAGGAAGATGATACGGTCCATCATTAAGCGAGAGAATACATCCATCTGAGTAACGTTCAACTGACGCTCCTCCAAGATGTAAGGGTTCATATACTGAGCCTGTGCCTTAATAACATCATCAAGCACCATACCATTCATACCAAGATGCTTGGTTGCATATTTTCTAAAATCGTTCATATCTATATAGTATTTTACGTCTTAAACCATACGAAAAAAGAGGTTATCGACCCTTATTTCTCGTTCGGTGGAACAAAGATAATAAAAAAAGTCGATAACCTCGTATTTATTTGAAGTTTTTTTTCAAAAAAATGTTATTCCTGCATCATCTTGTTGAAATCTTCTACAGAAATCTCCTTTTCGTTAAGTTTTACAGCTGTTTTCAGAGCTGCAGCCAACTTACGGTCGATAGAGCGATCTACAAGTGCATCTGTAGCGTCACCCTTCTTGAGGATTTCCTTAGCATAGTTCTCAATGTACTCCTCAGGAATGTTGTTCATACCATACTGAGCGAACTGAGCACGAGCTGCCTCCTTAGCTGTCTCCATCAGGTCATTGTCATCAACCTTGATATTCTGAGCCTTGATAAGCTGCTCCTTGATAAGATGCCATGTCAACTCCTTGATGCTCTCAGCATAGTTCTTCTCTACGAACTCCTCGCCCTTATCCTTGTTGTTAGCCAACATGATACGTTTCAAGAGTGCATCTGGGAACTGCAATTCACCTACCTTCTTCTCGCAGTGCTCGCGAACGTCGAGAATGAACTTATAATCAGAATCGTTAACGAGCTGTGCCTGCAAGCCCTCTGCAATCTTAGCACGGAAAGCAGCCTCGTCCTTCACGTCAGTATCCTCACCGAGAACCTGCTTAAAGAGCTCTTCGTTGATTTCATGCTTCTTGAAACGCTGGATTTCTGTAATCTGGAAGCTGAACTCTGACTCCAAGTCCTTAACAGCTTCACGCTCAATCTTCAGGAGTGAAGAAACCTCAGTATCGTTCTCTGGATAAGCCTTCTTAGGGTTGAATGTGATTACATCACCGAGCTTAGCATCGTTGAAGAGATTCTTCTGCTCGTCAACCTTGATGTAGCTAGGCATCAGGATAGCACCCTCTACAGTGATACCACCTTCCTTGGTATTGCCATTTTCATCAAGCTCACGCAGATCACCCTTCAAAAGGTCATTCTCCTCGTACTTCTCAGCCTTCTCATAGCTACCTGCACGCTGAGCGTACATATCAATCTGCTGATCGAGAATCTTATCATCAACTGTGATGTTATAATAATCAACCTTGTCGCGACCATTGAGAGTTACCTTGAACTCTGGAGCAACAGCGATATCAAACATAAATGTGAAAGAAGTACCATTCTCCAAGTCAGCTGGCTCCTGCTTCTCTGATGGGAGAGGCTCACCGAGCATCTGGATATTGTTGTCCTGTACATACTTGTAAATCTGCTGACCAACGAGCTTGTTGATAGCTTCCATTTTTACAGATGGACCGAACTGACGCTTAATCATACCCATAGGAGCCTGACCAGGACGGAAACCTGGAACATTAGCCTTCTTACGATAATCTTTCAATGTCTTCTCGACATCATTCTTGTAATCTTCCTCTTCGACAACGAGGGTCAAAAGACCATTAATCTTGTCAGGATTTTCAAATGAAATTTTCATCTTGATATTTGTTATTTTATTATTGTTAATATTTTCTTTAATTCTACAGTTTTCGTGTATAACCGCAATTGGCTTGCAAAATTACACATTTTTAATGGATATACCTAATATATAAGAGAAAAAAATGATTTTTTAACCATCAGACGCTGCTTCTTTGGCTCTTTTTTGCTCATCTATGAGCTGAAAGTCCTTCTTTCTGAGCACAAAACTATTACTCAGATACTTTTCGCGCACAATCTTATTCTCTGCCAATTCCTCTGGTTTGCCCTGGAAAAGAATCTTTCCTTCGAACAGCAGATAGGCTCTGTCTGTAATGGTAAGAGTCTCCTGTACATTATGGTCGGTAATCAAAATACCGATATTGCGATACTTCAACTGCCATACAATATGCTGAATATCTTCTACCGCAATAGGGTCAACACCAGCAAATGGCTCATCGAGCATGATAAACTTTGGGTCAATAGCCAGGCAACGGGCAATCTCTGTACGGCGGCGCTCACCTCCGGAAAGCTGGTCACCCTTATTCTTACGAACCTTATTGAGACGAAACTCGCTAATAAGACTCTCTAATTTCTGCAACTGATAACTACGTGGCTTTCCTGTCATTTCCAAGACTGAAAGTATATTGTCCTCAACACTCATCTTGCGGAAAACACTGGCCTCCTGAGGCAGGTATCCGATTCCCGCACGGGCACGTTTGTATACAGGAAAATCAGTAATTTCCTGATCTCCCAGAAAGACATGTCCCTCATTAGGCACAACAAGTCCAGTTGTCATATAGAAAGAAGTTGTCTTACCGGCACCATTAGGTCCCAGTAATCCCACAATTTCTCCTTGCTTCACATTGATAGAAACTCCATTGGCAACCGTTCGTTTACCATAGCGCTTCACCAATCCCTCTGTTCGCAAAACCAGAGAATTCTGATTTTGCTGTTCGTTATTGTTAATTTCGTCCATAATTAGCTAATTTGGCTGCAAAAATACTAAAAATAAAGGAAATATCGCTTATAAAATCAAAAACTATTCATAATATTGCAGTTTTTTAGAGGATTTTGGTTAATTTTGCAGCAAAATTCAGTTTTATAATAGCATGTTAATAGAAAAATGGCTTACCACCTTCGGTAAATATCTTATATTGATGGGACGTTCTTTTTCCCGTCCTGAGCGCATGCGCATGTTCTTGAAACAATACATCAAGGAGATGTCGCAATTGGGTATTGATTCTATTGGTATCGTTTTACTGATATCCTTCTTCATTGGAGCAGTTATCTGCATCCAGATGAAATTGAACATTCAGAGTCCATGGATGCCACGATGGGTTTCAGGTTACACCACTCGAGAAATCATGCTTCTGGAGTTCTCATCAAGTATCATGTGTCTGATTCTCGCAGGTAAAGTGGGTTCTAATATCGCTTCGGAGTTGGGAACAATGCGTGTCACCCAACAGATTGATGCCCTTGATATCATGGGAGTAAATTCAGCATGTTACCTCATTCTGCCTAAAATTCTCGGTTTGGTTACCATCATGCCATTCCTGGTTATCTTCAGTTCTGGCATGGGTATTATCGGCGCCTACGGAACAGCGTATATTGGGCATATCCTACCACCAGATGATCTGACACTTGGCTTGCAACATTCATTTAACCAATGGTTTGTATGGATGAGCATCATCAAGAGTCTTTTCTTTGCATTCATCATTTCCAGCGTATCTTCTTATTTCGGTTATACCGTAGAAGGTGGATCTGTTGAGGTTGGAAAATCGTCAACCGATGCTGTTGTCTGTTCTAGTGTTTTGATTCTGTTTTCAGATGTTTTCCTCACTCAAATTCTCTCGTAAACTATGATAGAAGTTAGAAATCTTACCAAGTCGTTTGGCGACAAGGTTGTATTAGACAATATAAACGTCACCTTTGAAACAGGAAAGACTAATTTGATAATCGGACAGAGCGGTTCCGGAAAGACCGTACTCATGAAGAATCTCGTAGGATTACTTCAGCCTACAAGTGGTGAAGTTCTCTACGATGACCGTGACTTCACCCGGATGTCGAAAAAAGAAAAAGTTCTGATGCGCCGCGAGATGGGAATGATTTTCCAAAGCGCAGCCCTATTCGACTCTCTGAATGTACTTGAGAATGTCATGTTTCCACTTGATATGTTCTCTACTATGAATTACAGGGAGCGCGTAAAACGGGCTCAGGAATGTCTTGACCGCGTCAATCTGATAGAGGCTCAGCAGAAATATCCTGGAGAAATCTCGGGTGGTATGCAGAAACGAGTAGCTATTGCACGTGCCATCGTAATGAATCCGAAATACTTGTTCTGCGATGAGCCAAACTCAGGTTTGGATCCAAAGACCTCACTTGTGATAGATGAACTGCTTTCAGGCATCACCAAAGACTATAATATGACTACCATCATCAATACCCACGACATGAATTCGGTGATGGGCATTGGTGAAAACATCTGCTTTATCTACCAAGGTCATAAAGAATGGCAAGGCAACAAAGATGAAGTGATGACCTCAACAAACGAGAAACTCAACGATTTAGTCTTTGCTTCCGATCTCTTCCGCAAAGTAAAGGAGGTGGAGCTGGAAGAAGCTAAAAACAAATAAAACAGTATCGTTCAAAAAAAGCCATCAGCCCAGAAACTGGCTGATGGCTTTTTTATTACAAAATAAATACTATCTCATTTTCCAGGCATCCTTGACCTCTACCATAGGTACCACAATCTGTTCTTTAGTACTGTCACCATACACCACTTGCAAAAAAACATCAGCAACATGATGCGCTGTATCAGCTTTTGCATTCAGAACATTCACCTTAACCATACCTTTATGTTCATCTTGCTGCTGCTCTACAAACATTTTGGCATTCATCAGCAATTGATCCTGATAGCCATTTGGCAACCGATAAGGTTGATTGTAGCCGTCTACAAACTCCTTATACTTGCCCTCTAAAAGCAAATCATAATATCCCTTGGCAGCAATACCTGCAAGATAGCCAGGATCAGATTTCTCCTCCCTACAGGAAAAAAAAAACAATCCCATCATGAATATCATAAAAATCAAAAGTTTCTTCATTTTTATACACTTTGATTCTGCATTCTTCGCTTCATTTATTTACTTCTGACGAATGAAGACGTTGATAGGACAGCCATGTAATGACCAGTTCTCACGAATCTTATTCTCCAGGAAACGGCGATAGTTCTCCTTGACATACTGAGGCAAGTTTGCATAGAACACAAACGAAGGAATCGTTGTATTAGGCAACTGGGTGCAATACTTAATTTTGATATACTTACCCTTTATGCTCTGTGGAGGATATGCCTCGATAATAGGCAACATCACCTCATTCAACTTAGAAGTTCCAATATGAGCCTTACGGTTCTGGTAAACTTCCTTGGCTGTTTCCAATACTCGGAAAATACGCTGCTTAGTCAAGGCAGAAGCAAAGATGATAGGAAAGTCTACGAATGGAGCCATACGCTTGCGGATTGCATTTTCAAAAGTATCAATTACCTTCTGATTCTTCTCCTCAACCAAATCCCATTTGTTTACTACAACCACCAGACTCTTGTTGTTCTTCTGAATCAACTGGAAGATGTTCATATCCTGGGTCTCGATACCACGGGTAGCATCGAGCATCAGGATGCAGACATCACTATTCTCGATGGCACGGATAGAACGCATCACTGAATAGAATTCCAAGTCTTCGCTTACCTTGTTCTTACGACGGATACCAGCTGTATCAACCAGGTAAAAATCGAAACCAAACTTATCGTATCTGGTATAGATACTATCACGTGTAGTACCAGCAATTTCTGTCACGATATTACGATCCTCACCTATAAAAGCATTGATAATGCTACTCTTACCAGCATTCGGACGACCTACTACCGCAAAACGAGGAATATCTTCTTCGATTGCCTCCTCAGGATTATCCTGAAGTTTGTCCAGAATCATATCAAGCAAATCACCAGTACCACCACCTGTAGCAGCACTAATACACTGAGGATCACCCAAGCCCAACTTGTAGAACTCAGCAGCCTGATAATACTCTGCGCTGTTATCAACCTTGTTAGCAACAAGGATAACAGGCAATTTGGCACGACGCAAAATAAGCGCCACGTCTTCATCCCAATCAGTAAGGCCAGTGTTAACGTCTACCAGGAAGAGAACCAGGTCAGCCTCTTCGGTAGCAACAAGCACCTGCTTGCGGATAGCATCTTCAAAAATATCATCAGATTTTACAACCCAACCACCGGTATCAACAACCGAAAATTCTCTACCATTCCAACTGCACTTACCATACTGACGGTCACGAGTAGTACCGGCAGTATCACTAACGATAGCGCGACGTGATTGAGTCAAACGATTAAATAAAGTAGACTTACCCACATTAGGGCGTCCTACAATAGCTACTAAATTTGCCATAAACAGTCATTATCCTCCTTCCTTTTAGGAGGTATTCAAGGATGTGGTCTCTGCATCCAAGTTAATAATTTGCCGAAGCTGACCTTGCTCCGGCCCTCGCTCTTTTGGCGAGAGTCACTCCCTCGATTACATTCAGGGAGGAGTTATTTTAGTTGATAGTTTACAGTTGATAGTTTATAGTTATTAAGGGCGTCTTTAAACTATTAACTCTTAACTATCAATTATTCCGGATTATATCCAAAGGCATCAAGTTCTCGCTGAGAGCTGCGCCAATCCTTATCAACTTTTACGAAAGTCTCCAAGAAGATTTTCTTGTCGAAGAACTTTTCCAAAGCCTTACGACTCTCGGTATTCACCTTTTTCAATGCGATACCCTGGTGCCCGATGATGATACCCTTTTGGGAATCACGTTCAACATAAATCACTGCATTAATGTGGATACGTTTTTCATCTTCCTTAAATCGCTCCACTCTTACCTCTACAGAATAAGGTATCTCCTTATCATAATAGAGCAAAATCTTTTCTCGGATAATCTCTGAAACGAAGAAACGGGCAGGCTTGTCTGTCAGCTGATCCTTATCAAAGAAAGCAGGAGATTCCGGCAAGAGTTCCTTAATGCGCTTCAAGAGCATATCCGTTCCGAATTTATTCTTCGCTGAGATAGGAAGAATCTCTGCATTAGGCAACAAAGAGTGCCATTTTTCAACAATATCACCCAACTTCTTCGGATCACTCTGATCAATCTTGTTGATGAGCAAGAGTACAGGAATCTGCATTTTCTTAACCTTTTCCAAGAATTCCATGTTCTTTTCAGGGTTTTCTATCACATCAGTCACATAAAGCAGCACATCAGCATCCGCCAATGCACTCTCAGAGAAGGCAAGCATCATCTCCTGCATCTTGTAATTAGGCTTCAAAACACCAGGAGTATCAGAAAATACAATCTGCATATCATCAGTATTCACAATACCCATGATACGATGACGGGTTGTCTGAGCCTTAAAAGTTGCAATACTAATACGTTCACCCACCAATTGATTCATCAAGGTACTTTTTCCCACATTAGGGTTACCTACTATATTTACGAAACCAGCTTTATGCATAAAAAAATGAATTTAGCAAAATTTTACTATCAAGAAGTTAAGCTCTATTGTTTTTAAGCTAAAGAAACGCATCCTTACTTATTTATAGAGAAATAAGAAAGATGCGTTTCCTTATATAGATTATTATTCTATCCTATTTTTATAGATTACTTTCCGTAAGCAGCGCCATCATACGCCCACTTATAGAAAGAAGCGCCATGTACAAATCCTGCACCAAATGCTGTGAAGATGACGTTATCGCCCTTCTTCAATTGGCTTTCAGCATCCCAGAGTGCCAATGGAATTGTTGCTGCACTAGTATTTCCATAATGATCGATGTTTACAACCACCTTATCAAGTGGAATTCCAGCACGCTTGGTTACTGCCTCGATAATACGGAGATTAGCCTCGTGAGGAATTACCCAGTTCACATCATCAGCCTTCAGATTGTTCATTTCCATGATCTTCATCACGTCGTTGCTCATATCTGTTACTGCGTAACGGAATACAGTACGACCTTCCTGATAAAGATAGTGCAGGCGATGATCAACTGTAAAATGTGATGGAGGGCAAACAGAACCACCAGCCTTCATGTGAAGGAAAGGCAAACCTTGTCCATCTGTACGAAGGTATGAGTTCTGAACACCAACGTTCTCCTCTTCAGTTGCCTCCACCAAAACCGCACCTGCTCCATCTCCGAAGAGAACACAAGTAGCACGGTCTGTGTAATCTACCAATGAAGACATCTTGTCAGCACCAATCACAATAATCTTCTTGTATCTACCACTCTGAATCATGCTTGCAGCAACATCAAGGGTATACAAGAATCCACAGCAAGCTGCAGAGAAGTCAAATGCGAAAGCATTCTTCAAGCCCAGCTTACCGAGGACGATAGATGCTGTAGAAGGGAACTTGTAGTCAGGTGTCGTGGTTGTTACAATCAGTGCATCGATTGTATCTGGATCAACGTCAGTCTTCTGAATCAACTGCTTGGCAGCTTTACGCGCCAGATAGCTAGTTCCGAGGCCTTCCTCTGTAAGGATGCGGCGCTCTTTGATACCCACACGGGTGGTAATCCACTCATCTGTAGTATCTACCATGCGAGACAATTCCTCGTTGTTGAGGATATAGTCTGGCACGTAGCCACCGACACCTGTAATTACAGCATTAATTTTACCCATTATTCAGCTGCTTCCTTAACGATTGCAACCTTACCACGATAGTAACCGCAAGTAGGGCAAACAGTGTGGTATACATAGTATGCACCACAGTTTGGGCAAACTGCCAATGTAGGAGCTACTGCCTTATCATGAGTTCTTCTCTTAAGTGTACGTGTCTTTGACTGTCTTCTTTTAGGATGTGCCATAATTTTTAAATGTTTAAAATTTTAATTTTTATTTTTTCAATTTCAATAGAGCTTCCCAGCGTGGATCTACAGTTTCCTCTTCTTCCTCACCGCTTCGGGCGGCAGAATGCTCATTGAGCTTTTCAATCATAGCAGGGTTGCATTTTCCAGGTGCATGCACATGCTTGATGGGAATATTGAGATCTATAAATTCATAGATAAACCAGGCGACATCGAGTATTCCTTCGTTCTCGGCCACAGTCACCAGATCATCATCCTCTGAGTACTCTTCTCCGAATTTTACGACTAGCCTGTCATTAGTCTCAATGGTTTGATCCATATCGTCCAGACAGATGTCGCATGGTATGTGAACCACTCCCTCAGTATGGAAATTGAGTTCGAAGAAGTCATCCGTCCTATTGATAGACAGACTACTTGACAACTCGCCTCTCTGAACATCAGGAGCATCGATTGCCTCAAAATATTCATTGGTAAGCTTAAATTCCTTTTCGGTTATACCTTGAGGTAAAGCTTTCAAATCAATCTTAAAAGAATCTATGTTACACATATTCAATATATACTATATTGTTTCGGGCTGCAAAGTTACAAATAATTTTTGAGATAAAATAATTTTTTATGTAAAAATCACTAAAATCACTCATTATTAATTGATTATTCTTTCTTTAACTCGATTCTGAAGGTGGTTCCATGCCCAATTTCTGTACTTTTCACCCATATTTTACCATGATGGTATTCTTCTACGATTCGTTTAGCTAGTGATAAACCTAGGCCCCAGCCTCGCTTTTTGGTAGTAAAACCGGGACGGAATACATTCTTCAAATCCTTTTTTCTTATACCATTTCCTGTATCTGAAACTTCTATAATAGCTTTATCAGCTGTTTCTTCCACATGGAGCGTAATCTGTCCACCATTTGCTCCCATAGCATCAACAGCATTCTTCGACAGATTTTCTATCACCCATTCAAAGAGAGAGGCATTCATCTTAACGATAACATCCTGTTCAGGTATTTCCTTCACCAGTTTAACATTCTTCGATGTTCGACGATCCATGTAGTCTATAACATGATTCATCACTTCGTTCAAACTTGCAGGAACAGGTTCTGGCAGGGCACCTATCTTTGAGAAACGGTCTGCTATCAGTTGCAAACGCTGGATATCCTTGTTCATTTCAGGAATGAGTTCGTCATCCGGATAATTGATCTTCAGAATTTCAATCCAAGCCATCAGACTGGAAATTGGAGTACCCAACTGATGAGCAGTTTCTTTAGACAACCCCACCCACACCTTATTCTGTTCCGCTCTTTTGGAAGTAAGCAAAGCAAAGATGGCAATAACCACAAAGAGCATGACTACCCCCAACTGAATATAAGGATAAGCTGACAGACGTCGTATCATGAGGGATTCATCATAGCAAACCTGAATATAGTCATGCGTTGAATCATCTAGTTCAATTTTAATATTCTTGCCTTGTTTCAAGAGCCGCTGACCGATGGCAGAAGCATAAGCAAGGGAATCTGCATAATCTTTCCCTTCCACATCAACATTACGAAAAGTCTGAGCATGGCTTTCAGAATCCATTACGATAACCGGAATGGAATTATTTTCATTGATAACCTTCAATACCAAGTTCAAGTCAGTATTCTCATCGGCATTATTGAGCGTACGCATAGCTTCAGCCCAAACCGCCATACGGTTGCGTTCCTCTTCTGCTAGATCACGAACAAGAAAATGAGACACAACAAGAGAGGCGACAGCAATAAACACTGCCGCTATCACCAAAAAAATCTTCACCTGTCTTATTCTATCGGTCCAAATCATGCTGCAAAGATAATAAAAATCCGTGTAATCAACGTCATCTGCTGATAAAAAACATCTTGAGCAGATAAAAAATAAAAAAAAGCCCCGACTACTTTCGTAATCGAGGCTTCTGAAATTGAAAGGAGGCGGCTACCTACTCTCCCGCATTGCATTGCAGTACCATCGGCGCAAGT
>OOBS01000003.1_pt1 | contig 206852 bp, 171 predicted proteins | sample 1671381 | NCBI WGS metagenome assembly OOBS01 (sample SAMN06348151, study PRJEB24527) | human gut metagenome | biome: human gut; feature: ankylosing spondylitis patient; material: feces | host: Homo sapiens | place: China | collected 2015-10 | reverse complement strand
AGCTGCAGCAGCAGGCTCAATACCATACTCGTCCTTGAGGACTGTTGCCAACTCGTTTACTTCCTTTACTGTAAGATTTACCAATTCTTCAGCAAGAGCTTTAATATCTGCCATTGTATTTAAATTTTAATTGTTTTTAATGTTAATGTTCTTTGACTTGTAGTTATATTACTCAGGACGCTCGCCCAAAGTCTTAAGCACACCATGAATAGTGTTTGCGCCTGACTGAAGAGCAGAGATAACGTTCTTTGCAGGTGACTGGAGCAGTGCAACAATTTCTGCAATAACCTCGTTCTTGCTCTTGATAGCTACGAGAGCCTCGAGCTGATCTGCGCCGAAGATTGTCTCCTCAGCATATGCACCCTTAAGTGCAGGTACACCTTCCTTAGCGTATTCCTTAAGGAGCTTTGCAGGAACGTTAGCTGTGTGAGCGAACATAACTGCTGTAGTGCCCTTGAGTGCGCCGTACAGAGGCTCGAAATCAATATCGCTTGCCTGGAAAGCCTCGCGGAGAAGTGTGTTCTTAACGACAATCATCTTGATATCGTTCTTGAAGCACTTGCGACGGAGGTTGCTTGTAGCCTCGGCGTTGAGACCTGCGAGGTCAACGAGGTAGAAGTGAGGGAACTCCTTCAGCTTCGCACCGAGCTCGGCAATAATAGTATCTTTTACTTCTTTCTTCATTTTACAAAACTTTTAGAGTTACTCAACTGATTTAGGATCAACCTTGATACCCTTACTCATAGTGCTCGAAATAAAGATACTCTTGATGTATGTACCTTTAGCAGCAGCAGGCTTGAGCTTAATAATGGTAGCGATAAACTCCTTAGCATTCTGATAGATCTGCTCTGGAGTGAAGCTAACCTTACCGATTGATGTGTGGACGATACCAGCCTTATCAACCTTAAAGTCAATCTTACCCTGCTTTACTTCCTTAACTGCCTTAGCAACGTCCATAGTTACAGTACCGCTCTTAGGGTTAGGCATCAATCCACGAGGACCGAGGATACGGCCGATAGGACCAATCTTACCCATGCAAGAAGGCATTGTGATGATAACGTCGACGTCTGTCCAACCACCCTTGATCTTCTCGATATACTCGTCAAGACCTACATAGTCGGCACCTGCCTCCTTAGCGGCGGCTTCCTGATCAGGAGTACAGAGAGCGAGCACGCGTGTTACTTTACCAGTTCCGGCAGGCAGTGAAACCACGCCACGAACCATCTGGTTAGCCTTACGCGGGTCAACGCCCAAGCGTACATCAATATCGAGAGAAGCGTCGAACTTGGTAGTGGTAATTTCCTTTACCAGCTCTGAAGCCTCTTTCAGTGTGTATGCCTTCCCTGCTTCAACCTTATCAGCTACTGATTTTTGATTTTTTGTCAGTTTACTCATTTTTCTAATTGAAGTTTTAAATTATTTACCAGGGAAGTCCCCTTTTACAGTAATACCCATACTTCTTGCAGTACCAGCGATGAGCTTCATAGCTGATTCTACAGTAAAGCAGTTCAAGTCCTTCATCTTATCCTCAGCGATTACCTTTACCTGATCCCAAGTAAGAGAAGCAACCTTCTGACGATTAGGCTGAGCAGAACCTGACTTGATTTTGGCAGCCTCTTTCAATTGAACTGCAGCAGGTGGAGTCTTGATAATAAAATCAAAAGACTTGTCAGTATAATAAGTAATAACTACTGGCAACACTTTACCTGCTTTGTCCTGGGTACGGGCGTTGAATTCCTTGCAGAATCCCATAATATTAATACCCTTAGAACCCAATGCAGGTCCTACTGGAGGTGAAGGATTCGCAGCGCCACCTTTAATCTGTAATTTGATTAATCCAGCAACTTCTTTAGCCATTTCTTTGTTAATATTTAAAATTGAAACTTATAAGGAATAACAATCTCGTAACAGAATCCTATTCCTTTTCTACTTGCATAAAACCTAATTCCAACGGAGTTTTACGTCCGAAGATCTTAACCGTAACTTTCAGCTTATGCTTTTCAGCATTAACCTCTTCAACGATTCCGCTGAAACCACTGAATGGACCTTCCATAACCTTAACGGTATCATTAACCAAGTAAGGACAATCAAGATTCTCCTCAAACTCAGTCTCCTCAGCAGAACCCAGCATACGATTGATATCGCGCTGTGGAACTGGTGTTGGTTCATCCAAACCTCCAAGGAAACCCAAAACATTAGGGAGGAAACGCAACGTATGCGCTACATCACCCTTCAGTTTGGCCTCCACAAAAACATAACCTGGAAGAGAAACCTTTTCTTTAACGACTCTCTTTCCATTACGCACAGTTGCATGCTTCTCAACTGGAATCAACACCTGAGAAACATTTGCTGCTAGTAAGTCATTGTGCTTCATTTCAGCTTCGATGTATTCTTTCACCTTAGCTTCCTTACCACTAACGGCTTTAAGCACATACCATTTATTTCCTGCGTCTGCCATTTCCTTAAAAAATTAACCTGGATAAACTACACCCATAAAGGCTTTGAAAATAGAATCCATCGCGAACACAACAAGTGCAATGACTAGGGAAGCAGATAATACAACCATTGCACTATGAGTAAGTTCGGCACGTGATGGCCAAGTAGTCTTATGCGCAAGTTCATCGTAACATGCCTTGCAATAATTTACTATTTTATTCATATTATCTTCTATTTAGCACGGGTTGAAGGGCTCGAACCCTCGACACCTGGTTTTGGAGACCAGTGCTCTACCAACTGAGCTAAACCCGTAGAAAGACTCCCGCTCCCTTAGGAGGGGAGTCTGATATATATAGCAAATTAGATAAATCTAAATTACTTGATATCGTCGAGAATTGTTGTAATCTGACCAGAACCTACTGTACGACCACCCTCACGGATAGCGAAACGAAGACCCTCGTTCAAAGCAACCTTATAGATCAACTCTACCTCAATCTCTACGTTATCACCAGGCATTACCATCTCAACTCCCTCTGGAAGCTTGATTTCACCTGTACAGTCCATAGTACGGAGATAGAACTGAGGACGATACTTGTTACCGAATGGAGTGTGACGGCCACCCTCTTCCTTCTTCAATACATAGATAGAAGCCTTGAAGTGATCGTGAGGAGTAATAGCACCTGGGTGTACAACTACCATACCACGCTTAACCTCAGCCTTATCGATACCACGGAGAAGCAAACCTACGTTATCACCAGCTTCACCCTCTGCAAGGATCTTACGGAACATCTCAACACCAGTAATAACTGACTTCTTGTCCTCACCAAGACCGAGCAACTGAACTTCGTCACCTACCTTGCAACGACCTGTCTCAATACGACCTGTAGCAACAGTACCACGACCTGTAATTGAGAATACATCCTCGATAGGCATCAAGAATGGCTTATCAATCTCGCGCTCTGGCTCCTGAATCCACTCATCAACTGTATCCATCAAAGTCTCAACAGACTTAACCCACTTCTCAACACCGTTCAAAGCACCGAGAGCAGAACCACGTACAATTGGAGTATCCTCCTCGTAACCATACTGCTCGAGGATCTCACGAAGCTCCATCTCAACGAGCTCAAGCATCTCCTCATCATCAACCATATCGCACTTGTTCAAGAAAACAACCAAACGAGGTACGTTTACCTGACGTGCAAGAAGTACGTGCTCACGTGTCTGTGGCATAGGACCATCAGTAGCAGCACAAACCAAGATTGCACCATCCATCTGAGCAGCACCAGTAACCATGTTCTTTACATAGTCAGCGTGTCCAGGACAGTCAACGTGTGCATAGTGACGCTTTGCTGTCTCATACTCGATGTGAGCAGAGTTGATAGTGATACCACGCTCTTTCTCCTCAGGAGCATTATCAATCTGATCGAATGACTTAACTGCCTCAGATGTACCGAGCTTCTCGTTCAATACCTTAGAGATAGCAGCGGTCAGAGTAGTCTTACCATGGTCAACATGACCAATTGTACCAATGTTAACATGCGGTTTGGTACGCACGAATTCTTCTTTAGCCATAGCTTTTCTTTTTATTTATATAAATGAATAATCTGTTCCTCTACCATCCTAAGCATCTAGAACGATAGAGCTGTAACTGAGAGTTGAACTCAGGACCTCTTCCTTACCAAGGAAGTGCTCTACCACTGAGCTATTACAGCAAGTTAATAAATTGAGCGGAAAACGGGGCTCAAACCCGCGACCCCCAGCTTGGAAGGCTAGTGCTCTATCAACTGAGCTATTTCCGCAAAAGTTAAATGAAAGTGGGTGGTGATGGATTCGAACCACCGAAGGCATCGCCAGCAGATTTACAGTCTGCCCCATTTGGCCACTCTGGTAACCACCCTTCCATGAAATAAATTAATCGCTCCAAAAAGTAGGTTAGCGAGAAGAAAAACTGCGTTCAGTAATTCCGTTTGTTTCTTGAGCCTCTTGTCGGATTCGAACCAACGACCCCGAGATTACAAATCACGTGCTCTGGCCAACTGAGCTAAAGAGGCAAAATCCTTGCAGCCGTTAAGCCACCATTTAGGACCTGTTCTAAAACGGCTGCAAAGATACGACTTATTTTTTATTCACCAAAACTTTTCGGTATTTTTTTTACTTATTCCTTGTTTTTTCTTTAAATTTAGTCAATTGAACCTTCATTGCGTCCACACAGAGATCTACTCCCTCCTCAAATGTGTCGCATGTCTTCTCCACAAAGAGTGTCTGTCCGGGAACAGCTACCGTTAGGCTTGTTTCCTTATTATTGGATGTAGCAGGCTTTACAACTTTAAGCTGTACCTCTGCTGTCTTGATGTCTTCGAATGTCTTCTCTAATTTTGCTACTTTCTTCTCGATGAATTCTTGCAGCTTCTCTGTTGCGTCAAAATGGATTGACTGAATCTTGATCTCCATAGTGTCCTCCTTTTCTTTGTTAAGGTTTTTACTTATGTTTATTTCTTATATATATATATAATAAGGTGTAGTAGATTTACAATCCTCGAGACTTTACTCTCTGGGATGCGCCTTACTATAAATCTGTTTTAGTTGTTCGAATGTTGTATGTGTATATATCTCGGTTGTGGATAGACTGTTATGACCCAGCAACTTCTGCACACTCTCTATATCTGCCCCATTGTTCAGCATCGCAGTGGCAAATGAGTGACGCAATACATGCGGTGAACGCTTATTAATATTAGGTACAGCCGACAACTGCTCTCTCACAAGCAACCTTACCTGTTCGTACCTCAAGCGTCGCCCTTTATTATTAATAAAAAAGGCGGATGTCTCACGTTTTAAGACTTGCGCGTCGCGCATATGTTTGTACTCTTGCATTTGCACGCTCAGCTTGTCGCCAAACGGAACAATGCGTTGCTTATTGCCTTTGCCGGTAACACGAAGCTCACAGCGTTGGAAGTCAATTGACGCATCGTCAAGACCTATCAGCTCACTCACTCGCAGTCCTGTTTCATAGAACACCGCAAGTATAGTGCGCGTGCGCACACTGTCGTAGCTATCATTCCACTCTGCATTGTCAAGAAGTTTGTCCATATCGCTCTCGCTTACAAACTGCGGTAGCCTTCTGTGCTTCTTTGGAGCATGTACGGCATGAGCCGGGTCATGGTCTACCATTCCTCTTGACAGAGCATATCGGTACATCGACTTTACCGCGCTAAGCCGTCTACATATAGATGTGGCGGCGTTGCCTTTATCCATCATGTCTTCCATCCATGCCCGGATGATGTCGCTGTCTACATTATCGAAGGTGATGTCCTGGTTCAGACTTTTTATATATTTCTCAAACTTGCAGATATCCATGCGGTAGCTCTCCACGGTCTCGTCAGAGCGGTTGCGCTCGTATCGCATATAATCCAAGAAACTGTCTAAATTCAACATTGCCGTCGATTGTTTATTTCGTTTACGAATGTACGGATTTTATTTCGTATCTCCAAATTTCCGAGGAATTATTTTACTTTTTTTGTATAAATGAGGAAATGCAGAGTACTTTAACCAAAAGAAAGAAGAACATACCGCTTGTTTTGACATAAGCAAGGCCCCTATATATTCATAAAAAACAATAACGTATTCGTAGGCCTACGAATACGTTATTATAAATAAGGTGAGATACCCTATTGCAAAAGTCTTACTTCTGGGCTTCTTCGGCCGACTTGAATCTATCCTGGCGTTCAAGGAACTTAATCAGTCCCCAGCGTACAGAACGCAAGCCAAACTGCTCGGTATGTATATCCTCAGGTTTAATCCACATACACTCTGCCGCGTCATCTCCGGCAGCAAGCGCCGAATCATCCTCTACCTCGCACAGATAGAACATGTCAAGCGTGTGGATATCGATGCCACTGTAACGGTAAACGTTAGGCAGAGAAAAGAGATATTGTGCCGATACCACCTTCAAACCTGTCTCTTCCATCACCTCACGACATACACCTTCCTCCGAGGTCTCGCCTATCTGCGCGAATCCGCCAGGCAAGTCAAGCATTCCCTTAGCTGGTTCCTGTTTGCGACGCTCTACAAGAATCTCGCCCTTGACGTTCTTGATTATCGCCACATTGGACGCACTTGGATTCATAAAATACTCAAACCCGCAATTCTCGCACTTCTTGCTTGTTGCGCCATTTGTCTCGAAGTGATGACTGCCGCACAATGGGCAATACTCGAACTTTTCTAATGGATGCATCTTGATAATGTTTAATTATTAATGTATAATGTTTAAATATTGGGGTTATACTTTAAACATTATGCAATATTACAAAAAAAAGGCTACCTTTGCAAGAAATATTACAAAAATCATAACAATAAAAAAACAACAATAATAACAAGCAACAAAAACAAGTGACACAATGAAAAAAGCAAACCTTCTTCTTGCGCTTCTACTTCTATTCCTTGCGCTGCCGGCTTTGGCCCAGTGCTCGTTCAACCAAAATCTGTGGCAAGCTAAGGCTCCAAACAAGAATGGCCTGCAAGACACAGCGTATATTAAGGTGTATCTACCCGATGCCAAGCGCGCCACTGGCCGGGCTGTTGTGATATGTCCTGGCGGTGGCTACGAGCATCTTGCCATGCAGCACGAGGGCACCGATTGGGCTCCATTCTTCAACAATATGGGCATTGCAGCCATCGTACTGCACTATCGTATGCCTAACGGCAACGAAAAAGTGCCTATCAGCGATGCAGAAGAGGCCTTGCGCATAGTACGCCGCAATGCCAAGTCGTGGAACATCGACGCTAACGATGTAGGTATCATGGGATTCTCTGCCGGTGGCCATCTTGCTTCAACAATAGCAACACAGTCGAAGGGCGAGGCTAAGCCCAACTTCCAAATTCTGTTCTACCCCGTTATCACAATGCTTCAGGGCTATACCCACCAGGGTTCGCACGATGCTTTGTTAGGCAAGAATGCTCACAAAAAGGAAGAACAAAAGTACAGCTCTGACATGCAAGTGTCGCGCCTTACTCCACGTGCATGCATCCTTCTATCCGACGACGACCACGTGGTAATGCCTGCCAACAGCATTAGCTACTACTCTGAGATGTTCCGCCATGATGTACCTGCCTCGCTGCATGTCTATCCTGGTGGCGGTCATGGATGGGGAATAAAGACATCTTTCCGCTATCACGTGGAGATGATGATGGACCTCAAAGCCTGGCTCGAAAGCTTCTAAATACTTTATCAAACATCAACTCCACTGACAAAACGTAAGCCATACACTCCACATTACATCTTGATATACATATTTGCATATCAAAATGTAATGTGGAATTAGCAAACCCTAACCGATAACTCACTTTTATTCTACGAATTTTAACCTATTATAGAAAAAAGTAAAAAAAAGTTTAGGAAACCTTTGTCATTAAATAAATTTTATATAATTTTGCCACCGTAATCAATTAACAATCTACAACATTCACAATCTTATTACCTTATATCTCCTTACTTAACAATTCCATAAATATCACACAAAGTCCGAAGTGTGTCCGTACATTAGCACGGCCATACCAAGACAAACCATATAAAAGCACGCCCCAAGACCCCAAAAGACGCCCCGACAAGAAAGAAGCAAACAATATAAAACCACAAACATATAAACTCACCCCAAAAACAAGTCTAAAAATCAAGACTATATTAAATCTCTATAACCTATTTGATATGAGAAAATCTGAATCAAAAAACCAGTTGAAGACAGCCATGCTAATGTGTGCGCTGACTTCCTTGACGCCTCAGTTGGCAGTCGCAGGAAACAGTGTTTCCACCCCCCCTACTTCTATTTCTGAGATTCAACAGCAGAATGCAGTTGCTAAGGGTAAGATTGTTGACTCTAAAGGCGAGCCTCTTATTGGTGTGTCTGTTGTAGAAGCAGGTACATCGAACGGCACCGTTACCGATGTTGACGGCAACTTCTCTTTAAACCTTAAGAAAGCAGGAAGCAAGATTAATGTTTCCTACATTGGCTTCAACTCTACTACAGTTGCAGCTAACGACCACATGAACATTACTCTTAAGTCGGACGACCAGCAGCTCAATGAGGTTGTTGTGGTTGGTTACGGCACACAAAAGAAGGTAAACCTCACTGGTTCTGTGGCTTCTGTTGACAGCAAACAACTTGAGAACCGTCCTATCCAAAACCTCCAGAGTGGTTTGCAGGGCCTTATGCCGGGTGTTGCTATCAGTGGCACCAACGGTGCTCCTGGTATGGACGCAGGTTCTATCAATGTGCGTGGTGTCGGTACATTCAACTCTTCGGCTCCTTACATCCTTATCGATGGTGTAGAGGCTGGTACTATGTCGAGCCTCGACCCTAACGATATTGAGAGCATCTCTGTACTTAAGGATGCAGCCTCGGCAGCCATCTACGGTTCAAAGGCAGCCAACGGCGTTATCCTTATTACCACAAAGAGAGGTAAGAGCGGAGCTCCTCAGGTTAACTATAACGGCTACGTAAGCTTCCAGAACGCTACAGCCCTTATCGACCGTCTTAGCTCTTACGACTATGCAAGTATGTTTAACACCATACTTCCAGCAGACAAGCAATACGACCTTACTCAGTTTGAGAATGGCAAGAACAATACCGATTGGTACGACCTTGCCTACAAGACTGGTGTTATGCAGCATCACAACGTTAGCGTAAACGGTGCCAACGAGAATGTTAACTATCTCGCTTCTGCCGGCTATCTCAAGCAGACAGGTATTCTTCCTAATGCAGGACGTGAGCAGTTCAATGGACGTACCAATCTTGAAATGAAGATTAACGACCGCCTTACTACTCGCCTCAACCTCGCTTTCATCAAGAACGACTATAGCGACCCGTCATCAGCATACGCAGGTGGTGGTTCCGACCAGATTATACGTCAGCTCAACCTTATCGCACCATGGGTTACTCCACGTTACGAGGATGGTACATGGGGTACAATCGCCGATGGTAGCCCTATTGCATGGCTCGACAACGACATCAAGGTTGTACGTCGCAACACCAACTTCACCGGACTCCTTGGTTTCGACTATAAGATTATCGACGGTCTTGTAGCTAAGGTTAGCGCTTCTTACGTTAACAACACACAGAACTACGACTACTTCCAGCCGTACTTCCGCTACAATGCCAACAAGGAGACTTCTCCTAACGAGCACACAGAACAGATGTATAAGTGGGAACGCAAGACATTCGAGGCATTGCTTACATACAACAAGACTCTTGGCAACCATAACTTTGGCGCTCTTGCTGGTTGGCATGCTGAGGGCTTCGAATCTAAGTACTGGTACACATACCGCCAGGGCTTCCCAAGCAGTTCTGTAACAGACATCAACGCCGGTGACGCTTCTACACAGAAGGCGCAGGGCAACACACGCAAGCTTAACATGCTTTCTTGGTTCGGTCGTGTTAACTACGACTTCGCTGGACGCTATCTCCTCGAGGCTAACCTCCGTGCCGACGCATCAAGCCGCTTTGCTGACGGACACCGTTGGGGCTACTTCCCCTCATTCTCTGCAGGATGGCGCGTAAGCGAGGAAGCATTTATGGAGAATACCAAGTCTTGGCTCTCTAACTTGAAGATTCGTGGTTCTTGGGGTAAACTCGGTAACCAGGAGGCTCTCGACGACTACTATCCAGCTCTCAGTACCTATAACACTGGTGCCAACTATGTATTTGGCGGCTCATTGGCTCCTGGATACTATCAGGGTTCTTACAAGATCAACACCATCACATGGGAGAAGGCCACAACATGGGGCGTAGGTGTAGACATGGGCTTCCTTAACAACAAGATTACAGCAAGCATTGACTACTACAACCGCCTTACTGATGGCATCCTTATGTCAGTAGACGCTCCTTACGAGTTTGCTCTTGGTAGCTACAAGGACAACGTAGGTCAGATGCGCAACCAGGGTGTTGAGCTCCAGGTTGCTTACAACGACAAGTTTGGCGACGTTACATTCGGCGCTGCATTCAACCTTGCTTACAACAAGAACAAGATCGAGGATATGCCTGGTAAGGGCTATATCGATGCCGGCAATGGTATCCGCAATGCCAAGGGTCACGAGTTCAACAGCTACTATGTATACAAGGCTGATGGTTTCTTCGCATCAGACGAGGAGGCTCAGAAGTATATGGACTACTACTGGCCAGCCGATGGTTCTAAGGGCGGTTGCCCATTCGGTGGCGGCGGCTTCAAGGGTGGCGACCTCAAGTATGTTGATACAAACGGCGACGGCAAGATCAATGCCGAGGACCGTATCTTCACCAATGGTCCTACTCCACGCTATACATTCGGCTTGAACCTCAACGCTGCTTGGAAGGGATTCGATATCTCTATGTTCTTCAATGGCCAGCTCAAGGCTAAGCGCTTCTTCGATTCATTCGAGGTTGAAGGCTCATTCTCAGGCGATAGCTCTCACCCAGCTACTATCTGGAAGGACTCTTGGACATTCAACAAGAAGGACCCGAAGATGCCACGTCTGTTCAAGGACACCAACTCTCCTAGCTCTTCACGCCAGGTTATGTCTACATTCTGGCTCAAGGACGTTGCTTACTGCCGTCTGAAGAACTTGCAGATTGGCTATACATTGCCTAAGCAGATTGTCAACACTATCGGCCTCAACAAGGTACGTGTTTACTACTCTTGCGAGAACCTCTTCACTATCGACAACCTCGACCTCAACATGGATCCGGAGGCTACCAGCCAGCGACTCAGCTCGTATCCGCTGCTCCGCACCCACTCATTTGGTTTGAGCGTTACATTCTAAAAACTACATCTATTTAAATCATTACTATTATGAGACATCTTAAAAATTATATATTTGCAGGTCTAGCGGCTCTCATGACAACTTCGTGCTCTGACTTCCTCGATACAGCACCGAAGGATGCCATGACACCTGCTACAGCATGGCAGACACAAAGTGATGCCGAGAAGTTCCTTACCGGATGTTACAACAACTGGGAAGACTATTACGATTCTGGTTGGGGTTGGGATGGATTCCTTCTATATTGGGATGGCGCTTCCGACTTTGGTTACGACCAGTATCCTTGGGAGGGATATACTCCTATCGGCAATGGTCAGGTAAATGCTACCACTGGTCGCGACTTCTACGAATTCTCTAAGATTCGTCGTTGCAACGAATTCCTTGACAATGTTGATAAGTGCTCTTTCAGCAGCGAGGCTGTAAAGAAGGACATGATAGCACAGGCTCGCTGGATTCGCGCTTACCGCTACTTCCTTATGAACTGGAACTACGGTGCAGTGCCTATCATCAAGAGCTTCCAGTCGGCCGAGGATGCTATGGTTCCTAAGAACACCGAGGCTGAGGTTAGAAAATATGTAGAAGACGAGCTCGACCAGCTTGTAGGCGACCTCAGCGATGCTCCTTCACAGACTGGACGTATCGCAAAGGGTGCAGGCTATGCTCTCCGTATGCGCGAGGCTCTCTATAACGAGCAGTGGGCTGTAGCTAAGGATCGTGCCGAGAAGATTATCGCTCTCGGTCAGTACGACCTCGACCCAAGCTATTCTAACATCTTTAGTCTTGCCGGTCAGGGTTCTAAGGAGATTATCCTTGCAGTACAGCACATCACCGGTACCAAGAAGAATGACGTTATCGGTCGTATGTACAGCAATGGCGATGGTGGTTGGAGTTCAATCATGCCTACATGGAACCTTGTCGATGCTTACGAAATGGCTAACGGCAAGACCATCGACGATCCTACATCAGGTTATGATGCAACTCATCCGTTCAACAACCGCGACCCACGTATGGGTATGACAATCTGCTATCCTGGCTGCGACTACATCAATGGTCAGGGCAAGCAGGCTATCTTCAATACTCTTGACGAGAAGATCAACGGTGTGAAGAACTCTAACTATAAGGACAGCAAGAACAATACAGCTCCAACTGGCCTTATCTGGGGTAAGTATCTTGCTCCGCAGAGCCAGTACAGCGACATCTGGAACACAGCATGCTCGCCTATCGTATTCCGCTATGCTGAGGTTCTCCTTACATGGTGCGAGGCAGCCAACGAGCTTGACGGTCCATCTGAACAGATTTATACTTATCTGAATAAGATTCGTAACCGTGTAGGTATGCCGGATGTTGACAAGACTAAGTACAACACCAAGGAAACATTGCGTGAGCTTATTCACCGTGAGCGTAGTGTAGAGCTTGCAGGCGAGGGTCTTCGTCGTAGCGATATCCTCCGTTGGAAGACTGCTGATGGTAAGATGCTTGCCGAGAAGGTTCTCAACCAGGTATTGCTGAGCCGTGAGGGTACTGTAAACATGGATGCATCTGTAGCTCCTGGCATGCGTGCCACATTCAACGGCAAGACAACAGAAATAGAGACTCGCGTGTTCAAGACACACAACCGCTACTTGCCAATACCGCAGGGCGCTCTTGATGCCAACAAGGCTCTTACACCGTCTGATGGTTATTAATCAACTAATAAACGAACAGATCGTTATAGGTTAGTATAAAAATGGAATCCCCGGAAACAGGTATAACTTGTTTCTGGGGATTTTCTTTTGTGTTTATTACTGTCTGCGTTTAAAGCGCAACGCTACTATTCCGCATATTGCCGCCAACGTAACGCCAATGGAGTTGGCAGCAAAGTCGAGCCATTCGCCCGACCTACGTCCGCCTGTACACGTAGCCTGCAATATCTCTATTAGTCCGCTCATAGCCACTGGTGCAAGCCAAGCAAGCAGAAACAGCTTCATAGGATTTATCTCGTAGCGAAAACCTCCGCCTATGTCGCACTTTACACGATGTCTGCGCAGATACTCATACCATATAGTGCCACACGTTCCAAGGTACATAGCAGTGTGTACCCACTTGTCTATAAGCGTTACGTTGTCGAGCGGTGTGTGGGGCACCGAAGCAAAGCACAACACCCATATTATAAGAATGTAGAACGATGATACGGGGTACGACTTAAGAAGATGACGAATGTATTGCATAATCACTTGTTTAATTGGTTACTTTAAAATGTTTGTTTGAGCTGCAAAGTTACGAAAAAACAATAACATAAAATGTCGGGCAACAACTATCTATATTCATAATTACAACATAATTACCAGTTTTACTTACAAACCACCCTCTTTTCTCGAAATAATTTTATACTTTTGCAACTTTAATAACTGTAATAGCATTAAATCATCATATATCCCGTAAAAATTATAGGATAACAAAACAAAATCACGAAGAAAGATGTCAAAAGAAAGAGTAAACTTTGGAAGCAAACTTGGTATGGTGCTCGCCACTGCAGGTTCGGCTGTAGGTCTTGGCAACGTATGGCGATTCCCGTATATGACTGGACAGAACGGTGGCGCCGTATTTATTATGGTATATATCGGTTGCGTCGTGCTACTTGGTCTGCCATGTATGATGAGCGAGTTTATCATTGGCCGACACGGAGCAGCTAATACCGGACGCGCCTACGGCAAGATGGGAGCACACAGCCTATGGAGATTGGTAGGATGTATGAGTGTGCTTACCGGATTTCTTATCACTGGCTATTATGCTGTGGTATCGGGATGGTGCTTGCAGTATATCTTCTCCTCGGCCTTAGGCGAGCTTAACGGCAACCCAACCTACATAACCGAGTACTTCAAGGATTTCTCTTCGGCTCCACTACAACCTGTAATATGGACCGTAGCCATACTTGCCATGACCCATTTTGTCATTATACACGGGGTACGCAGCGGCATAGAGCGTGCCTCAAAGATAATGATGCCGTTGCTCTTCATACTGCTGCTCGTTGTGGTTGTAGGCTCGTGTATGCTGCCTGGAGCGGGCAGAGGCATCGAGTTTCTATTCCGTCCCGATTTCTCCAAACTCGACTCAAATATGTTTCTCGCCGCAATGGGCCAGTCGTTCTACTCGCTGTCCATCGGCATGGGTTGCATATGCACCTTTGCCAGCTACTTCTCGCGCCAAGCCAATCTTATGAAGTCGGCTGTCAACATAGTGCTAATCGACTCGCTGATAGCCATACTTGCCGGACTGATGATATTCCCAGCAGCCTTCTCTGTAGGTGTTAATCCCGACTCGGGACCATCGCTTATCTTCATCACCCTGCCCAACGTTTTCCGCGAGGCATTTGCCTCCATGCCTATTTTAGGCACAATCATCGCCACCGGTTTCTACATACTGCTGTCGCTTGCAGCCCTAACATCGCTCATATCATTGCACGAGGTGTCTACAGCTTTCTTCTACGAGGAGCTGCATACAACACGCAAGAAGGCAGCCACAATAGTAACCGTATCGTGCTGCATTATGGGAGCCTTCTGCTCGCTATCTATAGGCGGACGCGACTGGCTTATGATAGGCGGCAAGTCGCTGTTCGATGTATTCGACTTTGTAACTGGACAGATATTCCTGCCCATAGTAGGCTTCCTTACATGCCTGTTCTTAGGATGGGTGGTGCCACGCAAGACGGTGAAGGACGAGTTTACTAATTGGGGCACGCTGCGCTCTACTCTGTTTGGCGTATATATGGTGCTAATAAGATATGTATGCCCAGTGTGCATCGTGGCGATATTCCTTAACCAGTTGGGTGTGATATAACAATAAATATACAGAGAAAAAATTGCTAATGAATCAATCAGGTAGAACCAGTTTCGCCACCAAGTTTGGTGCTGTGCTTGCAACAGCAGGCTCTGCAGTAGGACTTGGCAATGTGTGGCGATTTCCTTATATGACTGGCGAAGACGGTGGGGCCGCCTTCATACTTATATATCTTGTATGCGTGCTTATGCTTGGCATACCGGGTATGATAAGCGAGTTTATCATCGGACGCCATGCTGGCTCAAATGCCGCACGTGCTTACCGCCGACTGGCAGCCGGAAAGGCATGGATGCTGATAGGCGTTATGGGCGTGCTTACATCTATGATAGTGCTTGGCTTCTATGCTGTAGTAGCTGGATGGTGTCTGCAATATCTCTATGCGTCGTTGGTTGGTCAACTCTCGGGCGATGCCAATTATGTGGCAGCCTACTTCAACGACTTCACCCATAATCCGGTAATGCCAGCGTTCTGGGCAGTGGCATTCATCCTTATCACCCACTTTGTTGTGGTACATGGCATACGCAGTGGCATAGAGAAGGTATCCAATCTGCTCATGCCTACCCTATTTATTCTGCTTATAGTGCTCGTTGGAGCGTCGTGCATGCTGCCAGGAGCATGGCGTGGAGTAGACTTTCTGCTTAACCCAGACTTCTCTAAAGTAAGCAGCACGGTGTTTCTTGATGCCTTAGGCCAGGCTTTCTTTTCGTTGTCGTTAGGCACGGCATGCCTTTGCACCTATGCTTCCTACTTCTCAAGGCGAACCAACCTTGCCAAGACAGCTTGCCAGATAGCCATAATAGATATGCTTGTGGCTATACTTGCCGGACTGATGATATTCCCGGCAGCTTTCTCGGTAGGCATAAGTCCCGACTCGGGTCCGGCTCTTATATTCATCACCTTGCCCAATGTCTTCAGAGAGGCATTCGCTTCAATGCCTATTGTCGGCTATATAATGTCGGTGCTCTTCTACATGCTTTTGGCATTGGCTGCCCTTACATCCACTATCTCTATGCACGAGATAGGCACAGCCTTCTTTCATGAGGAACTACACTGCTCGCGTCGTATAGGTGCCACTATAGAGACAGTTGTTTGCTGCATCATAGCTATACTATGCGCCCTGTCGTGTGGCGCATATAAGGGCTTGTCGATAGCAGGCCGCACATTGCTCGACTTCTGCGACTTTCTTACCGCACAGATACTTATGCCTGTAGGAGCACTGGCTACATGTTTGCTCATAGGTTGGTTTGTTCCTAAACGTATTGTACGAGACGAGTTTACCAACCGTGGCACCACATGGGTTAAGGTATACGGTATATTCCTGTTCATAGTTAGATTTGTGTGCCCGGTGTGCATCATTGCGGTGTTCTTGCACCAAGCAGGAGTGGTATAAAAAACGACAAAAGGGTTAAGATTACCGAAATCAGTATCTTAACCCTTTTATGTCGGGATGACAAGATTCGAACTTGCGACCCCTACGTCCCGAACGTAGTGCGCTACCAACTGCGCTACATCCCGATTGCATAATGGGAGTAAACCCAAAAGCGTGTGCAAAGTTACAGGTTTTTTCTGATATACGTGCATCTTTTCATTATTTTTTTTGTTTAATGACAATTAGCGAAAAATTCTTTGCAAAAAACTTGCAAGTATCAAATATTAGTCGTACCTTTGCACCCACAATTAAGCAACACAGTATTGGTGCCATAGCTCAGTTGGTAGAGCAAAGGACTGAAAATCCTTGTGTCCCCGGTTCGATTCCTGGTGGCACCACAATAAAAAGGAGTTACTCATTAGAGCGACTCCTTTTTTGTTGTATTAACGCCCCGTTGTTGTATTAGTGCCACAGCCCAGAATATCCTACGTTTCACTAGGCAAGAGTCCACAGAAATGAAGGGTGTATTTAAAAAAGGCACACATAGCAGGAGGTACGGTCTCCGAACCGTACCACGCAAATGACTACAACAGTATTGATAATGTTTATGAAAACAGGAGATAAACACATATAAGTAGCGTTTACCTCCTGTTTTATTTGTTAATACAATTGATATTGAATAGTTATACTGCTAATTTGACCGTACTCGTCTGTGGTGTATTTACTAAAATATACGCGTAAATACTTTACTTCATCGTCTTCGGTCTTAAAGGACATTGCATAACCATGATAAGGCTGTAGACTGGGATAGACAGCGCGCCCCTCACCATTAAGTTCTGATTTTATATTTTTCCCTACTATTGCCGATATACCATTCATTTTTCCCATATCCTGTATTACGATCTTATCAGACATTATTGTTTTACTAAATGGATAACCATAATAATTCCTATCTATCAAGAGGTTCCAACTTCCGTTAATACGTTTATAGGGAAACAAATATAGATATCCTCCAAAATAAGTCAATGAATATTTTCTGTTGAAGTCTTCATAGATGGTAATATCATTTCTTTCCTGAACATCATAAGATTTAATCGTTACTGTTTTTACCTTGCTCGTTGCGGTATAGTCCGATTTCGTTTCAGTATTGTCTGGGGTGGGTTCACCGTTTCCTTCATCGTCGTTACTACTACAACTTACAAGCAATCCTGCCAGTAAAAACAAAAAGGAGAAAACAAATAATTTTTTTTTCATAATTAGAAGCTTTAAGACCTAAGGCTCTCATTAGGTTGGGTTAATCTAGTTCTCTTATGTATATACATAAAGCGTGGAGCCACTACTGTTACTCGTTCCACGTATCTAGGCTCTCGCATTGCCCTGTAAGTCGAAACGAGCAACGCAGAAAGCCCCACGTAGATGTAAGTATATAAGTGCGTTATTATGCCACACCATACGCAAACGTATATGATGACATAAAGTGCATGAATATAATACACCATTGGGGCGTTCCCGTTGCTTTGTCTTTGACTTACAGTTTGAATTTGCGAGATTCAGATACGTCAAAACCAAAGCGTACAGTTACGCCTTATATGTATATGCAGTTCCTTTTTCAGAACTTCATTTATGACGTTCATCCAAAGAAAACATTGCAAATATAATGCATATAAACGAAATAGCCAAAACTTTTTTAAAGAAAATTTACATAAACCATATCCATACACAAGAAGTAGTCGCTTAACATTCACCGCAATACGTTGAACTGTAAGTAGTTTTCTTCCTACTTTCGTTTTCCGACCTCTCACACCACACGTACCTTTCGGCATACGGCGGTTCCTATTTTGTGTGCCATTTGATATATGCCCATTAAAACAGTTCGCCGCCTTCGGCGACACAACATGATACAGTTTGTATGCTTAAACTCGGGTTATAATAATTACATAAGTAACAGTTCAGAATTATCATTACATATAGTAGGAGGGTATGGCATCCTTGCCATACCCACTAAATTGGCAGGACAATCATAGCAGAGTGGGTATGGCAGGGATGCCATACCCTCCTACAGATTGCCACTCATATATAAAGCTAAATATTAACACGTACTTATATATCACTCCATATCCGGATGAACAACAAAAAGGAGCCACTCATTAGAGTGACTCCTTTTTTGTTTCCATATGCCATTACAAAGCATTATATATTACTTGCCATTTTAATACAATATAAATGGCAAAGTAATACAATATAAATGGCAAAGTAATACAATATAAATGGCAAAGTAATATATACTTCTATTAGCCTCCCATTTCTTAATCATCAGCCAACGTAAAGTCGAGCTGTTTCTTCTCAAGATTTGCCTGAGCCACCTTAATGCGTACCGGGTCGCCAAGCTGATATTTGTTGTGATGACGTCTGCCCACAAGACAGTAGTTACGCTCATCAAAGTCGTAGTAATCGTCGTCAAGATCGCGCATTGGTACAAGACCCTCACAATGGTTCTCGTCTATCTCGCAGTAAATGCCATACGACTGTATGCCAGAGATATGCGCATCGTATACATTACCTATACGTTCCGACATAAACTCTACTGCCTTGTACTTGATTGAATCGCGTTCGGCATTGGCGGCAACCTGCTCCATCTCAGACGAATGCTCGCACAACTCCTCGTAATGTTCCTTATTGGCAGAGCGTCCACCTTGCTGATAACGCGTTATTAGTCGATGAACCATTGTGTCAGGATAACGGCGGATAGGCGATGTAAAGTGAGTGTAGTAGTCGAACGCCAAACCAAAGTGACCTATATTGTGTATCGAGTATTTTGCCTTCATCATAGCGCGCAGAGCCACTGTCTGTATAAGGTTCTGCTCGCGCTTACCCTCACAGTCGGACATAAGCGTGTTGAGCGACTTGGCAAGTGCGCCCTTTGTGCCGTCTGTCTTCATCTTGTAGCCAAACTTCACCACAAATTCTCTCAATGTTTCAAGCTTTGTCGGGTCAGGGTTGTCGTGTACACGATACGGCAGCGTCTTAGGCTTCTTGCCCTTACCCACCTTGCCTATCGATTCAGCCACGGTACGGTTGGCAAGTAGCATAAATTCCTCGATAAGCTTATTGGCATCCTTAGAGCGCTTGAAGTAGCAGCGTATAGGCTTACCCTTCTCGTCTACGTCGAAATGAAGCTCCTCGCGGTCGAACTTAACGGCGCCATTCTTGAATCTTGCAGCACGCAACTTCTTGGCCAATCTATCAAGTGTTATAAGTTGGTCGGCATTCTCGCCCTTGTATCCTCCCTTAGGAGCTGGTGGTGCCGGCTCACCCTTGCCATCCACTACCCCATTATCCTCAAGTAGCTGTTGCACTTCCTCGTAGGCATAACGTCGGTTCGACTTTATAACAGTATGCACAATGCGGTAAGCCTTAACATTGGCATCGTCGTCCAAATTGAATATCACAGAGAAGGCAAGCTTCTCCTCATCCGGCCTCAACGAGCATATAAAGTTGCAAAGACGCTCGGGCAACATCGGTATGGTGCGGTCGACAAGATAGATACTTGTGGCACGCTTCACAGCCTCCTTGTCTATCACAGAGCCTTCCTTAACATAGTGGCTCACGTCGGCAATGTGCACACCTACCTCCCACAAACCGTCCTTAAGCTTCTTTATAGACAGAGCGTCATCGAAGTCCTTGGCATCCTTCGGGTCGATTGTACATGTAAATGTGTCGCGAAAATCCTCGCGTTCGGCATAATCCTCGGGTGTTATCTCGGCTGATATCTTCTCGGCAGCCTCCTCAACATTCTTAGGATACTTATATGGCAAACCATACTGTGCCAGGATAGTGTTCATCTCAACATCGTTGTTGCCAGCCTTGCCCAGCACATCCACCACCTCGCCTATCATGTTGCGATGGTCCTGATCGGGCCATTCTATAATCTTGACCACAGCATTGTCGCCATCCTTGCCGCCCTTAAGCTTTCTACGCGGGATGATAATGCTGTTGGCAAGCACGTTAGACGGAGATATAAGCGTGCATATATCGTGGTCGAACGTAAGGCGTCCAACAAACGTGTCCTTTGCACGTTCCAATATCTCTATTACCTGTGCCTCCTTGATATGATTCTTTCGGCGTGCCATGTACGAGAAACGCACACGGTCGCCCGTAAGAGCCCACATAGAATTGCGCTCAGCCACAAATATAGGTTTGTCCGAGCCATCGGGAGTCACCGTGTTCTTGCCGTTTGTCTTGCGCTGGAACACACCCTCCTGCACCTGTCCCTTAAGGTTTAGTTTGTAGGAGTTGTCTGTAACCTTTGATATGAAGTCGTCCCACGCCATCTCCTCCATTATATCAATAGCGAGCATCTTAAGGGGATGAGTGTCAAGATGCAGCGTGCGGAATATATCCTTAAACGATAGGGTCTTGCCGGGATTGGATACGAATAGTTCCTCAAGCTTCGGGGCAAGCTGTTTCTTAGTCATGCGTTTGCCGCCTTTTTTTCCTTTTCCCATATTATTACTGATTTTAGATTGTTCGTGCTTTGATTATTACAATGCAAATAAACAAAAAAAGTTTGAAACAAGCAACATCATTGCTGTATTAAATTACTGTTAAGTTACGTAAACGACCACTTTACTGCCCATAAAGGCACATTGGTAAGCCATTCTTGTTCTCTGTATCCCGACATCGAAAAACGCATGCCATGCAAGCCAGGGTTGTCCGAAGTAAATTGTCGCAATGATTTTGCTCTGAGATTCTCTTCCGCCTTCACTTCAACAGGAATTATTTCATTGTCGTGCTGTACAACAAAATCGATTTCCATTGTAGAGTTTTCATTGCTATAATAGTAGACAAAGGTATGTGGAATAGACTTTAATTGCTGCAGTACATAGTTCTCCGTAAAAGCCCCCTTATATTCCTCAAATACATTATTACCAATAAGAATCTGCTGCGGGGGCGTCTCCGACAATGCTCCAAGCAAGCCCATGTTCGTTATTATTTTGATTAATAGACACTTACAATGCAAATTTACACTTTTCTTGGGGAACTTACAAGGAAATACCACATTTTTCTAGGGGAACTTTTAGACTAATACCACACTTTTCTAGGGGAACTTGCTCACAAACGTTGATTTTGTAGCCAATCCAATGAATGGAAAACGACACAACAAACTGCAAATTAAGCTCAGAAAACATCAGATAAACAGCAATTTAGGTACGAAAGTTTTGTATTGTCTACTATTTGCACTACCTTTGCAACCGATTATGTACCAATTTTCATAATGACAAGCAAGATATTGATAACCGGAGCCAGCGGTTTTATTGGCAGTTTCATCGTAGAAGAAGCACTAAATAAAGGTATGGAAGTGTGGGCTGCGGTGAGACATACGAGTTCTAAAAAGTATCTCACGGACAATCGTATAAACTTCATAGAGCTTGACTTCTCCTCAAAGGAGAGGCTCAAGCAACAGCTCGACGGTATGCACTTCGACTATGTAGTGCACGCTGCCGGCGTGACTAAATGCCTTGACAAGACTGACTTCCGACGTATGAACACCGACGGAACACGCAACCTTGTAGACGCACTAATAGAAATGCAGATGCCTATAAAGAGATTTGTATTCCTAAGCTCGTTAAGCGTATACGGTGCTATACACGAAAAGCAGCCCTATCAGGACATTACCGAGAACGACAGTCCACGTCCTAACACCGCATACGGCAAGAGCAAACTGGAGGCAGAACGCTATTTAGACTCGATAGGCAACGATTTTCCATACATCATACTTCGCCCTACAGGTGTATACGGACCACGCGAGCGCGACTACTTCCTTATGGCAGAGAGCATTAAGAAACACGTTGACTTTGCCGTAGGATTCACGCAGCAAGACATTACCTTTGTATATGTGCTTGACGTTGTTCAGGCTGTATTCCTGGCATTAGACCGCGGAATGAGCGGACGCAAATACTTCCTAAGCGACGGCGAGGTGTATAGCTCTACCGAATTCAGCGACCTTCTGAAGAAAGAGATGGGCGTAAAGTGGATGCTGCGCATCATTGCACCGGTATGGGTGCTGCGCATTGTTACCTTCTTCGGCGAGAAGATAGGCCAAATAACCCACAAGCCTATAGCGCTAAACAACGACAAGTACAACATTCTGAAGCAACGCAACTGGCGCTGCGATATAGAACCAACTATGGACGAACTTGGCTACCACCCACACTACAAACTTGATAAGGGCGTGATGCTCGCAGTAAAGTGGTATAAGGAAAACGGGTGGTTGTAATTTATTCTTATAAGAAGACAATAAAGAAATGAACTTCATCAAACAACTATTCGCCATCGAGAGCAAGCCCAAGCGCGGACTCATGGCTCTCGAATGGGTGGTGTTGGCTTATACATTACTTACGCTTTGCGTGGCTTTGTTTACCTACACCGAGCTACAAAACCCTGACGCAATGATTTGGGGACGTGTACGTGTCGTGGCTATGACCGCAGCCTTATGGGTGGTATACCGACTTGTACCGTGCCGACTTACACGCTTGGTGCGCGTAGTGGCGCAGATGTCGCTATTGGCATGGTGGTATCCAGACACTTACGAGCTAAACCGCATGTTCAGCAACCTTGACCATGTGTTCTGCGGATGGGAACAAAACATCTTTGGATGCCAACCAGCCCTAACCTTTGTAAAGACAATGCCGTGGGCTGTAGTGTCCGAGCTTATGAGCATGGGATACGCCAGCTACTACCCCATGATAGCGCTCACGGTACTGTTCTACTTCTGCTGCCGATACAACGAGTTTGAAAGAGCTGCCTTGGTAGTTATGGCGTCGTTCTTCGTCTACTACATAGTTTTTATCTTTGTACCAGTAGCAGGACCTACGTTCTACTACAAAGCTGTAGGACTGGACAATATAGTGCAGGGCGTGTTCCCAGCAGTAGGCGACTACTTTAATACACATACCGAATGCTTGCCTACTCCAGGTTATGAGCAAGGATTGTTTTATGGACTTGTCGAGGATGCCAAAGCAGCGGGCGAACGTCCTACAGCTGCCTTTCCATCATCGCACGTTGGCATTGCTACTGTATGTATGCTATTGGCGGCACATACCCGCCAACGCAAACTGGTATTACTAATGTTGCCTTTCTACATCTTTCTATGCTTCTCAACGGTATATATCCAGGCACATTACGCCATCGATGCATTGGCAGGATTGGTATCGGGATGCCTGCTTTACACCGTATTGATGTGGCTCAGTAGGGGCGAAATGAAAAAAAATAGATAAAAAGGCGAAAAAAGTTAGCAAAAGTTTTGGAGATTACAAAATTCTTGCTAACTTTGCACCCGCAATCACGAGACAGCGCGAAAGCAACCTGTTTGCTTCAATAGCTCAGTTGGTTAGAGCACCTGACTGTTAATCAGGGGGTCGTTGGTTCAAGTCCATCTTGAAGCGCTCGAAACAATCGTTCAGCACAAGTTTCAAACGCTCAACGCTTTCGATGATTGCTATGCTTCAATAGCTCAGTTGGTTAGAGCACCTGACTGTTAATCAGGGGGTCGTTGGTTCAAGTCCATCTTGAAGCGCTTTTAAAAAGCCTCGCAAGCAACAGCTTGCGAGGCTTTTTTCGTTTATCTACATAGATATCCAACAAAAAGATAGCGCTCACCACATATCAATGTAGTGAGCGCTATTATTATATCTCCTTTTCGCGGTAAATCACCTTATTGGCGCCACTCGTTATCTCCAAGGCTTCAGGATGCTCCTTGATAAAAGAGTCGATATGGCGAACACGCTTGCTCTCGAGTATCTCATCAACAGCTATCAGTATGCCTGTCTCCTCAACATCACCAAAACCGTAGTTGATGGCTGTACCAAAGAGCTTCATCGTTGGCGACAACGACATATAAGCGTTGACAAGTGGCGGAATGTTGTAACCCAAGGCACGTACCTCGCGGTTTAGGATTAGATAATCCTTCTTGAAATCATCCTCGCAGAAGATCTTCTTCAACTCATCCTCCGGCGTTTCTATCTTAAGCGGCTTGAGCGGAATGATAAGGTTCTCCTTATCGTCGAAATGCTTCTTGAGGAAGTAGAGAATCATATCCCTACCCCTTCGGATGTAAGATGGATACATCGTCATCTTACCAAAGAAATAGCGCACATTAGGCTTTATAACAGTAAGTGCACCAAGTCCGTCCCAAAGATTATCAAGTGCAAAGAGGCTCTTTGAGCCACGTCGTGTGCTCTGATACTCAAGAGTTACGAACGAGCGACCCAGCTCTACGGTGTACGGCATATAATCCTTTAGGAACTTGTCGGAGAAATGGAACATGTGGCTTGTTGCAAGCTTAGGCTGTCCTTTCTCGTCAAGTTCCCAGTCGGAACCCAACAGATAACGGTAGCCACCTATAATCTCCTCGGCCTCAGGATTCCACACAATGAGCTGCTTATAGCAATTAGGACATGTGTCAAACTCGTCAATATCCAACGGCTTGCCAGTGCCGCCTCCCGCCTCACGAAAAGCAATCTCGCGCAGACGTCCTATCTCGCGCATCACATTAGGCGCGTTATGCGCTGTGATGACATAAATCTCGTTGTGGCTCTTATTGGTCATACGGAGCTGACGCTCGGGTGTAAGCTCGCTCTTCAACAGCTCCTTACTGACCGGTTCTATTATTGGCTCTTCCATGTTGTATTCTTCGAATATGTCTACAGGCCATACGGCCCTATTTTATCTTTTACGTTTTGGCTTTTTACCTTTTTACTCTTTTATATTTTTACCCTTTTACCTTTTGAGGCAGGTCGTATACAGCATCCTCCACCCATTGAGCCCACTGCTGCGCCGTGCGGCTACGGTCGAATGTTTGCCATGGTATAGGCTTGCCTATATGTATGGTAAAATGCTTGCCCACATTGCGATACATCTCGTCCACAAGGAATATCATGGCAAGATTGAACGGTAGGAAACGGTCGCTGAACTTGGCTATGCGATAGAAGCGAGCCGAGTTGGTTCCACTGAAATGAATGGGTACGATATCGCGCTGACACTCCACGCTCTTCTTGATAAACGTCTTTGTCCACGGTATATCGTGTATAGAGCCGTCGGGCTGGCGACGACTATTAAGCCCAGCTGGGAACATCAGCATATGATTGTCGCTCTTGAAACCAGCCTCAACCATACGCGGAAAGTCGCGACTGTTGCGTCCTGTCTTGTTGATACCTATACAAACGGGAGCAAGACCAGGCAAGTTCATAAGCAGATCGTTGACAAGATAGCGGAAATGCCCATCGTAATGACGACCTATTATAGCACCGAGCGCAACACCATCCTGTCCTCCAAGCGGATGATTGGACACAAAAGTATAAAGACGCCCATCGTCCTTGGATGGCAAATTCTCCTTGCCCACTATCTCAATATCCATCTTAAGATAGCGCACGCAAGCCTCGAGCCAATCCACACCCGTAAGGTTGCGGCTGTCCCATATAAACTTGTTCACCTGGTCCTGGTGAATAATGCGCTTGAGCCATGATGTAAGCACCCCCGGTACATAACGTGCCTTTGGACCCATCTTGCTGCTGAGTATCTTGTCAATGTCGATTGTATGCTCTGAAATTTCGTTCATCTTGACCTGAAAAATGCTATTTGGGTACAAAAGTAACACATCTTTTTCAGATACATTCCATTTAACACAAGAAATATATCTTTTTAATAATTTTGATACCTAAATGTAGACTCGTATGCGGATTTTTATGTACCTTTACACCCAAATACGCTTATTAATAATGTATAAGGACAATATAGAACATACAACCAGCATAAAGACCGCCGAAGGTTACCACGTACCTGTGCTTCTTGGCGAAAGCATAGACGGGCTCAACCTAAAACCAGGCGGCATATATGTAGACGTGACATTCGGCGGAGGCGGACACTCAAGAGAGATTCTATCACGACTCGCCCCCGACGCTCATCTCTACAGCTTTGACCAGGATGCAGATGCCGAGCAGAACATTGGGGAACCCGACGACAGATTCACCTTTGTAAGAAGCAACTTCAGATACCTAAAGAACTGGATGCGCTACTATGGTGTGGAGCACATAGATGGCCTGCTTGCCGACCTTGGCGTATCGTCGCACCACTTTGACGATGCTGAGCGAGGTTTCTCATTCCGATTCGACGCGCCATTAGACATGCGAATGAACAAGCGTGCCGGACAAACAGCTGCCGATATTGTCAATACTTACGACGAGACAAAACTGGCAGACGTTTTCTACATATATGGCGAGATGAAGAACTCAAGACGCATTGCGGCTGCCGTTGCCAAGGCAAGACAAGCCAAGGAGATTAAGACAACGAGCGACTTTCTTGCTGCCGTGGAGCCTTTATTCCGTAAGGAACGCGAGAAAAAGGAGATGGCTAAGCTGTTCCAAGCATTACGCATCGAGGTTAATCATGAGATGGACGCGCTAAAGGAAATGCTGGCATCGGCTACAGAACTGCTGACACCCGGCGGACGCCTATCGGTAATAACCTACCACTCGCTTGAAGACCGCATCGTAAAGAACTATATGAAGGCGGGCAATGCGGAAGGCAAGGTAGACCAAGACTTCTTCGGACGAACAAACACGCCATTCAAGACAGTGGGCAAGCTTATAATTCCTACTGATGAGGAGCAAGAGCGCAACCCACGAAGCCGAAGCGCAAAACTGCGTATAGCTGAGAAAAAATAAACATTATGGAGACTGAAAAGAATCAACCAGACGCACGACTCATCCTCGAACATCTTGAGGAAAAAGCCGATAAGGATACCGAACGGGAGGCGCCATCGCTTAAGACCATCATACGAGAGCAAGCCACTGAGGAGGACATGCCCTTTGCCAAGAACCTTACACTGCGCAAGATTCTGGGCGGCGACATACTGAGCGCTAACGTCATAAGACAGCAAATATGGCTGATACTGCTAATATCGCTATTTATCGTGGTATACATATCCAACAGATACAAGTGCCAGCAGGACCTTATACGCATAAGTTCCCTGACCGAACAACTTAAGGACGCCAAATACAGAGCACTGTCGTCAAGCAGCGACCTGACACAAATGACACGCGAGAGCAAGGTGCTTGAGCAACTTAAAACCTGTCAGGACAGTACATTGCAGATAGCAACTCAGCCACCATACATAATTAATGTTCCAAACACAGAAGAAAAATGAGCAAGTTTGACAGCAAGAAAGCAATGCCAAGATTCAGTTTCATAGCTATACTTATGACGCTGATAGCTGTCGCCGTACTGGGCAAGACTATGTACATCATGACTGCCAAGCACGACTTCTGGATGCAAGTGGCCGACCGTGTGAAGGTGGACAGCCTAAGCACACCACCGGTACGCGGCAACATTCTAAGCTGCGACGGACAATTAATGGCATCGTCGTTGCCACAATATAAATTGTTTGTCGACTTCAGAGCCATACACACAGCAGATAAAGACTCGCTGTTTGAGGTAAAACTCGATTCTATATGCGACGGACTGAACGCTATATTCCCCGAACGCTCGGCTGCCGAGTTCAAGGAACATCTACTTGAGGGATATCAAAAGCAGAAAGCCCACTGGCCTATATGGCCAAGACGTGTGAACTACAGCACCTATTCGGAGGTAAAACGTTTGCCTATATTCTGCCTGAAGAAGAATCGCGGCGGATTCCACGCCGAGGAGTTCAATGCACGCAAGCAGGCATACGGATCGCTGGCTCTGCGAACAATAGGCAAGATGTTCGGCGAGATAGACTCGGCACAATGCGGACTGGAGCTATCGTACGACTCGCTGCTTAGAGGCGAGAACGGTATAAGCCACGGTAAGAAGGTACTAAACAAATTTCTATACCTTACAGACCGTGCACCAGTAGACGGTGCAGACATCGTTACTACAATCGACGTATCGATGCAAGACCTTGCCGAACGTGCCCTACTCAACGAGTTGTACAAGATTAACGCCAACGTAGGTGTGGCCATCGTTATGGAGGTTAAGACGGGAGACGTCAAGGCTATAGTAAACATGACAAAGTGTGCCGACGGCACATATAATGAGATAAAAAACCATGCTGTAAGCGACTTGCTTGAACCAGGTTCTGTATTCAAAACCGCCTCTATAATGGTAGCACTCGACGATGGTGTGGTAGACACCACTGCCTACGTAGATACGGGATGCGGTGTATGGCCAATGTATGGTCGCGAAATGAAGGACCACAACTGGCGACGCGGAGGATACGGTATGCTAAAACTGCCGCAAACGTTGTGGGTAAGTTCCAACATCGGTGTGAGTAGAATAATTGACGACCACTACCACAACACTCCGGAGAAGTATGTTGAAGGAATCAGACGACTGGGCCTTGCAGACGACCTACACCTACCAATACCGGGTTACTCGCCGGCAAGAATACGTATGCCGAAGAAAGACTCAAGAGGCAAACAATACGTAAACTGGAGCAAGACCACACTGCCATGGATGAGTATAGGCTACGAAACGCAAGTACCACCTATATCAACCTTAACCTTCTACAACGCCATAGCCAACGGCGGCAAGATGATGCGCCCAAGATTTGTAAAAGAGGTGCGCAAGAACGGCCAGGTTGTAGAGACATTTGCGCCAGTGGTAATGCGAGAGCAGATAGCCCAGCCTACAACAATAAAGAAGATAACGCACATCTTAGAGCAAGTGGTGAGCGTAGGACTGGGAAAGAAAGCTGGTTCGCCATCGTTCCTTGTTGCAGGCAAAACTGGTACGGCACAGATATCAAAAGGTGCGGCGGGATATAAGAGCGGACAGATGAACTACCTATTGTCGTTTGCAGGATTCTTCCCCGCTTATGAGCCACGCTACAGTTGCATCGTATGTATACAGAAGTCGGGACTACCTGCATCGGGAGGCGGAATGAGTGGAGTTGTGTTCCACGATATAGCCGAAGGCATTATGGCTCAGAGCTTAAAGCTTGAGGCTATCGACGCACGCGACTCGCTGTCCATCCTTATACCACAAGTAAAGAATGGCAATATACTGGCCGCCGACTATGTGCTTACACACTTAGGCTTTGAGCCTCGCGCAGACTGGACAGGATCTTATGCCAACGGCAACCCGATATGGGGACGCGCAACAGAGACAAATGGGAAAACCATCAATCTACAACGCGAGCCATTAGGCGAGCACTCACAAATGCCGGATGTGCATGGTATGGGAGCACGCGATGCCGTATATCTTATCGAAAGCCGCGGACTGAAAGTGAAGCTACACGGACGAGGCAAGGTGGTGGAACAGAGCATCGGTCCAGGAAGCAAGATTGCCAAAGGAATGACTTGTGTACTGCGACTTGCCTAAGGCAAAGGAAATGTAACAATGTAATAAAAGACATAAAATATAATTCTAAATAATAGAAATGAAACTTAAGGAATTGCTCAAAGACATCCCCGTAATTGCTATAGTAGGCAGCGAGGATGTTGAAATCACAGACGTGAACATCGACTCACGCCGTATCAAAGATGGCCATCTCTTCATAGCAATGAAGGGAACGCAGGTAGACGGTCACAAGTTTGTGTCCAAGGCAATAGAGCTTGGAGCAAAGGCTGTGATGTGCGAGGATATGCCTGAAGAAAAAACGGAGGGCGTGACATATGTCCAGGTGGTGTCGACAGAAGATGTTGTGGGCAAGGTTGCCACAACATTCCACGGCAACCCATCTACAAAGCTAAAGCTTGTGGGCGTAACTGGAACCAACGGCAAGACCACTATCGCCACCTTATTATATAATATGTTTACAAAGATGGGGCACAAGTGTGGCTTGCTGTCTACCGTATGCAATTATATCATAGACGAGGCAATACCAGCCGACCACACCACTCCGGACCCAATAGAGCTTAACCGCCTGCTCGACCGTATGGTACAAGCAGGATGCGAGTATGCCTTTATGGAATGCTCGTCACACGCCATTGCACAGAAGCGCATTGGCGGACTGACCTTTGCGGGTGGCATATTCACCAACCTTACACGCGACCATCTCGACTATCACAAGACATTCGAGAACTACCGCAATGCCAAGAAAGCCTTCTTCGACTCGCTGCCTAAGACTGCCTTTGCCATAACTAACGCCGACGACAAGAACGGCATGGTAATGGTACAGAACACTAAGGCAACAGTAAAGACATACTCAATACGCACTGTGGCCGACTTCAAGGCCCGCATTATAGAGTGCCACTTTGAGGGCATGTACCTTGAGATGGACGGACACGAGGTAGGTGTACAGTTTATTGGCAAATTCAATGTAAGCAACCTGTTGGCCGTATATGCAGCTGCCGTAATGTTGGGCAAGTCGCCCGAGGATGTGCTGGTGGTAATGAGCACATTGCATAGCGTAAGCGGACGTCTTGAACCTATACACTCACCTGAAGGATATACAGCTGTAGTAGACTATGCACATACACCGGATGCTTTGGAGAATGTACTCAACGCTATACATGAGGTTCTCGACGGCAAAGGACACGTAATAACAGTATGTGGTGCAGGTGGCAACCGCGACAAAGGCAAGCGACCACTTATGGCACAAGAGGCTGTAAAACAGAGTGACAAAGTGATTATCACAAGCGACAATCCACGTTTTGAGGAGCCACAAGATATCATCAACGACATGCTTGCCGGACTAAACGCGCAGCAGATGAAGAAAGTTATCTCTATAGTAGACCGCCGTGAGGCTATACGCACAGCCTGCATGATGGCACAGAAGGGCGATGTAATACTCATTGCTGGTAAGGGTCACGAGAATTATCAAGAGATTAAGGGCGTGAAGCACCACTTCGACGACCATGAGGTTGTAAAGGAATGCTTTAAGAATTAAGAATTACGAGTTACGAATTAGGAGTTGTCGGCTACGCCGATTAGGAGTTTTTGAGTTTTGAATTTTGAGTTTTGAATTTTGATTTGTCGGCTACGCCGATTAGGAATTATTTAATTTTGAATTCAAAACTCAACATTGCCAAAGGCAACAACTCAAAACTCAAGACTCAAAACTCAAGACTCAAAACTCAAAATTCAACATTGCCAAAGGCAACAATTCAAAACTCAAAACTCAAAATTCAAAACTCAAGATGTTATACTATCTTTTCCGCTTCCTCGAACAATACGGCATAAGCGGCTCACACATGTGGGGCTACATCTCATTCCGTTCGTTGTTAGCACTCATACTCTCGCTCATTATCTCGGCATGGTTCGGCGAGAGATTTATCAAGTATCTAAAAAGCAAACAAATAACCGAGACACAGCGCGACGCAAGTATTGACCCGTTCGGTGTAAAGAAAATAGGCGTGCCATCAATGGGTGGCATCATTATTATTGTGGCTATACTTGTGCCTGTACTGCTGCTTGGCCGTCTACGCAACATATACCTGTTGCTTATGATTGTCACAACGGTATGGTTGGGATTTCTCGGTGGTATGGACGATTTTATCAAAATATTCCGCCGCAACAAAGAGGGACTTAAGGGCAAGTACAAGATTGTTGGCCAGATAGGTATCGGGCTTATTGTAGGTCTAACCCTGTGGGCGTCGCCAGATGTCAAGATGAACGAGAATCTTGCCTACGAGAAGCAAGGCCACGAAATAGTGGTAAAACATAGAGCAGAAGCACGTAAATCGCTAAAGACAACCATTCCATTTGTAAAGGGCCACAACCTTGACTACTCGCGTATAACAAGCATATTCGGCGAGCACCGCGTAGCAGCCGGCTGGATATTGTTTGTAATTATGACCATATTCGTGGTGACTGCCGTAAGCAATGGTGCCAACCTAAACGACGGTATGGATGGCATGTGCGCAGGCAACTCAGCCATTATAGGTGTGGCATTGGGCATATTGGCATATGTAAGCTCGCACATCGAGTATGCCAGCTACCTCAACATCATGTACATACCGGGATCGGAAGAACTGGTAGTGTTCCTATGCGCATTCATTGGTGCACTGATAGGCTTCCTGTGGTACAATGCCTACCCAGCACAAGTATTTATGGGCGATACAGGCTCGCTGACCATTGGCGGTATCATTGCCGTTACAGCAATTATCATACACAAGGAGCTTATGCTCCCTATATTATGCGGCATCTTCTTTGTAGAGAGCCTCAGCGTTATATTGCAGGTTTACTACTACAAACTTGGCAAACGACACGGCGTAAAGCAGCGCATATTTAAGCGCACACCTATACACGACAACTTCCGCACACAGCAGTCGCAACTCGACCCTGAGTGCAAATATCTAATAAAGAAGCCAAAAGGTGCCATCCACGAGTCGAAGATTACAATACGTTTCTGGATAACCACCATCATATTGGCGGCTCTCACAATAATAACACTAAAAATAAGATAACAAATATCTCTCCCCCATTATCGGGGAGTGGCCAATAAACAATAATATGAAAAAGATTGTTATTCTCGGCGCCGGCGAGAGTGGTGCCGGAGCTGCCGTACTGGCAAAGAAAGAAGGCTTTGACGTGTTCGTTAGTGACATGTCGGCCATTAAAGACAAATACAAGAAAATGCTTAACGACCACAATATAGAGTGGGAGGAAAAGCAGCACACCGAGGCTAAGATTCTCGCAGCAGACGAGATAATAAAGAGTCCTGGCATACCCAAAGAGGCTCCTATGGTTAAGAAAGCCACAGACAAGGGCATACATATCATCAGCGAGATTGAGTTTGCAGGACGATACACTAACTCGAAGATGATATGCATAACCGGCTCAAATGGCAAGACAACAACAACATCACTCATATACCACATATTCAAAACTGCGGGATATGATGCCGGACTTGCCGGAAACATAGGTCGCTCGCTTGCATTGCAGGTAGCTGAGGATCCACACGAATATTATATCATTGAGTTAAGCTCGTTCCAGCTGGACAATATGTACGACTTTCATGCCAACATTGCCATACTGCTGAATATAACGCCCGACCACCTCGACCGCTACGACTATTGTATGCAGAATTATGTGGACGCCAAAATGCGCATCATTCAGAACCAAACAAACGACGACTCATTCATCTACTGGAACGACGACCCTGTTATTAAGCGCGAGCTGGAGAAGTATGACATAAAGGCAATACAGTATCCTTTCTCCGAACTGAAAGAAAAGGGATCTATAGGCTACATTGAAGAAGGAAGCTACAAGATAGAGAAGCCCACTCCATTCAATATGGAACAGGAAGAACTGTCGCTTACAGGCAAGCATAACATATACAACTCGCTTGCTGCAGGCATTGCCGGCAACATCACAGGTATCAAGAAAGACGTGATACGACAGAGTCTTAGCGACTTCCCTGGCGTTGAGCATAGACTGGAAAAGGTGTGCAAGGTAGGTGGCGTGCAATACATCAACGACTCAAAAGCCACCAACGTTGACGCTTGCTGGTATGCCCTTGAGAGTATGAAGACCCCTACAATCCTAATAATTGGAGGCAAGGACAAAGGCAACGACTATAACGAGATTAAGCAACTGGTAAAGCAAAAATGCAAGGCGCTTGTGTTCCTTGGAGCAGACAACACCAAGCTGCACAACTTCTTCGATGAGATGGGCATAACAATACGCGACACTCATTCGATGAAAGACTGCGTGGCTGCATGCTACGAACTTGCACAACCTGGCGACACCGTACTTCTAAGCCCATGTTGTGCCAGCTTCGACCTGTTCAAGAACATGGAAGATCGCGGCGAACAGTTTAAGACATTAGTAAGAAGTCTGTAAAAACAAGAGATGATAAACAAGACATTAGGCAACATCTTCAAAGGCGACAAGGTAATATGGATGGTTTTCTTCTTTCTATGCCTTATCAGCGTCATTGAGGTATACTCGGCATCGGCACAGCTCACCTACCGCGCAAGCAGCTATATTGCGCCTATGTTTAAACACATAGGACTGCTGGCGTTGGGTGTGCTAGCCACAGTATTGACACTCAATGTCAAGTGCCGCTACTTCAAGTTGCTCACCACCCCATTACTCGGACTGTCGTTCGTTATGCTTATCTGTGTATTCTTTGTGGGAGATTCTACCAATGGAGCGCAAAGATGGATGGGCATCGGAGGCATACAGTTTCAGCCTTCAGAAATAGCAAAGGGCGCCATGGTGCTTGCTACGGCACAGATTCTGAGTAATCTGCAGACAGAGAATGGAGCCGACAAGAACGCTTTCAGGTACATACTAACTGTAAGTTTTTTCATAGTAACGCCTATAATGTTTGAGAACTTGTCAACCGCTATGCTTCTTTGCATCGTCATATTCATGATGATGCTTATAGGACGTGTGCCTATGCGACAGCTTGGTAAACTGCTAGGATTCACCCTTCTATCTGCCGCCATACTTGTGGGAGCCATCTTGACCTTGGGTAAAGACAATACACAAGATCAGCTGACTGAAGGCAAGCAGCTAACCGAACAGGTAAAGGCAGAGTCCAAGGACAAGAATATGGTGGAGAAGGTATTCCACCGCTTCGACACATGGAAGGCGCGTATAGACAAGTTTCTTGTACACAAGCAGCTTACGCCAAAGGACATCGATCTCGACAAAGATGCGCAGGTGGCTCATGCCAACATTGCCATTGCCTCGGCAAACGTGGCAGGCAAAGGACCAGGAAATTCGGAGGAATGCAACTTTATACCACAAGCCTACTCCGATTTTATCTTTGCCATCATCATCGAGGAAATGGGAATAGAGGGCGCCTTCTGCGTGGCAATGCTTTACATTATTCTACTATTTAGGACTGGACGCATAGCAAGCAGATGCGAAAACAATTTCCCCGCCCTACTGGCAATGGGTCTTGCCTTGCTGCTTGTAACACAGGCACTATTTAACATGTGTGTGGCTGTGGGTTTGGCTCCTGTAACTGGTCAGCCACTACCACTTATAAGCAAGGGCGGAACATCGAGCATTATCAACTGCATATACATTGGAGTGATATTGAGCATAAGCCGTTCGGCACAGAAAAAGCCTGAAATAATAGAAGAAACAAACATTCCTCAGTCGGCTTTAAAACAAAAATAGCCAACGGTTAAATAAAAGGAAGCACAATAATCGGCTTTATCAGAAAAAATGATTAATTTTGTGAATTGAAAAAGTCAATAAAACGCGAGCAAATGGAAAATGAACTAAGAGTCATCGTCAGTGGCGGAGGTACCGGTGGACACATATTCCCGGCTGTCTCTATAGCCAACGCAATAAAGTCTAAACGTCCCGACGCAAAGATATTGTTTGTTGGAGCAATAGGCAGAATGGAAATGCAACGCGTACCAGCGGCAGGCTACAAGATAGTAGGTCTGCCTGTACGTGGTTTTAAACGACCACTTTGGTCGCCTTCCAACATAGGCGTGGCTTTAGACTTCTTCAAAAGCAAGCATATGGTACGCAAAACCATCAAGGAATTTGCCCCTGATGTGGCTGTAGGCGTAGGCGGATATGCTAGCGCAGCAACCCTAGACGCTGCAAACGCTATGGGTATACCAACGCTCATACAAGAACAAAACTCGTATGCCGGCGTAACCAACAAACATCTTGCACCTAAAGCACGCAAGATATGTGTTGCCTATGAAGGAATGGAACGTTTCTTCCCTGCCAACCGTATAATAATAACGGGCAATCCTGTACGCCAGAATCTTATCGAGACAAAAATAACACGAGAAGAAGCCATAAAGAGCTTAGGACTCGACCCGAACAAGAAAACCATATTGCTGGTTGGCGGAAGTCTTGGAGCACGTACTATAAACGAGAGCGTACTACAGCATCTCGACCTTGTTGAGAAAAGCGGTGTGCAGTTTGTATGGCAGACTGGCAAGTACTATAGCGCTGCCGTTACAGAACAACTCAAGAACCATCACGCATTGCCAATGCTCAAGGTTATGGACTTCATCAGCGATATGGGAGCAGCATACAAAGCTGCCGACCTCGTAATAAGCCGTGCTGGAGCAAGCTCCATAAGCGAGTTCTGCCTAATAGGCAAGCCCGTAATACTGGTTCCATCTCCCAATGTAGCTGAAGACCATCAAACAAAGAACGCCATGGCATTGGTCAACAAGAGTGCTGCGCTATACGTAAAGGATGCAGAAGCACCTGCTACACTGCTACAACTAGCAGTAGACACAGTAAAGGACGACGAACAACTTGCTCAACTGGCAGAAAACATCAAAAAACTTGGCAAACCAAACTCTGCCGACATCATTGCCGACGAAGTATTGAAGATTGCCGGAAAATAAAAAATCTACAATGGAAATCAAAGATATCAAAGCTGTATATTTCGTCGGTGCTGGCGGTATCGGCATGAGCGCAATAGCTCGCTATTTCATCCACAAAGGTATCGTGGTAGCTGGATACGACAAAACTCCGTCAGAACTAACACACCAACTCGAACGCGAGGGCGTGATTCTCCACTATAAAGAAAGCGTTGAGGATATTCCACACGCTTGCCGCAAGCCAGAATCTTGTCTTGTAATATATACACCGGCAATCCCTGCCGACCACAAGGAACTGGTATACTTCCGTGACAATGGATTCACAATTGAAAAGCGAGCTCAAGTTCTCGGAACACTAACACGCACACACAAGGGACTATGTGTAGCTGGAACACACGGCAAAACAAGCACATCAACAATGTGCGCACATATAATGCACCAGAGTCATCTTGACTGCAACGCCTTCCTCGGAGGTATATCCAAAAACTACGGCACCAACTACATCCTGTCAGACCATAGCGACTATGTAGTGATAGAAGCCGACGAATTTGACCGTTCGTTCCATTGGCTACGCCCATGGATGAGCGTAATCACAGCTACCGACCCCGATCACCTCGATATATACGGTACAAAGGAAGCTTATCTTGAAAGTTTCCACCACTACACTACACTGATACAGCAAGGCGGAGCACTCATTATACACAAGAATCTGGAAATGAAAGCCGAATGCCAGGAAGGAGTAAAAGTATACGAATACAGCCTTAACGAAGGCGACTTCCACGCTGAAAACATTCGTATTGACAACGGTGAAATAACCTTCGACTTCGTGTCACCAATCGAGAATGTTAAGGATGTAGAGCTCGGTCAGCCTATTCCTATCAACATCGAAAACGGTGTGGCAGCTATGGCTATGGCTCAGCTAAACGGATGCAATGCCGAAGAACTGCGCTATGGAATGAAGACATACAAAGGTGTAGACCGCCGATTCGACTTCAAGATTAAAAACGACAAGCATGTGTTGCTGTCCGACTACGCGCACCACCCGAAGGAGATATATCAGAGTGCAAAGAGTATACGCGAATTGTACAAAAACCGTCGCATCACAGCTATATTCCAACCACATCTGTACACGCGTACACGCGACTTCTACAAGGATTTTGCCGATGCCTTATCACAGCTCGACGAGGTTATATTATGTGACATATACCCAGCACGTGAGAAACCTATACCAGGCGTGACATCACAGCTTATATACGACAATCTCAAAGAAGGCGTGGATAAAAGTATGATTCACAAGGAGGACGTATTGGACCTCGTGAAAAACCGCGACTTCGACGTTCTCGTTATCTTAGGCGCTGGCGACCTCGACAATTACGTGCCGCAGATAGCCAAGATTATCGAAAGCAAGGAGAAGTAGGCTGACACAATAGGCCATAAAAGGCCTTGTCAACAAGACAGACATACATACAGTCAAGACTCATCAACTAATAAAAACGAAAAACAAAGTGAAAACATCCTGGAGCAAAAGACTGTTCGTGGCAAGCGACATCGTGATAGCCATATACCTGGCGCTTGCCTTTGTCTCTTTCGACAAGAAAGGTGACTCTAAGGCATTGTGCTCCAAGGTGAACATCGATATTGCCGACAACGCTGCTGGAGGATTTCTTGACGCCAAAGTGATAAAGGAGCGCTTGCAGAAGACGGGATACTATCCCATCGGACGTCCGCTGACAAACGTAGACACAAGAGGCATTGAGGAGATGCTTAGACGTAGTCCATTCGTCAAGACTGCTGAATGCTACAAGACAGAAGGAGGATACGTATACATAAGCGTTACACAGCGCATGCCTGTGATACGCATAAAAGCAGACAACGGTGACGACTACTATGTAGACGATCACGACTGCATAATGCCTCGCTCAAGCTATACGAGCGACCTCATCATCGCATCGGGCAATATCAACCGTTGGTATGCTATCAACTACATATCACCGTTGGGCAAGGCCATTATGCAAAATGACGTTTGGAAGAACCTTATCGAACAGATACATATCACACCCGAACTCGGCGTAGAGCTTGTACCACGCATTGGCGATCATATAGTGTATATAGGACGTCTTCCTGAGATAAACGACAAACGCAAGCACGAAAAGGACATAGACCAGTTCATCGAGAAGAAGATGACAAGATTGGAAAAGTTCTATAAGTACGGACTTTCACAAGTTGGCTGGAACAAATATTCGTATGTAAACATTGAGTTTGATAACCAAATAATATGCAAGCGCAAGGATGAACGACCCAACGTATATGAGCCACAGCCTGCACAACCGGTTGTAAACATATCAAACCCAACATCCCAAATTGCCGAAGACGGACCGTCAGAAGGTGAGGAAACCACCCCCGCAACAGAAAACAAAACTGGAACGGAGAACAAGAAAATGGAAACCAATAAGAAAAGCGGAAACGAGTCAAAAAAGACAGACACCACTAAAAAGAAATCAAGTAACTAAGAAATTATACAACATCACATAACAACGTATGGCAAAGGATTTTATAGTAGCTATTGAGCTGGGATCATCCAAAATCACCGGCATGGCTGGAAAAAAGAACCCCGACGGCAGCATTACCATTCTCGCTGCCGCATCAGAAGACTCCACCTCGTACATACGCAAAGGTGTAGTCTACAGCATCGATAAGACCACCCAAGGACTGAGTAATATCATCAGCAAACTAAAGAACAGCTTGCAGGCTGACATAACACAGGTATATGTAGGCATTGGCGGACAGAGCATACACAGCGTCAAAAACATGGTAATCAAGGATTTACCTATGGACGCTATCGTGTCGCAAAACATGGTAAACGAGCTTATGGACTCAAACCGCAACATGACATATCCCGACTACGAAATACAGGATGCAATAACCGAAGAATATAAGGTGGATCTACAATATCAAAACGACCCTGTAGGAATTCAGGCAAGTCGTCTTGAAGGCAACTTCCTTAACATTCTTTGGCGTCGTTCATTCTACCGCAATCTCAACAAGAGCTTTGACAATGCAGGCATAGCAATTGCCGAGACTTATCTTGCACCGCTTGTAATGGCAGACAACGTACTTACCGAAGCAGAAAAGCGCGCCGGATGTGTACTAGTTGACCTAGGTGCCGAAACCACAACCGTATCGGTATACTATCGTGACAAGCTACGAAGTATTGCGGTTATTCCGCTCGGTGGTGATAATATCACAAAGGACCTCGAGTCGCTACAGATGGAAGCCTGCGAGGCAGAACGTATGAAACTGAAGTACAGTTCGGCCATTACAGATGTAGCTGATATCGACCCGACAGCCATCTTACCTATCGACAGTAATCGCTCTGTAGAAAGTCGTCGTTTTATCGAGGTGGTAGAAGCACGCACTCTTGAGATAATAGAAAATGTCAAGAGCTTCATACCATCCGAATATATTGACAAACTGTTAGGTGGCATCATAATCACTGGTGGCGGTAGCAACATGACCAACATTGAAAAGGCTTTCCGCGAGATAACTGGTGTAGAGAAGATACGTATAGCCAAATTCGTGACCCTTAACATAAATTCGAAGGACTCAAAGCCTGAATTACGCCACGATGGCACTATGAATACCATCTTGAGCCTAATCGCACGAGGTGATATGAACTGTGCAGGCAACCCCTTTGGCAATTCACTATTTGACAACCAGCAGTTCAACGCAGCATTTACAACAGGCACTACAAACGGCACAACTACCACACAGCCAAACGCAACTACGCCTCACGAAACCGAGGAAGAACGCACAAAACGTGAAGAGAAGGAGCGCATAGCAAAAGAAGAAGCCGAACGTATCAAACAAGAAGAAGAAACACGCAAAGCCAAGGAAGAAGAGGAGCGCAAGAAGAACTCACCAATACACCGATTCTTTGGCTCACTGAAACAATTTGGACGATCGCTCGTAGAACCTGAAAACAACGAATAAAACTGATTAACACTATGCCAGACAACAATAATAATATGATGGTGGACTTCTGCACACCAGAAAAAGAAAACAATACGATTATCAAGGTAATCGGTGTCGGTGGCGGTGGCGGCAATGCTGTCAACCACATGTACCGTGAAGGCATACACGACGTATCGTTCGTGCTGTGCAACACCGACAACCAAGCTCTTAACGATTCGCCAGTACCAGTGCTATTACAACTTGGCACTGAAGGTCTTGGAGCAGGAAACAAACCTGCTAAAGCACGTCAAGCAGCCGAAGAGAGTCTTGATGCCATAAAACAAATGCTTACTGATGGTACAAGAATGACATTCATCACGGCAGGAATGGGTGGCGGCACTGGAACAGGTGCGGCTCCTGTTATAGCCCGTGTAAGCAAAGAACTAGGTATTCTTACTGTTGGTATCGTAACCATTCCGTTCCGTTTTGAAGGCAAACGTAAGATAGACCAGGCTCTTGACGGTGTTGAAGAAATGGCAAAGCATGTAGACGCACTACTTGTAATCAATAATGAGCGCCTACGCAAAATATACCCTGACCTTACTGTGCTGGATGCATTCGGAAAGGCTGACGACACACTCTCTGTAGCAGCAAAGTCTATCGCTGAAATAATCACCAACCACGGACTTATCAATCTCGACTTTAACGATGTAAAGACCGTGCTCAAGGATGGTGGTGTAGCAATTATGTCTACAGGCTATGGCGAGGGCGAAGGACGTGTTAAGCAAGCTATTGCCGACGCCCTCAACTCTCCATTGCTCAACGATAATGATGTATTCAACGCAAAGAAGATTCTTCTCAGCATCAATTTCTCAAAGGATTCAAATAACGATACACCCAACTCTGGTGGCTTGATGATGGAGGAGATGAACGAGGTGAATGACTTCATGGAGCAGTTTGGTTCCGACTTCGAGATAAAGTGGGGTATCGGTTTAGACCCAGATCTCGGCAACAAGGTCAAAGTTACTATCCTCGCCACAGGCTTCGGTATAGAGAATGTGGACGGAATGAACAGTCATATCAAGAAGATAGCACAAGAAGAGGATGACAAACAGGTTGAGATTAAGATAAAGAACGACAACCGTCGTATACATTACTACGGCAACGACAAGGGCGGAACAGTAACAAAACGACGCCCGCACATCTTCCGTTTCTCTGCTGACGATCTCGACAACGAGGAAGTTATACTCACAGTCGATACTACTCCTACATACAAGCGTACACTGCAGCAACTCAACGAACTGCGCCGACGCATTGTTGACGAGAAAGGCATTGCTAAGCCTCGTGAGGAAGACGAAAGAGTAAGCGGTATGATTTCGTTCGGCGACGACTAACAATATCTCTTATTAACAAGAGTTGATAGCCATCCTTTAACACAGCAATATCTTATCTGTTAGCAGAATAACTGCATCAGGACAGGCAACGACTTCATCTCAGGAAAGCCTGGTTGATGAAGTCTATAATATTGCAAAACAACCTCTACAATGCGGTTGCGCTCGCTGCGTGATAGCGAGAGCAGCCGCATTGTTGTATAGTTGAGTCGCATAAGTAACCTTATCTTATTGGCCTCATCTGGCTGTAGCACATCATTATGAGCGGGCATACTGCCAGTAAAACATCCCGAACGCATATCAAACCATGTCTTACCTACGCCACTATCAAGGTTGGGATAAAAACCCACGAAACGCGAAAGATGCAACATATATATAATGTGGAAGTTGGCGAAACCGTTTGTACAGGCATCCAACCAACGCACAGAATTTTCCACGAACAGGTACAACGGTCGGTTTGCTTGCTCAGAACGTGTACAGTAACTAGTAAATTCAGCCACAAACATAGCTATCGACAATTTTAAAGCATCGAACGGAATTGACACAAACGGACATGCTACCGCCGCCTCTTTAATACGTTGAAGCTTCTGCGAAGGACGGAAGTCGAACTCTATTGAAAGAATTGTAAGTGGCTGAAAGAATTGTTTCTTCACACCCGAACGAGAAGTGCGTGAAATACGTTGCATGAAAGACAGTCGTCCATACATCTCAGTAAACATATCTACGATAATCTGTGACTCCCCATATTTCAATGAGTTAAGCACAATAGCATTGGTTTTTACGAGCATTTTTGCCGATAATTATGATTTTGACGGCAAAATTACTGAAAAATACACCATTTTAATAAAAAACTCCAATTAAAATTTGGTGGGACTAAAATAAAGTCGTACCTTTGCATCCGCTTAAATCAAGCATCGCCGGTCCCTTCGTCTATCGGTTAGGACGAGAGATTTTCATTCTCTAAAGAGGAGTTCGACTCTCCTAGGGACTACAATCAAGAAAAAAAAATAAAAAGAATAATAAAAAGAAGATGGCAAATCACAAATCATCACTTAAGAGAATCCGTCAGGACAAGGCTAAGGCTTTGCACAACAGATACTACGCAAAGACGATGCGCAATGCTGTCCGCAAATTGCGCGCCATGACGGACAAGGAAGAGGCTGTAAAGCTCTATCCTTCTGTTCAGAAAATGCTGGACAAGTTGGCTAAGACTAACATCATCCACAAGAACAAGGCTGCAAACTTGAAGTCAAGCTTGTGCCTGCATATCAGCAAGCTCGCTTAATCAAGTTTGTTATCAAACCCATACAGAGGTCGTTAATCTTAAGATTAACGATCTCTTTGCGTTTTAGGAAACACAACGCACATCAACGATGTGCCACAATTTTTCCTTTGCGACGTAAAACAACGAAGGCTTCCTCTATAAAGAGAAAGCCATCATTATGTTGTCCCAAGCGGATTCGAACCACCACAATTTTTCCTTTGCGACGTTCGAACCACCACAATTTTCTCCTTTGCGACGTAAAACAACGAAGGCTTTCTCTATAAAGAGAAAGCCCTCATTATGTTGTCCCAGGCGGATTCGAACCACCACAATTTTTCCTTTACGACATAAAACAACAAAGGCTTCCTCTATAAAGAGAAAGCCATCATTATGTTGTCCCAGGCGGATTCGAACCACCACAAACAGAACCAAAAACTGTTGTGCTACCATTACACCATAGGACAATCGTGAGTGCAAAGGTAGTAATTTTTTATTCCACCGCCAAATTTTTTACCTGTTTTTTCACATTTACTTTTCTATCAATATGTAAACGAGCTACCTCCCAAGAATTCTCTCAATAGAGATGTAGGTGGCAAAGCCGAATGATCTATAGCAGAGAAATACCCAAGAAACTTACGCAGTCTATAAGCCTCAGCATACTCGTCACAATTCTCCGGTACCTGTTCAAGCAAAGGTTCAGCCTGTTTTTTGATAGCAGCAAGTTCGTAAATCATAGCCGTATTAAACATTGCGTCGGCATTCTCCTGATATGGGAAAATCCACTTATTCTCTCCCGCACGCACCGAAGCCCAACGTCCTATAGTGTCTTTAGCCGTACATCCACGTTGCTTATCATCGCGAATAATGCGACGCAACAATCTATTATCCGTTGTAGGTATATAGTTATGGTCGTCAAGGAGTATTGTGGTAAGTGCCGATGCATACACACGATATTTAAGAGCGTCATCTATTTGGGCTGTCAATTCGGGATTAAGCGCATGTATACCTTCTATAACGAGCACATCACCAGGATGCATACGCATCTTGACCCCGCTCTGCTCGCTCTTGCCTTTAATAAAGTTATACTTTGGCAACTCCACTTCCTCGCCACGGAATAGTTGTGCAAGCTGCTTGTTAAGCAACTCTAGGTTAAGAGCATGAATTGACTCAAAATCGTATTCGCCCTTCTCATCACGCGGTGTAAGCTCACGGTCAACAAAATAGTCGTCAAGCGATATTGGCACAGGCCGTATGCCATTGCACACAAGCTGTATACTCAAACGCTTGCACGTTGTTGTCTTGCCCGAAGACGAAGGGCCTGCAATAAGCACCATCTTCACACACTCTCTTTTACTTATTTCCTCGGCAATATGTGCAATCTTCTTCTCCTGCAAAGCCTCCGACACATTTATTATCTCTGTAGCATGTCCCTGACTAACAGCTTCGTTAAACATACCCACAGTAGACATGCCGAGCAAACGCTGCCAACGGTGATGCTCTTGAAATATCTCAAACATCTTGTCTTGACGTATCAGCGTACCAAGCTGCATAGGATTGCTCATAGAAGGAATGCGCAAAAGCAATCCGTCATAATACTTCTCTACACCAAACAAAGTGAGCTGTGCCGTATTGGTAAGCATCGTACCATAGAAATAGTCAACAAACCCCTCTATATCATAATATAATGTATACAGCTTGCCAGTTGTACGCAACAACAAAGCCTTGTCGTGATGGCCATACTTCTCAAACATAGCAATAGCTTCCTCTGTAGGCACCTCATGCCGGCGAATAGGTATAGCACGGTTTACGATGCTCTGCATCTCCTGCCTAATGGCCGTTGCATCGTCTACCGTCAATGGTCTACCAATACGCAAGTCGCAATAATAACCATTGGATACAGGTATGTCTATCACCACCCTACTGCCAGGAAACAGCTTGTGTACAGCCTTGCAAAGCACAAAGAAAAGCGTGCGTGTATAGGCTCTTGAACCCGATGGTGTTGTGATGTCTAAAAACTCCACATCCTTCGAATTATACACACGATAGTGCATTCCCTCCACCTTGTTGTTAACCTTGGCGTTAACTGGCGGATAGGGCATATCTATATTTAACTTGCTAAAAATATCAGAAAGATTACTTCCCGTTTCTACTTTTAAAGTTTTTTTATTATTTTTGCAACGGATTTGTATCAACTGTTTCATTCTGATTACACGTTTAAGGGTTAATACTCTGAACCGAAGTGGGCAGACAACATCTCCCTAATGTTTCGGAATAGCAAAGATACTCCGTTTTTCGACACAAAGCGCAATACTGCCACTAAATAAAATTAAAATATGTCGATTTGGATTATTTTTAAGATCATCGGATCATTGGCTCTACTCATCTATGGTATGAAGGTGATGAGTGAGGCTCTCCAGAAGATGGCTGGCTCACAGCTTCGCCATATCCTTGGAGCAATGACTACCAACCGTTTTACTGGTCTGCTGACTGGTATGTTTGTAACAGCTTCGGTGCAGTCGTCTACTGCGACGACAGTGATGACCGTATCATTCGTCAACGCAGGATTGTTAACACTTGCCCAAGCAATCTCCGTTATTATGGGTGCCAATATTGGTACCACGTTCACGGCATGGATCATGACATTAGGCTTCTCATTCAACATGGCCGACCTTGTGTTCCCCGCATTCTTCTTTGCCTTGCTACTTATCTACAGCAAGAAGCGCCGCTATGTAGGCGACTTTATCTTTGGTATTGCGTTTATGTTCTTCGCCATTTCCACCTTGGGTGCAACGGGCAAGGAAATGGACTTAAGCCACAACCAGTCGGTTATCGATTTCTTCTCTTCTTTCGACAAAGACAGCTATGTCACAATATTCTCATTCCTTGGCATTGGCACCGTATTAACGTTCTGCATGCAGTCGTCGGCAGCCCTTATGGCTATCACCATGGTGCTCTGTTCTAGTGGAGTACTACCTATATATATGGGTATTGCTCTCGTATTGGGCGAGAACATCGGCACAACCATAACCTCAAACATCGCAGCTATGGGAGCCAACACACAGGCTCGCCGTGCAGCCTTGGCACACCTAACGTTCAACGTATTCGGTGTTATTTGGGTTCTCTGCATTTTCTATCCATTCATCGATATGGTATGCAGTTTTGTAGGTGTAGATCCGCATGCCGACCACATCGACGCTACACGTCTTTCTGTGGTACTTGCCGCATTCCACACAACATTCAACGTATGCAACACCAGTATTCTTATCTGGCTCATACCTCAAATGGAGCGCTTTGTATGCTACATTATTAAGCCATCTGCCAAGAAAGACGAGGACGACTTCCGTCTGCGCTATATCGGTGGCACAGCTATCATGAAGACTCCTGAGCTCTCGGTACTTGAGGCACAGAAGGAGATACAGTCGTTTGCCGAGCGCATACAGCGTATGTTCGGTATGGTGAGAGAGTTGCTTGGCGTTAAGGACGACGCCCAGTTCACAAAGCTCTTTACTCGTATCGAGAAGTACGAAAGCATTTCAGACAACATGGAGATAGAGATAGCCAATTATCTCGACAACGTGTCCGACGCTCATCTCTCTGACGAAACAAAGGCCAAGATACGTGCTATGCTTCGCGAGATAACAGAGATTGAGTCGATAGGCGACTCTTGCTACAACCTTGCACGCACTATAAGCCGCAAGTTTAAAGGCAAAGAAGACTTCACAGAGCAGCAGTACGAGCACTTGCATCAGATGTTCGAACTTACCGACGATTCGCTCACACAGATGAACGTTATGCTTACCGGTCGCCGCGACAATCTTGACGTAAACCGCTCGTTCAACGTTGAAAACGAGATTAACAACTATCGCAACCAGTTGCGCTCGCAAAACATCAACGATGTCAACGACCATAAGTACACCTACACTATAGGTACTATGTACATGGACATCGTATCAGAGTGTGAGAAGCTTGGCGACTACGTGGTGAATGTAGTTGAAGCCCGTATGGGCACACGCCAGCGCGAGGCATAATAAACTGCAAGACAAAGTCTTGTTGGGGGCTTGAAACTCTGGCAGGGCTTTGACAAAAACAGTAAAAACACCCGATGTGGGCAAAACCCTCATTCTTCGGGTTTCGATAATAAAACAAAAAGGAAGACCTAACGAGAGCAAGCTCTCGACAGTCTTCCTTTTTGTTTTATTATCGGTTCTGCAAAAGCAGAACTATACCCACATCGGGCTATAAACAAGAAAAACATTGGCGCATATCTTTCCAAGTGAACGATACTTTGGAACTTCTCACCAATACACGATCAAAGTGAACATTATTATCTTGATGCAGAAACAGAAACAATGTATATGTTCTGATTTAGGAAAAGACTCTAATGGGTTTTAAATGTGTGAAAAAAAGTATAGCGTCAAGTTGTGCGCCAATGTTTTTTATGTTTATCGCCCTATTGTGGGCAAAGTGCAGCTTGCTGCATAAATAAAAGGATTGAAGGATGGGTGTCGAGAGCTTGCTCTCGTAAGACCATCCTTCAATCCTTTTATTGAAACCCAAAGGGTTTTGCCTACAATAGGGTGTATTGTCGGTTTTTGTCAAAGCCCTGCAATACATTCCTTTAAGTCACTCGCCGATAAGCTTCCCAATAGAAATTTTATACATCGGTATATGGCGCAAGGAGCCTTATATTTTTCCTCCGTAGCACAAGTCGCCAGCATCGCCAAATCCAGGCACGATATATTTATGCTCGTTAAGACCTGGGTCAACAGCAGCACACCATATAGTAGTGTCCTCAGGGAATGTCTTGCGGATATGCTCAATACCCTCCGGCGCAGCCATTACGCACACCACATGCACCTTCTTAGGCTTGCCCTTAGTAAGCAAAGCCTTATATCCCATCTCCATTGAGCCGCCTGTGGCAAGCATCGGATCTACGATAAGCAATGTAGCATCGTTAAGGTCAGGAGTGGCAAGATACTCCACATGTATGCCCACCTTTGTATGGTCGGCATCCTCGTACTCGCGATAAGCACTAACAAAGGCGTTGCCTGCATGGTCGAATATGTTAAGGAAACCCTGATGGAAAGGCAATCCGGCACGGAATATAGTGCCAAGCACCAGCTTGTCTGTAGGCACATTCACCTTAGCCACACCCAATGGAGTCTGCACGTCACGCTCCTCATAGTCGAAAGTTTTGCTAAGTTCGTAGGCAATAAGTTCGCCCACACGCATAATATTGTTGCGGAACAACAGACGGTTGGTCTGATAATCCTTGTCACGCATCTCCGCCATATACTTATTTATGATGGAGTTTGATTTGCTAAAATCTATAATTTTCATAGCTATAAGTTGTGTTTATAATTATTCAAACAAGTTGCTTTTTCATAGGTCCGTATATTTACAAAAAATGCGCCCATAGGTTTAAGGCGCAAGTTGAACCATGCAAAATTACATATAAATCCGCATTAATTTGCAACGTGTAAATTGCAAACCGCACACAGATGTTAGATTTTGTGATATTTTAACATAAAAAAGATTACACCCAAGCAAATTTTGTCACTCAGAAACATTGTTATCTTATAGTTTTTTCATAACTTTGCGGTGGTAAATAAAAGGAACGACAATTACGTCGTGCCGACTTACACATATTTATACAAAGACAATGAAAGTCGCCTGAGCAGAAACGACGGCCCCGATCAGGCAATAGAGGAGCCAGGCCTACGGAAGTTGATCTATATTCACATCTAAATAATATTTTCAAAAAAAATGGCAAAGTTAGATTTGACACAGTACGGAATTACTGGTTCTACAGTAATCGCTCACAATCCGTCTTATGAGAAGTTGTTCGAAGAGGAGACAAAAGCAGGTCTCGAAGGTTTCGAGGTAGGTAAGCAGACTGAACTCGGTGCTGTCGACGTAATGACAGGTATCTATACCGGTCGTTCACCTAAGGACAAGTACATCGTAATGGACGAGAACTCTAAGGACACTGTATGGTGGACTTCAGAGGAATATAAGAATGACAATCACCCGATGTCTGAAGAGGTTTGGGCAACGGTTAAGGATATCGCCAAGAAGGAGCTTTGCAACAAGAACCTCTATGTAGTAGATGGTTTCTGCGGAGCTAACAAGGATACACGTATGGCTGTTCGTTTCATCGTTGAGGTTGCTTGGCAGGCTCACTTCGTAACAAACATGTTCATCCGTCCTACAGCTGAGGAGCTTGAGTCTTTCGAGCCTAACTTCGTTGTTTACAACGCATCTAAGGCTAAGGTAGAAAACTACAAGGAGCTCGGTCTTCACTCAGAGACTTGCGTTGCTTTCAACGTAACATCTAAGGAGCAGGTTATCATCAACACATGGTACGGTGGTGAGATGAAGAAGGGTATGTTCTCTATGATGAACTACTTCCTCCCATTGAAGGGCATCGCTTCTATGCACTGCTCAGCTAACTGCGACAAGAACGGTGAGAACACAGCTATCTTCTTCGGTCTCTCTGGTACAGGTAAGACAACATTGTCTACCGACCCGAAGCGTCTCCTCATCGGTGATGACGAGCACGGATGGGACGACAACGGCGTATTCAACTTCGAGGGTGGCTGCTACGCTAAGGTTATCAACCTTGACAAGGAGTCTGAGCCAGACATCTACAACGCAATCCGTCGTGACGCTCTCCTCGAGAACGTAACTGTTGACGCTAATGGCAAGATCGACTTCGCTGATAAGAGCGTAACTGAGAACACTCGTGTTTCTTACCCGATCTACCACATCAACAACATCAAGCCGGGTTCTTCTGCACCAGCTGCTAAGCAGGTTATCTTCCTTTCAGCTGACGCATTCGGTGTACTGCCTCCAGTATCTATCCTTACTCCAGAGCAGACTCAGTACTACTTCCTCTCAGGCTTCACAGCTAAGTTGGCAGGTACAGAGCGTGGCATCACAGAGCCTACTCCTACATTCTCAGCTTGCTTCGGTCAGGCTTTCTTGGAGTTGCACCCAACAAAGTATGCTCAGGAGCTCGTTAAGAAGATGAAGAAGAACAACGCTAAGGCTTACCTCGTTAACACTGGTTGGAACGGTACTGGCAAGCGTATCTCTATCCGCGACACACGTGGTATCATCGACGCTATCCTCAGCGGCGACATCGACAAGGCTCCAACAAAGCAGATCCCAATGTTCGACTTCAAGGTTCCAACAGAGCTTCCTGGTGTAGCTACTGAGATTCTTGACCCACGCGACACTTACGCTGAGGCTGCTCAGTGGGAGGAGAAGGCTAAGGACCTCGCTGCTCGCTTCATCAAGAACTTCGCTAAGTACACAAACAACGAGGCTGGTAAGGCTCTTGTTGCTGCTGGTCCTCAGCTCTAATCTCTAAGATTATTTGCGATAAAGACTAAATAGAAAAGGTCTGTTTCCGTATTACCAGGAAACAGACCTTTTTTTTGTTAAAGAATCGAATGTGACAAAACTTATAATTATCAGCCTAAAATAGTAATAGTATATTACTTGCCAATTTAATATATATTATTTTGCCATTTATATTATATTACTTTGCCATTTATATTGTATTACTTTGCCATTTATATTATATTACTTTGCCATTTATATTATATTACATATATTTATATAACATGACAAGCCTAAAAAACATAGCCCTAATACCTGAAAACTTATCAAACATACTTGAAGCCATAGACAGCATATACTTAAAGCCATAGACAATATATTGCACAACTCTTATTTCTAATAAGAGGTAGAACCACTACCCATCAAGGGGAATGATTTGGGGAGCAATAAGCCTTGCCCCAAAACATGCCCATTTGCCTATGCGTTATACAATCGGCAGTGATATACCCTGAATCTTTTGGTAGATGTCGAGGGCAAATATATCGGTCATACCGGATATAAAGTCGATTACCGCCATGATGCGAGTCTCGAAGTCATTGCTGTTGATGTCGTATTGGTTGCTAAATCTTTTGCGCAACTGTTCAGAATGGAACTTCTCCGGACTAACCGCGGCTTCTGTCAGCGTTTCCATCAACGTCTCCATTATCTTATAACCCGACAGTTCCACATCAAGCACCGGTTTCGAGTTGTATATCCGCTCAAAGCTCACGTTGGTACAATGCTTATACGCATCACGCACAAGCGGCGAAACATGGTCGATAAGCGACCCAACAAACTCGCCATCAAGTATTGCCTGCTCATTCTCCACAAACGTGCGCGCACATTCACTCTCAAGCAGTCCAATGGCACAAGCACGCATATATACCACCTTTTCGTTGTTATCGGTTATGCCCTCATCGGTTATACGCTGCATTATCTTCTGTCGATGAGCTTCATCAAAGAAGCCCAGCAGCAGCTTCATCGTTTCGTCGAACGAAAGGATGCGCAATTTGTGGGCATCCTCAATATCCATTATTTCGTAGCAGATGTCGTCGGCTGCCTCGACAAGATACACTAATGGATGGCGGGCATAACGCAATGGTTCGCCGTCGGCAGATAGCCTAATCATTCCCAGCTCGTCGGCTATCCTACGAAAATACTCTTCCTCAAAACAGAAAAATCCAAACTTGCCCTTCTTCCCCGCACACAAGCTCGAGTGAGGATACTTAACGATGGACGCCAAGGTTGAATATGTCATAACAAATCCGCCCTCGCGTCTGCCGTGAAAGCGGTGGGTTAGCAGTCGGAAGGTATTGGCATTTCCCTCGAAATGAGTCAAATCGTTCCAAAACTCATTGCTTATACGCTCTTGCAACGCTTGTCCCCCACCCTCGCGAAAATAGGCCTGAATAGCCTTCTCTCCAGAATGTCCAAAAGGCGGATTACCCATGTCGTGGGCCAGACATGCAGTACTAACTATTGTGCCAATCTCCTCAAACAGAGTTCCAGCAAGTTCAGGATGGTGTTGTTTTAAAACACGTGCCACATCATTACCAAGCGACATGCCCACACTTGCCACTTCCAGCGAGTGTGTCAGTCGGTTGTGTACAAAGATACTTCCAGGTAAGGGGAACACCTGTGTCTTGTTCTGCATTCGCCGGAACGGAGCCGAAAAGATAAGGCGGTCGTAATCGCGCTTGAATTCAGAACGGTCGTCGTGTCGCTCGGGATGCCTTACTTCCTGCCCCAAGCGTTTGTTGGATATGAGTTGTTGCCAGTTCATAATGAATAACGAGGCGGCGCTTATGCCGTCTTGTATGTGCAAAGGTACAAAAGTTGGATAATAGAAACTAAAATTAAGTCACAATTATCCGTTATATCATTAATAATAAGTACTTTTGCAAGATAAAAAGAAACAAAACAAGAATGGTTAAGATAAAAATAGTGAATCGTGGCTCACAGCAGCTCCCTGCATATGCCACTCCCGAGAGTGCCGGTATGGACTTGCGCGCCAATATTACTGAACCCATTGTGCTACATCCATTAGAGCGTCGCATCATTCCTACTGGTCTCTATATTGCCCTGCCTCCAGGATACGAGGCACAAGTGCGTCCACGTTCCGGACTCGCCTTTAAACACGGTATAACCGTACTTAATTCACCCGGCACAATCGACTCCGACTACCGTGGAGAGCTTGGTGTACTGCTTGTAAACCTATCCAACGAAGACTTTACAGTTGAAGCTGGCGAACGTATTGCCCAAATGGTAATTGCACGACACGAGCAAGGCGAGTTTGTGGAGGTTGAGGAACTTGACGACACCGAACGTGGAGCCGGCGGATACGGACATACTGGAGTGAAGTGAAAAATGAAACAAATGAAGATATACAAAAGTCCAATCATACTATTGGTGTTGCTTGCCATCGTCCCGGCACTTGCCTCAGCCCTTACAAGCAGCAACAATCAGGTGCGACGCACAGCGCCAGAGGCAGACACTATGACAATCTCTGCCGACTCGCTGATTGCGGCTACTCCCCTATTTGACCGACTCTTCCTTGACGCTGTAAACGACCAACTTGCTGGCAACGACTCGGCTGCTATGGCAAAGTTCGACTCTTGCATCGCCATTAATCCTAATGCCGCCGAGCCTTACTATCGTCGTGCGCTTCATTATGCCGACACTGGCAACGACTCGCTTGCCAATATATGCCTAGAGCGAGCCGCACAGCTCCAACCTGGCAACGACACTTACCAAGAGAGTGTAGCCGAGACATACATCAAGCGACGCGACTATGACAGCGCCATCAAGGCATATGAGAGTCTGTACAAACATCATCACGACCGCAGCGATGTGCTCGACTTGCTCGTCCGTCTATACGGTGCCAAGAAGGATTATGCCCATATGCTGTCCACAATAGAACGTATGGAGCAGGTAGACGGCGAGAGCGACGAGACCACGTTTCTCAAGATGAACATCTACGAGCAACGCAAGGATACCAAGAACGCATACCGTATGCTCAAGAAGCTTAATGATGAGCATCCCAACGAGCCTAACTACAAGGTAATGATGGGCAACTGGCTTATGAACCACGACCGCAAGACAGAGGCGTTCAACCTATTTAAGAGTGCCCTTAAGGACGATAGCCAAAACGAATTTGCACTTAGTTCGCTTTACGACTACTACCGTTCGGCGGGCGACAACGATTCGGCCGACCATCTGCGCGACGAGATTCTGTTCAGTTCAAAGACCGAAATAAAGACCAAGACAGCCATGCTGCAACAGGCAATACGCGAGAGTGAGCAGCAGGGTGGCGACAGTCTACCAGTTATTACACTCTTCAACCGCACAATCGAAGCTTCGCCTAAGGCGGTAGACATCATCAATCTCAAGGCGATGTATATGAAGCTGAAGAAGATGTCAACCGACTCGGTCAACGCCACATTTGCTCAAACACTTGCCATTGAGCCCGAAAACGCTACAGCCCGCATCAATATCATACAGAACATTTGGCCCAAGAATAATTGGGAGGAGATTATAAAACTAAGCAAAGAAGGCACACAGTACAATCCGGAGGAGATGTCGTTCTACTACTTCTTGGGTATGGCCTACTTCCAAGCCGACCGCGATGACGACGCTCTTGACGCCTTCAAACGTGGTGTGGGAGAGATTAACGACAAAAGCGATCCCGACATTGTGAGCGACTTCTATGCCATAATGGGCGACATACTATACAAGAAGAATCGACCCGAAGAGGCCTTTGCCGCCTACGACTCATGCCTGCAATGGAAGGACGACAACGTGGTGGCACTCAACAACTATGCCTATTATCTGTCTCAGCAGAACCGCGACCTTAAGAAGGCTGAACAGATGAGCCTGAAGACAGTAGAGGCTGAGCCTACAAACTCGACATATCTCGACACATATGCATGGATTCTGTTTCTTCAAGATCGTTGCGACGAGGCTAAGGCATATATAGACAGAGCGCTTGAATGTGACACCGACTCTACACAAGGGCCATCAGCTGTAGTCATCGAGCACGCTGGAGACATATATAACAAATGTGGCAATGCAAACCGCGCAGCAGAACTTTGGCAGAAAGCCATAGACGCTGGAGGCGACAAGGCTGCAATTGAAAGAAAAATTAAGAAAAACAAGAAACAATGAAAAGATTACTCTCTATAATCGCCATAGCAATATTGTTGGCCTCGTGCGCCAGCAAGAAAACTGTTAGCGATGGTTCAAGCACACCCTCAATATCGATAACAAAAACACAAAAGGCCGAACAAACTGAGTTTCTGCACCGCATAAACAACAACCACATTTCTGCCACAAACATCGTTGCATCGGCCGACTTCCGCCTTACAGGCAAGGGCAAGGATATCAGTTGTGACGGCAAACTGTCAATGCGACGCGACGCTATAATACGTCTGCAATTGCTTTTGCCTATAATACGCACAGAGATTGCACGCATCGACTTCACACCTGAGTATGTATTGTTAGTTGACCGCTATCATAAAGAGTACATCAAGGCATCTTACAAGGAGGTGAGTTTCCTTGCAGATAACGGCATTTCATTCTACTCGCTGCAGTCGCTATTCTGGAACGAACTATTCCTACCAGGACAGAAGAAAATTGCGGATAACCAACTCAAACAATTCGATTGCGACATCGCATCTGTAGGAACTACTGTGCCCATTGAGTTTCACAACAAAGCCATCGACTACCAGTGGACAGCCAACCGAGCCACAGCATTGATAGAGAAAGCCATAGTATCGTACAAGAGCCAGCAACATGGAACATCGTCGCTCACTTGGAATTATGCCAACTTCAAGTCAATATCTGGCAAGTCGTTTCCTCTTACTCAGCAGTTTGCCGTACAAACCAATATCGGCGGCAAAGCACAATCGGCACAAATAAGCGTCAAGATGTCGTCGCCAAAGACCACATCCGACTGGGACATAGAAACTAATCTATCGTCTAAATATAAGAAGATTGAAGCACAAGACATACTGAAGAAGCTCCTCTCAATTCAGTAAACCAAGCTTATGCCAAGCAATATAAAAGCAACAAATATGAAAAAATACTTAATTGGCCTCTTGGCTGCCTTGATATGCATTCTGCCTTTCAACCAAGCAGAAGCTGGAGTCATGGCACAAGCCAAGAAGACTACGCAGACGCGGAAATCTTCTACAAAAAGCCACACAGCCGCCAAGAATACTACAGCAAGAAAAAATGTTGCCAGAAAGCATACCGCCAAGACAACACAAAGATCGACTACCACAAAAGGCAGAAAGAAAGCCCAAAAGGCGACAAAGCCCAACTACTCTACAAAAGAAATTCGTGGACTGCAATCAAAACGTTCTGCAATGCAGAAGGAGATAAAGAAGCAGGAAGCAGCTTTGCGTGCCAATCAGGCTGATGTTAAGAAGCGTCTCGGCGACCTTATGGTTATCAACAGCGAGATAGACAAACATCAGAAGAACATTGACGGCATACAGAAAGACATCAATCACATCAATGGCAACATTGGCATACTCAATGCCCAGCTATCCACATTGCAACAGCAGTTGCAAGACCGCAAGGCTAAGTATGTCAAGTCGATGCGCTATCTCACACGACGTCACACTCTGCAAGACAAACTGATGTTTATCTTCTCGGCCAAAAACTTCGCACAGATGTACCGCCGTCTGCGTTTCGTACGCGAGTATGCCTCATGGCAAAAGGCACAAGGCGAAATGGTTAAGGCCAAGCAAGCACAAGTAAACGAGAAGCACCAGCAATTGCAACAGGTTAAGGGCCAGAAAAACAACATGCTGTATAAGGGTCAGCAAGAACGCAAAGCACTTGAGGGTAAACAGCAAGAACAGCAGACAATGGTGACATCACTGCAAAAGCAACAGAAAACCATTCAGAAGGTAATTGCTCAACAGCGCAAGGATGCCAACGCCATAAATGCACAGATAGACCGCCTTATCGCCATTGAGGTAGAGAAGGCACGCATACGTGCTGCCGAGGAAGCTAAACGCAAGGCCGCAGCCGAAGCTGCAGCAAAGAAACGCCGCGAAGAAGAGTTGGCAAGACGTAAGGCCGCAGCCGAAAAAGCACGTATTGAAAACGAACGTCGCCTACGCGAAGCACGTGAGGCAGAGGCACGCGCAAAGGCTGCAGCACGTGAGGCACAAGAGCGTGAAGCAGCTGCACGCGCAGAAGCTCAGCGACAAAAGGATGCCGAAGCAAAGAAGAAGGCACAAGCTGCCGCAAATGCTGCAGCTGCCGAAGCTGCAGAACAGAAGACCGCAGCCGAACAAAAGGCTCGTGAGGCCGAGGCTCAGCGCATGGCAGTTGAGCGTAAAGCCAAGGCTGACGAGCAACGTTCGTCGAAAGAGATAGCAGAGGCACGTAAGAATGTTGAAGAAAGTAGATCTATGTCATCAGTCGACCGTATGATGTCTGGAGGCTTCGAGGCCAACAAGGGTCGTCTGCCAATGCCTATAACCGGTAGTGCACGCATCGTGAGCCACTATGGTCAAAACTCTGTAGCCGGTCTATCTGGTGTTACAATTGACAATAAGGGCATCAACATTATGGGCCAATCAGGCTGCCAAGCCAGAGCTATATATGATGGCGAGGTTAGTGCCGTGTTCGGATATGGAGGCTCATTTGTTGTGATGGTACGACACGGAGTATATATATCCGTATACTGCAACCTTCGTTCTGTAAATGTACACCGCGGTCAGAAGGTTAGTACCAGACAATCGCTCGGCACAGTTGCATCAGACAATATACTGCAGTTCCAGTTGCGCAAGTTGCAGAACCGTCTCAACCCCGAAGCTTGGATTGGGCGATAAATTGTATCTTGCCAACGCCTTAAAATTCCAAAATAAGGCACTATTGCATACAAAATGTAAGAAATATTTGTCCACGTTGCAGATTTTTAGTAATTTTGCATCGTTCAGTGGAATGAGGGGCTCCGAGAGAGCTCCTCATTTTTTATTCTCTAAGATATTTATATGATAGACAAAAACACCGTAAGAAGCATTGTAGAAGAGTGGCTTGACGGCAAGGAATACTTTCTTGTCGACATCGAAGTAAGCCCCGACGACCGTATCGTAGTTGAGATAGACCATGCAGATGGAGTATGGATTGAAGACTGCGTAGAACTGAGCCGTTACATCGAAGACCACCTTAGTCGCGACGAAGAAGACTATGAACTTGAAGTAGGCTCCGCCGGACTGGGACAACCATTTAAGGTTGCACAACAATATCATTGCTTCGTAGGCAAAGAAGTAGAAGTGCTCGATGCCGATGGCAAAAAGTATAAAGGCACACTGAAGAGCGTTGACGGCAACGACTTTATTGTAACGGTGCAAGAAAAGCAGAAGGTTGAGGGCAAGAAGCGCCCACAGCTTGTGGAGCTGGACCGTCAGTTCCAGATGGACAAGGTGAAATATACAAAATACTTAATAAATTTCAAATAAGCTATGGCAGCAGCAAAGAAAGACGATGTAGTGAGCATGTTCGACTCGTTCAAGGAATTCAAGGAGACCAAGAACATCGACCGTACCACACTGGTGAGCGTTTTGGAAGAAAGTTTCCGCAACGTTCTAGCTAAGATATTCGGAAGCGACGAGAACTTCGACGTTATCGTAAACCCAGATAAGGGCGACTTCGAGATATACCGCAACCGCGTGGTTGTAGCTGACGGTGAGGTGGAAGACGAGAACAAGCAGATAGCTCTGAAAGAAGCACGCAAGATTGAGCCCGACTATGAAGTAGGCGAAGATGTATCAGAGCGTGTTGAGTTTGCCAAGTTTGGCCGCCGTGCCATCCTAAACTTACGCCAGACTCTCGCCTCAAAGATTCTTGAGCTTGAGCACGATTCTCTCTACAACAAGTATAAGGACCGCGTAGGTCAGGTTATCGCAGCTGAGGTTTACCAGGTATGGAAGCGTGAGGTTCTTGTAGTAGACGACGAGAACAACGAGCTTATCTTGCCTAAGGCCGAGCAGATTCCAGCCGATCAGTACCGCAAGGGCGAAACAATACGTGCCGTGATAGAGCGTGTTGACAATGAGAACAATAATCCAAAGATTATTCTCTCACGCACAAGTCCTACTTTCCTACAGCGTCTGCTCGAGGCAGAAGTGCCAGAAATAGCCGAGGGTCTTATTGCCATTCGCCGCATTGCCCGTATGCCGGGCGAGCGTGCTAAGATAGCAGTTGAAAGCTTCGACGAACGCATCGACCCTGTAGGCGCATGCGTTGGTGTTAAAGGTAGCCGTGTGCACGGTATCGTGCGCGAGTTGTGCAACGAGAACATCGACGTCATCAACTATACAGCCAATACAAAGCTCTTCATCCAACGTGCTCTTTCACCAGCTAAGGTGTCAAGCATCAACATCGACGAAGAGAATAAGAAGGCTGAGGTATACCTCAAGCCTGAAGAGGTGAGCCTTGCCATCGGACGTGGCGGCCTTAACATCAAGCTTGCTTCAATGCTCACCGAGTACACCATCGACGTATTCCGTGAGGTAAGCGAAGGCGATGCCGACGAGGACATCTATCTTGACGAGTTCTCTGACGAAATTGACCAGTGGGTTATCGACGCCATCAAGGGTATCGGTCTCGATACTGCAAAGGCTGTACTTAATGCGCCACGCGACATGCTCGTTGAAAAGGCCGACCTCGAAGAGGAGACCGTTGACAACGTGCTCAAGGTGTTGCGCGCAGAGTTTGAAAACTAAGTAGATATAACATAAGGGAGCTTCGAAATTCGCATGGATTGTCGAGACTCCCTTAGCGAGTATCTAAACACCAACTTTTTTAATACAACATTAAGCATGAAAGGGAAGACGTAGAACGAGTAGCCCCTAACAGCTTTGCCACAAGTCGGATTAAAGCGGCGAAAAGGGCAGAAGTAGGCAGACGTTTTACTTTATTACTCCTTTTACTCTTTTACTTTTAAAACTACAAAATATGAGCATCAGGTTAAACAAAGCATTACGAGAGTTGAACATCGGACTCCAGACGGCAGTGGAGTACCTCGAGAAGAGAAGCGATTTGGGTGAGGTTAAGGCCGAACCAAGCTTCAAGCTCACCGACGAGCAATATGCCGCTCTTGCCGGAGCATTCCAGCAAGACAAGGAAGTGCGTTCGCAAGCAGAAAAACTCTTGCAGAAGAAGCCAAAAGAGAAGAAAGCTAAGGAGGAGAGTTCTGAGGAACGTTCTCTAGCATCGGGTGTCAAGCAGCAGTACAAGCCACTTGGCAAGATCGATCTTGACAGCATCGGCAAGAAGCATGCCGAGCGCAAGCCTGCTAAACCTGAGGCCAATGTGGATTCTCAGGCCAAGACTGCTGCCGTAAGTCAGAAGCCGGCAACCCCCAACAGCACACCACAGAAACCGGCGGCTGCCGACGTGAAAGTGGAAAAGACGGAAAACAAAATAAATCAGAAGCCTGTGGTTCAGAACAAAGAGCACAAAAAAGAAAGAAATCAAGAGCCTAAGACAGTGGATGCCGCACAGACTGCAACCACTACGGCCGCCGAAGCTGCAAAGACGCAGCCGGCAGAAACAACTAAGTCGGAAACAACATTATTCACCACAAAGAGCGAGAAGAAGATTCTCAATACTCCGAAGGTGAACGTTCTTGGCAAGATTGACCTTGCTACGCTCAACCAAAGCACTCGTCCTAAGAAGAAGTCGAAGGAAGAGAAGCGCAAGGAGCGTGAGGAGAAGGCACAACAGCAGCGTGGCGACAAAAAGAAACGCGAACGCATCAACAAGGTACGTGTTGATATAAATGCTGCATCAAATCAACCAGGAAACGGCAATGGTGGCAAGCAGAACAACAATGGCAATGCTGGTGGCAGCAGCAAGAACAAGAAGAAGAACCGTAACCGCGGTGGCCAGCAGAAACCTGCTGAGGTAAGCGACGAGGACGTTGCACGCCAGGTAAAGGAGACACTAGCACGCCTCACCAACAAGCAGAACCAGACTAAGAAGGGTGCCAAATATCGTAAGGAGAAGCGTGAGGCTGCCCAGGAAAAGATGAACGAGGAACGTCGCGAGGAGAAGAAGGAGAGCAAGACACTTAAGCTCACCGAGTTCGTGACCGTATCCGAGCTTGCCACTATGATGAACGTTTCGGTTAACCAGGTTATCGGAACTCTAATGAGCGTCGGCATTATGGTGTCTATCAACCAGCGCCTTGACGCCGAGACTATCAACCTTGTTGCAGAAGAGTTCGGTTTCAAGACCGAATACGTAAGCGCAGAGGTTCAAGAGGCCATTACAGAGGCAGAGGATGATGAGAACGATCTCGTACCACGTGCCCCTATCGTTACTGTTATGGGCCACGTAGACCATGGTAAGACATCATTGCTCGACTATATACGCAAGACCAACGTTATTGCCGGTGAGGCAGGTGGTATTACACAGCACATTGGTGCCTACCACGTTCAGCTTGAGGATGGTCGTAAGATAACCTTCCTCGACACTCCTGGTCACGAGGCATTTACTGCCATGCGTGCCCGTGGTACACAGGTTACTGACGTTGCTATCATTATCATTGCTGCCGATGATGCCGTGATGCCTACTACAAAGGAGGCTATCGCACACGCTCAGGCAGCTAACGTACCTATGGTATTTGCCATTAACAAAATAGACAAGCCAGGTGCCAACCCCGACCGCGTGCGTGAGGAACTTGCTGCAATGAACCTCCTTGTTGAGGATTGGGGCGGAAAGTACCAGTGTCAGGAAATTAGCGCCAAGAAGGGTCTTCACGTGAACGAGCTTCTTGAGAAGGTGCTTCTCGAGGCAGAAATGCTCGATCTCAAAGCTAATCCTAACCGCAAGGCAACAGGCTCTATAATTGAGTCGTCATTGGACAAGGGTCGTGGCTATGTGTCAACAGTACTTGTGTCTAACGGTACATTGCGTGTGGGCGACAATCTTATAGCCGGAACATCATGGGGTCGAATCAAGGCCATGTTCAACGAGCGTAACCAGCGTATTGAGAGTGCAGGACCTTCAGAGCCTGCTATTATCCTTGGTTTGAATGGAGCTCCTACAGCAGGTGACTCATTCCATACATTGGATACCGAGCAGGAAGCACGCGATATAGCCAACAAGCGTCAGCAACTTCAGCGCGAGCAGGGCTTGCGCACACAGAAGCGTCTTACCCTTTCGGATATCTCTCACCGTATTGCTCTTGGATCATTCAAGGAACTTAACATCATCGTTAAGGGTGATACCGACGGTTCTATCGAAGCCCTGTCTGATTCATTCATCAAGCTCTCAACAGAGAAGATTAAGGTGAACGTCATCCATAAGGCTGTGGGTCAGATTTCAGAGAGCGATGTAACTCTTGCCGATGCTTCCGATGCTATCATCGTAGGTTTCCAGGTGCGTCCTTCAGCCGCAGCTCGCAAGCTTGCCGATCAAGAGGGAGTTGAAATCAACACCTATTCAGTAATCTATGATGCTATTGACGACGTTAAGTCTGCTATGATTGGTATGCTTGACAAGGTTAAGAAGGAAGTTATTACCGGTCAGGTTGAGGTACGCGAGGTTTACAAGATCTCTAAGGTTGGAACCGTTGCCGGTGCTTACGTTGTCGAGGGTAAGGTTCACCGCACAGACAAGGCTCGTGTTGTTCGCGATGGTATCGTTGTACACACAGCCGAGATTGCAGCCCTCAAGCGTTACAAGGATGATGTTAAGGAGGTTGCCGCCAACTTCGAATGTGGTATATCACTTGTCAACTTCAACGACATACAGCAGGGCGACGTGCTTGAGACCTTCACAGAGATTGAGGTAAAGCAGACACTTTAATATAACATATTAATAAATATATAGATTAAATCCTTGGGCTTTTAACAGTAAGCCCAAGGATTTTTTTTGCTATTAGCCCTTAATTCATTTGAATCAAAACTTAAACACATAGTAACAGAAAGACATACTGAGGATTATTGGCTTGGCACACCTTATCGAAATAAAGGAACAAAAATATGATGTGGCGACAATATATCGTACCTCATATAGACACCAAATAATGTTGGTCTTCTTGATATATTTAGCTAACTTTGCAAGCTGATTAAAACCAATAGTAAAAAGATGTTTTCTAAATATTATACTATAGTCTCAATTGCCGTATGCGCGCCTACATTGGCTACGGGCCAAAACTACTTCGACGTGATGTCACTTACATGCACCGAAAAGCAAGGAAGCGCCGTGTATAATGCAGCTGTCGACTTTCCAGTTGGAGGCGACGCTGCCGTGATACGCAATGCAAAAGAGTGGATAGGCGAAGTGCTTATGTCGGATATAGATATGCCTGAGGTGTCGATGTCGGGAATATCAACAGATGACTTTGGCAAATTATTGGATGCTTTGGCTAAGGACTTTGTTAAGAACAACGAAGGCTCACGCCGACGCATAGAGATAACATGGATGTACGAGGACCCTACATGCGTGACATACGAGGCTACAACCACCGACAGAGACTCTGTTGATTGGTCAACAACAAGCGTGGCATGCTTCTCCAAGCAAGATGGACATAGAGTGACAGCCAACGAGATATTCAACTGCGACGAGGCGCAAATAAAACGTCTTATGTGGCGCTACCGTGGCAATCTTACTATGGAAGTGGCAAAAGCCGATGATCTGTATGTGGGTGACTGCGGATACATTGACGGATGGGTATTAGTTGTTGGACCCGCTCAAGGCACATCGGGAGCTGCATACCGACTGAGATACCCTGAAATAGAGCAGTGGCTTAAAAAGGCAAAAAGAGACGGTTACCTCGCACCATAGAACAACAAGAAACAAGCAACAAAATCAACACATAAAAATCTCCACAAGCCTTTGCCAATAAGCAAGTTTCATTATAGCTTTTTTACCATTAAAAATTTCACCAAGTCACGAAAAATTAGTACTTTTGTACAATAAATATCGAATATAGCATAATGGCAGAAATACAGAAAACCGAGAATAACTACTCGGCAAGTAATATCCAAGTTCTTGAAGGACTTGAGGCAGTGCGCAAGCGCCCTGCGATGTACATCGGCGACATAAGCGAGAAGGGACTTCACCACCTCGTAAACGAGACTGTTGACAACTCTATCGATGAGGCTATGGCTGGCTATTGCTCGCACATCGAGGTAACCATCAACGAAGACGAGTCGATAACAGTTCAGGACAACGGCCGCGGTATCCCAGTAGATGAGCACAAGAAGCTGCACAAGTCGGCTCTTGAGGTTGTTATGACAGTGCTGCATGCCGGAGGTAAGTTTGACAAGGGTTCTTACAAAGTCAGTGGTGGTCTGCACGGTGTGGGCGTAAGTTGTGTTAACGCTCTTTCTACACACATGAAGTCGCAGGTTTTCCGCGATGGTAAGATATATCAGCAAGAATACGAGAAAGGCAAACCTCTATATCCAGTAAAGGTTGTAGGCGAGACCGAATTGCGCGGTACACGTCAGCAGTTCTGGCCAGATCCAACAATATTTACCACAACTCACTACCAGTGGGACATAGTGGCACGCCGTATGCGCGAGCTAGCATTCCTTAACGCAGGCATAAAGATTACCCTTCGCGACCTTCGTCCTAACGAGGAAGGCAAGACACGTGAGGAGGTATTCCATGCCAAGGACGGACTTAAGGAATTTGTGCGTTACGTCGACCGTCACCGCACTCATCTCTTCGACGATGTTATCTACCTCAAGACCGAGAAGCAGGGCTTTCCTATCGAGGTAGCTATAATGTACAACACCGACTACTCGGAGAACATCCACTCTTACGTAAACAACATCAACACCATAGAAGGCGGTACACACCTCACTGGTTTCCGTGCCGCTCTCACACGTACACTGAAGGCTTACGCCGACAACGATCCAGTAATCTCCAAGCAAATAGAGAAGGCCAAGATCGAGATTGCAGGCGAGGACTTCCGCGAGGGTCTAACAGCCGTTATATCAATCAAGGTGGCAGAGCCACAGTTTGAGGGTCAGACCAAAACCAAGCTTGGCAATAGCGAGGTTGCAGGTGCCGTGCAGCAAGCTGTTGGTGAGGCTCTTACAAACTATCTTGAGGAGAACCCCAAGGAAGCAAAAATGATATGCGACAAAGTTATTCTCGCTGCTACTGCACGTATTGCAGCACGCAAGGCACGCGAGAGTGTACAGCGCAAGAATCCGCTTACCGGTGGTGGACTACCAGGCAAACTTGCCGACTGTTCTAACCGTGACCCCAAGAAGTGTGAGATATTCCTTGTCGAGGGTGATTCGGCTGGTGGCTCTGCCAAGCAAGGACGCGACCGATATACACAGGCTATACTGCCGTTGCGCGGTAAGATTCTTAACGTGGAGAAGGTTATGTGGCACAAGGTGTTCGAGTCGGAGTCGGTTATGAACATCATACAGAGTATTGGTGTGCGTTTCGGCGTCGAGGGCGAGGAAGACAAGGAGGCCAACATCGACAAGTTGCGTTACGACAAGATTATCATCATGACCGATGCCGATGTCGATGGTTCTCACATCGACACGCTCATTATGACTCTCTTCTACCGCTTCATGCCTAAGATTATACAGGAGGGACACCTCTATATCGCCAATCCGCCGCTCTACCTCTGCACCTATAAGAACAAGGTGAAGGAGTATTGTTATACCGAGCAGCAGCGCCAGGCTTTCCTCGACAAGTATGGCAACGGCACAGAGGACGGCAAGTCTATCCATACCCAGCGCTATAAAGGTCTTGGTGAGATGAACCCTGAGCAACTTTGGGAAACAACTATGGACCCCAAGCAGCGTCTGTTGAAGCAAGTTACCATAGAGAACGCTGCCGAGGCCGACGAGATATTCTCTATGCTTATGGGCGACGACGTTGAGCCACGACGCAAGTTCATTGAGGAGCATGCTACTTATGCAACTATCGACGCTTAATTAAGTGAAGAGTGAAAAGGGAAAAGTGAAAAATCCTATAGCTTTTTCTATAACAGCATACGGACTTGGACTTGCGCTATGGTTCACGAGCTGATGATGGGAAAAGCAGAAAGGAAATAAAAGAGAATCCTATAGCTTTTACCCTAACATTATACAGATAAATTGGGCTTGCACCATGATTCACGAGCTGATGATGGTGCAAGCCTTTTTTACTTTTAAAGAAAGCCTATTCAACCAACATATAGCTTTCTGAATGAAGAAATAAAACTGAAGATTCAAACGGTATTAGTGATGATGACGCCTTAAATTACATCTCATAGGAAACGAGATTCATCACCAAAGAACATGGATATAATATAAACCACAGTACCTATCAATATAAACTGCAGTACCAGTTATATGAAACTCCAGTACCAGTCAATATAAACTCCAGTACCAGTTGTATGGTACTCAAAACGGTACTGAGATAATTTACAAAGAAGTATAATTAAAGTCCATCTGGTGTTATATACGACAGAATCAAAGATTCAATCATGTATCATTCTAAATACCGCATAAACAATAAAAAAAAGCTACATCCTTATGCAACGCCTATTATTCATAATCCTAATGCTATACGCAACAGCTGTTCAAGCTCAGCAAATAGGAACCAAGTGGATGACAGCACCGACACCTACCGACTCTGCGTGCCAATGGTTTCGCCACACCTTTATAGCCGATAAGAGTCCGCGCCGTGCCTCGGTGTGCATAGCTTCCAATTCGCGCTTTGTACTATACGTCAACGGGCGCAACGTGTCTACAGCTCTTTATATGCCCAACCGCAAAGCCAACGAAAATCAGCCTATAGCCATAACTTTCGACGTGACACGCTTCTTGCGTCCCGACTCAAATACCGTATCTGTGCTTGCCTGTCCTGCAATAAGCCACAACTGTTCTACCACAAAACGCAAGACAAACAACAACACAAATGCTTTCATTTCTCCTGCAATAGCCGTCAACTTCTTTGGCACCACTATTGACAATCATCTCTTTTCTTATTCGTCGCCAGAAGGTTGGCTGTGCCATTCTGCCTCGACATACATCACTCAGGATGGCGAACTGATGGACGGACGAGCCAATGCGCAGTTGCTCGCCTATGGTGATATAATGTTGGCGCAATGGCAACCGGCAAGGACGTTAGAGGGAGATTTTTTTACGGTCAACAGCCTTACAAACAATTATAAAAACAATGCTATTATAGACTTCAAACTCTCATACGAAAGTCTATTTGGCTATCGCACCCATTCGTACAACATACTGAAGGACAATACGGTACGAACACACAAAATTCTAAGACCAAGATATTTCGACCTTAATGAGCGCACTGTAACATACGACTTCTCACCAGGCTTCTTTGGCTTTGTACGTGTTACACTTCGCGGTTGCAAACGTGGTGAACACATACGCATAGGCAATCTTGAATATGTATGCTCGGGCGAAATGGACGAACAAGCTTTCTGCCGATTCACACATCAGTATGCCCGACAGATTATTATCTCGGGCGACCGATGGTTTAAACCCGAGCAAATACAGGAAGTTGAGGCCATATGTCTATAAACTGGCTTCAATTAGAATCTTGCAACAAACGCCTACTCCGTCACACCCATCATATAGAGACCTTTCACGATGCTTATTTAGAGGAGGGAAATTAACGTTTTACGTAATAATCTACATCCCTCTTCTTTTTAATAAAACATAAAATTTCCGTATATAATAATGTATACGGAAAAATATTCTTACTTTTGCGCCAAAAATAAAGAAGACAAAGCAAAAACATGCAAGAAAACTTAGTAATAGTCGAGAGCCCCGCAAAGGCCAAGACCATAGAGAAATTCTTGGGTAGCGACTTTAAAGTAATGTCGTCTTACGGACACATACGCGACCTGAAAAAGAAAGAACTCAGCATTGACAAAGATACACTCCAACCCGACTACGTTATTCCGAAGGATAAGGAAGAACTAGTAAAGAAACTTAAGGAAAGCGCAAAAAAGGCACACAAGGTGTGGCTAGCATCCGATGAGGACCGCGAAGGAGAAGCCATCTCATGGCACCTTTGCGAGGTACTTGGATTGGACGAGGCATCAACCAACCGCATTGTATTCCATGAGATTACAAAGCCAGCAATTCTTGCTGCTATAGCTCGTCCGCGACATCTTGACATGAATCTTGTCAACGCACAGCAAGCTCGCCGTGTGCTCGACCGTATTGTAGGTTTCAAGCTTTCGCCTGTACTTTGGCGCAAAGTAAAGCCTGCATTGTCGGCAGGACGTGTACAGTCGGTTGCTGTACGTCTTATAGTAGAACGCGAACGCGAAATACAACAGTTCAATAGCGAGCCTTACTATCGTATAAATGCCATATTCGCCATAACCAATGCCAACGGCTCACAGTCGGAGGTTAAGGCTGAGCTTGACAAACGCTTCGACAATCACGACGATGCCATTGCCTTTCTAAACCAGTGCAAAGACTCAGAGTTTACTGTTGACAGCGTAACAAAGAAGCCACTAAAGCGTATGCCGGCTCCACCATTCACAACTTCTACCTTGCAACAAGAGGCAGCACGCAAGCTTGGATTCTCTGTATCGCAAACCATGATGGTGGCTCAGCATCTTTACGAAAACGGTCTTATTACCTACATGCGTACCGATAGCGTCAACCTCTCTAAGCTATGCCTTGGTGCGGCAAAAGAGGAGATTGTAAAACTATATGGCGAGGAATACAGCTCTACACGCAACTTCCACACCCACTCTAAGGGTGCTCAGGAGGCTCACGAGGCTATTCGTCCTACATATATGAGCAACACCTCTATCGACGGAACATCACAAGAGCGCCGCCTATACGACCTTATATGGAAGCGTACAGCAGCCAGCCAGATGGCCGAAGCTCAGATAGAGAAGACCACCGTGGCTATTGCAATGACCGGCAATAACGAACAACACTTCATTGCTAATGGCGAGGTTGTTAAGTTTGACGGTTTCCTGAAGGTATACCGCGAGTCTACCGATGATGAGCAGAATGAGCCTAAGGACGAGTTTGCACACAATCTGCCTGTAATAAAGGAGGGCGACAAACTAACACGACGCGAGATAACATCTACAGAGCGTTACTCACAGGGTCCGACCAGATACACCGAGGCAAGCCTTGTACACAAACTTGAGGAGCTTGGCATAGGTCGTCCATCTACATATGCACCAACCATCTCTACCATTCAGCAACGCGATTATGTACAGAAGGGAGATAAAAAGGGCGAGGAACGTCCTTATATTATCGACACATTGCGCGGTATCAAGATTACGCCAACCCGTAAAGTAGAGCTTACCGGCAATGAGAAAGGAAAACTTCTGCCTACAGACATAGGCATCGTAGTGAACGACTTCCTTATGGACAACTTCCCCGTAATAATGGACTACAACTTTACGGCTAAGGTGGAGCAAGAATTCGACCAGATTGCTGACGGCAAAGAAGAATGGACAGATATGATGCGCAGCTTCGACAAAGAGTTTGAGCCAACCGTAGACAAAGTAATGAACGCACGTTCGGAACATAAAGCAGGCGAACGCAAGCTTGGAGACGACCCCAAGACTGGCCATCCTGTATTTGTCAAGATTGGACGTTATGGCCCAGTTGTACAGATTGGTACTGCCGACGATGATGAGAAACCACGCTTCGCACAATTGCCAGCAGACAAGAGTATGGAGACCATTACCCTTGACGAGGCACTTGAGCTATTCAAGCTTCCACGTACTGTTGGCGAATTTGAGGGTAAGAATGTCACTATTGGTGCCGGACGATTTGGCCCGTATGTGCTGCACGACAAGAAGTATGTGTCAATCCCGAAGGATGAAGATCCATTGACACTAACCCTCGAACGTGCTATCGAGCTAATAGAAAGCAAACGCAAGGCTGAAGAAGAACGTCATCTAAAGAAGTTTGACGAAGACCCGAAGCTCGAAGTTCTCAACGGACGCTATGGACCATACATCGTATACGACGGCAAAAACTATCGCATACCACGCGACCTTCACCCTAAGGCAGCCGAACTGAGCTATGAGCAATGTATGGATATCGTGAACAATCCACCTGCCCCGAAGAAGAGAGGAGCAGCAAAGAAATAAAAGATAAAACGTCATAAGTATGACCCGAATAATCCTCATCGGCTATATGGGAGCCGGAAAGACTACCGTTGGAAAGGCACTCGCCAAGGCACTTGGCGTGACTTTCTACGACCTTGATTGGTACATCGAGACACGTATGCGCCGTACCGTAAAGCAAATATTCGACCAAGAGGGCGAAGAGGGATTCCGCCGTATCGAACGCAACATGCTGCATGAGGTGGCTGAGTTTGAAAATGTTGTACTGTCGTGTGGCGGTGGCACTCCGTGTTTCTTCGATAATATCGACTATATGAACCAACAGGGACCTGTAGTATATCTCAAAGCATCGCCCGAGGTGCTGTATGAACACCTAAAGATGGGCAAGTCGGTACGACCATTGCTCCTTAACAAAACTCCCGAAGAGGTTAAGAAGTTCATAGTCGAGCAACTCGCCCATCGCGAACAGTTCTACTCGAAGGCCAAGTATACCCTTGATGTGAACTTGCTCGACAACTATGACAAGATAAACATTACAGTAGAGAAACTAATAGAAATGTTGAATTAGGAATTCAAAATCAAAACTCAAGACTAAGAAATGAAGAAATGGACCATTGAAGACTCTCGCGAGCTATACAACATTAACGGATGGGGCACATCCTACTTCGGTGTGAACGACCGAGGCGATATGTACGTATCTCCTTGCAAAGACAACGTACAGATTGATCTGCGTGATGTTATGGACGAATTGCAGCTACGCGATGTCACACCGCCTGTTTTGCTGCGATTTCCAGACATCCTCGACAACCGTATCGAGAAGACTTCAAGTTGTTTCAAGAAGGCTGCAGAGGAATATCAGTATAAAGGCGAGAACTTCATCGTCTACCCTATTAAGGTGAACCAAATGCAACCCGTAGTTGAGGAGATTATATCACACGGACGCAAATTTAATCTCGGACTGGAGTGTGGCTCCAAGCCAGAGCTACATGCTGTAATTGCCGTACAATGCCAAAGCGACTCTATCATAGTGTGCAATGGCTACAAAGACCAAAGCTACATAGAACTGGCATTGCTTGCACAGAAGATGGGCAAGCGCATATTCCTTGTTGTTGAAAAGATGAACGAAATTGGACTGATAGCTGCAGCTGCCAAAAAACTCGGCGTTCGTCCTAATATCGGTATTCGCATCAAGCTAGCGTCAAGCGGTTCTGGCAAATGGCAAGAGAGTGGTGGCGATGCTTCCAAGTTTGGTCTACGTGCTTCGGAGTTGCTTCAGGCTCTTGAGATTCTTGATGAAAAGGGACTGCACGATTGTGTACGACTGATTCACTTCCACATAGGTTCGCAGATAACAAAGATACGACGCATACAGACAGCGCTGCGTGAGGCTGCCAACTTCTACATTCAACTACACAAGATGGGATACAACATCGATTTTGTTGATTGTGGTGGCGGACTTGGTGTCGATTATGACGGCACTCGCTCGTCAAGTTCTGAAAGTTCGGTTAACTACTCTATACAAGAGTATGTCAACGACTGCGTATACACCTTCGTCGATGCAGCCAATAAGAATGGCATTGCTCATCCTAACCTCATTACAGAAAGCGGACGCTCGCTGTCGGCACATCATTCGGTACTTGTTATCGATGTACTTGAGACAACATCACTACCGCAGATGCGAGAAGAGTTTGAACCGGCTGAAGGCGATCATCAACTTGTTAAGGACCTGTACGAGATTTGGGACAACCTCAATACACGCACAATGCTTGAGGACTGGCATGATGCCGAACAAATACGCGATGAGGCTCTCGATCTTTTCTCACATGGTATTGTAGACCTTCGCACTCGTGCCGAGATTGAGAGTATGTATTGGAGCGTGTGCCGTGAGGTAAACAGTATGGCCAAGTCGCTTAAACATACTCCCGAAGAGCTGCGTGGACTGGACAAGCTTCTTGCCGATAAGTACTTCTGCAATTTCTCGCTCTTTCAGTCATTACCAGATGCATGGGCTATTGACCAACTATTTCCTATAGTACCGATACAGCGACTCGACGAACGTCCTACACGCAATGCCACTCTGCAAGATATCACTTGCGATTCTGACGGAAAGCTTGCCAACTTTGTAACAAACCGACAGGCTTCACACGTGTTGCCGGTTCACACAATAAAGAAGAACGAGGACTATTATCTCGGTGTATTCCTTGTTGGAGCTTACCAGGAGATTCTCGGCGATATGCACAATCTCTTCGGCGATACCAATGCCGTTCACATATCGGTCAAGGACGATGGCTATCACATCGACCAAATATTCGACGGTGAGACAGTAGAAGAGGTGCTCGACTACGTACAGTATAATCCCAAGAAACTGGTGCGTCAGTTAGAGATATGGGTAACCAAGAGTGTTAAGGCAGGAAAGATTTCGCTCGAAGAGGGCAAGGAATTCCTTAGCAACTATCGCTCTGGATTGTATGGATATACTTATTTAGAGTAACACATAGTCTCACCTCACCCCTACACAATATGGAAAGATATGCTTTATTTGCTGTATTTACTTTCTTTAAAACAAAATAACCCCAATCCTCGTTGTTAATTCAGACAACTGGGGAAGGGCTTCAATGGGTTTATGAAAATAACAATAGTCAAAGTAGGTGGCGCCGTGGTTGAAGACCCGGCGCAGCTTACATCTCTCCTTGAAGGTTTCAAGAAGATAGAGGGTGCCAAGATATTGGTACATGGTGGCGGACGACGTGCAACAAAGGTTGCTGCCGCATTAGGCATAGAGAGCAAGATGGTTGGCGGACGACGCATTACGGATGCCGATATGCTTGAAGTTGTAACAATGGTTTATGGTGGATTGGTGAACAAGAACATCGTGGCACAACTGCAAGCGATAGGTGTTGACGCCATAGGCCTTACAGGTGCCGATATGAACGTTATACGCTCGCACAGACGTCCGATAAAAGATGGTATCGACTTTGGCTTTGTTGGCGATGTCGATGCAGTGGACGCCACACGTCTGCACACACTTATCGATGCTCATCTAACACCAGTTCTTGCACCGCTCACACACAATGGAACCGGAACAATGCTTAATACAAATGCCGATACCATAGCATCCGAGACAGCACGCTCACTTGCAAAGACAGACGATGTAACCCTTGTCTATTGCTTCGAGAAACCAGGTGTGCTTGCCAATCCAGACGACGACAACAGTGTGATACCAACAATCACACGTGCAAGCTTCCAACGTCTCACTGCCGACGGAACAATATCGGGCGGTATGCTGCCTAAGATAGAGAATGCACTTGCTGCTGTTGAGGCAGGAGTAAAGAAGGTTGTCATAACCAAGGCCGATTGTCTTGGCAACAACAACGGTACAATAATATTATTATAAGATGTATATATAGCAGAGTTGTACGGCCTGCCGCCGTACAACCTATTGTATGATTTATTAGGCTTGAAACCCTTTAAATGTTAAACGAGGTTAATTACACGCATTGCTTGTAACAACTCTCCCCTACAATCGTCTTACAAATAGAGCACAGATGAAAAAGATTAGTTTTCGCAACGATATCCTGCCAATGAAGGATACACTCTTCAGGCTTGCACTCCGCATCACATTGAGTCGTGAGGAAGCTGAGGACATTGTGCAGGACACACTGATAAAGGTGTGGAACCGTCGCGAATCATGGGACACTATCGATAATATCGAGGCGTTCAGTCTTACCATCTGTCGCAATATGGCTCTCGATCGTCTACGTCTTCACGACAACCAAAACACATCGCTCGACGATAATGTTGGTGGCGAAAGACTTGACACTACATCCAACCCTTTCGAGCGCACTGTGCAAAGAGAGAAGGTTGAGATTGTGAGAAACCTCATCGACAGTCTGCCTGAGAAGCAACGCAGTTGTATGCAGCTACGCGATATCGAAGGAAAGACTTACAAGGAAATTGCCGCTGTGCTTGGTATAACAGAAGAGCAAGTAAAGGTAAATATCTTCAGAGCACGGCAGACAATAAAGCAACAATTCATACAATACGACAATTATGGACTATAAATACATCAACCAGCTTTTAGAGCGCTACTGGGAGGGCAAGACCACTCTTGAGGAAGAGCAGATATTACGCTCGTTCTTCAGCCAGTTGTGTGTGCCAGAAGAATTGGCAAAGTTTCGTCCTCTGTTCAACTACGAGCAGACCGAGCCTAAAACCAACTGCCTTGGCAATGACTTTGACGAGCGAATTATGTCCATGATAGACGAACCACAACATGTTGAGGCTAAGCGTGTACGCATAAGCCAGAGATTCGCCCCTCTCTTTAAGGCTGCTGCAATGGTGGCAATAGTGCTAACACTAAGTCAGGCTGCACAACTCTCGTTCCAAAGTGGCAATAGTACAGAAGGTGTTCCTGCATCGTACACACAACATCCCACTAGTGGAGCATCTGTAGCATTGAACGACTCGCTACGTCGCGACTCATTAAAAAACGGCAATATCGGCGCTACCGTTGTACCGCAAATGAGTCAGAATGGCCCAACAATTATCAAATGACAATTTCTATGCTTTCTCAATAAATCATTTTTAGTTAAAACAAAAAAACTCGAAGCTGCGAAGCTTCAAGTTCTCTCAAATTTTTCATAACATACTAACGTTTGACTGACCGTCGCTATTCTTACAGAATACGGCGGTCAGTTTTTTTTTATGACGTATGGGTGTCGAGAGCTTGCTCTCGTAAGACCATACGTCATACCTTTTATTGAAACCCTAATGGTTTTGCGCACAATAGGGAGTTTTATCGGTTTCTGTCAAAGTCTTGCCATATATTTCTTAATAGCCTCTCCCCGACAAACTGCAATATAAGCTTGCATCCATTCAACATTTATTCCTCTGTATACAGCACCTGCACAAGCGTCTGTCCTACAGCCTTAAGCACGTTGGTGTCGATATGTTCCATTGTATCATGGATTGTATGCCATGTAGGTCCAAACGAACTCTGCTGGCAATCAGGGTAGAAGGCTATGATATCAACACACGGGATACCTGCCTTCTCGTTCACAGGTACATGGTCGTCGGTAATCATACCGCCATCCTTCATCGGGAAGAATGATCCATAACCAATTTGTGCTGCTGTACGCCAAATCTTGTTCACAATCTCGTTAGCATATTGCTTGGATACACCCTCTTGATAGAACTTGGCTCCCTGACCGCCTACCATGTCGAGCAGTATACCGTAACGTGCCTCATATCCCTGAGGCAGATTGGTTGCCCAATACTGTGCGCCAAGTGCCCAAGTATCTTCATCTGTCTGTACGTCCGACCACTGAGGCAAGCCATAGTCCTCGGCATCAAAACAAACAAAGTCGACACCTATATGCAAAGTAGTGTCGTTCTTTATCAAGCGAGCTAATTCAAGCATAACAGCCACACCACTTGCACCATCGTTGGCAGCCATAACAGGCTTATGCCAGTTAGTTGAGTCGGGATCGTTATCTGCCCAAGGTCTACTGTCCCAATGGGCACACAGCAATAGACGTGTAGTTTGTTCGGGACGGAATCGTGCTATGATATTACGTGAACGCAATGTTGTTCCATCCCAACCTTTAAGGTCGGCGTCTTGAGCCTCAACAACCATACCAAACTCGCGAAACTTAGACATAATCCATTCGCCACACAAATCGTGTGCTTTAGAGTTCATTGTACGTGGTCCAAAGCTGCACTGCTTGGCAGCAAATACATATGCTGAGTCTGCCCGGAAGGTTGGCCCCACTAGTGCCACAGTGTCTAGCTCATTACTTGTAGCCGACTTAGAAGCGTTCTTGCACGATGCGCATGAGCATATTATCACAGCCACTGCCAATGACAAGAACACCGAGAATACAGTCTTATTCATACTTATTCGTAGTTCAAAATTCGTAATTCAAAATCGGCAAAGCCGACAATTAGTAACACCTAATTCTTCTTTGCCTCGTAAGCCAACGCATACATACGTATCTGCTTTACCATAGCCAACAATCCGTTAGAGCGTGTTGGCGAGAGATGATCCTTCAAGCCTATTTTGTCGATAAAGTAGAGGTCGGCATCAAGAATTTCTCGAGGGGTATGTCCACTTATAACCTGAATGAGCAGGGCTATGATACCCTTAACTATAAGAGCATCACTATCGGCAGTAAACACCAATCGTCCGTCATCTGTCATATCACATTGCACCCATACACGACTTTGGCAGCCGTCTATAAGGTTCTGTTCGGTCTTATACTTGGCATCAAGCGGTTCCAACTCACCGCCGAGGTCGATTAACAACTGGTACTTGTCCATCCAGTCGGTGAAGTCTTGAAACTGTTCAATAACTTCGTCTTGTGCTTCGTTTATTGTCATAATTTTATTTATTTACCTTCTCCAATTTGAAGAGTTTATCGCTTGGACGAATCTTACCTGGCACACGGAATGACACATGTTGTCCCTTATGTGCTGTCTCTACAGGATTAAGGTCGTATCTAATTTCGTCCACATCCACATACATTACACCAGTTGTAGGACCGGTAATAAGCAGCTTGTCGCCAACAGAGAACTCGCAAGCCTCGCATGTAAACTCAGCCACACCAAGCTTAGAAAAGTATTTTACGCCACGACCCACATACACTTTCTTTTCGGTAGCATTAGAGCCATAGTTGCTATTCCACTCACCAAGAGTTTGACCTTGATAGTAGCCATCCCAGAAACCACGATTGAAGACAGTAGCAAGACGCTCGTCCCACTCATCCTTCTTATCCTCGCTAAAGGTGCCTTCAAGCACAGAAGTGATAGCCTCCTTATAACATTTAACCACATTATATACATATTCTGGTCCACGTGCACGTCCTTCAATCTTGAACACACGCACACCGCTCTTCATCATACGGTCTATAAAGCGCAATGTCTTAAGGTCCTTAGGCGACATTATATACTTGTTGTCAACCTCTAACTGACATCCTGTTTCATTGTCAGTAACCGTATACGAGCGACGACATATCTGCATACACTCACCACGGTTGGCCGAACGTCCAGTATTCATAAGGCTCATATAGCACTTGCCACTGACAGCCATGCACAAAGCTCCATGACAGAACATCTCAATGCGGATAAGCTCGCCCTTAGGACCACATATGTGTTGACGCTCAATCTGCTCAAAGATGTAGGCCACCTGGTCCATGTTAAGCTCGCGGGCAAGCACCACTACATCGGCAAATTGGGCATAAAACTTAAGAGCCTCAGCATTGCTGATATTAAGCTGTGTAGATAGATGCACCTCCACACCTATCTCTCGGCAGTAGGTCATAACAGCCACATCGCTGGCAATAACAGCCGAGATGTTGGCTTCCTTGGCTGCATCAACAATCTGATGCATAAGTTCCACATCCTCATCATAGATGATCGTGTTCACTGTTAGATAGCTCTTCATGCCATGCTCGGTACATGTAGCGGCTATCTCACGCAAGTCGTCAATAGTAAAATGATTGGCAGAATGAGAGCGCATATTGAGTTGCTCCACACCAAAGTAGATACTATCGGCACCTGCCTGTATGGCCGCCTGCAAGCTTTCGCGCGAGCCTACTGGCGCCATTATCTCGTAATCGTGTATTGTTGTATTATTCATAATGTGCAAAATTACTTATTTTTAAGCGTAAAACATCAAAAATAAATATAAAATAGCTATCTTTGCAATAAACAAAGCATAACATAACATAAACAAAACTATACCAATATGGAAAAGACTCTTATTCTTCTCAAACCATGCACTGTACAGCGCCGTCTAATAGGCGAAGTTATCAACCGCCTTGAGCGCAAAGGCTTGCGCATTGTTGGCCTTAAGATGATGCAGCTCGACGATGCAATCCTCAACGAGCACTATGCTCACCTCGTAGACCGTCCCTTCTTTCCGTGGCTTACAGCCTCAATGAAGTCGGCTCCCGTTGTGGCAATATGTGTTGAGGGTAATAGTGCAGTAACTGTAGTGCGCAATATAGTTGGCGCTACCAATGGACGCAAGGCTGCACCTGGAACAATACGTGGCGACTACTCTATGAGTGGCCAGGAGAATATCATACATGCTTCTGATTCTATTGAGACAGCCGAGATAGAAATGAAGCGATTCTTCCGTGAAGGCGAGATATTCGAGTATCCAGACCCACTGCACGACTTCCTTTATGCTCCTGACGGAGATTAATGGTAAGAAAAAGAAAAACAATAATAAGCAAAAATGGAAAAAGTAATCATTAACAGTTATCACGAGTTTGCCGCACTTCTTGGCAAGAACATTGGTGTTTCCGACTATGTTGAACTCTCGCAGGAGCGTATCAACCTATTTGCCGATGCCACACTCGATCACCAGTGGATTCACGTAGACACAGAGCGTGCAGCCGTTGAAAGCCCGTTCAAGTCGACCATAGCACACGGCTACCTTACTCTATCTATGTTACCTTATCTGTGGAACCAGATTATCGAGGTAAAGAACCTCAAGATGATGGTGAACTATGGAATGGACAAGATGAAGTTTGGCCAGGCAGTAAAGTCGGGTGAACACATTCGCCTCGTAGCCGACCTCCACTCTATCGAGAATCTGCGCGGCATTGCCAAGGTACAGATAAAGTTTGCCATAGAGATTAAGGAGTCGCCTAAGAAGGCTCTCACCGGCATCGCAACATTCCTCTACTACTTCGAGTAAAGGTAGAAAATGGACATACAAGAATTCAACAACACACAGTGGAGCCGTAATGTCATACTTGTAGACGGCGACTATGTAGACTCGGTGGCATTCGACCTCACTGTTAACTTCGAGCGCATGCTTGGACGCCGAATAAACAAAGCTGATACAGCACGATGGATAGACTGCATCGCACTTGACGGTGGAATGCGTGAAGGACGCGACTCAAACGGCGAGACACAGGTTATATTCATACATTCAAAGGACAAGCAACAGCTCGACAACTTCAACCCAGGCTCTTACGAGAACAACCTCAACGCTATGGCTTTCAAGGACTCGCTTGGCGAATTTATAATAAGTTCATACCCAGTTGAGGAAGTGGTCAAACACGACGATTTCTTTCTCGATATCCTCAAAACTGTGGTCAACCACAAGGATGTGCACCGTGTTATGGCCATACCCAATGCCGAACATCATGCCCTTTGGGACGCATTGCGCCATGCTTTGCGCGACATCGACGATGAAGAGAAGCGTGTAACACTGTTTGCAATGCAACCTATGGACGGTGGCAACTTCAAGCAAGAAATCCTCGGATTCTCTCTGATGAACGCCCTTGGAATACGAGGCGACGAGCTGAAGTAATGTTCATCCAACATAAAGTATAGACGACCTTTAGGTCTCATTATTTCTATCAAAAAGAAAAACAAATTAACAACTATAACAAAAGAAACGACAATGGGAAAAGTATTAATGATTGGCGCTGGTGGCGTCGCTACCGTTGCAGCGTTCAAGATTGCACAGAATGCTGACGTTTTCACCGACTTTATGATTGCAAGCCGCACCAAGGCTAAGTGCGACAAGATTGTAGAGGCCATCGGCAACCCTAATATCAAGACAGCGCAAGTAGATGCCGACGACGTTGAGCAGCTTAAGGCTCTATTCAACGATTACAAGCCTGAGCTGGTTATCAACCTTGCTCTGCCATACCAGGACCTTACCATCATGGAGGCTTGTCTTGCTTGCGGATGCTCTTATCTCGATACTGCCAACTATGAGCCTAAAGACGAGGCTCACTTCGAGTACTCATGGCAGTGGGCTTATAAGAAGCGCTTTGAGGATGCCGGTCTTACTGCAATTCTTGGTTGCGGTTTCGATCCGGGTGTTACAAGCATCTTCACTGCATATGCTGCTAAGCACCACTTCGACGAGATTCAGTATCTCGACATTGTTGACTGCAACGCTGGCAACCACCACAAGGCTTTCGCCACTAACTTCAACCCAGAGATCAACATACGCGAGATTACACAGAAGGGTCTATATTGGGAAGACGGCAAGTGGGTTGAAACCGCTCCGCTCGAAATACACAAGTCTCTGACATATCCTGAGGTTGGTCCTAAGGAGAGTTACTTGCTACACCACGAGGAGATAGAGAGTCTTGTTAAGAACTATCCTACTATCAAGCGCGCTCGCTTCTGGATGACATTCGGTCAGCAATATCTCACATATCTCGACTGCATACAAAACCTCGGCATGTCGCGCATCGACGAGATTACATACGAGGCTCCGCTTACCGACGACCCAACCAAGAAGGTTAAGGTAAACATCGTACCTCTGCAGTTCCTTAAGGCTGTGTTGCCTAACCCACAGGATCTCGGCGAGAACTACGATGGACAGACATCTATCGGTTGCCGCATCCGTGGTTTGAAGGACGGCAAGGAGCAGACCTACTACGTATATAACAACTGCTCGCACGAAGCTGCCTATAAGGAGACTGGTATGCAGGGCGTAAGCTACACCACCGGTGTGCCTGCAATGATTGGCGCTATGATGTTCTTCAAGGGTCTGTGGCGTAAGCCGGGCGTTTGGAACGTTGAGGAGTTTGATCCAGATCCATTCATGGAGCAGCTCAACAAGCAGGGTCTGCCTTGGCACGAGATATTCGGTGGCGACCTGGAGTTGTAATTCTAAACTCAAAATTCAAAACTCAAAATTCCATTTATGGCAAAGACAGAAGAAATGTCGCTTGCTCAGGAGGGCAAACTAAAGGCTCTCCAGGCAGCGATGTCTAAAATAGAAAAAGACTTCGGCAAAGGCTCTATCATGAAGCTCGGCGACGAGCAGGTAGAGAACGTTGAGGTTATCCCTACTGGCAGTATAGGTCTTGATGCCGCTCTCGGCGTAGGCGGATACCCAAAGGGACGTATTATTGAGATATATGGTCCAGAGTCGTCTGGTAAGACAACTCTCGCCATTCATGCTATTGCCGAGTCGCAGAAGGCAGGTGGTATAGCAGCCTTTATCGATGCTGAGCACGCTTTCGACCGCTTCTATGCAGCCAAGCTTGGTGTAGATGTAGACAATCTATGGATTTCGCAGCCAGACAATGGCGAACAAGCTCTTGAGATAGCCGACCAACTTATACGCTCTTCGGCTATTGACATTATCGTTATCGACTCTGTTGCAGCACTTACACCTAAGGCTGAGATTGAGGGCGATATGGGCGACAACAAGGTTGGCTTGCAAGCTCGCCTTATGTCGCAGGCTTTACGCAAGCTCACCAGTACCATATCTAAGACCAACACTACATGTATCTTCATCAACCAGTTGCGCGAGAAGATTGGCGTAATGTTTGGTAATCCTGAGACTACAACTGGTGGTAACGCCTTGAAGTTCTACTCTTCAGTGCGCCTAGACATACGCAAGGTTACGGGCATTAAGGACGGCGACCAGATTATAGGTAATCAGGTTCGTGTCAAGGTAATCAAGAACAAGGTGGCTCCTCCATTCCGCAAGACCGAGTTCGAGATTATGTTTGGCGAGGGCATATCTAAGGTTGGCGAGATTGTAGACCTTGGTGTTGAATACAACATAATACAGAAGTCGGGCTCTTGGTACAGCTATAATGGCTCTAAACTTGCACAAGGTCGCGATGCTACCAAGTCGTTGCTTAAGGACAACCCCGAGCTTATGGAAGAACTTGAGGGTCTTATCAAGCAAGCTATAAGCGACCACCGCGAGGGCTAATGATATTTGCGGTGTTCAAATCAAGACAAGCAAAAAAAAACAGTTGGATACATCAAAGCATCCAACTGTTTTTTATTGCCTTCTTTTATTAAATAGGAATGAGCATTAACTGCGCACTTCCTCCACTTTAGTTTTCATTCCCTTTATCTTAGCTCCAGCCGCCAACTTAATAACATTGCGAGCCACTCCACGCGCCACTGCCACGTAGGCATAACGCTCGTACACATCGATACGACCGATATCCGAACCCTTAAGCGAGCACGTCTTGCATAGGAAACCAAGTATATCGCCTTTCGAAATCTTGTCCTTCTTACCCTTTCCTATATATAATGTTGTCATACGTGGCACAGGTGGACAAGCCTTAGCATCAGGAACTACAAATTCCTCTGTATTTTCCTTTACATATTCGGGAAGAGTCTCCTCCGGACCTATTATCATAAAGGCACGACCAGTAGCCTCCCAACGACCAGTACGACCTACACGATGAATGTACTCGTCCTCTCCTACCGGCAGGTTATAGTGAATAACATTATTCACCTCGGGTATGTCGAGACCGCGTGCGGCAAGGTCGGTACCAACAAGAACGTTTACCGACTGGTTGGCAAAACGATATACAGCCTCCTCACGCTGGTCCTGATCCAGTCCACCATGCAGACAACTTACAGCCACACCCTTATCGGCAAGATATTTACCCACACGCTCCACACCGTCACGATAGTTCATGAATACAATGGTCTGCTGATTGCCAAAGGCATAAATCATACGCATAAGCGTGTCTATCTTGTCCTTATCGGGCGACTTTACAGTATACAATCCTATGCGATCAGGTGTCTGCTCCTCGTCAATACGATAGTCGATGCGCTGTGTTCGTCCCATACGCACAAAGGCTGGCATTTCCTCAGCATCGGTTGCTGAAAGCAGAAGGCGACGCTCCACATTAGGCAGACTCTCCAATGCCTTCTGCATCTCGGCACGGAAACCCATGCGCAAGCACTTGTCAAACTCGTCTATAACAAGCCAGCGCACAGATTCTACCGAGAAGTTAAGTTTGTCAATATGGTCGTTCAATCTACCTGGAGTACAAAACACTACTTGTGGACGTGTGCGCATAATGGTGCGGTGTTCGTCCATAGTAGGACGTCCGCCATAAAGACATTCCGAACGCATGCCCGTGCCCATGCGTCTAAATACATCATTCGACTGCATTGCCAGCTCTCTACCAGGCACAATAACCACCGCCTGAACCTCGTCAAGTGCAGGGTCAAGCTTAGTTGCAAGTGGCAAGAGATAAGCAAGCGTTTTGCCGCTACCCGTAGGAGCCAATACTACGATGTCCTTATCGCTGTGCAACACAGCCCCGATAGTATCCTGCTGCATATCGTTTAGCGCTTCGATACGCAGTTTCTGAAGTGTTGTTTCTATATTCATTGCATTATTTGTTTTTATTGCCAATAAGCTGTCTATCTATTGCCGACACACAGCCATCTTTTGCAAAGATACGTAGAATAAAATGAATTCTACAGAAACACAACAAAAAATGTTGAGATAGCATTAATTAAAAACACATTAAAGGATTGTGAATAAAAAAAGAAAAAAAACAGGATGTAGAGTGATGAACCAAATAAAAATATTAATTTTGCAATGGACATACCTATTTTAATAAGGCAACCGAAATAAATTAATAAGGCTACCCAAAATAAGACAAACAGTATATAGATGGAGCGAACTGGAATATTCGTCGGGTCGTTCGACCCATTCACTATAGGACACGACTCGGTGGTAAAACGTGCCGTAAAGATGTTCGACAAGCTTGTTATCGGCGTTGGCGTTAACGAGAGCAAGCGATATATGCAAACTGCCGACGAGCGCGTTGAGGCCATAAGGCGTCTATACAAGGACGATAACCGAATAAGTGTGGAGAAGTATAGCGGACTTACTGCCGAATTTGCACGGCAAATGAGTGCTGAGTTTATTGTAAAAGGAGTGCGCTCTGTAAAAGACTTTGAGTTCGAACGCGAGCAAGCCGACATAAACCGCCGACTTACAGGAGTAGAGACTGTGCTTCTGTATGCCGAGCCAGGCATGGACAGCATATCATCATCTGTAGTGAGAGAACTTACACACTTCGGCTACGACTGCAGCCAATTCCTACCTAAGGTTCAGGAATAAATAGATAAGTATAAATAAAAAAAACAGATTTATGATTACATATAATGTAGACGGCGTGAAGATGCCGAAGATTAGGAAACGTGACACATCAGCATGGATACGTGCCGTAGCTGCTACATACCAGCTTAAGGTTGGCGAGATTGGCTATATGTTTGTGGATGACGAGAAGATTCTCGAAGTAAACAACGAATACTTAGGTCACGACTATTACACAGATGTCATAACCTTCGACTACGACGAGCCCGGCATTGTAAGTGGCGATATCGTTATATCGCTCGACACCGTGCGCACCAATGCCGAGAAGTTTGGCAAGGAATACGATGACGAGCTGCACCGTGTCATAATACACGGCATTCTGCATCTCTGTGGCATCAACGACAAAGGACCTGGCGAGCGCGAAATAATGGAGGCCGAGGAAAACAAGGCACTTGCTCTGCTTGCCGAAATGAAGAAGTAATAAAAATATAGGAGGTATGGTCCACTAACCATATCTCCTACATCATTATCTATATTTGCTATATTATTTATATCTGTCCAGCCTCTACCTGCCTTACTATGCGCTCCGTAAAGCGGTCTACACCATTAGGGTCGTACTTCTTGGTGAGCGAGGCACCAAATAGCGAGGCAAATGCCTGATAAAATCCGGCACGTATCGGACCGAGAAACGCCTGTATCAACTGATACGATGACGAGTCACACTCGCGGTAAATTAGTTTTATTAGCAACTTGCCCTGCGAGTAGGTCAGTTTTTTCATGCGTGGAGTATAACGCTTGCGTATATCCTTCTCCACAAGTTTCATGTGCTCTTCCTTAGCCTTCTTGTTTGGCAATGTCTGCAGATAGTCGTATGTCTCGATTATAATGGCATTCACTTCCTTGGCAATAGGCAACACCTTCTTGATATTAGCCACCAGGCGATTGTATGCCAGGCGTTGACGTGGGTCGGCAAAGGTTAGCTTGGGATAAATATACAGCGCGTTAAGCTCTACATATTGTATGCTGTCGCCATCGACAAGGGCCTTGCTCACTTTTACCATCGGCACAAATGTTGGCGATGATTGGTCGGCATTGCTTTTGCTGTCGACATCGTCAGTATCAACGGTTGACGTGTTTTGCCCATAAGCAGCGCCAAGGCTGAATAGGCACAACAATAATATAACTATATGTTTTGCTTTCATAACTGGGTGCAAATGTACACAGAATATTTGGAATTGAGAGAGTTAATTGAGTAAACTATATTAAACCATTACATTTTTTATTTATCACTAAGATGAAAAGATTCATACTCACTGCCTCAATAGCCCTTCTTGCTATTGCGGCAAGCGCAGTACCTGCAAAACGTGGACAATGGCGCAACGTACAACTTGCCAACGGAAATACTGTTCGTGTTCAACTCGTAGGCGATGAGCACATGCACTACTATGCAAGCGAAGACGGAACACGCTATTCGTTCGACTCTACCACCGGATTCTATTATCCTATTAGCGACGTACAGATGGCTTCCAAACTTAAGCGTGCAGCCATACGCCGACAGGATATTGCCAACAAGAAACGACCATACAGACTGGGCAATATCGACAAGAATGTATTCCAAGGCACTAAGAAAGCTATTGTTATTCTGGCTGAATTTACAGACAAAAAGTTTAAGGCTGCCAACAACATGGCACTATACAAGAAAGCCATCAACGGCATAAACTATAACGAAGCGCCTTTCAACGGTTCGGTACGCGACTATTTCCGTGCGCAAAGCCACGGACAGTTTGACATCGACTTTGATGTTGTGGGCGTGTGTCCACTTAAAGGCAATTATGCCGAATATGGAGCAAACTACAGCGACGAAGACGAGCCCAATGCCTACAAAATGATTGTGGAAGCCTGCCAATGGGCACACAACAATGGCACAGACTTCTCTAAGTACGACTGGAACGGCGATGGATACGTTGACCAGGTGTATGTGCTGTATGCCGGATTGGGCGAGGCTGACGGTGGCGACGTCAATACCGTATGGCCACATATGTTCTACCTTACATATACCAACTATAAGAAACCGCTGACACTCGACGGTGTAAACATCGATACATATGCATGCGGACCTGAATTGCAGGGCGGTGGCAGCAACAATGGCGTGGGTACTTTCTGCCACGAATTTTCTCACTGTATGGGTTTCCCTGACCTTTACGACTATAACGGCAAATGGTATGGCATGGGACACTTCGACCTTATGGACTCTGGAAGCTATAATGGCAGTGGATTCTTGCCTGCTGGATACAGCGCTGCCGAGAAGAGCGATTGCGGATGGATTGAACTGAAGGACATGACAGACATCACCGAGACTGTAAACATTACGGATATGGCTCCACAGACTCAAGGAGGCGATGCATACATAATCAAGAACAAGGGCAACGAGGATGAATTCTACGTTGTAGAGTATAGAGCACAAGAGGGATGGGATGCCGAACTGCCTAACCAAGGCATTATGATTACACAGATTGACTATGATGCCGACATCTGGGAATACAACTGCACCAACACAAAAGATTACTACTACAAGGGCAACCAGCAGCTCTTGAACAACCACATGCGTTGGACTATAAAGCGTGCCGACAATTCTTCAAGCTATTTCAGTGACGGCCATGCTCTGTACCCATACAATAGCAATAACAAGCTTACAAGCACATCCAAGCCTGCCGCAAGCTTATATACCGCCAACAGCGACGGTACAAAATTCCTGAACGTAAACATAGAGAATATGGCCTTAGCCGACGACTATTCTACGGCTTCTCTATCGTTCGTTCCCAAGAAAGACAGTGGTTCGGAGAACAAGCCCGTTATTCCAGATGGCGATTATCTGTTCTATGAGTCGTTCGACAAGAACGAGGGTACTGGCGGTAACGACGGTCTGTGGAGCGGTTCTATAGCAAGTACACAGAAGCTGAATAACGACAACGAGGGCTGGACAAGCGCTAACGACAAGATATATGCTGCCAACAAGTGTATCAAATTGGGTACTACTAAGTTTGATGGCACCGCAACATCACCGGCTTTCACCGTCAACGGCACCGCTACCCTTACCTTCAAGGCTGGAGCATGGGATACAACCAATGACGGCACCACACTTACAGTATCAACATCTAACGGCTCACTCGGCCAGACATCATTCAACATGACACATGGCGATTGGACTAACTTCAGTACCACTATCAACGCTAATGGCAACGTGAAGCTTACATTCACAACATCTAACCAACGTTTCTTCCTCGACGAGGTTAGGGTAACTGCCACCGCAACTGGCATTACATCAACAACTGCCGACATTGCCAAGACTACCGTAATTGGATACTTTGCACTCGATGGCACACGCTTACAGAGCCCAAGAAAGGGTGTCAACATCGTGAAGTATGCTGATGGAAGCTCTAAGAAGATTGTTATGATGTAAACAGGTTGTTTACATCAATTTATGAATACGTTATCATTGGCTTACGAAAACGTTATCGATCAACTATAAATATGTTTTCGTTGGCAAATGATAACGTATTCATTTTTTCACTAAATAGTAAGCAAGTGTAAAGATACAAAATCAGTTTCAATTCAACGACCAACCTACTGCCTTTAATTTTGACCTTTACAATGATGAAAAATAAAAAAATCGTGGAGATATTCTTCTTTGTCCAATAATTTGACAACTGTGTCTAATTATTGGACATTCTGTTTTATGAGACTTCTGTGCTAATCTTTTGACTATCAGTAGAATTGTAGTTTTGGCACAGCCATTGTCCTCATTATATAAAAATGAAGACGATTATGAAAAGAATAATAATACTGATAGGATGGATACTTGTTGCGTCAGTAGTCTCGGCACAGAGCTGGAGTCTTGACGATTGCATGAGGTATGCAGCAGAGCATGCTACGGATGTGAAGCGTGAGACTATCAACGCACGCCAACGCAAGCAAGACTACCAACATGCTGTGACTGCTTTCTTGCCTACCGTAGCTGGTGGAGTGCAGGGCCAATATGCTTGGGGACGAAACATCGACCCTGAGACCAATACATATAATAATGTGACGACATTCAACAACTATTATCAGCTTTATGCCGAACTGAATGTATTTGACGGTTTCGCCACTATAAATGCTTTCAAGCAGGCTCGATTAAGCCGTGACTTTTCTGCTACGGCGATGCAGAAGGCGCAAGACAATATAGCTATCGATGTGATGCAGAAATATGTTGATGCCGCATACGCTGAGGCAAGCATACAGATTGCAAGCGAGAAGCTGGACGAAAGCCGACGTATGCTGGCTAAGATGCAACGTCTGTATGAACTGGGCGAGAAAGGCCGACCGGATGTTGTGCAGATGGAATCGCAGGTGGCTGAAGACGAATACAGTCTTACGCATCAGCAGAATATGGCAAGGCAGAGTCTGCTTGCCTTGAAATCGGCTATGAATTATCCCATAGGTGATGAATTGAAGTTGGATATTCAATCTAAAGATAAGGAGAAAGGCCTTGCATCATGTCAGCTGACTATAGGCGACAAGCCGAACTCTGAAACTATCTATCAGAGTTTCCTGAATATCTCTCCCGATATGAAGTCGGCAGAGTATGAGGTGGAGTTGGCACGATATGACTATAAGATAGCGAAAGGCAGATTGTTGCCCTCGCTCTCACTCAGTGGTGGCATCACTACCAACTATTACAAGAATCTCTCTCTGAAAGGGCAATACGATGGATTTGCCTCTCAGTTTCGCAACAATCGAGGCGAATATCTCGCATTGACCCTTTCGATACCTATTTATAATAGCGACCGTTGGCACAGTATGAAGAAGGCACGCAACAACTGGCAACTGGCTCAGGTGAATCTCGAAGAAACCCGTCGCAAGCTTCACGACCAAATAGCCCAAGCAATAATGGATGTGGAAGGCTACACCAAGGAATTGCATCAGATGCAGAAGAAGGTAGCCTCCGATTCGATTGCCTATCACATGTCGAGCCGTAAGTTTGAGGAAGGAATGCTTTCCACCTTCGACCTTCATACCTCAGCACAAACGCTTCTGGAAAGCAGAATCAAGGAACTCCAGATGCAGATGCTGCTCGTCATCAAACAAAGGTTAGTGGGGTATTACCAAGGAGAAAGACTAATAAAATAATTGAACTTTCGCAAGTTCTGAGAATTCAGAAGTTAAAGGAGTTAAGAAGTTAAGCCAAATGCTTTTAATGCTATAAATAAAGCAAAAAACCAATGGTTTCGCTCGGCTTTGCCACTTGCTTGCAAGAACTTCTTAGCGACCATAGGGCGCGAAGTTTCCTTGAGCATCGCGAAAAACTCCTTAACTTCTTAACTACTTTCACTTGCGAAACTTAAGTAAAATAAATAGAACACAATTGGATTTTTCACTCTTCACTTAAATTATGGACATTAAAATAGAAAAGAAAAAATATCTCGTGCCCCGTAAGTATTGGGTATGGATAGCAGGAGGAGCGGTTCTTGTAGCTGTCCTCGTATGGTTGGGCTTGAGCAATTTCTCTTCCACGTTGAAGGTGGACAGAAAAGGCTTGAGCATAGGAAATGTAGAGAAGGCACAGTTCAACGATTATGTGTCTGTTGACGGACAGGTGGTGCCTATCTCCGTTGTGCAAATCAGTTCGGAAGAAGGTGGTATTGTTTTGGATAAAGTAGTAGATGAAGGTGCTCATGTGAATAAGGGCGATGTACTTGTACGACTGAGCAATTCTAATCTCGACCTTGAGATTCTGAATGCCGAGAGCGAACTTGCCGAAAAGCAGGACATGCTTCGCAACACTCAAATATCAATGGAACAAGACCGACTGAGCAATAGCAACGAGGAGCTTTCGCTTTCGCAGGATGTCATCACCAAGCGTCGAGCCTATGAGCATCAGGAGACTTTGCATAAGGAAGAACTCAATTCGCGCGAAGAGTATCTCAAGGCAAAGGAAGCTTACGAACTTGCCGTAAAGAAGCATGCGCTCATTAGCAAGCGGTTGAAGAAGGATGCGCAGCTCCGCCGTTCGCAGATGGATCAGATGGGCGATAATCTTGAAGCCATGCAGAAGAATGTGCAGCTGGTTCGCCAACGCAAGGAGAAGCTGAATATCCGCAGCACTATTTCGGGCGAGATTGGTTTGCTGGATGTAGAGCTGGGTCAGAGCATACAGGCTGGACAGAAGATAGGAGTAATCAACGACCTAAGCGACTATAAGGTGCAGGCGCAGGTGGATGAGCATTACATCGACCGTGTGAAGCCAGGCCTTAATGCCTCTTTCGTACAGAACGGCAAGCATTATCTTCTGCAAGTCCGCAAGGTTTATCCCGAAGTAAGAGACGGCAGGTTCCGCATCGACTTCATCTTCAAAGGCGTACGCCCAGACAATATCCGTACAGGTCAGACATATTACGTGGATTTGCAGCTCGGACAGTCGAAGCAGGCAATAATCATCCCTAAAGGCACGTTTTATAGTGTAACGGGTGGTCAATGGATTTTTGTTTTAGACAAGAGTGGCAAGAAGGCTTATCGCAGGAAGATAACCATAGGTCGCCAGAATCCTCAATACTATGAGGTGATAGAAGGTTTGGAGCCAGGCGAGCAGGTTATCGTTAGTGGCTACGAAGCATATAAGGACAATGAAGTATTAGTGATTAATTAGTTATATTATGAAGCATATAATCAACGCATTCAAGAATCTGCCTCGAAGGGGCCAGCACAACTTCGTTAAGATATTGTGTCTGGCGCTCGGACTGGCAATCAGTTCGGTGATTATCGCCGAGATTTATTTCGAGCAGACTTACGATACGTATTTCTCTGGATGGGATAGGACGTATATGATTTCGGAAGTGGGTAGTAACCAAGGCGAAACTTTGAAGTTTAACCAAACTTCAGGAGCTACCGCTCAAGGTGTAAAGCAATATGCGCCTATGGTGGAAGCAGCCACCCGTACTGACTTTTTTCATAACGATGCCCAATGCAAGATGGAAGACCAGAACGTCGTGTCTGCCAATATCATAATGGCAGACAGTTGTTTCTTCGATATCTTTCCGCAGAAGATATTGGTGGGCAATGCCAAGCAGATATTGTCCCAACCGTTGTCTTGCCTTATAGATTCAGAAACAGCAGCAAAGATTGGCGGCAATGTCATAGGCAAACATTTCACGCTTCCCAATTATCCGGGAACAACTTTTACTATCTATGGTGTTTTCGAAGAGTTTCCATGGGGTTCATCTTTGCATAACATCCAGATTATTCTGTCAATGTCCAGTACGCCATACGTATATTCTTATGATGGTAGAGACCAATGGGTTGGAAATGATCGATATTCTTCATACATCCGGTTGGCAAAGGGACATGATGCAAAAGAACTCAAGCCTTACGTGAATAAGATGCGAGAGGATCATTTCCCTCTGAAGGAGTTGAAGAATATGGGAGTGGAACTCAACTACGATTTCACAGTGTTAAGTGATGTTTACACACAAGACCCTTACATCAAGAAGATGGGTTGGATAATGTCTATTGTGGCTTTTGTCCTCCTTTTTACTTCGGTGATGAACTATCTGCTTATCATCGTGGGCAATTTGGTAAGCCGTTCTCGCGAGATGGCTGTCCGCAAGTGCTACGGTGCCAAACCTAAGAACATTCATGCCATCATCTTCTCTGAGGCTTTGGTGCATGTGGGCTTGGCTGTTGTTCTTGCCATAGTTCTTGTGTTCCTTTGCAAGGGCACGATAGAGAATTTCCTCTCGGCTCCGATAAGCACGTTGGTGCTTAATCGTGGCAGTTGGATATTGGTGGCTATCTGTATTCTGGTACTGCTGGTTGGCGGCTTGCTGCCAGGTTGGCTTTACAACAAGATTCCTGTAGCCATCGCTTTCCGTGGTTATAATGAGAATCGCAACCGATGGAAGCTTGGTTTGTTGGGTGTCCAGTTCGTTATTTCTGGTTTGCTGTTCAGTTTGCTTTACATCGTGAATGGTCAATACCAGCTGATGTTGGGGCTCAATCCTGGGTATGATTATGATCATGTGGCGATTGTTTCGATAGATGCCAGCAATAGAGACCAGCGCAACCAATGTCTGGCAGAAATCAGACGGATGCCGAATGTCAAGGATTGCAGTTCGACTTTTAATGTTCCGCTCGATGGGTATGATCGTAGTGGAAATATGGTTGGAGTACCTGGCGACGAGAAGAATACCTTTAATATCATGGAGATGTCGGGAGTGGACGACAATTTCTTCAAGATGCTGAATATTCCTATCGTTCAGGGTTCTTTCTTTACGGAAAGAAATGACAGTTGCCGACAGGTTATTATTGATGAACGAGGTGCTGAGAAACTCATCAAAACGTGGCATTGGAAGGATGGCGTAGTTGGCAAGCAAATTACCTGTACGGGACATGATAATAATATCTTTACCATTTGTGGCGTGTGCAAGAATATTCGCTGGGGTGCTGTGGAAACCGGGGGTGATGGTATGAATGAATTTCCAGATTTGTATTTCTATTCAGCCAAGACGGCTTACTATATGTTGGTTAAGTTTAATGAACTAAGGGATGAATCGTTGTCGGAGTTGCAATCGAAGGTGCAGGCGATGTATCCGAACAATAAGGTCATCGTGAAGAGTTATGCCTCTGAACTGGCTAACCAGTATTCCTCACAGCTCAATTTCCGCAATGGCATCCTCGTAGCAGGCATCGTAACGATGATTATCGCCCTCTTTGGATTGGTGGGATATACGAGTGATGAGGTTAACCGCCGCCGCAAGGAGATTGCGATAAGGAAGGTTAACGGAGCGAAGGTGAAGGACATTCTGCGCATCTTCCTGAAGAATATCATGAAGATAGCTTTGCCTTGCATCATCGTGGGCGATATTGCTGCTTGGCTTATAGCCAGACAATGGCTGATGTCGTTCAGCGAGAAGATTTCGATCACACCTTTACTCTTTATCTGTGTTACGATTCTGCTGCTCGTCATCATCGCCCTATCAGTAATCATCAACTGCTACAAAGTGGCGAATAGTAATCCGGTGAAGTATCTCAAGGATGAATAAAAGTAAAAAAGTAAAAGAGTAAAAGAGTAAAAAAAGTAAAAAAGTAAAAAGATAAGAAAATGCTTAAAATAGAGAATCTTTGCAAGTCGTTCCGCACAGAGGATGTGGAGACTATAGCTTTAAATAACGTATCGTTCACCGTGGAGGACGGTGAGTTTGTAGCCATCATGGGACCGTCAGGTTGTGGCAAATCCACTTTGCTAAATATCCTTGGTTTGCTCGACAACCCCACATCGGGAAAATATTTCTTGGGCAATCATGAGGTTGCTGACTTGAAGGAAAACGAACGCACGGATGTGCGTAAGGGCGAAATAGGCTTTGTGTTCCAGAGCTTCAATCTGATTGACGAATTGACTGTAGAGGAGAACATCGAGCTTCCTCTTACTTACCTCAATATCCCGAAGGCTGAGTGCAAGGCAAAGGTGCAAGCCATCATGAAACGCATGGCCATCAGTCATCGTGCCAAACACTTCCCTCATCAGCTCTCTGGAGGTCAGCAGCAGCGAGTAGCCATTGCCCGTGCCGTGGTATTCGGACCTAAGCTTATCCTTGCCGATGAGCCAACTGGTAATCTTGACTCAAAGAATGGAGCTGAGGTAATGCATCTGCTTACCGAGCTAAACCACGAGGGCACCACCATCGTCATGGTAACGCATAATGAGCATGACGCCAAGATTGCCCATCGCATCATCCGATTGTTTGATGGACAAGTAGTGGAGGCGGATGGCAATCAGTAATTATTTGACTAAGTCTAATATGGTTTTTATAAAATCGTGTGATAAGCCAATAATTTCCAGGATGTCATTCTCGGAAATTTCGTAGGCACAGTTGTAATCGGCTTTTTGCCTTAACTGGAACATACGGGCAAGGAAACTGCCATAAGAAATATCTACGATACCAGTCCTTACGAAGTGTAAACTAAATTGGGTGTTAATGCCGGCATGAGTGTGGGCGTTGACACCTTTTGCTATGAATAAAGCTTGTACGGCATGAAAACAGGCATAATAATAGCGATTGGCAGCTAAATCCCAATGCTTTAGTTCAACCATTTCATCTGCTTGAGTTAAAAAGCACTTGGCTTTTTCTACTTGCAGACTGATTAATGTATCTTTGTTGGCTTGATCCATAAATTTTATATTAAACTAATGCCGTCTCGATTTACATTCTCGTAAAAAGGAGTAAAATTATACGATTCCCATTCTTTCTTTGTGTAAAGAATAGGATTGATTTCTGTGCCGAGGTCGCAACCTAACAAGACAAACGGGTAGCTTACTTTGTCATAATCTGTTTGCTCCAGTTTGTCTTTGTCTAAAAGGATAAGAATGTCCCAGTCTGAATCGTTACGAGCGTCTCCTCTCGCTCTTGATCCATACAATATAGCTTTGCTACCTGATGGAATAGCAGATTTAGCTATATCTTTTATCTTTAATATGGTCTTATCGTCTGTTGACATAAGCTTAATCTTTTATGATGGTAAAGATATGGTAAAAAAGCGAAAGCACAAAACATTTCTTTGAAAAATTGGAAACTATCCTCGAAAAAGTGTAGCTTTCTTTGATTCTATTCCTCGAAAATCTGTCATAATAAAGCATTTGTATCGTTAAGGGATGACGATGCGGAACATGGTGATGCCTTGCTCTTTATCTTGATGAAGAGTAAGGCTGCCTCCGCTTACTCGCATGATTTGGCGGGATAGGGAGAGACCGATGCCGCTTCCTTCGGGCTTTGTGGTGAAGAAAGGAATGAAGATGTGGGAGGCTATGTCGTCGGGGATAAGCCCGGCGTTGTTGCTTACGTCGATGATGACGGCTTCCTGCTCATTGGTGTAGGCATGAAGACGGATGGATGCTTTGGTTGTAGGCTCGGATTGTAAGCCATTAAAGGCTTCTACGGCGTTCTTCAAAAGATTTGTCACTACGTGCGAGATAAGGCTCTCGTCGGCATAAGCCAACAAGTCCTTTGGCGTTACTTCTATTTCCACTTCATGATTGCAAAGCATTGCCATACGTTCGAGGAACGGCTCCACATAGAAGAGGGCGGGTTGAGGCTGGGGCACATGAGTAAAACGGCGATAGTTGTTGACGAATGCCAAGAGTTCGGTTCCGGTTTTATGTATGGTTTCCAAGCCTTGCTTCAATTTTGCTTGCTCTGCTGACAGCAATTCTACAGAAAAGTTGTTTGGAGAATGGAAATCTGCGGACGCACTATCTGCAGAAGGCAGTTCTTGGCTACCCAATTCTTTCAATAGGGTCTCGCTGAGTGAAGTGACAGGTGTGATAGTGTTCATGATTTCATGAGTGAGCACACGAATCAACTTAATCCATGAGTCCACCTCTTGGTTGCTAAGTTCGTGGCTTACGTCGCTCAGGGCGATGATGCGCACATGCTTGTCCTTTAGCATGGCTTGCGTCTCATGCTTAGCCAGATGTTCATCCTTTAGTTTTCCTTTTACTTGGTTCATGTGTGTGAGCACATCGGTGTCAAGCAATCGAAGAGCGGCTTGGTTGTGCTGCAAGATATTGTCGTGGCTGTCTACCACCATTATGCCAGTGTCCACAGCATTCAATATCTGCTCGTAATATTTCTCTCGCTCCATCTGCTCTTCCCGTGTATGCTGCAGGAAGAACTTGATGCGGTTGAGAGATTGGTGCAGAATATTGTCCTCCTTATTCCTCTTTTCTGTGGGGAAGTAGAAGGAGAAGTCGCCATTGTCAATGGCATCAAAAAGGAAGCTCACCTTCTTGATGTTGCGACGATAGTGGCGGTAGAGGCGAACATAGCCCACCACTGCCACGAGCAAAAGCACAATTATTATAACCTTATTAATATCCATACCCTAAAAAACTATAGGATTCTTCACTCTTCACTTTTCACTTTTCACTTTTCTCTTTTCCCTTTAAATCCCGTATCGCTTGATCTTATTATAAAGCGTTTGACGGGAAATGCCCAGTCTTGCTGCCACTACCGACAGATTGCCCTCACATTCCTTGATGGTTTTCTCTATCATGCGACTTTCCATCTCGTCGAGTGTCTGCACCTCCTCCAATGGTTTCTCCCTTCTTGTCTGGTTTCCACCATCAATGTCCTCAGCATTAATCATTCCACCATCGGATAATATCACGGCTTTCTCAATGGCATGTTGAAGTTCGCGGATATTGCCATACCAAGGCAGACTGATGAGTTTCCTCTCTGCCTCATCCGAAAAGCGTAAGTTTGTCTTGTTATACATGTCGCCATATTGACGAAGGAACCTATTGGCGAGCGGCACGATGTCAGCCTTTCGATGTCTGAGAGCTGGCAGTTCAAGGTGTATGGTGTTGATACGGTAAAGCAAATCCTCTCTGAATTCGCCGTCGTTCACCATCTGCTGCAGATTGCGGTTGGTGGCACATACCAGTCGAACATTTATAGGAATCTGCGTTGACCCACCTACTCTTACGATGCTTCTGCGTTGCAGGGCTGTGAGGAGTTTTGCCTGAAGACTATACGAGAGGTTGCCTATTTCATCAAGAAAGATAGTGCTGCCATCGGCCAATTCAAACTTGCCAGGTTTGTCCACCTTGGCATCCGTAAATGCTCCCTTAACATGACCGAAGAGTTCGCTTTCGAACAATGTTTCTGTAATAGCTCCCATATCCACTGGCAGCATCTTTTTCTCACTACGTGCAGACAAGCGGTGTATCTCGTTAGCCAATACCTCTTTGCCAGTTCCGTTTTCGCCCGTGATAAGGATGTTGGCATCGGTTGCAGCAACCTTTTCCACAATGTTTCTTAAATTGCTCATAACTTCGCTGTTGCCCCAGTACATCGTGCTATTCGAATCTTTTCCACTATGCTTGACCATAGCTTTGTCCGCAGCTTTATTCCTGTCTCTTGCCTCCAACAATGTACCGATCATCTTCTCGTTGTCGAAAGGCTTGACTATAAAGTCGGCTGCACCTTCCTTGATGCCCGTTACCGCAAGCTGTATGTCGGCATAAGCGGTGAAGAGCACCACCTCGGTCTTCGGACTAAGGCTCTTGATTTCTCTAAGCCAATACAATCCCTCATTGCCAGAATTGATGCCACTCGAAAAGTTCATGTCGAGCAAAACCACGTCGGGATGTTCCTCCCTCAGTTTGGCTGGTATGGAGTTTGGGTTGGCTATGGTGATGATATTGGCGAATATAGAGTCGAGCAGCATTCTTACCGTAGTGAGAATGTTGCGGTTGTCGTCAACAATAAGTATCGTTCCTTGTTTCTTTATCATGGTAACAAAGCTACAAAATATCATTGGAAAAAAACTGCGATTGTCAAATAATTAGACAAAAAAATGCTACATATCCCTTTCTACAACTTTCTGGTAAGCAAAAAAGTTGGCTTCTTTTATCCTAAGACCATAACATCCAGAAACTTTATAGCCATACATGACATTTTTTTTGAACTTGTATTAAGGCATCGTTTCAATAGTCTTAATAAGGCTTGGATAATGTATACATCCAATCTTTAATTGCTATCAAATGTATCTATGCTTGCTATCAAACGAACTTTTGCTTGCTGTCAAATGTATCTATGCTTACTGTCAAACGAACTTTTGATTGCTGTCAAATGTATCTATGCTTGCTGTCAAACGAACTTTTGATTGCTGTCAAACATCGGTAAAAAGCGAGGGGTATATACAAAAAAAAAGGACGACACGAATCACTCGCACCGGCCTCTCAAAGAATAATGTTAACGAATGTTGGTTTTGGACTAAAGCAAAGCCTTAGAAACCGTTTACACGGTAAAGGCCAACATTGCGATAGTTTCAAAATCTAATAACATAATCTTTACCTTAAAATCTATCAAACTACTAACCTAATGAAAAAACATTGCATTCTCTCGAACACGTTGCAAAGGTAATAATTTGTGTACGACCACGCAAAAAATCTGCAAGTTTTTTTCATTGCTTAACGATAATTTGACATAAATCAATAGTACATCACGGCTTTTAATGCCTAAAAACAATAGGAGGTACAGTCTCCGAAGCGTACCACTCAAGCAGCATGCTATCAATACTATAGCAATTTGAGTGGTACGGTTCGGAGACCGTACCTCCTATTATAAAAACCATGCGCTACGCCTTACTTCTTAACAACTTTCTTGGCTGTAGCTTTTTTCTTGGCAGGTGTAAGTTTCTTTGCAGGCACAACCTTCTTGGTCTGAGCCTTAGCCTCAGCGGTCTCGGTCTTAGCCTTCTTCTCTACCTTAACCACCTCAACTGTGAAGATAAGTGTTGAGTAAGGCTTGATTTGTCCAGCCTTGCGCGAGCCATAAGCAATGTCCTGAGGGATATAGAGTTCCCATTTACTGCCCTCAGGCATCATGCAGAGAGCCTCTGTCCAACCCTTAATAACCTGGTTAGGACGGAATGTAGTGGTGTTAGGATTGCGCTTGTAGCTGCTATCAAACTCGTTGCCATCGATAGTATGACCAGCATAACGTACTGTTACCTCGTCGTCCTTCTCGGCTACAGCGCCCTTGCCCTCAACAAGCACCTTATACTGCAAGCCCGAAGGCAATGTCTTTACGCCCGGCTTTGTGGCATTCTGCTTAAGCCAAGCCTCGTTTTCGGCCTTGTAAGCCTCCTCTGCCTGCTGCTTGGCAACCTGCATGGTGCTTTCAAAGTAATGGTTTGCTGCCTCGTTCTTCATCACTGTTGTGTCGCCAAGCACAGCGTCTACAAAGCCACGGTTGAAGGTTACGCTATCAAGAACAAACTTGGTGTCCTTAACGTCGTTGCTAACGTTGGGGTAGATGCGTGTCTCGAGCATCTGGGCTATCTGCAAGCCAGCGTTGTGGGCGACAAACTGCTTGTCGCCACTACGCTCTATACCTTCCTTCAAGCCGTTAACAAACGACTGGATATTGGTAGAGTCGACACCAAACTGCTGCTTAACATAGTCCATAAGGCCACGTGTGGTGAACATACCAGCTGCATAGCTAAGCGAGTCGGTCTGGCTTATAAGCTTTACAGGAGCCTGCTGCTCGGTCTGCGCTTTCTTCTTATCCTTCTTATCTTTCTTTCCTGGGGTTACAGCAAACGCCGATGTAGCAAATACGGCGAGTGCAACAATCAATAGTTTCTTCATATTGTTTATTAAATTATATAAAACAGGGCGGCCTTTGTAGGGTCGCCCTTATGGTTTAAGCTGATTACTTGCCACCTACACTGATAAGTTCGATCTTGAATACCAGTGGAGAGTAAGGCTTGATCTGTCCCTGCTCACGGTCGCCATAAGCAAGTTCCTGTGGGATATATACTTCCCAAACCGAACCTGCAGGCATATGAACAAGAGCCTCTGTCCAACCCTTGATTACCTGGTTGGCACGCAATGTAACAGGCTGTCCGTTCTTGTAGCTGCTGTCGAATACAGTACCATCGATAAGGCGTCCCTCATAGTTTACCTTAACAACAGATGTGTCCTTAGGCATCTGGCCGGCACCTTCCTTGATAACCTTGTACTGAACACCTGAAGGCAATGTCTTAACACCCGGCTTCTTGGCGTTGGCAGCCATCCATTCCTCGCCCTTCTTCTTGAGCGGACCGTACTGCTCCTCCATGTTCTTAGCCTTGATAGACATCATCTTCATCTGAGCTACCTGGCCAGCTTGCTCTACAGTCATAAGGCCCTTCTTGCCCTTAACACCCTGAATAAAGCCAGCCATGAAGTTCTTAAGCGAGATAGTCTTTGTAGAATCCTCGCCGAAGAGCTCGTGGTTGATGCCCTTAACCATACGGTTGCTAATCTGCTGACCAATCTGGATACCCATATAGTAGGCAGCCTTCTTCTTGTCATCACCTGCATTGGCGCCCTCGTTAAGACCCTTGATAAAGGCATCCATATAAGTGGTGTCAATTTCCATCTGGGCAAGATACTGCTTCAGGCCCTGAGTCTGAGCCATACCCATTGCATACGACAAAGTGTCTACGTCGTTCTTAAGGTTCGGCTTTGATGAAGTCGAATTGCCGCAAGATGCAACGATGCTTGCAGCAGCGATAGCCATAGTGGCTACGAATGTGAATTTCTTCATTTGTTTATAAATTGTTGTGTGTTTTGTTTCTCCTTTTATACGACTTAAAGGCTACTAACCTTTTATTAGAGCACCTTGATAAGCTCAACGTCGAACACGAGTGCTGCAAATGGTGGGATGGCCTGACCAGCGCCACGCTCGCCATAAGCAAGCTGGTAAGGGATGAAGAAGCGATACTTTGCACCCTCTGACATAAGCTGCACACCCTCTGTCCATCCTGCAATAACGCCGTTAAGTGGGAATGTAGCGCTCTCGCCACGCTTGTAGCTGCTATCGAATACGGTACCGTCGATAAGACGACCCTCGTAGTGGCACTCAACTGTATCGGCTGCTGTAGGCTTCTTGCCTGTGCCCTCGTTGAGAACCTGATACATCAAACCTGAAGGCAATGTTACTACACCATCCTCCATAGCCTTCTCGGCGAGCCAAGCCTCACCCTTGTCCTTGTTATCCTTATACTTCTCGGCTGCGGCGGCACGCTGCTTGGCCTCCTGCTGCTGGAAGAATTCTGTAACGATTGACTGCGCTTCCTGGTCGGTTACCTGCAAGTCATTGCCTGCGATAATGTCCTTTATAGCCTGTGCAAAATCATCAATGTTGAGGTCTTCGGCTCCCATCTGTGAGAGCTGACGGCCGATGCCCAGACCCAAAGCGTAACTAAGTTTGTCCATAATTTTCTTCTATGTGTATTATTTTGTTTTTATTAATTTCGTGCAAATTTACTACTTTTCCCGGATATATGGCTTATATTCAGCATTTTTTGCAGTTTTTATTTCTTTGCTATATCAGCAAACTTCTGCATCCATTTTCCGCCTATCATACATGCTATACCTATGACAACGAACGGTATGCTAAGCAGCTGGCCCATATCGAGAGGCAACGATGCCTCGAATGCTTCCTGTATCTCCTTTGTGTACTCTATGAAGAAACGCGCTATGAAGATGTAGGTAAGGCAAAGCCCGAAGAAGAATCCCGTACCAACACGCTGGGGCTTGCTTCTATACAAAGCCCAACCTATGAAGAACAGCAATGCGTAGGCTATAGCCTCGTAGAGTTGTCCTGGATGGCGTGGCATGCCGTCAACCTGCTGGAAGATAAATGCCCAAGGCACATCAGTAACCTTGCCTATTATCTCAGAGTTCATAAGGTTGCCCAGTCGGATAAAGCATGCCGTAACTGGTGTGGCAATGGCAATATTGTCGAGTACCTGCCATATGTTCATTTTGGTACGGCGAACGTACAGCCATAATGCAAGCATCAGTCCTAACGTACCACCATGCGATGCAAGTCCGCGATAACCGGTGAATCGCCATCCACCACTTGGCAGAAAATCGACTGGTAGGAATATTTCCACAAAATGTTTCCACGACGAGAGGAATAGATCGGGCTGATAGAAAAGACAGTGTCCAAGACGTGCTCCTGCCAATATGCCTATAAAGCAATAGATAAAGAGCGGATCGAAGAGCGTGTCCTTTACTTGCTGCTCACGATACAGACGGTGCACTATGATGTAGGCGAGAGCCAAGCCTATGAGCCAACACAGCGAATACCAATGTATGGCAAAAGGGCCTAACGACAATGCCGTGTTGCTTGGATCCCATACGATGTAATTTAGTAGATTCATATTGGTTTACACCCTCCTACTGTGTCCGTATTGTTATACATTAAAGCGGAAGTGCATGATGTCGCCGTCCTGCACAACGTAATCCTTACCCTCGATAGATAGCTTGCCTGCCTCACGCACAGCAGCCTCTGAGCCGTACTGGATATAATCGTCGTACTTGATAACCTCGGCACGGATAAAGCCCTTCTCGAAGTCGGTGTGTATTACACCAGCACACTGCGGAGCCTTCCATCCCTTGTGATAGGTCCAAGCCTTAACCTCCATCTCGCCTGCTGTAATGAATGTCTCAAGATTAAGCAAGCTGTAGGCCTTCTTGATAAGGCGGTTTACGCCACTCTCTTCCAAGCCCAGCTCCTCAAGGAACATCTGCTTGTCCTCGTATGTCTCAAGCGACGCAATGTCTTCCTCGGTCTTAGCCGCGATAACAAGCATCTCGGCGCCCTCGCTCTTAGCTATCTCTGCAATCTGTTCTGAGTACTTGTTGCCGTTCTTGGCTGATGCCTCGTCTACATTGCAAACATAAAGCACTGGCTTGGCTGTAAGCAAGAAGAGGTCGTGAGCATAGCGTTGCTCCTCCTTCGACTCAAACTCTACGGTGCGAGCGTTCTTGCCCTGCTCCAACACTTCCTTGTAAGCGTTGAGCACACTTACTGCTACCTTGGCGTCTTTGTTATTGCCGATAGCTGCTATCTTAGACTGCTTCTGAAGCTGACTCTCAACAGTCTCAAGGTCTTTAAGCTGAAGCTCGGTGTCGATAACCTCCTTGTCTTCTACTGGATTGACACTGGCACCGCCCTCACGCACGATATTGTCGTCGTCAAAGCAACGCAACACGTGGATAATAGCATCAGTCTCGCGTATGTTACCAAGGAACTTGTTGCCAAGTCCCTCACCCTTAGAGGCACCCTTAACAAGTCCGGCAATGTCGACAATCTCGCAAGTAGCTGGAACAATACGGCCAGGATGAACTATCTCGGCGAGCTTGGTAAGGCGCTCATCGGGCACTGTGATTACGCCTACATTAGGCTCAATTGTACAGAAGGGGAAGTTGGCTGCCTGCGCCTTAGCGTTAGAAAGGCAGTTGAAGAGAGTAGACTTGCCCACATTGGGAAGTCCTACAATACCACATTTTAATGACATGTCTTTATTTTGTTATTTCTTGTTTTCTTTGTTTATATCTTGTGAGGGGGTGCTTGATACAAGGAGGATTGTTGCCTGTAACCTTGAGGGGTGATAACTGATACAAGGTGCAAAGTTACTGCTTTATATTTAAATAAGTGAATTTATTATCAATAAAACGAATCCCCACTGTCGCCGTAGGCGGCGTAGGATGGAGTTTGAGGGGATCAATACCCTTTTCACTTTTCCCTTACCTCTTCCTTATCACCGTCAGTCCATCTCTCAGCGGTATTATCACCTGTTCCACCCTATCATCTTGCGCCACATGATCGTTAAAACGGCGTATTCCCTGGGTTTGTTGGTCATGATCGTAGGCGGGATCGGTTACATGACCGTCCCACAGAGTGTTATCGGCAAGTATGAATCCACCTGGTCGCATAAGCTTAAGCACCATCTCGTAAGTCTCGACATATGTGCGCTTGTCGCCATCAACAAATGCCATATCAAACTCTACACCAAGCTTAGGAGCCTCAACATTGGCATCACCAATGCGAAACTCAATATGTTCGGCTACAGGCGAGCCCTCAAGCCAAGGACGGGTAAAGTCTTCCATCTCGTCGTTTATCTCAAACGTCCATATCTTACCAACAACATTATTATCGCCAGCCCCCTTTGCACCATCGATACTCTTGCCTTGTTGGCCCGTACTCTTTGCAATCTCAGCCAATCCTTCAGCCATACATATAGCACTGTAACCAGAAAATGTGCCCACTTCAAGGATGTTCTTTGGACGTATCATCTCGACAAACATCTTGAGCAGACGGCCTTGTAAATGGCCCGACGCCATACGTCCGTGTATGGTGTGTATATTAGTGGCACGGTAGAGACGATATAGATAATCGCCCTCAGGAGCCGAATGGGAAAGTACGTATTTCTCTAATTCTTCGGTCATAATAATATGGGTTACTGTCTGTTTAAGATTGCCTCGAGTGCGAGTCGGTAAGAGTCCATACCAAATCCGCATATCACGCCAAGACAAGCGCACGATATCATTGACTTATGACGGAACTCCTCGCGCTTGTGCACATTACTTATATGCACCTCGATAACGGGAGCCTTGAGCGAACGAATGCAATCCTGTAGCGCTATGCTGGTATGTGTATAAGCCCCTGCATTAAGAATGATGCCGTCGTAGCCAAAGCCTACCTCTTGCATCTTGTCGATAAGACATCCCTCTATGTTGCTCTGATAGTAGTCTATCTGAACATGGGGATATTGCGCACGCAATGTCTTAAGATAGTCGTCGAATGTACTGTTGCCGTAAATGCCCGGCTCACGAGTGCCGAGCAGATTAAGATTGGGGCCGTTGATTATCTGTATTTTCATTATCATTTTTTGTTTTTATTGTAATTTATTACCAACCAGACGTGGCACCTCCACCACCAGTAGAGCCACCTCCAAAGCTTCCATCAAAGCTTCCGCCACCTCCAAAGCTTCCACCTCGTCTGCCACTACCAAGCATTGTGCCTAATATAGCGGCATTAGTCATAGTATTGCCAGAGTCGTCGATGTTCTCATCTTTAGTAACCATATGACCGCAATGCTTGCAGATATAAGTGGTTCGGCGAATCCTCCTGCTACCTCTACCGTTCTTTCCTGTAGACAAGCGCAATATCTGCGAGTTAACCTTCTGCAAAGCACCCTTCTTATGGCACTTTGGACAACGCTGTTGCTCGCCCATAAGATATATGCACAGCAATGTAATGGCTATCATAGTGCCAAGAGCAACAATGACTCCTAACAGTCCATCATCCTCATCATCGGTATTTTCTGGCTCCATCGAGCCGTCGAGTACCTTGGCAACCGCCCTTACTCCGTCTACCATACCACCATTCCAATCACCTTGCTTAAAGTGCGGTATCATCTGCTGCATCTGAATGCGTTTCGACATAGCATCGGTCATAGTTCCTTCTATGCCATAGCCTGTGGTGAAGCGCACTTTACGCTGGTCCATTACAAATAGTATTAGCAGTCCATTGTCCGACTTTTTCTTGCCTATTCCCCATGTGCGAAACAGTTCGTGGGCAAAGTCGAATATATCAGCTTCACCGATAGAAGGCAACATAACAACCGCAGTCTCTATACCGGTCGACTTTTCCAGTCTGCCCAATATGGCATTGATTGAGTCGCGAGCTATGGGAGATAGTATATCTGTTGGGTCGCTAACATACTGACGCGCGTCTGTAAGGCGCACGTTAGGAACGTCGCCAACGGTGTATTGCTTAGCATCAGCGGCATTTGCCTGCACAGCCATAAATAGAAACAGTAGGCAGGACAAAATCCTTATAGCTATATGCGAGCCGTGCTTATGCCCTGCCCTATTGTTGTTTTTCAATAATCCAACGTTATTAGTCATAGCTCAAAAGTTGCTTTATCATAGCTCAAAGTCAAGCTCTTAGAACTCTACCTTGGGAGCCTTCTCGGCACCAGCCTCAGCCTCGAAGTAGTTCTTCTTCTCAAACCCGAACATACCAGCGAGTATACTCTTAGGGAAACGACGTATAGCCACATTATACTCCTTGGCTGCATCGTTGAAGTCCTTACGAGCCACATTGATGCGATTCTCGGTGCCTTCGAGCTGCGACTGCAGTTCAAGGAAGTTCTGGTTTGCCTTAAGGTCAGGATAATTCTCGGTAATGGCAAGTAGCTTGCCAAGAGCTGTAGTTACATCACCTTGCGCCTTTTGATATTGTGCAAGCTGCTGCGGAGTGCAATTTGAAGGGTCTATCTTTACCTGAGTGGCTTGCGAACGAGCTGCCATTACAGCCTCAAGAGTCTCGCTCTCGTGCTTGGCATAACCTTTAACGGTGCTCACAAGGTTAGGTATAAGGTCGCTACGGCGCTGATACTGTGTCTCAACATTAGCCCACTTGTTGTCTACAGCCTCGTCCTGACCAACCAGTCCGTTATAACCACTAACTCCCCAAAATAAAATAATAAGCACTACTGCGCCAGCTATAAGCCAGCCTAAATTCTTAGGTTTCTTCATAATTATTGTTTTCTTTTTTTTATAGTTATTGCTCCTTTTATGTATATACAAGTACAAATATAGTAATATTACTACAACAAACGTCAACTTTTTGAGGTTTTTCACTCACATTCTTCTATTTTGACCAATTGTAGGTCGGTCTATCTAAAAAACAACTCATTAGTTTGCCACATTGTTAAATAAGCAGTAACTTTGCATATAAGAAATAATTTAAAGACATCAATCATGCAAGAAACAAGACAAAACCGTATAGCACGCCTTCTGCAGAAGGAGCTAAGCCTTATTTTCCAAAGTCAGACACGCGCCATGCACGGTGTTATGGTAAGCGTTACACGCTGCCGTGTATCACCCGACTTAAGCATATGCACTGCCTACCTCAGTATATTCCCCTCTGAGAAAGCTGACGAACTGATAAAGAACGTAACAGCCAACGAGAAGACTATACGTTACGAATTGGGCACACGTGTACGCAATCAGCTGCGTATCATACCCGAACTTAGATTCTTCATCGACGACTCTCTCGACTACATTGAGCGCATTGACGAGCTATTGAAGAAATAAACGGGGCACGATGAACTTTCCTTTTTACATAGCACGACGGTACATCTTCTCAAAGAAGTCGACCAATGCCATAAACGTTATATCAGCCATTTCGGTTGTCGGAGTGGCTGTTGCGACAATGGCATTGGTTATTGTGCTAAGTGTGTTCAACGGATTCCACGACCTCGTAGCGTCGTTCTTTACCAACTTCGACCCTCAAATTGAGATTGTACCTACAAGTGGAAAGACGGCACCTGCCGATGATCCAGTACTTACAAAGATTAGACAGTTGCCCGATGTAGCTGTTGCCACAGACGTTGTCGAAGACCAAGCCCTTGCCATCTACGGCAGACAGCAGCAAATGGTTACGGTTATGGGAGTGCAGAACAACTTCCAAGAACTTACCAACATTAACGATATATTATATGGTGACGGCGAGTTTACGTTGCAAGCCGCCAACCTATTCTATGCCATTCCGGGTATACGCCTGGCTCAAGACTTAGGTATGAGTGCCCGATTTGATGGATACCTCAAACTGTATGCACCTGTAAGACGCGGTCAACTTACGGAGTTTGCCGATCCAAGCGAAGGATTTGTTGTCGACTCACTTATATCACCTGGTGTGGTGTATGCCGTAAACCAGGCAAAGTACGACCGTAACCGACTAATATGCTCGGTAGATTTCGCACGTCGCCTGTTCGATCAAGATGGTATGCTGTCGTCGTTGCAAATAAGACTGAAGCCTGGAGCCAACCTCAACGATACCAAGAAGGAAATGCAAGATATAGTAGGCAACCGCTTCAGGGTGCTTGACCGATTTGAGCAGCAAGCCGATACCTTCAACATTATGCAGATAGAAAAGGTGCTGGCTTACGTATTCCTTACATTCATACTGATGGTGGCATGTTTCAACATAATATCATCATTGTCTATGCTCATAATCGACAAGAAAGACGATGCAATGACACTACGTAACCTCGGAGCTACCGACTCGCAGATAAGACGCATATTCCTGTTTGAAGGACGTATCATTTCGGCTGCAGGAGCTGTTGTAGGCATATTGTTGGGACTGCTGCTATGCTGGTTGCAACAAGAGTTTGGATTCGTACACATGGGCGACAGCGCTGGCTCGTTTGTCGTAAATGCCTACCCCGTTAGTGTTCACTATGATGATGTGGCTATAGTGTTTGTCACAGTGTTGCTCATAGGCTGGGCAGCAGCGTGGATTCCAACACGTAACCTAAAAGTACAAAGATGAAAAAGAACATAATATTCGACCTTGGCTGTGTGCTCGTAGGTCTAAATGCCGAGCACTGCATCAAGGCTTTCAAGGAGATAGGATGCGGGGCCATTGCCACTTATGTGGAGGAGCACCGCACCGAAGACCTATTTCTTGACACCGAACTGGGACACATAAGTCAAGCCGAATTCTGCGATGAGGTGCGCCGCCTGTCTAACTCAACAACAAGCGACGACGACATTGTTTGGGCATGGAACCAACTGCTTACGGGCATTCCTGTAGAGAAGTTGCAACTGATAGAACGCCTTAAAGAGGCTGGACACCGCATATTCCTGCTGTCCAACACTAATGTTATGCACTGGAACTATTGCCGCGACAACCACTTTACGATAGACGGAAAGACTGCCGACTTCTACTTCGACGGCATATTTCTGTCGTATGAGATGCACCTTAAGAAGCCTGATAGTGCCATATTCCAGCAAACTCTACTGAATGCGGGAATCGAAGCCAAGGAAACTCTATTTATAGACGATCTGAAAGAAAACTGCGAAGCAGCCGAAGCTTTAGGCATAACAACGCTGCACGAGACAACTGGTTTTGACTGGTGCCGAAACAAGAATCTATGGACAACAATATAACCAAGGATGCTTTCTGCGCCACAATAGGCTTCTTCGATGGCGTTCATCGTGGACATCAGTTTGTTATAAACCAACTGAAGGAGATTGCCAAAGACAGAAGGATGAAGTCGATGATTATAACCTTCGACCAACATCCTCGTCAAGTTGTACATGCCAACTATGTGCCGCAGCTTATTACATCTACCGACAATAAACTGCAACTGCTCGAAGACACAGGAGTAGACCATGTTGAGGTGTTGCATTTTGATATGCAGATGGCACAACTATCCGCCAAGGACTTTATGCAACATGTGCTACACGACCGTCTTGGTGTGCGATGTCTGCTCATTGGCTATGACAATCGCTTTGGACACAACCGTGCAGAAGGTTTCGACGATTATGCTGCCTACGGTAAGAAGATGGGCATCGACGTACTGCTCAATACCCCAATAGATATAGACGGTATGCGTGTATCGTCATCACTTGTACGCCGTTTGCTTGTTACGGGCGATGTGTCTAAGGCTTGCTCATGCTTAGGACGTCCATTTCGTATAATAGGAAATGTTGTCCACGGATTTGAGGAAGGTCGTAAGATGGGATTCCCTACCGCAAACATCGTTCCTATTTGCACAGAACAGCTTATACCGCAAACTGGCGCTTACGCCGTAAGCGTAAGTATAGATGGTGGCGGAAACATGCCTGCAATGATGAATATAGGCAACAATCCTACTTTTCAACGCAACTGCCAGACACTCGAAGCACACATCATAGGGTTTGATGGCGATATCTACGGACACCAGATAAGCGTGGACTTTATACAGCGATTGCGTGGCGAAAAGCGGTTTGACAGTATTGACGAACTTATGCTGCAACTACATAAGGATCTCAATGCCACTAAAGATATATTCAGGAACAATGGAATAGAACTTGCCAAAGGCAAATAAAAACAACTCAATATATGAAGAAAGCTATTATCGACTCTTTTATGTATGTACTCATCCTTGCCGCAATACAGATTGTAGTGGGTACTGTAACAAAGTTTATTAGCCAGACTGCCGACGTAACACCAATGGTAACAACATTATGTTCTGTTATCAGCAGCGTTCTCACCATAGCTCTATTTGCCTGGCGCAAGTGGACACCGATGAGTGGTCAATACATCAACCAGCGTCCATGGTTCACACAGTTTTGGGTAATATGCCTTGCATTAGGAAGTGCTTTGCCTATGACTTTCTTCACAGAGCAGGCTGGATTAGAGTTGCCACCAGACTATACAAAGTTGTTTAAGGGTATGATAAACAGCGATCTCGGATTTCTTGCGCTTGCTATTCTTGCACCTATAGCCGAAGAAATGGTGTTCCGCGGAGCCATACTGCGCCGATTGCTTGATGCATTTGACAAACGCTGGCATTGGGCAGCGATAGTTATAACGGCCGCACTATTCGGCATTGTACATCTTAATATGGCACAGGGTATAAATGCTTTCGTTATGGGTCTGTTGCTTGGATGGATGTATATGCGCACACGCAGCATTGTGCCTGGCATCATATTCCACTTTGCCAACAACACTATGGCGTTCTTCTTGTACCGCCTATTTCCCAATGCAGCCGACAAAACACTTGTAGAGTTCTATGGGGGCAATATGACTAATGTACTTATGGCCGTTGCCTTCTCGCTTATGATATTCGGTGCTGCACTGTACCAACTCAACTTCCGCCTACAGCCTAAAAGATAAAACATAAACCAACAATACTCTATTAAGGGACAATGCCAATGAATAATATAGGATTTAGGGACATAACCGTTGACTACGCCATACGCATGTGTGGAGGTACATATATCAACGGCGATATACTACTGATTGACGAAATGGCCAATCTACCATTGCCTAAGGAACCACGACGCATGCAATGTCTGCTTGTAGGAATGTGCCTTAAAGGTTCGGCACGCTACTTTGTAGACGCTGTGGAACATGTGGTGGAAACTGGTGACATTATTATAATTAATCAAGGACGTGTTACATACGACTGTACGATGACACCCGACTGTCGTGGCATTGGTGTAATTATTGACTACAACTTCTTTAAGGAAACGATAAAGAGTGTACACGAATTGTCGTCGCTATTCCTTTTTGCACGCAACCATCCCGTATTCCGTCTGCCAACAGAACGTGCCAACTTCATACGCGACACCTTCTTCCAAATTAAGGCAAAGATAAACGAATCCGATAACCACTTCCGTAGACAAATGGTACAGTCGCTGTTCCTTACTATGGTGTACGAGATGTGTAACGTTATCTATTCGGTGCAAGCAAAGAACGACGAATGCAACTCAAGAGCCGAAGAGATATTTACAAAGTTTCTGCTACTTGTAGAGGCCAACTTCCGCACCGAACGACGTGTGGGTTGGTACTCTGAACAATTGTGTATATCACCAAAATATCTATCAGAGACAGTGAAGATGGTATCCAAACGCACTCCAAGCGAATGGATAGACTCGTATGTAACAATGGAGCTACGTATGCTCTTCCGCAACACGCAGAAAAGTATAAAAGAAATTGCCCAAGAACTAAACTTCTCTAATCAGTCGTTCTTAGGCAAATACTTTAAAGAGCATGTGGGCATGTCGCCGTCGGAATATCGCCGTTCTTAACACGCTGGCGCACGCTCTCCATAATTTCAGTAAGCTCGTCTACGGTTGTAGCACGCAACATGGCTATGCGAGTTTGACGAAAATCGGGTATTCCCTTGAATATCGGCGACGCCGCAATATGTCGACGTGTATGCAGAATGCCACGATACTCGTCAATGCGCTCTACATTGATACGTAGTTGTTCAAGCAGAATATCGAGCTTGCGGTCAAATGTAAGCGTAGGGTCAACTGGTTTTCCGTCAAGATAATCACGCATCTCCTTGAATATCCATGGACGTCCAAAGTTGGCACGTCCCACCATAACAGCATCCACACCATAACGCTCAAAGGCTTCCTTAGCTTGCTCGGGTGTACAGATATCGCCATTGCCGATAATAGGGATATGTATGCGTGGGTTGCGTTTAACCTCGCCTATCAATGTCCAGTCGGCATCGCCAGTATACATCTGCGCACGTGTTCTACCATGGATAGTTAGTGCCTGTATACCGCAATCTTGCAATTGTTCGGCAAGGTCGGTAATAACAAGGTTGTCTGAATTCCATCCAAGACGTGTCTTAACAGTAACTGGTGTATTGACAGCCTTTACTACCTCGCGGGTTATCTCAAGCAAGAGAGGTATATTCTGTAACATTCCGGCACCAGCTCCCTTACCTGCTACCTTCTTAACTGGACATCCAAAGTTTATGTCGATAACATCAGGATGTGCCTGCTCTACTATCTTGGCGGCCTCAACCATCGACTCTACATCCCTTCCGTATATCTGTATACCAACGGGGCGTTCCTCATCACTGATGTTAAGTTTCTTTAGTGTAGCGTTTACCGAGCGTACGAGTGCCTCGGCACTTACAAACTCTGTATACACCATTGATGCTCCGAAACGTTTGCACAAGTGTCTGAAGCCTATGTCGGTTACGTCTTCCATTGGGGCGAGAAACAAAGGCTGCTGCCCAAATTCTATATTTCCTATTTTCATTATTGTTCTGTTGTTTCGTTGGTTTGGGGTATATAGCCGTTGATTTTTCTATATATCGAGTTGTTTATGTCTTCTGTATCAAAGTTGACAAGTATGCCTATGTGCTTATTGCATATCTTCAGATAAGTCAATAGTTGCTTATGATGAACCGGCTCTATCTCCTTAACTGACTTGAGTTCTACAATAATAGAGTCTTCTACTAACATATCTATACGCAATTTCGATTTAAGTTGTACACCATTATAATATAATGGAACCTCTACTTGGGTCTGAACCTTTAGTCCGTCCCATCTTAGTTGTTGGCAAAGGGCTTCCTCGTATACCGATTCAAACAAGCCCGGTCCAAAGTACTTGTATACCTTAAATATTGCACCACGTATCTTATATGTTATTTCATTTTCGTGCATAGCTTGTAGTTTGTTTTATGTTATAACCTATATCTTTTTATTGTATCTCTTTGGTGTACCCTATTGATGTACTTCCCACAGATCTCACAGATTTCACAGAATCCTAACGGGCTTAAGGTTTAGGAATTCACAGAGCGTATAGACGCTACGCGTCATACGACAGAAATCACAGAAATGATTGCACACATTCTTATAGAAATGATTGCATTACCCTCTTGTACCCAACATTTCGGTGAATTCTTGCCTCGCGAAGCGTAGGCTCTTCTGTGAATTCGAGAAATACACCCCGTTAGGCTTCTGTGTCATCTGTGAAATCTGTGGGAACTATAACCTTAAAGAGCCATTGGAACTATAACCTTAGAGAGCTATAACCTTAGAGAGCCATTAGAACTATAACCTTAAAGAGTAAACCCGAAGGCCCTGTCATAGTCCTCGCTATTGCCCAGCTTGCCATTGATAAGACAAACAAGCTCTACGACAGCACGCAGACAGAGCCTGCCATCCGACTTGCGGAAGATATCCTGGTTGAACACATAACGCAAGCCCTCTTTGCGCACACCAAGCTTAGACACAAACACATCGTCGCTACGCAGAGGTGTCTTGTATTGCAGATTCATACGTGCGACAACGGGGTCTACACCCTGTTCGTGCAGCTTGGCAAAACTTACACCAAGCGACATAAGGTACAGATGACGTGTATGCTCGGTGTAATGCAAATAGTTGGCATTGTTTACAATACCTTGGATATCGCACTCGTAATCTCGAACCTCCATTTCGGTTTCAAAAACATATTGTGGTTGCATTAGATGAATTATTGGTTTTAGTGATACATATTATAGATAGAATATGCCTTCCGGTCCCTCATTACAAAGTAGGTCAAGCACAGACATATTAGACTGAAAACCATGTCGTGAGGCATACACTTGATAATAAGGACGTGGGGCGAATAATGGGTCTGCTGCAGGATGCTTGGGACGTATAACATCACGTAAATCATCAGCACCTAGAAGTGCCGCATCGGCATAGCTGTCGGTAAGACTTATGTTTGGTCGAACGTCAAGCAACTCACACAACTTATCCACTATCTCCATATTAAAGTCGAATAGATACTTCCACTTACGCTCAAAGAAAGGACGCAGATCGTCGGCATAATAGTCGAAGAATGGACTCTCGCCATAAGCCGACACAATGGCATTCCAATGCAGGTGTCGCCACTCTCCATGATCACTTATTCGTATATCACGCATCGGACACTTAGCTCCTTCAAAGCGTTCAATAGGCACCGTTAAAGCCTGTACGCCATTAGCTGTGGCTATGACACAACGGTTACGGTAAGTCTGCTTACAGAAGTTGTCATTACGTTCAACGTACACCTTATTATATATATGCAACTTCTGCATCCATTGCACTGGCGGAAAATAAGCCGACGACAATATTGCCGTACTGCCAATGACATGTCCGTCTGTTGTGTGGAGAATACTATTGGTTGTTGATTCTGACATTGTTAATTAGTTACATAATAATATGAAACGCCCTGTAAGAGCAAAAGCTTTCTAATTCATTACTTTTGCCCTTACAGGGCGTATAGCTTATGGCTACTTTTTTTCCTTAATCTTTATTATGGCATATATCGCAACATGATGCAGCACCAATGCCACAACATTCAACAATATATAATACAGCCACTGCATCCAGTCGCTTTCTTGCCTCTCAATGTCGTAGCCTATAAGCGAGAACAGAATGCTCGCCACTATAAACATACCAAGATACAGGAAGAAGTCTTGAAACTTGTGCTTATCTCTGTATCTTGAGATTTGCGATATTATTTTGCCTAACATAAAAATTAAGTATTAAAGTCATTATTTACTTGATATTGTCCACAAAGCGGAACAAACGACTCCAGCGTATGCCATTAAATCCGCTATGATCTGGATCATGACTCCACCAAATGAATATCGGCTTGCCTACTATATGGTCTTCAGGAACAAATCCCCAGTATCGCGAATCGAGCGAATTATGTCTGTTGTCACCCATCATCCAGTAGTAGTCCATCTTGAAGGTATACTTCTTTGCCTCCTTGCCGTTGATGTATATCTTTCCGCCCTGCACCTTGAGGTCGTTGCCCTCGTAAACACGTATCGGACGCTCGTATATGGCAATGTTGTCCATAGTAAGGTTGATGGTAGCACCCTTCTTCGGAATCCATATAGGTCCGTAGTTGTCTCTTGTCCAACCCTTATATCCATTAAGCGGATAGATGTCCCACCATGTAGGATCGTTTACTGGTGTAACACTTTCCACTATGTCCTTGCGTGCACGCAGCGCCTTAACCGAAGCATTGGTCAGAGGCAGATAACCTGCAGTGTTAAGACTGGCAATATCCTCCATAGAGATACCGAGTTCGTCAATAAACTCAAGAGGCAATTGTCCGCGCAGCTTCACGTAATAAGAATACTGCACATTATCGGGCTCTTTGTTGGCACGTCCGTCTGTATAGACAATGTGGTTCTTTATTTGCAGAGTCTGACCTGGCAAACCAACACAACGCTTTACGTAATTCTCACGACGGTCTACCGGTCGTGTTATCACGCTGCCATACTCTTCAGGATTAGAGTTTATAATATTACGTCCCTCGGCATATATCTTTGCAAAGAAGTCAAGTCGCTGCTGGTACGACATACTATCCAAACTCGGCATCATGCCATTGTGCTGTTGTACATACTTACCCTCGCCCAGTCCATAGACAAGACGATAGAAGTCTTGTGCCTGATATTGCGGTGCCGAGCAAAGTGTATCACCAGCAGGATAGTTGAACACTACGATATCGTTCTGCTCAACATGTCCCAATCCCTTTGCACGTTCATACTTCCACTGTGGCCACTCTATGTACGAAGGACATTCAAACACCGGCAATGTATGCTGTGTAAGGGGCAACGTAAGAGGAGTCTGTGGCTTGCGCGGTCCATAGCTAACCTTCGACACAAAGAGGTAATCGCCTGTCAAGAGCGACTTCTCCAAAGACGAAGATGGAATGACATAGTTCTGGAAGAAGAACAGATTGATAAAGTAGACAGCCACGAGTGCAAACACGATAGCGTCTACCCACGACATTATGAAACGTGTTGCGCCTTCTTTGTCGCGCCACCATTGCCACTTTATGCGCTTGGTTATGTAAACATCGAAGATAAACGGCAGGACAAGGAGTCCCCACCAACTCTCAATCCAGTAGAGAAAGAGTAGGTACAACACCGCTACGACGACAAACTTGACCCACTGCACCTTAGGGTTGAGGGCCTTCTTTTCCTTATCGGTCATTGTAGTTGAATTGTTGTTATTAGAATTTGAAGAGATCGCTTGTTGTCAGCAGACCTGAGTGTTGCTGTGTGTATTCGGCTGCAAGCACTGCACCAAGAGCAAATCCCTTACGCGAATGAGCATCGTGAGTGATGTTTATGCAATCGGCCTCACTGTCATAAATAATAGAATGTATACCAGGAACTTCATCACGGCGGATGCTCTCAATGGCAAGCTGGTCGGCAGCTACATTATTGGTTCCTTCTACAGTACCGTCAGCAAGATGCTGCTCGCCCTTAACCCATGATGTCTTACGGTCAAGATCGTTCACAATCTCCTCTGCAAGAGTGATGGCTGTACCCGACGGAGCATCAAGCTTGTGGATATGATGTGTCTCCTCCATATGTACATCATACTGTGGGAACTGGTTCATAATCTTAGCCAAATAGCGGTTTACAGCTGAGAAGATAGCTACACCGATAGAGAAGTTAGACGCCCAAAACAATGTCTTGCCTTCTTCTGTACACATACGACGAACGTCGTCGCCATGATCTTTCATCCAACCAGTAGAGCCACTTACTACCTTAACACCAGCCTTGAAGGCACGCAAATAGTTGCCATATGCTGCTGTAGGCGATGTAAATTCTATAGCAACGTCTGCTGATGCAAACTCGGGTGAATCGAAATCCTGCTGATTGTCAATGTCGATGATGCTAACAATTTTGTGGCCACGCTCTTTGCAGATAGACTCAATCATCTTGCCCATCTTGCCGTAGCCGATAAGTGCTATGTTCATTGTATTTAAAATTTTTGTCTGTTTATGCTTATGAATATCACTTGCAAAGTTAATTAAAAAGGTTGGTATACGTTAAAAAGCATAGCATTTTTAGACATTTATAATAAAATGTGGCATTAGTTGTTGGTATAAAACGGAAAAAGTGGTATTTTTGCTACCCGATTTTTAAGAAATCATTTACATTTGATAAAAACAATTATGAAAAGAGTTAAGTTTATTTTGGCACTTGCATTTCTCTGCATGTGCACCAACAGTATTCAGGCACAAAGCATTAAGGACATTCTTGAGGGTGTGGTAAACACCGTTGTTGGCGACAAAGCTACAAACGCTAAATCTATAAAAGGCACATGGAAGTATAGCGGACCAGCTTGCGAATTTGAGAGCGACAACCTGCTTTCCAAGGCTGGCGGCACTGCCGTTACCAACAAAATAAAGAAAAGAGTAGCTCCTATTATGAAGACTCTCGGCATCAACGGCATTGTATATACATTCGACGGCGAAGGCAACTATACATCAAAGATTAGGAAGCACGAGACTAAGGGCACATACGTGTTCAATGAGAAAGACAAGACCATAACCTTTACACCGGCTATTGGTATGCCTTACACAGCATACGTCGTTACCCAAGGCTCGACAATGACTCTTACCTTCAATGCCGACAAGCTGATGAATACATTGAAGACCATATCAAACGCCACATCAAAACTTAGCACAACATCGGCTATTGTAAACAGCATTCTCGGCAGCTACAATGGTATGCGTATTGGTTTTGAGCTAAAGAAATAAAGAAATCTTTAAACAGTAACAAATGGAGCAGTTTCGACGTCGTTACATACGCTACCTAAAACTTGAGCGCAACTACACCGCCAACACTATAGAGGCGTATACCCACGACCTCGACTATCTGCTGAACTTTATGAGGTGCGATAACCTGAGTGTCTATGACATCAGACTCTCGCACCTCGAAACATTTGCAGCTACTGTTCACGAGTTTGGAGTGTCTGCCACAAGTCAGGCACGTATACTTAGTGGTATAAGGGCGTTCTTCCGCTTTCTTGTTCTCGACGGAGTATTGACCGACGACCCTGCAGAGCTGCTTGAGTCACCATCTATAGGCGAACATCTTCCTGAAGTATTGTCAACAGAAGAGGTTGACCGTATGGAGCGCGCAATAGATCTATCTAAATGGGAAGGACAACGCAACCGTGCCATAATAGAAGTACTGTTCTCGTGCGGTCTACGTGTATCCGAGCTTATAAACTTGCGCTTTAGCGACATATCTGTCAAGAATAAGTTTCTGCGCATAGTGGGCAAGGGCGACAAGGAACGTCTTGTACCAATATCTGATACCGCCTTAAACGAGATACAACTATGGCTGTTCGACCGCAACTTGATGAAAGTAAAACCAGGCGAGGACGACTATGTGTTCCTAAATAGGCGCGGTGCTCATCTCACCCGCACCATGATTCTTATTATGATAAAGAATGTTGCCAAAGATGCGGGCATTACCAAGACTGTATCGCCACACACGCTACGCCACTCGTTTGCCACTGCTCTACTGCAAGGCGGCGCCAACCTTCGTGCCATACAGGAAATGCTTGGACACGAGAATATCAAGACTACACAGATATACACCCACATCGACATCACCACATTGCGCGAAGAGATTCTCAACCATCATCCTCGAAATATGAAGAAAAACAAGGATTGATTAATTACCAAAACAAAAATAACGCCTATTACACTGGAGGGTATACTCCGTGTAATAGGCGTTAAGTATATATATCCTATCCTATTTTATATGGCTTACTTCTGAAGCAAAGCCATAGTGTCCTTAGCAATCATCAACTCCTCGTCGGTAGGAATCACACATACAGTAACCTTTGAATCGGGAGCTGAGATAATAGCCTCCTTGCCACGTACCTTGTTTGCCTCAGCATCCATCTTAACGCCAAGGAACTCAAGATCCGAGCAAGACTCAAGACGAGTACCAATCTGATTCTCTCCTACACCGGCTGTCCATACAATGATGTCTACACCACCCATAGCTGCGGCATAAGCGCCAATATACTTCTTGATGCGGTAGTTGTACATCTTAAGAGCAAGCTGTGCACGCTCGTTGCCCTCGTTGGCAGCGCTCTCAATCTCACGCATATCCGAAGAAATGCCTGTAATACCGAGTACACCGCTCTCCTTATTAAGGAAGTCGGCCATTTCCTGAGGCTTTTTACCAAGCTTCTCCATAAGGAATGTTACGGCAGAAGGATCGATATCGCCCGAACGGCTACCCATCATTACGCCGGCAAGCGGAGTGAGACCCATTGATGTGTCTACACACTTACCAAACTTAACGGCTGATACAGAAGCACCATTACCTATGTGGCAGGTGATGATACGCTGTGTTTTGATGTCGCGACCGAGGAACTCGCACACACGCTGTGATACATAACGGTGGCTGGTTCCGTGGAAACCATAACGACGTACATGATACTTCTCGTACAGCTCATAAGGAATAGCGTAGAGATAAGCGTAATCTGGCATTGTGCTGTGGAATGCATTGTCGAACACACATACCTGAGGTGTATTAGGCATAAGCTTGTCTACGGCACGCAAGCCCTTAAGGTGTCCTGCATTGTGTACTGGTGCCAGGTCGCAAAGACTTTCTATACCATCCTCTACCGACTTGTCTACTATAACGCTCTTCTCGAAGAGGTCGCCACCCTGCACAATACGATGACCTACAGCATCTATTTCGTCGAGGCTCTTGATAGCACCGAACTCAGGGTTGAGAAGACACTGGAATACGAAGTTAACGCCTTCCTTATGGTCAGGCATGTCGTGCATAATCTTCTTCTTCTCGCCGTTAGGCAGAGTTACTTTTATGAAAGCTTCGTCAAGACCGATACGCTCAACACCGCCAGCAGCGAGCACCGAGTTGTCGTCCATGTTATAGAGCTTATACTTGATGGAAGAACTTCCGCAGTTTAAAACTAATATTTTCATATTTATAAATTATGAGTTTTGAATTACTTCTTTGCGTCCATTGCCTGGCAAGCTGTGATAGCTACCATGTAGTAGATATCGTCTACTGAGCAACCACGAGAAAGGTCGTTCACTGGACGGGCAATACCCTGAAGAATTGGACCAATCGCGATAGCATCGCCAAGACGCTGAACAAGCTTGTAGCTGATATTGCCAACCTCAAGGTTAGGAACGACAAGCACATTGGCATGACCAGCAATAAGGCTACCTGGTGCCTTCTTCTCGCCTACAGCAGGAACAAGAGCTGCATCGGCCTGCAATTCACCATCGAGCTTAAGCTCAGGAGCCATCTCGTGTGCAAGACGTGTAGCCTCAACCACCTTGTCTACTACCTCATGCTTGGCTGAGCCCTTTGTTGAGAAACTAAGCATAGCAACACGTGGGTCCTGAATACCAGCAACCGAACGGGCTGTCTGTGCAGTACATACAGCAATCTGAGCAAGCTGATCGGCTGTAGGAACCGGTGTTACGGCAACGTCGCCCATAACGATGATACCATCGTCGCCATATTGGTGCTCGTGTGTAAGCATAAGCATAGCACCGCTAACACATGTCACGCCAGGAGCACACTTGATAATCTGCAAAGCAGGACGCAGAGTATCGCCTGTTGTGCTTAATGCACCTGAGATCTGACCATCAGCACCCTCTGTCTTGATAATCATGCATCCAAGGTAGAGAGGATTCTTAACAAGCTCACGAGCCTGCTCGATAGTCATGCCCTTCTTCTTGCGAAGCTCGGCAAGAAGCTCTGCATACTCCTCGGCTTTGGGGTTATTAAGCGGATCGACGATAGTAGCCTTGTCGATGTTGTGGAGATCCCACTTTGCGGCAAGCTCTTTTAGTTCGTCGGGGTTGCCGATGAGGATGAGTTCGGCAATACTGTCGGCCAGTACGCGGTCGACTGCTCTAAGTGTGCGCTCCTCAGTAGCTTCGGGGAGCACAATGCGTTGTTTGTCGCTCTTAGCGCGCGCAACGATGTGTTCAAGTAAATTCATATTAGTTTATAATATAATGTTGATTTGTTTCGTTTTGTCACATTGACTTTGCAAAATTAGTAAAAATAAATGAGCTACGTACCACGCAGCTCATTTATTTTTCAATTGATATATCGCAAGTTGCTAAAATCCTCGTTTTAGCACACAATCAGTCTATAAAATGCTCTCTGCCATGGCTTTTCCCAGAGCCTCGCAAGCCTTTTGTGTTTCTTCGCTAAGGCTTTGCTTTATCTCTGCCGGTTCGCCTACGAGTTCAAATTTTGCTGTTGTCTCGTTCCATTCCTTTATCTTCTTAACAGCCTGGCCTGCCCATGTGCACGAGCCGAATATTCCAAGCTTGCGACCCTTTATGTTACGTCCGCCTATCTCGGATAGCAGACTATCCATCTGTGGATACAGACCATTGTTATAGGTTGGAGCACCAAGCACCATAGCGTTATACTTGAAGATATCGCTCAGTATATACGAGTGGTTGGTGCGCGAAACGTCGTGCATAACTATATTCTTAACGCCTGCCTCGCTTGCTGCACGTGCTATAACCTCTGCAGCACGCTCGGTGTTGCCGTACATAGAACCATAGCAGATAACGAGTCCTGGCTCTGCATTATATAAGCTTAGGCGATTATACTCGGCCATAACGCGTTCAATATTCTCATGCCATACCGGTCCGTGTGTTGAGCATATATAGTCTATCTGCACACCAGCAAGTTTTTTCAAAGCCTGCTGCACGGGCACACCATACTTGCCTACAATATTAGAATAATAGCGACGCATCTCGTCCCAATATATGTCACAGTTCATATGCGAGTCGACAAAGGCTCCATTCAGTGCGCCAAAGCATCCGAAGGCATCACCTGCGAACAGAGTGTGCGTTGTTTGGTCGAGTGTAACCATTGTCTCTGGCCAATGCACCATAGGTATTAGCACAAACTGCAGCTCGTGCTTACCCAGACTAAGCGTATCGCCATTCTTTACTTCCAATATCTCGCTTGCATCCTCGCCCACATGATAGTATCCGCGCATCATATCGAACGTCTTCTTGTTTCCAACAATACGTGCACCAGGATAGTATTGCTTGATAAGAGCAAGCGAGCCACTATGGTCGGGTTCCATGTGATTCACAATGATATAATCGATTTGACGGTCGCCAATCACCTGACGAATATTGTCGAGATACTGCGGAAAGAAGTCGGCCTCAACAGTATCTACGAGTGCTATCTTCTCGTCGTTGATGATGTATGAGTTGTAGCTCACACCGTAAGGCAATGGCCACAGACCTTCGAATATATCCTTGTGTCGGTCGTTTACGCCAACATAGTGGATGTTGGATGTAATTTCTGTATTCATAATTGTTTCAAGTTTTTTTTAATGATTTTGTACTTGTTCGTTTTTATACTTCAATGCTGTTACGTATTGGCTTCGCTATTCTGCCACTCAATTCCTTGTTTTCAGGCTCTCGCCAAAATCCTTGGATATATAGTTGAATATGTCCTTGCAGCAATCGGCAGCAAACTCCATGGCACACTCTATCAGCTTATCCCATGTGCTCTCATCAAGTCCGCGCTCTATATCAGCCCTTGTTACACCATATTTAATAAGGCCATACACCAGTCCGGCATTAAAGTTGTCGCCAGCACCTATCGTACTAACAGTATTGATGTGCTCTACTGGATATTCCTTTTTAAAGCCAGCGTCCGACAAAACTGTTACGGGCTGTGCGCCGTCGGTATATACAAGGCGCTTGCAGTAGAACGATGTATCAGCCCTATACACACGCTCAGCGGTGTCCTTATGATAAATCTCGTTGAAGTCGTCACGCGAACCTCTCACTATATCAGCATACTCAAGGTTCTCTATAAGATTAGGTGTAATCTTCATTACATCATTACGATGTGCAGGACGGAAGTTTACGTCGTAATAGATGATAGCGCCACGACTGCGTGCCAGCTCAAGCAATCCCAGTACTTGGTTGCGCATTGCAGGATTAACGGCATAAAACGAACCGAACACCACAATATCGTCGGCATTAATATCAGGATAGACAAAGTCGGCGTGGTTGATATTTGTGTCGCGGTAGAACACATAGTCGGCATTGTTGTCGCTGTCGAGAAAGGCTAACGATATTGGCGACTTGCTTTCCATACACACATTAATGCCCGATGTATCTACATTGTTGTCCTTAAGAAACTGTCGTACATGCTCGCCCACCCTATCATCGCCTGTCTCTGAAAGGAATGTAACATTCACACCGGCTCGTCCCAACGACACTATGCCATTGAATGTAGAGCCTCCTGGTACTGCTTCTGTAGGCTTGCCGTTCTTGAAGATAATATCGAGCACGGTCTCTCCTATACCTATTACTTTTCGCATATCATTTATCTTTCTTTTTCTTATCAGTTTTGACGGGTGCAAATATCTGAATTTTTCGTGAAAGAACAAAGAGTTGGGAGCGTTAATTTTTTGTGCAAAGTGAGCCTTGCACCGCCTGCATCACTCTAAGCCAGTTGCCACCCCATATCTTTGCCATATCCTCTTCAGAGAATTTATGGCGCAACAGTGCCTTGGTAAAGTTTATCAGCTCTGATGCATTGGCAAGTCCAGGCACACCACCATCGCCATCGAAGTCGGTACCCAAGCCTACATGATCGATGCCCATAATATCTACGGCATGGCACAAATGCCTTATTGCGTCGTCTATACAAGCCTTGCCATCGGTGCGTAGGAAACCGTTGTATATAGTTACCTGGCATACACCTCCCTTTGCTGCAAGAGCCCGCATCTGGTCATCGGTAATGTTGCGCGGCACATCGCACAAAGCCTTGGTGTTGGAGTGAGAGCACACGATAGGTGTCTTAGATATCTCAAGAGCGTCATAGAAGGATCTCTCGCTGGCATGACTAAGGTCTACCATCAGTCCAAGCCTATTCATCTCGTGTATAACCTTCTCGCCAAACTGCGACACACCACCATATGTATTAGCCGAGTTGCGTGCCGAGTCGCATATCTGATTGTCTCCATTATGGCACAATGTGATATACACGATGCCACGTTTGGCAAAGTGCTCCACATTCTTCAAGTCATCTTCTATAGCCAGTCCGTTCTCAATACCAATCATAACCGACTTCTTTCCTGCCCGCTTGTTGGCTTCAAGCTCTGCCCTATTGCGAGCCAAAGCCACATAATCGGAATGTGCAAGCACCGTCTCGTCTATCTTGTCGAATATAAGGTCGGCATAAGCACGCGGTCCATCCACATCAAACGGAGCTATGTCTACAAAGTGTTCGCCTTTTTTAGGCTGTGGCAGATAAGCCACCATAGTTACAGCATCCGTACCTCCATCGCGCATCTTATGCAAGTCGTAGCAGATGCGCGGGTCGCGATGGTCGAAATCAATATTTCTCGGAAAGAACATAGGTGTGTCGCAATGCGAGTCGATGGTAAGGTTGCGACTGTGAAAACGTCGTGCCTCTTTCATTATGCCCGCCTCGTCAACAAGCCATTTAAACAGCGGCTGACCATCCTTGCCTAACCATTCGGGATGCCATTGCACGCCCAAGATGGCCTTATGCTCGTTGCTCTCTACTGCCTCAATCACTTTATCGGCCGACATAGCCGATACACGCAGATGTTCGCCTACCTTGTCCACAGCCTGATGGTGGAACGAGTTGACAAACATTACGTCGTTGGGATATATCTCTCTAAGCAGGCTACCCTCCTCTATGTGTATGCTGTGAGTAGGTTCCTCGCGGTCGGCATCCTGCGAATGTTTAATCCTGTTATCGGTCATAGGCAGATCTTGCTCGATATGTCCGTCAAGAGCAATGGCAAGAGTCTGCATACCACGGCAAATGCCCAGTATAGGCAACTGTCTATGATATGCATATCGTGTAATCATAAGTTCGGGCAGGTCGCGTTCTCTATTTATATGATGCAATCCTGGTGCGGGCTCGTCGCCATGCCACAGAGGGTTGAAATCGGCACCTCCGGTAAGCAGCAAAGCATCTATCTGGTCGAGTGTAGACAATATAACGTCGTTATTGTTTACGGGTGGAATAAGCAACGGAGTGCCTCCCGCCTCCACTATCTGTCGATAGTAAGCCGATCGCAATGTGGCATCTATGCCCTCATAATTTGTAGTTATGCCCACAACCGGGCGATTTGGAATGCGTGGAGCATTGCAGTCAAGTTCGTTGAAATGTTCGTGTAGACGATATGATTCCATAATATATATGTATAAACCAAACGCCCTGTAAGGGCAAAAGCGTTTTTCTCAATGCTTTTGCTCTTACAAGGCGTCTTCATTGTTGTTACCTTCTCTAATTATTAGTCCTCTAAATCCTCGAGGTGTACTGGTATCTCTCGTTTGATGCTTTGGTCGAGCGAAATAAGTGTCTCAGTTGAGACAACGCCCGGAATCATCTGCATCTTGTTGTTGAGCAAGTCCATAAGCTGCTCGTTGTCGCGTGCGTATACCTTCAGAAGCATAGTGTAAGGACCGGTTGTGAAATGGCACTCCACAATCTCAGGAATATCCTGCAACTTCTCCACAACATCCTTGTACATGTTGCCACGCTCAAGATTCATGCCCACATATGTGCATGTGTTGTAGCCAATGCTCTTAGGATTAACGTCGAAACCGCTACCAGTTATCACACCACCTGCTATAAGGTGCTGCACACGCTGATGTATAGCTGCGCGAGACACACCACATTCGGCTGCCACGTCTTTAAATGGGATTCGTGCATTCTTAGAAAGAATACTAAGAATCTTTTTGTCAAGTTTGTCTATCTTATCCATTTTTATTGTTGATTTTCTTTAAAGATTTGTTTTAAGATTACATTATGTCAGCAAATTTAGGCAATATATTTGACACAAACAACAATTTGCCCTATTTTTTTTGATTTTTTTGGCATTGTGGTATCATTATTTTGGTTTTTAAATGAATTGTGTGGCACTAAATCCACTTATTGCTACTTACAAAAATACTTATACACGCATAAGTATACATTATTGTTACTAAAATATTACAAATCTGTTTATAATTATACATTTTAACATTACCGCCCGTATAATTATACGATATTATGTGTATCTTTGCATGTCCCTATGATAATTTGTACAAGCAACCTATAATATAATACTTATCAGAATATAATACATCATCAGGATATGGCATACAGAAAGATAACAGCCGCCGAGGGTGCGGCAATGATTAATGACGGAGAAAACATCGGATTCAGCGGTTTTACACCTAATGGCGTGCCCAAGGCTGTAATTCGCGAATTGTCCAAACGTGCTATTGCAGAACACGATGCGGGTAAACCTTTTAAGGTAGGTATCCTCACCGGCGCATCGTCATGCCAAAGTTTGGAGGGCGACTTTGCTAATGCCAATGCCATTAAGTTCCGTGCTCCGTTCTCTACAAATGCCGATTTCCGCCGCCATGCCAATCTTGGCGAGATCGACTATGAAGATATGCACCTTGGACATATGGCAGAGCGATTGCGCCGCGGATTCTATGGCGACATCGACTGGGCTATTATCGAGGTGTCGGCAATTGAGGATGCGGGCGACAAGCTGCGAATATTCCTGACCTCAGCAGACGGCATAGTGCCCACAATTGTGCGCCTTGCCAAACGTGTTATACTTGAGCTAAACACCTTTCATGACCCACGTGTACGTTATCTGCACGACGAGTACGAGTGTGCCGAATATCCATATCGCCAGCCCATACCACTGTTGACAGTGGGCGGACGCATTGGTAAGGAGTATCTCGAACTTGACCCTTCCAAACTTGTAGGCGTGGTAGAATGCTGTATTCCAGAAGAAGCACGCTCGTTCAAGGCTGTAACACCCGAGACCGAAGCTATAGGCAACCATGTGGTAGATTTCTTCCTCAACGATATAAAGAAAGGACATATTCCGCCATCTATGTTCCCTATCCAAAGCGGTGTGGGTGTTACAGGCAACGCTGTTATGCGTGCCATAGGCAACAACGCTCAGCTGCCTAAGCTCGAAGTATTCTCGGAGGTTGTGCAGGATGCCATTATAGACATGATGCTTGAGGACAAGATTGCACATGCCTCGGTTGCTGCCATGACGGTGAGCAACGAGTGTCTGCGCAAGGTTTACGACAATATCGACTTCTTCAAGTCGCGCATAACGCTGCGCCCAAGCGAGCTTAGCAACTCGGCCGAACTTATCCATCGCTTTGGCGTAATAGCAATGAACACAGCCCTTGAATGCGACATCTACGGCAACGAGAATTCTTCGCACGTGTGCGGATCTAAGCTTATGAACGGTATAGGTGGATCGTGCGACTACGAGCGCAACGGTTCGATAAGCATATTCTACACGCCTTCCACTGCCAAGAACGGTTGTATAAGTGCCATTGTGCCACAGTGTTGCCACATTGACTCAACAGAACACGATGTAGACGTTATAATAACCGAGCAGGGTATTGCCGACCTTCGCGGCAAAGGTCCGGCACGTCGTGCAGAGGAAATAATAGAGAATTGCGCACATCCCGATTATCGTCCGCTTCTGCGCGAATATCAGCGCATTGCATCTAAAGGACACGAGCCTTGCGCATTGCGTGCAGCGTTTGCCTTCCACGACACTTTAGTGAACAAGGGAGACATGAGACTGACCGACTTTGGCGAATATATGTAAAGACCAAATAACAAAAAAAGTGTATAGTAAATCTGAAAAAGACAGTAATATATATTAAATGATAAAGTAATATATATTAAATGGCAAAGTAATATATATTCTCCCTTCCTCCGTAAAAGAGGGAAGGGAGAATATACCGTTCAGCCAATTGGCAGAACGGCTATAACAATTCTGGCAATTCAAACAACTTGGTAGAGTTGCTGCCTTTTACAAGAATATATTTTCCATGTGGCTTGTCGGCTGCAATTGCCTCCTTAACCTGCTCCACATTGTCGAACAGACGGAACGACTGCGGTGTGTCACAATGCTCAAACTCGGCACCTACGAGCCAAACTGTCTCTATATCCAATGCATTAAGCATATCCACAATTTTCTGATGCTCGTCGTGACTAACCACTCCAAGCTCTTTCATATCACCAATAATCACCATTTTGTGCTCGGCCTTGATCTGGGCAAAGTTGTCTAATGCCGCAGCCATACTTGTTGGGTTGGCGTTGTAGGCATCTACTATAAGTCGGTTGTCCTTGGTCTGCTCAAACTGCGAGCGGTTGTTTGAAGGCACATATCCCGATAGAGCATGATTTATCTGTTGTGCGCTTACGCCGAAGTATAGGCCTATAGTGGCGGCAGCAAGCATATTTGCAATATTGTATGTTCCTATAAGATGGGTGTTCACACCGTACCATGTGGCGTCTGCCTCAGATTTCCACTCAAAGTTGAGTGTAGGCTCGCACCCCGTAACACGTCCTTGCACATACAGATTGTCGGCATCGGCACATCCATAGCGCACAAGGCGCAATCCGTTGGCAATACTGTTGAGATGAGGATTATCATTATCTATAAATACCGCGCGCTCTGGCTGCACGGGCGCATTATTGGTTGCAGAAGCAAAACGATTCTCTCTCATAAAGTCGTATAACTCGCCCTTGGTGCGAATAACACCCTCAAACGAGCCGAAACCTTGCAAATGGGCACGACCTACATTTGTAATTATTGCATAGTCGGGCTCAACTATGTCTACCAAGGTCTTTATATCGCCAGGATGAGATGCTCCCATCTCCACCACAGCAACCTCATGCTCAGGCTTAAGGCGAAGCAACGTCTTAGGCACTCCAATATCATTGTTGAAGTTGCCTGCTGTATATAGCACATTGTACTTTTCCTGAAGCACGGCAGCTGTAAGTTCCTTGGTTGTAGTCTTGCCGTTGGTTCCGGTTATGCCTATAATGCGGGTACCGAGAGTGCGACGATGCATCAATGCAAGTTGTTGCAAAGTATGCAGACAATCGTCAACGAGCAGACAGCGAGGGTCTGTGGCATACTCACTCTCGTCCACTATTGCATAGGCACAGCCTTTATCAAGGGCTACAGAAGCAAACTTATTGCCATTGAACGATGCGCCTTTAAGGGCGAAGAACAACGAGCCGGCAGGACAGTCGCGACTATCTGTAGTTACGACGGGATGCTCGGTGAAGATTTTGTATAATTCGGATATTTCCATATTACTTGGGTTTATTGTGTGCAAAGGTAGTTATTTTTATATACTTTTTATTTGGTCGTCTCGTTTTTTATTGCGTAATTTGCCATACGATTACAAATAAAAGAAACAAAATGAAATATACAATAAATGTAAGAGGCCAACTTGTAGACCTTTCGAGCCCAGTGGTAATGGGCATACTAAATGCTACACCCGACTCTGTCTACTCGGGTAGCCGCAAGCAGACAGAGACTGAGATAGCCGACCGTGCCAACCAAATTATTGCCGAGGGCGGAAAGATAATAGATGTGGGAGCATTCTCTACACGTCCGGGCGCCGAAGTTGTAAGTGTTGAGGAAGAGACACAGCGTCTTAAGCGTGCACTTGCCATAGTACGACGCGAGCAACCCGACGCTATTGTATCGGTAGACACATATCGTCCATTGGTTGCACGCCAATGTGTGGAGGAGTTTGGTGCCGATATAATAAACGATGTGTCGGAAGGCGGACTGACAGGTATTGTGGGTCAAGAGATACACGAGGAAGGTGATATGTTTGAGACTGTGGCTGACTTGCGCGTACCTTATATATTAATGTCGGTGCAACCTACGCTTAAGAAGATGATGATAAACTTTGCCGCCGAGGTGCAACGCCTGCGCGACTTGGGTGCCAAGGATATAATACTTGACCCGGGCTACAGTTTCGGCAAGACACTTAATCAGAACTACGAGATACTGAACGAGGCAGAGCGTCTGCAAGAGCTCGAATTGCCCATCCTCGTAGGCATATCACGCAAGAGTATGATATACCGTCTTATCGGCGGCGACCCAACTACATCGCTCAACGGAACAACCGTGCTCAACACCATATCGCTGATGAAAGGTGCATCCATATTGCGTGTGCATGATGTGAAGGAGGCTGTGGAAGTGTGCCAGATGGCATGCAAACTCCAAACACCAAATTCGTAACCCCCAAAAATCGTAACTCCTAATTCGTAATTCTTAACTCATCATATGTTTGACTTTGGAATAAAAGACATAATCGACGTTTTTCTCGTCGCCTTGATGCTTTACTACATCTACCGATTGATGAAGGAGAGCCGTTCGCTCAACGTCTTCATCGGCATCATAGTATTTGTGCTGGTGTGGCTCTTTGTTAGTCAGGTGCTGGAGATGCGCTTGCTTGGAGCCATTATGGACAAGTTGGTAAGCGTAGGTGTAATAGGCCTCATCGTATTGTTTCAAGAAGAGATACGACGCTTTTTGTATTCGTTGGGCGCACACCAGAGGTTCCAAGCCATTATGCGTTTCTTCTTTATGGGCAGCAAGTCGAAGTCGACTGTAGACAAGGAGACTATCATGCCTATCGTTATGGCATGTATGGACATGTCGAGAGGCAAGGTGGGAGCGCTCATCGTAATAGAGCGTGGCTTGCGACTTGACGACATCGTAGACACGGGCGACCTTATCGACGCACGCATTAACCAACGACTCATTGAGAACATATTCTTCAAGAACTCGCCATTGCACGATGGTGCCATGATTATTACTGGCAAGCGCATTCGTGCAGCTGGATGTATTCTGCCAGTATCGCACAACCATGACATACCTAAAGAATTAGGTCTGCGCCACCGTGCCGCGCTCGGCATCTCGCAAGATAGCGATTGTATTGCCATTGTTGTGTCTGAGGAGACCGGAGGTATTAGCGTTGCCATAAAGGGACAATTCCAATTGAGACTGTCGGCAGAGAAGCTGGAGAATATTTTGTCAAAAGAAATGAACTTCTAAAAATATATATCCCAATCATATGCTTAATCCGCAATATTTTGCGTAACTTTGCACTCGAATTCAGGATTTTTATTTTACGAGAAGCTACCTGATGTCTTCGTTCAAGTTGTTTTGTCCTAACGACATCCTCTTGTTGCATGGCTGGGGAAGACTATGGAGTAGCGTCGGATATTATTTTGATTCACCCCTATCCACATTTTTTAAACAACATTTTAGATTGAAGACATTTGAAGAATTGGGCGTAAGCGAAGAGATTCGTCACGCCATCGAAGAGTTGGGCTTTGAACATCCAATGCCCGTACAGGAAGAAGTAATACCTTATTTGTTAGGCAACGGCAACGACGTAATTGCGCTTGCACAAACCGGAACTGGCAAAACTGCCGCTTTTGGTATACCTCTACTACAACGTACAGATCCTAATAGCCGCACCACTCAGGCTATTGTCATATCGCCTACACGCGAGCTTTGTCTACAGATAGCCGACGACCTTAAGTCGTTTGCCAAGTATATCAAGGGCATCAACATCGTGGCTGTATATGGCGGAACATCAATCATCAACCAGATTCATGCACTTAAGCACGGTGCGCAAATTATCGTGGCCACTCCTGGACGCCTTATTGACCTTATGCATCGCGGCGCTGCCAAGCTTGACAATGTACAGAACGTTGTGCTGGACGAGGCAGATGAGATGCTTAACATGGGATTCTCTGACAGCATTAACGAGATTTTCGAGTCGGTTCCTACCGACCGTAACACGCTGCTCTTCTCTGCCACAATGAGCAAGGAGATTGAGAAGATAGCCAAGGGCTACCTGAACGATTATAAGGAGATTGTAGTTGGTTCGCGCAATGAGGGTGCCGAGAACGTTAACCACATATATTATATGGTCAATGCCAAGGACAAGTATCTTGCCCTTAAGCGCATTGTGGACTATTATCCACGCATATACGGCATCGTGTTCTGCCGCACAAAGGCCGAGACACAAGAGGTTGCCGACAAACTTATACGCGATGGCTATAATGCCGAACCGCTACATGGCGACCTATCGCAGCAACAACGCGATATTACTATGCAAAAGTTCCGCCAACATATCACACAATTGCTTGTTGCTACTGATGTTGCTGCACGTGGCTTGGATGTTGACGACCTGACACACGTTATCAACTATGGTATGCCTGGCGATACCGAAAGCTATACACACCGTTCGGGCCGTACCGGACGTGCAGGAAAGAAGGGTACATCTATCTCTATTATACATACCAAGGAGAAGGGACGTGTGCGCGAGGTAGAAAAGATTATAGGCAAGCAGTTTGTTGACGGTACGCTGCCTACACCTCAAGAGATATGCTCTAAGCAGCTGTTCAAGGCAATAGACGAGATTGAGAAGGTGGACGTTGACGAGGACCAGATTGCCCCGTTCATGGAGGACATCAACCGCCACTTCGAGTTCTACGACAAGGAGGATATATTGAAGAAGATTGTGTCGCTTGAATTTGGCAAGTTCCTCAACTATTATGCCAACGCTCCAGAGATTGTTAAGCCTTCTACATCACGCGACCGCTCCGACCGCAAGTCAGGTTCTGCAAAGCGCGAGAAGCGAGCTCCAGAGAGTGGATATCGCCGCCTATTTATCAATCTTGGTAAAGATGATGGTTTCTATCCAGGCGAGGTTATGCAGTTCATAAACCGTAATGTACACGGCCGTCAAGATGTAGGACACATCGATCTCTTAGCGCGTATATCGTATATAGAGGTACCTGAAGAGGATGCAGATAAAGTGATGCGCGCACTCAATGGCGCTTCTTATCGCAACCGCACCGTACGTTGCAACGATGCTGATGATACTAATGCTGCCGCTGGAGAAGGCAAGCGTGGTGGCTCGCGTCGCTCTGACCGTAACAGTGCAAAGCGATCTGATGACTACAAACGTTCAACAAGACGTAATGACAACAGTGATTTTGCTCCATACGAAAAGCGATCTAAGCGTCGCAATGAGGACGAAGGACGCAACCGTTCGCAACGTGGCAAGCGTGGTGCATCAAGATATGAGAGTGGTAGACAAGACGATTGGCGCCAGTTTATCAATAATCCTGACATCAAGTTGGTAGGCGAAGAGCCTGACTTCTCTGAAGAGGGATGGGCTCGCCGCAAGCCTAAAAAGAAGTAAGGGATAAGGCTCTTTATCGACGCCGATTAAAAGACCTGCGTATTAAACATATATTATACAAATAAGGCATTAACGCTTATTACACTTGAAAAAAACGTGTAATTGACGTTAATGCCTTATTTCGTATAATGGACTAAACTTCAGCCACAATATTATCGCTTCATTATCTTCTTCGTAACACAACCCTTGTCGGTACGTACCTTCAGTACATACACACCAGGCTGCAAGTTTTGTGTATCGACAGAGGCATCGGCACCGCCGTTAGCCACAAGACTGCCGTCTATATTATATATACTGTACGAGAGTATGCGACCGTTCAAAGTAGCATCAGATGCAATGTTGTCGATGCCTGTCTTGGTGCCAATGTTTATTAGGCGATAGTAATTGTCGCAACCACCAACAGCCTTTTCTACACCACTCTCCTTAGTCTCCACAATGAGCATATATGTACCCTCAGCCACGGAAGGCTTGTAGTTGAACGCAAGCTTTACATCCTCACCAGCCTTAAGAGACTTGCTTGCCATTGTAACAATCTCTCCACTCTTGTTGGTAAGCTGGCGTACACGCACGTATATAGTGCCCGTGAAATTCTTCTGAGCATGCAATGTAACACTGCCTGGCGTCTTCTCGCCTATGATAAGCCATGACGGCATCTGTGTGTCGGTAACGCTAAGACTAAGCTCAGGATTTTCTTCCACAGTTATGTATGTAGGCGAAGTGTAGTTGTCGATAACAAGCTCCTTGCCATCAGCATCAACACCGCTGAACCAAACCTCGTATGTAGCAGGATCGACCACCATTCGACGATAGAACTGTACATTTGCATCCTTGCCCTTGTCCAAGGTAACGTTAGTCTGTAGGAAAACAAAGTCGCGGTCGACATTGTTTACATCGCGCATATGAGCCACAATACCAGCAGTACCAGACACGCCGTAGTTGCGCACATTAACAGCCATCAGCACATCATCACCTTGCAGGGCTTTCTTCTCTCCCTCCTTATTCTGCCATACCACTGGAGTTGTGGCACGCAGCACTGGCTTGTCAGAAGCTGAGACTATCTCCATACAAGCACGTCCTACAGCAGAATCATCAAATGGATAATCGGCAAAACCCTTCTCATAAGCAGTCACCTCATATCTGCCAGGCTTCAGTTTCTCGTCTACATCAATAAGCAATTGCAACAATGCCTCGCTCTCATCATATACACTAACCGATGCAGACGACTCGCCATACATAGCAGGATTGTCAATAGACTGGAAACGTATCACTACATTCTTTAGTCGGATGTCTGTACTGTTGTTGCGTACATGTGCCGTAATAAGAGCCTTGCCTCCGGCATGCAAGGTGCCGTCAGACTTTAACTGTTCCAACAGAGTTACATTAGGCTTGATGGCATGTATACCAATAATTGTACCCTTACCACCACTTACAGTCATGTCGGCATAACGTGGAAGTCCGTTGTAATGGCGTAATACTTGCCATGTATTGGCATCCTTAGCCTTGAAGGCAAAGCGCACCTCATAGTCGCCATCTGCTAATCCGTCAACCTTTAACGGGATATCGCGCATTGTTACACTTGTTGTACCCGAATTGCCGTTCTTGTATGCAGCCACACTTACACTCTCCTCCTTAAGCACACTAAGCACCTTTGCGTCCTTGGTTACTACAGCAGCCAATGTGCCGTTGAATGCCTCAGGAACAAGATTCTCAAGATATGTCATCAACGTGAATGTGTTGCCTGTAGGTATGATACTCAGACGTGTTGGTCCGTAGAGTGGCCATAAAGTATCATCGGTGCTTGTTGTAGGTGGCTGAATACCTATGACCATCTCTTGGTCGAGATTGTAACCACCGCTGCCGCCACCTTCGCCAAGATCGTCAGGATTAAGACGATTGATAAGGAAGAAGCCATTGCTCTTGCCATACCATCCCCAGTTGATGTGCACATAACCATTAGAGTCGTAGCCATCTGCCACAAAAGCATGACCGCCACTACCCGCATCGCTTGCTCCACCATAATATACTGGACGTCCGGCGTCAAGCTCATTGCGCATTATGTCCATCCATTCTGAGGTGGAATAGTAGCTACGCTTAAGCATTGTGGTACGCTTATCGTAGCCAAAGTAGTTCTTCAATGCAGCCGGCACGAGCATAGGCACAGCACCACTGCCAGCCTTTTCGTACTCCATCTCAACTGCTACACCAAACTGGGCAGCAAGTGTAGCTACTGCTTTGGTTTGCGCTGGGGTGAACGATGTCTCTCCTTTAGGATATGCCTCAAGCATATTAGCCCAATCGTATGTTGTAGAACCAAAGTCGGCAGAAAGTGTCATTCCCTTTGCGGTATAAGTTTTCTCGCCTGTTCCGTGCTTTGGATACTTCCAAAAACGCATAATCTGTGTAGCAGCAGTAGCCACACATCCCGTATAATAGTGTACCGTCTTGCCTGCATCGGTATATGTAGGACACTGGAGGTTGAATGGATAATCCTGTCCCCACTCTATCTTGTCAAGTAGAGGAGCCACCACAACATTGCTTTCGGCTTCGACCGATTGTGATTTGGCTACAAGATTAGGATTAGCCCAATAAGCCTCAACATATCGGGCATATTGTTGCATCCATTGGCGCACATTGTCAGGAGCATCGTCTATGGAGAATGTACCTTTATCCGAATAGCCAAGTACAGTGGCAAAGCGGTCCTCACCGCTGACAATGACGAAACCACCATTAGAGGCAGTTGAGTTGAACACATAGTAAGGCTGGACATCTGTGCCAGCAACATTCTTGGCTTTAGCAGCGTTGGTCTTTAAAAGACGAAAGGGCACAACAGCGTTGCGCCCTTTCTGCATGAAACTCTTTGCAATGCGTTCTGCCTCAGCACGATTTACTGGAGAGGCAGAAGCATTGTAAGTGGTAAGACCAAGCAGAAGCGCCATAAATAGTTTCTGCTTATTCATATTGTTCTTATTATTTTCTATGTTTTATTTTGCTACCTTATAAGCCTTGCCAGCCACCTTTACAATGACTACACGCTCGGCTGTGTCGATAGTGTTTACACCTGCCTTAGCGGCAATATTGGCAATGAGGTTTCCACCAAGGCTGTATACTGCTACAGGAGCATCGGCTGACAATGTAACTACAACCTTGCCACCCTGAACTGCTACATTGGCTGATGCCTGAGCCGGAGCAAGGCTTATACTTGTTGCCGCATCGTATACTACATTTACAGTATTAGATGGAACAGAGTATATGTCTACAATCTCGCTGTCGCTTGATACAGTCTCGCCTACAGCCTCAACAACATAATAGTAAGCGTTGCTCTTGTTGGCAAGATCGGCATCAAATGTGCAACTTGTACCTTCAATTTTCTCCTTTGTCTCAACAAGTTGTGTATAGCTTTCGCCAGCGGCAAGCTTCTGTGCAACGGCTATATTGTCGATGAAGAGTTTATTATCACCGCCATAAACAATCTCTACATACGACTCCTTTGTGCCCTTTGTAAACTCTACTGTATAATCCTTGAAACCTTGCTCAAGTGTAACGGTCTTTGTCTCAACTGGAGTTTCGGTATTGCCGTCATAAAGATTGAATGTAACCTTGTATCCGGCATAATATCTACCGTATGCGCCTTCAGCCATATTAATGTTTACACTAAATGCACCGTTAGCCAAAGCAAGATCGAGGGCAGGAGTGCGCACAAGACCATTGCCAGAGAATGGTGACAGAGCCAAATAGCCATTTGCAAAGGCAGGATTCTCGGTATACCAACCTGGCGTATTGGTATAATCGTTGAGATAACCAGAAAGGAGTCCGAACTCTATAGACTCAAGAGAACCTACTGTAATCTTAGAGAAATCCTCGGTTATAACATTTACAGTTGCGTCTTCAGCAAGTGTCTTTGTACAATACAATGATGCATTGTAGCTCTTAGCCTCGGCTACGGCTTCCCAGTTGGCTGTAAACGATGTAGCAGTAACATCAGTAGCAGGCAAAGCCTTAGGAGCAGCTATGCTCTCCAACACCTTAATAACCTTTATCTCCTTAGAATAGTCGGAAATATTGCCATTGGCATTGCGTGCACGTACCTGGAAATAGTAGGTAGTGTTAGCGTCAAGACCCGTAACCTTGCGTGTAATAGTTGTTTGATATGCCGATGAAGATTTAACCTCCTCATCGTGTAATACATAGTTCTTGTCGCCATTTTCTGCCTTAGAATATACATCAAGTAGATATACGCTTGCGGCTGCAGCCTTGTCCCACTTGGCTGTAAACGATGTGCCATCGGCCTGAGAAGGCTGCATAGCTTCAGGAACACCTACAAGCGAAGCTCCTGTCTCTGCCTTAATCTCATCTATTAAGTAGCCACCCATTATGGATGTTATTGTTATCTGCGTACTTGACTTGCCTCCATCAAGCACAATAGCAACATCTTTCCATCCATCGCCATCGATAAGAACATTCTTGGTTGTACTGTAACCAACCTTTACAGTAAAGTAAGAACCATAACTGTCCTTGCTCTTTACACGCATTGAAAGTTTGAAGATACCGCTGTTGGCAGAGAGGTTGTAATAGCTTGTCTGCAATTTGCCACCGTCTTCAATAAGGAGTTTGCCGCCTGCCTCGTAAACCTTAGAACCATTCCAACCTATTGTTTTCTTGAGCTTGCCAGTATATCCAGAGATATCTGTCGTGCCTGGAGCATCCTCCGAACCTTCAGTAAAGGCATCGAAGTTCTCACTGAAAACTGTAGTGAGTTCGTCGTTATTGTCCTGAGCATAACTGAACAGAGCAAACACTGTGGCAAAAAGTGCCGATAAGAGTAGTCGTTTTGTCATATAATAAAGGGTTTAATTAAAAAAAATCGAAAGTAACACTTCGTATCACGTTATAAGCGAATAGGTTGCAAATATACAAAGAATATTCAAAACACCTATTATGTTTGTATTTTTTAATACTTAAAATAATATATATGTTTGAAATCGAAACATATATTGTTTGACGAGACAAGCATGATGAAAGAATAACCAATTATTTACAACCCTATAGACAGCCATAACAGCATAATATTCGATAAATTGACACACTACGGCAATGTTTATAGCGCGTTAATTTTCTGTTTCCAATTTATTGATGTACTTTTGCAAATTAATATATATACATCATTAATATACAGGCAAAACATCATAGACAATGGTACTATACTACATTTGGATAGCCTTCTTCCTCATAGCCTTCGTCATCGCAACGGTACGATTGGTGTTTATGGGCGATGTTGAGGTATTTCCGGCAATAATGAACTCTACATTCGATTCATCTAAGGCAGCATTCGAGATATCACTCGGACTTACTGGTGTGCTGTCTTTATGGCTCGGTATAATGAAGATAGGTGAGAAAGGAGGCGTGGTGAATGTATTGGCAAAGGTACTGTCGCCAGTATTCACACGTCTGTTTCCTGATATTCCGAAGGGACATCCAGTAACTGGTAGTATCTTCATGAATGTGGCTGCCAATATGCTTGGATTAGACAACGCTGCCACACCACTTGGTCTGAGGGCTATGGAGCAATTGCAAGAACTTAACACTAAGAAGGATACTGCAACAAACCCAATGATTATGTTCCTCGTGCTCAACACATCAGGACTAACATTGATACCTGTCTCCATAATGGTATATCGTGCACAGATGGGTGCAGCACAACCTACCGATATATTTGTACCAATATTGCTCGCAACATTCTTCTCTACATTGGCGGGCATTGTGGTTACATCTATATACCAACGCATTAATCTCTTAAACCGCACAATGCTCCTTACCTTAGGAGGTATGTCGGCTGTGGTGGCTGGTATTATATGGGGATTTGCACAGATGGACAAGGCACAGATGAATGTTGTCAGCAGATCGGTGGCTAATATCTTGCTGATGCTAATAATTGTGGTGTTTATCCTTGCTGGAATGAGGAAGAAGCTTAACGTGTACGACGCTTTTATAGAAGGAGCAAAAGAAGGATTCACAACTGCCGTGCGCATCATTCCCTATCTCGTGGCTATACTTGTGGGCATAGGTGTATTCAGAGCTTCGGGTGCTATGGATATGCTTATAGATGGCATTAAGTGGCTTGTATCTACCCTTGGCGGCAATACCGACTTTGTAGGAGCATTGCCTACAGCTTTTATGAAACCGCTTTCGGGCAGTGGTGCAAGAGGTATGATGGTAGACGCTATGACTACATATGGTGCCGACTCATTTGTAGGCAGACTGGCTTGCGTATTCCAAGGCTCTACCGATACTACATTCTATATCCTCGCTGTCTACTTTGGTAGTGTGGGCATAAGATACACACGCCATGCTGTAGCTTGCGGCTTGCTTGCCGACTTGGCAGGAATAGTGGCGGCGATAGCGATATGCTATATGTTCTTTTAAAGGTAAAAGAGTAAAAAGGTAAAAAAGTAAAAAGGGAAAGGGAAAAGGAATACAATAATACAATAAAAAAAGAATGGATGGGGAGGAGCGTTGTTTATGAATTGAGCAAGAATTTCGCATTGAGAATTATAAAACTATACATATATCTTAAAGAGGAGAAAAAAGAATATGTAATGTCTAAACAAATATACCGCTGCGGAACAAGTATAGGAGCCAATATTGCAGAAAGCCAGTTTGCCCAAAGTGATGCTGACTATATAAACAAATTAAGCATCGCTTTAAAAGAAGCTGCCGAAACTATATACTGGCTTGAATTGCTTTACGAAACTGATTTAATATCGCCTAAACAATATGAGTCAATGCTTAATGATGCTAAGACCATAACTGGAACATTGGTGAATATCGTTAATAAAATAAAGAATAAAAATAATGTAAAATGAAAGTAAACCAAGTAGAATTGTATAAAGATTGGCGAAAAAGAATGTATGGTAAACGTACAACCTAATCTTTTTACTTTTTTACTTCTTTACTTTTTTACTTTTAAACTATGGCAAATTTAAAATCTCTTGCAAAAGACACCGCCATTTACGGTCTTAGTAGTATAGCTGGCCGATTTATTAATTATCTGCTGGTGCCAATTCAAACGACAGCATTCGCCGCAAGTGGCGGACAATATGGTGTCGTAACCAACATCTATGCCTATACAGCATTGTTGCTTGTCATACTAACATACGGCATGGAGACAACATTCTTCCGTTACGTAAACAAGACAGAAGAGAATCCACAGACAGTATATTCTACTGTTCTTATCTCTGTAGGCTCAACAGCAGTTCTGTTCGTGGCACTCGTCTTCGCATTCTTGCCGCAGATAGCAACGTTCATGAAATATCCCGACCACGAGAGTTGGGTGGCTGTAATGTTTGTATGTGTAGCTATTGACGCCTTTAAATGTATACCATTTGCCTATCTGCGCTATCAAAAGAAAGCACTTAAGTTTGCAGCCCTGCAGTTGGTAAACATCATACTCAACATTGTGCTCAACCTGATGTACCTAATTGTGCTGCCCGCCATGAAGCTTAATCCCTTCGGATTATACGACGAGCACTTTACGGTAGACGTAGGTATGGTGTTCTACATCAACCTTATATGTACAGCAGTAGTGTTGCTGTGTTTCTGGCGTGAGCTTACAGGCTTCCGCTGGCGTTTCGACGTAAAGCTATGGCGACGTATGCTGCGCTATGCATGGCCTTTGCTTGTATTAGGCATTGCAGGCATCTTGAACCAGACACTCGACAAGATTATATTCCCGTATCTATACAATGGAACCGACGAGAAGACACAGCTTGGCATATATGGCGCCGCTACCAAGATTGCAATGATTATGGCTATGATAACACAGGCATTCAGATACGCTTACGAGCCATTTGTCTTTGGCAAGGCTAAGGACAAGGACAACCGCGACACCTATGCCAAGGCTATGAAGTTCTTCATCATCTTCACCTTGTTGGCATTCCTCGTTGTCATTGCCTACCTCGACATTTTGCGTTTCATAATACCTAACGAGAGCTACTGGCCAGGTTTGCGTGTAGTGCCAATCGTTATGGCTGCCGAGATAATGATGGGCATATACTTCAACCTCTCATTCTGGTACAAGCTTATCGACAAGACAATATATGGCGCATGGTTCTCTGGAGTAGGATGCCTTGTACTTGTACTTGTCAACGTGTTGTTTGTACCTAAGTACAGCTATATGGCTTGCGCTTGGGGAGGTGTAGCAGGCTATGGCACCGCCATGGTTCTATCCTACCTCGTAGGTCAGAAGAAGTACCCTATCAACTATCCACTTAAGTCGATAACGGTATATGTGGCTATAACAGCCATCTTCTACGTATGCATGAACCTTGCCAACGAACATCTACCGCAGTTATGGGCCTTAGCCGTAAACACTCTGCTGATACTGATGTTCATAGGACATATCGTGTATCACGACCTGCCTATAAAGAAACTATTAAAGAAAGTGTAATCAATAACAATATAAATAAAAACAATGAACAAAAAGAATCTACTTCTCGCAGCCGCCATGTTGTTGCCTGGTGCTGCCGCTCATGCCGATGAAGGCATGTGGACTCTCTACAACTTGCCACAGGCAGTGTACGAGCAAATGAAATCGTACGGATTCTCGGCTCCTTACGACAAGCTCTACAAGGGCGACGATGCCATTATGAAGTCGGTTGTCAACTTCTCTGGCTATTGCTCAGGTGTCGTTGTATCGCCAGACGGACTTGTATTTACCAACCATCACTGTGGCTTTGAGGCTATACGTTCACATTCTACTGTAGAGCACGACTATATGCTCAACGGCTTCTATGCCAAGACATACGCAGAGGAGTTGCCTAACGACGGTATGTTCGTAAGCTTTATGGTGGAGCAGAAGGACATCACTGCCGAACTGGAGAAGCGTGGCATTAAGGAGATGAACAACGAGCAGAGAGAGAAGTTGCTCGATCAGGTAGAGAACGAGATGATAAAAGAGGTACATGCCAAGGACCCAAGTCTTGACCTCGAAATCAAGCCGTTCTACGAGGGTAATAAATATTATGCCACTACCTACCGTACATTCAACGACTTGCGTCTTGTATTTACCATACCTAAGTCAATGGGTAAGTTTGGTGGCGAGACCGATAACTGGATGTGGCCACGCCAGACTTGCGACTACTCTGTATTCCGTATCTATGCCGATCCAAAGACAAATGGACCTGCCGCATACTCTAAGGACAACGTACCTTATCGTCCACAACATTGGACAAAGGTATCGTTAGACGGATACAAGGAAGGCGACTTTGCCATGACTATAGGTTATCCTGGTTCTACCGAACGCTACCTTTCAAGCTATGGAATACGTCAGATGCGCGACGCTGAGAACGCTCCTCGAGCTCAGGTGCGTGGCGTTAAGCAGGATGTTATGATTAAGCACATGCGTGCCGATGAGGGCGTACGCATCAAGTACGATTCTAAGTATGCCCAGAGTTCCAACTATTGGAAGAACTCTCTTGGTATGAACAAGTGTATCGACTCTGTTGGCATAATCCGTCAGAAGGCCGACTTTGAGGACCGCATCATGACATACCAGAAGTGGACAGGATACCTCAAAGGCAAACTCGACTTCGACAAGATGGCTCAGCTTTATGCAAAACAGTTTGACGTTACAAAGGACTTTACCGCTCTGCGCGAATCGTTCTACCGCACATCAGAGTTTAACTCACGTGCAATACGTCTTGCATCAATGGTTCCGGCAAAGAACAGCAAAGCTGCAAAGAAGGGCAAGAACACCTTTACTTTCGAGAATAACAGCAACGAGTGGGACGAGGCTCTTGACAAGGATGTACAAGCTGTACTTATCGACAACTTCCGCAAGTATGTACCTGCCGACCAGCTTCCTGCTTTCTACAAGACAATTGAGGAGAAATTTGGTGGCGACTCGCACAAGTATGTTGACTGGCTGTATGCTACATCTATCGTGATGAAGAGCGGCAAGAAGATAACACTTACAGAGAAAGCTCTTGCCAAAGATCCAGGTTATCAGTATGGCAAACAGCTCAACGAGATGATGAAAAAATGTCGCGAACAGCTTATGCCTCTACGCGATTCTATATCTGAGCAGGAGCGCTATCTATGCGATGCAAAGATTCGTATGGAGCAAGAATTGCCACACTACTCAGATGCCAACTTCACTATGCGTCTTTCATATGGTCAGGTAGGCGGTTATCTTCTCGGAGGCAATCCTTCAGGCTATTACACAGATGCTTCATCGCTTGTTCGCAAGATGGAATCGGGTGAGAAGGGCAAGATTGATTATCAGGCAGAGCCTATCATGAAGCAGCTTCTCTCTTCTAACGACTTTGGCAAGTACACCGACAAGGGCACTGGCAAGTTGCATCTCTGCTTCCTAACAAGCAACGATATCACTGGTGGCAACTCTGGATCTCCTATGTTCGACGGAAATGGCAACCTTATAGGTCTTGCCTTTGATGGTAACTGGGACTCGCTATCAGGCGACATCTGGTTTGACAAGCGTCTTGCCCGCACCATAGGTGTGGATATCCGCTACATGCTATACCTTATGGACAAGTGGGGCCATGCTGACCGCCTGCTTAAGGAACTGGGCGTTAAGTAACGCATAACACACATTTAATATTCTGTTCGTATAATGGACGTATAGTTTCTTAAGAAATTAGCGTCTATTATACGAACACTTAAGAATTAACGTCAACGAAATGAAGAAGCTATTATTCTTTTTATCCGTCTTAATCATCACCCCAATCCTCGCCTCAGCGCAGAACACCAGCGACCACAACTTTAGTGTTGCCAAGAATCTCGACGTGTTCAACGCCATATACCGTAATCTCGACCTTATGTATGTGGACACGCTCGATGCCGACAAAGCTGTGGGCACTGCCATTCGTGCAATGCTCGGTTCGTTAGACCCTTATACCGAGTATTATCCTGAAGACAAGGTTGGTGAATATAAGCAGATGATGACGGGCAAGTATGCCGGCATTGGTTCTGTTATCAGCTATAGTTTTACCCGAAAGCGCGTCGTTATCAACGAGCCTTATGAGGGTATGCCGGCTGCAGAAGCTGGACTAAAAAAGGGCGACATCATACTTAGTATTGACGGCGAGTCGATGGAAGACAAGACCACCGCATATGTAAGCGACCACCTGCGTGGCGATGCCGGAACTACTATGGTATTGAAGATACAACGCCCTTCTACTGGCAAGAAACTCACTTTCAAGGTTCAGCGACGTGCCATACAAATGCCATACCTACCCTATTACGGTATGCAACCCGACAATATAGGCTACATAGGATATAACCAATATGTTGAAGGCAGCGCCAAGGATGTGCGCCGTGCTTTTATCGACCTGCGTAATAAAGGTATGAAGGGACTGGTGCTCGACCTACGCAACAACGGTGGTGGTTCTGTACAAGAGGCCATTCAGATTCTTAACATGTTCATACCTAAGGGAAAGCAACTGCTTGAGATGCGTGGCAAGGTTAAGGAGTCGCGTCAGGTATTCAACACTACCGTCGAACCTATCGACACCGTTATGCCTATCGTAGTACTTGTAAACGATGGAACGGCAAGCGCCAGCGAAATAACAAGTGGTGCATTGCAAGACCTCGACCGTGCCGTGATACTTGGAACACGTACCTATGGCAAAGGATTGGTACAGGTGCCTAATGTACCTCTGCCTTACAACGGCAAGCTTAAACTTACAACGGCCAAATACTATATTCCATCAGGACGCTGCATACAAGCTCGCTCTTACAAACATACCGACAACGGATATGTAGCCAAAGAGGTTGCCGACTCGCTTACACACGAATTCCGTACTGCAGCAGGTCGCATAGTGCGCGATGGAGGTGGAATAAAGCCTGATATGGAGGTGCAACCCGACTCGCTGCCTAACATTGCCTTCTATCTCTCAAGAGTAGACACTACCGACATTCTCTTGAACTACGAGATAGACTATATTGCCAAGCATCCTACTATTGCCAAGCCTTCAGAGTTTGAACTGTCCGACCAGGACTACGAACAATTCAAGGATCTGGTTATAAAGAGTGGATTCACATACGACCAAGTTAGCGAGAAGTACCTCAAGGACCTTGAGAAGCTTGCACGTTTTGAGGGATATTACGACGATGCCAAGGATGAGTTTGAGGCATTATCAAAGAAACTGAAGCACAACATAGCCAAAGATCTCGACTATCCTTACAACAAGCAGAAGATTAAGGAAATGATTGCTGCCGACATCCTTTCTGCCTACTACTTCGAGCGTGGATCGATAGAAAACGCTCTACGTACAGACAAACAGATGGCAGAGGCTGTAAAACTTCTTAAGAACGAAGCCGAATACCGCAAGCTGCTTGAACCTAACAAGGAAGATACTAAGACATCGAAGGCAGAAGATAAGCAAGGCAAAGCTGACAAAAAGCAGGGCAAAAACAAGAAGAAGTAAAGCTTTCTCATCAATAATAAAACTAATTATATGAAGTTCTTAGACAAAAACCTTTCACTCTTGATAGTCCTCATAGTAGCAATGCTTATGCTGCTGCCGTTCCTCGGTCTGAGCGACTTCAACACCAAAGGCGAGCCGCGTGAAGCTGTAGTGGCATTGTCAATGCTTAAGGACGGCAATTGGATTTTGCCCGTAAACAACGGCATGGATATTCCATATAAGCCACCATTCTTCCACTACTGCATAGCCGTGCTGTCGCTATTGACTGGAGGAGTGAACGAGTATACATCGCGTCTGCCATCGGCATTATCGCTAATAGCAATGACTATATGTTGCTTCTGCTTCTACCGCAAACGTATGTCTACCAACGTAGCCGTAGCTTCGGCATTGCTGTTGCTAACATCGTTTGAGGTACATCGTGCCGGAACAAACTGCCGTGTGGATATGATGCTTACAGCATTCACCGTCGGTGCATTGCTGCTGCTCTATCGCTGGTGGGAACGTGGAAGCCACGGAGTGCCCGTATTGGCTGTGCTATGCATGAGTTGTGCAACCTTGACAAAGGGACCTGTAGGCTTTATTCTGCCTTGCTTTGTTATGGGCGTGTTTATGTTGCTGCGTGGCGAGCACTTCTGGAAGACCTTCTTCAAGTTTGTATGTTTCGGACTTTTGTCGTGCATTCTGCCCCTAATGTGGTATGTTGCGGCATGGATAGAAGGCGGACAACACTTCCTCGACCTTGTATACGAGGAGAACATAGGCCGTATGACAGGCTCAATGAGCTACGAGTCGCACGAGCACTCATTCCCATACAACTTCTTCACGCTGTCTACTGGTTGGTTGCCTTGGACTTTATTGCTGTTATTCTCGCTATTTGCCAAACCCTGGAAGGGACTGAAGTGTAGAAAGACGGGAGAGAAGCTGCGCATCCGCATTATGCAGATACCACCCGTAAAACTCTTCACATGGCTATCGTTCCTACTCGTATTGTTCTTCTACTGTCTGCCGTCAAGCAAGCGCAGCGTATATCTGTTGCCGTGCTATCCATTTATGGCTGTGCTCATTGCCCAGTACATAGAATGGCTGTGGAACTCTAACCGACGCGGAGTGCTACGTACATATGTATGCGTAATAGCCTCGATTGGCGTTATCATAACATTGGTTTATGGTGCATTACGCTTCGGACTTGTGCCCGATACTATTTTCCACGGCAAGCATGCAGCCCAGAATTTAGCCATGTTGCACGCTTTGCGCGACACCCAGTTAGGTCTTTTGCCATTCATATTGATGTTATTGCCTCTTATAACAGCAGCCGACAGCATATACTTGGCATTCGGCAAGCACACCCGCGACAAGAAAAACATCATGGCCTACTGTCTGTTTATGCCACTTGTTGTGCTTATGATGGCACTCGACGGAATATATCAGCCCACGGTACTCAACACCAAGTCGTTGCGTCCAATGGCCGAATACATACAGCAAACATTCCCAAATGAGCCGTTATACCAATTTGTTAACGACCCGATGATGCACTTCTTCGGTGCCGACTTCTATCTTGGTGACAAGCTCGACCAGTTTGAGAAGCCAGTAAGAACAATGGTAAACAACAAGGTTGTTGTAGAGAAGAAAACACCAACGAAGGGAGTACTCGTTGTTTCGGAGGACGACTTCAAGGTACTTGCCGAACGTCATCCCGAATACAACTTTGTACATGTATCCACATCAAAGGGTCGTATCTCCGAACTGAAAGAAAATATTAGCTTCTATCGCTTTAGCGTAAAATAGCAAAAGAAACATAAGGGTGTGTAGCGACACACCCTTTTTACTTAACCTAAAAAAATAATTAAAAGTCTTGGCACAGTGCCCAAAATAACCTATCTTTGCAACTTAATAATATATAATATAATGTGTATAAGCGTTCTATATCATTATTTGCTGTCCCATACGGATAACTCAAAAAAACATACAGAACGTGCAACAAACCAAGAATAAAACAAGCGCTTTAAATGTCAAAACTCAATCTTTTAATATTCGCAGCAGCTTGCTCGCTGCTTACATCGTGCTTTAAGGACGAACCCCTTAACGCCGAATGCGACATCGAAATGGCATATCTGCACGCCGACAACCCACTTGAAATGTTTGTCAAGCCTACAGACAGCATTGCCACAACCAATGAAGCTGCACGCACCGTGATATTCTCTGTGCGCAAAGGCACCGATCTTACTGCCCTTGCACCACAATTCCACATCACAGAAGGAGCAACCATATCGCCTGACAACGGCTCTACACACGACTTCTCGCAATGTGGCGTAAGCTATACTGTTACATCCGAGGACGGCTCTTGGCAAAAGACATACAACGTGCGATTCGACGAAAAAACATCAGCAGCTACATATTTCAGCTTCGAAAACTTCTTCCTCGAGTCGGGCAAGAAGCGCTACTATATCTGGACCGATAAGACCGAAGACGGAACAGACATGCTCAACTGGGCTTCGGGCAACGGAGGTTTTGCCATAGTAGGCGGAAAAGCCACTCCCGAAGAATATCCTACAGCACCATTCGACAACGGTTACGAGGGCAAGGCTGTTAAGCTTACAACACGCTCTACCGGCGAAGCAGGCAAGATATTCAAGATGCCTATAGCTGCCGGAAACCTATTTACTGGCTCATTCAACACGAATGTCGCTACCAAGCGTCCTCTCGAAGCCACCCACTTTGGCGATGGTCCCTACTGTGTTGTAAGCAAGAAACCTATTGTCTTAACTGGCTACTACCAGTACACACCTGGCAATACCATAACAAATAAGGCAGGCGAGGTGGTGCCTGGCATCGACCAAGGCGACATATATGCCGTGCTCTTCCGCAACACTAAAGCAGATGGCACACCATTCTATCTCGATGGATCGAACGTAAAGACAAGCGACCAGATTGTGGCTTTAGCCCTTGTCGGACCTTTTGACAAGACTGAAGGCGGTTGGCAAAAGTTTAGCGAGAACTTTAAATACATTGCCAACTTCGACCCTCAGGTGCTTGCCAACGGAGGATATAGCATGGCTGTAGTGTTCACATCAAGCACAGGAGGTGCCGAATTTGTGGGTGCTGTAGGCAGCGAACTGCTTATAGACGAGGTGAAAGTGATAATGGAATAGTAAACAATTATACTGCAACAAAGAAATGAAAAGATACATCCTTTCAGCCCTTATACTCGCGCTGTGCGCAGTACAGAGCTTTGGCATCGATATATTCGACAACCTGCACTATCAAGTTCGTCTTGGTTACAACATAGGCGGAACTGCTCCGGTAGGCATGCCTGCCGAAATACGCTCGTTGGACAAGTTCAAGCTTAAGAACAACTGTCTTCTGGGTCTTGACGCTTACAAACCCCTTACCGAACAATGGGGCATAATAGCCGGATTCCATTACGAAAACAAGGGAATGGAGACCGATGCCAAGGTTAAGAACTATCACATGGAGATGCGCTACGGCGACCAGGTAATAGAGGGTATGTTTACTGGCAACGTGGTGACAAAGGTGGAACAGTGGATGGTAACCATGCCCATCCAGGCTGCCTACAACGTTTCGGACAAGTTGCGTCTTAAGGTAGGTCCCTACTTCTCATATGTTATGTCCAACGACTTCTCCGGATATGCCTACGACGGATATCTGCGCGAGGGCGACCCAACTGGACAAAAGGTGGAATTAGGTCATGATGAGGGCGAACGTGGCGACTATGACTTTACCGACAATCTACGCCATTGGCAGTTTGGTGTTGATGTTGGTGCCGACTGGTCTTTTTCGCATCGCCTGGGTATGTATGCCGATCTATCTTGGGGACTAAGCGCTATCTTCCAGAAAGACTTTAAGACTATCTCGCAGAAGCTTTATCCTATCTATGGAAGCGTGGGATTAATATACAAACTCAAGTAAACAACCCAATACAAGCTCCCCATATACATTATATTATATAACTGAACTATCGCAAGTTCAGAGATTTCAGTAGTTAAAGGAGTTAAGAAGTTAAGCCAAATGCTTATAATGCTATATCAAGCAAAAAAACTAATGGCTAAACTCCTTAGCGACCGTAGGGCGCGACAACTCCTTAACTTCTTAACTACTTTCGCTTGCGAAACTTAAATTATACAAGCAAACTTATAACATTTTAAAAACACTACAGTTATGAAGAGATTTTTACTTTCAGCAATTGCATTGGTTGTAGCATTTGCAGCCAACGCAGCAACAGCAGTAGAGACAACAACATTCCAGGGAAAAATAGCAGTAGGCTTTGGAACAATACCTGAAATAGATGCCGATTCAGACGCTGCCACCGTGGTATTCAGCAAGATGGACGACGGCACATACCAGTTTGTGCTTCAACAGTTTTCTTTTGGCGAACTTGTTATTGGCGATGTAACAATAACCAAAGGTCTAAATGCCGAGGAAAAAGACGGTACAATAGTACTGACAACAGACAATGTAGAGGCTCCTGTTACCAATAGTGACATGGCTGCCGCGCTCGGTGGTAAGGTGCTCATCACAATGAAAGCCACAATCAAGGAAGGCAAGATGGTTGCCGAACTCAGCAATATTCATGTTAACTTGGGAGGAACAGAAATGGACGTTACTGCCAAGTTCGAGTCGTCATCATCTACAACTGGCATCAACTCGGTATCTACTGCCTCTGCCCAGACTTCACGCATCTACGACCTCTCAGGCCGTGAGTTGCCAGCTATGCAGAAAGGCTTGAACATCGTGAAGATGGCTAACGGCGAGACAGTAAAGATAATCAAGTAAGCCAAGAACATTTGACTTATCATGAATGTAAAGATAGAACCTTCGTGGCACCAGCGTCTGCAAGCCGAGTTTGAGCAACCTTACTTTGCCCAGCTTGTAGACTTTGTGCGCCACGAATATTCCACACAGACGTGTTATCCGCCTGCCAAGCTCATCTTCAATGCCTTCAATCTGTGTCCATTCACCGATGTCAAGGTGGTGATAATAGGTCAGGACCCTTACCATGAACCGAGTCAGGCAATGGGATTAAGCTTTTCCGTTGCCGATGGTGTGGCTCTGCCGCCGTCGCTACAGAACATCTTCAAGGAGATACAGCAAGATTTAGGCACGCCTATACCAGCTTCAGGCGACCTTTCGCGCTGGGCTCGTCAAGGAGTATTATTGCTCAATGCCACCCTTACAGTACGTGCCCACCAAGCTGCATCGCACCAGCGACACGGTTGGGAGTTGTTTACCGATGCCGCCATACGTGCCTTGTCGGCCGAACGCGACCATATTGTGTTTATACTTTGGGGAGGATACGCACGCAGCAAAGCAGCATTGATAGACCGTACAAAGCACCTTATACTCGAGTCGGTTCATCCCTCACCGCTGTCTGCCAATCGTGGTGGATGGTTTGGCAACCACCATTTCTCGCGCTGCAACCAATGGCTTGCCGAGCATGGAGAAAAGCCTATAGAGTGGTAGAAGGCCTAAGGCAAGCACCCCTAACGCGATAAAGAGAAAGAACAATAAAAAGAAACAAAGACAATGATAATAGATGTAAACAACATTCTTGTGTCGTCCGACATCTTCACAGAACAATTCTGCTGCGACCTCGACAAGTGTAAAGGCATTTGCTGTGTTGAGGGCGATGCCGGTGCACCCGTAACTCTCGACGAGATTGGCGGCATTGAGGATGCGTTGGACACCGTTTGGGGCGACATGTCAGCACAAGCCCAGTCGGTTGTCGACCGCCAAGGCGTGGCCTACACAGACCGCGACGGCGACCTTGTAACAAGCATTGTTGGCGGCAAGGACTGCGTATTCACATGCTACGAGAACGGATGCTGCCTTTGTGCTCTTGAACGTGCCTATCGCCAGGGCAAGACCTCATTTGTCAAGCCTATTTCGTGCGCGCTCTATCCAATACGCGAGAAGAAGTTTAAGGACGGAACTATAGCCCTGAACTATAATCAATGGGATGTGTGCCGCGACGCGGTGACAAAGGGCAAGGAGTTGGGATTGCCCGTATACCGATTCCTTGAAGGTCCGCTTGTTAGACGATTCGGCCAGGAGTGGTACAATGAATTGTGTACCGTGGCCGACAAGCTTCGCAAAGAAGGAATTATATAATGCGAAAAGGGGTATTATATAATGCGCTAAGAGAAATTATATAAGCATGAAAAAACGAAGCCAGCCTCATCTGCAGATGAAGCTGGCTTCGTTTTTATATTATATTATCTTACTTGTACTTTTCTTCAGTACCGTTTTCGAGTACCATATAATTGGTACTGCAGTACCATATAACTGGTACTGGAGTTTCATATAACTGGTACTACAGTTTATATTGACTGGTACTGCAGTTTATATTGACTGGTACTGGATTTGATACTGACCAACTCTAAAACTTCAATTAAATGGCATTAAACAGTCGGATATTATAATCCGAATATGCTTATATCCTATGTTCTTCAGTACAACAACCAATGTTCTTCGGTACAATATTCCCTCCAGAGAGATTCAATTAGATTGAGGGTGTGGCAAAACTCAAACCAATATTAGTTGCGCTTGAGCGTAAACTCTACTGGCTGACCATGCTGGCAAATAACCGTCAGTACGGTCTCGTTCTGACCAGTCTTAACCGAAACCTTAGCGTTAGGAGTTGCGATGGTCCAATTGCCCTTCAACACCAACTTCTTCTCAATCGGGCGGCTTGGTTCCTTTGTTGTGTATGTCTTCTCGGATATATTGAGGTTAGGGTCGCATACACTCATCAGCACATTCGCGCCCACCTTCTTCTGCATAACCATTGTCTCGGCAGGAATATAGCTAAGGAGCTCGTCGTTCTGCGGATTGTATTTGTCGAAGGCTGCGTATGCTGTGATACCTGTCTGGGCATCGGCAACAACATGAGCCGTATTGTCCTTGTGCAGAACCTTATATGGAGCCTTGCGGCGTGCGGCAGCCACCTCCTCCTTGGTAGGCTGAATGAGCACCAGATACTCGTATGCAGCGTCCTTAGGAGCAACACCGTGGTTGATGTAAGCCGAGGCAAACGAGCCGCGAGTCTGTACACGTGTCTTCTCGTGGCGCGATTCCTGGTTGGCTATTTGCACCTGAACATTCTCGCCCTTAAAGAAGTAATAGTTGTTGTAACCATCCTGAATGAAGTGGGCCTTATTATCATTAAGGTCCTTTTGGAAAGGTTCGTCCTTAATTTTGCCGTCGACATAGATGTCGCTCTTGCCTTTGCTGAAGGTGCTTTGGAAAAGTGTAGTCTCTGTAGGATAAGAACTGTTGCTGTTGTTGATTCCGGTTCCGAGGCAAACCATGCGGTTGTCGAAGCAGAATACAGACTTGCGTGCAACAAAGTCAGGCGTGAAGTTCTTGAGCTCGCGCTCCATAAGCTTCATGGCAAACATGCCGTTCTTTCCCTCCAGCGAACTTGATCCAGAGAAGTTTTCCTTGCTATGAGCCATTGTTGAACCCGGTAGCGGACTGTCGAGCAGCTCATATGGCAGGTGAATTGTTGTAGTTCCGGGCAGACGGTTCCAGTCCCAACCATTCTCGTCAAAACCACTTGCCTCGCGCGAGGGATAACCCATAATCTGTACCGATCCGTAGCTCTGGTAGCGACCATATCGGTTGTCCTTCTTGTATATCTCGGCCCCCCAAACGTCTGTGGTGTAACCCTTGAGCGTAACCATCCAATCGCTGCGGCGGAAAATGCCAGCCGAACCATAGTTGTATACAAAGAATCCCTGTGGAGCCATAGCGGGCTTTATGCCCTTGCTCTTGAAGAATCGGGCCTCCTGAGTTTCTTCCTTGCATAGGCGCAGATAGTCGGCAGCCAAGTGATGGTCGAAATCGTTACCCTCGCCAGAGAGGTCGCCTGCCAAGGCAAGATATGCAAACGAGGCGACGTCCTCGTCGCTCATTGACGATCCAAACGGATGGCGTCCGCTTATACCTACGCCCCACTCGTACTTGTTGCTGTAGTTGCGCATAGAGAGGAACGCTTCCTTAAGTATCTGTCGAGCCTCAACTGTTGGCACATATCGTGTGTGGTTGGTAAGCGATATATATTGGCCCACCATGGCAAGCACGCCTGTGGTATAGGCAGGATAGAATCCGCCGTGATGGAATGTGGTTCCGTCTACCTTGATGCCGCCTATTGTGCCGGGGCTATATTGCAAAGAACCGCATAACCAACGTGTAAGTCCGGCAAGTGCACGTGCACGTTCGCACTCGTTTGTAAACAATAGAGCCGACACCGTCTTAGCCATTAACAGGGTGTGCCAGCTATCCAACAGCTCGTCGCGACCATACTGATATGGCAGACGTGTCTCTTGCAAAGCCGACCAAAATACAAGTGCCGAGAGTATCTTGTCGCGGTTGGGTGCCTTCCATATAGCATCACGCATGAGCCAGGCAGTTGTATATATCTTGCGCACCTGATAGCCATAATGGTGATTGGTGCCCATACCGCTGCCAAAGGCAAATCCTTGGTCGATGGCATAATCCCATACAAGGAAGTAGTTCTTTGCCGACTGCTCCGAGTGGTTGTAATAGGCATCGTAGGCAAAACCAGCCATCATCTCCTCCAGGTTATTCCACGACATCTCGCCCTTCTTACGATTAAGCTCGTCGGGAGCAACAATAGGCGCACCCGTAAAACCTTGACCTGAAGGGCGTATATTGGCAGCCTCGAAAGTGCGGTAAGCCTTGTTCACCCACTTTTTAGGAGCATCGTATATGTCGAGAGCCTCGGTTAGGCGTTTCTCCACAGTTGCAAGATCCTTTTTTTCATCAGCAGTTAGAGATGTAGGCAAAGGCAAATCGTACTTGAACTGTTCCCATTGCCACACACGACACCAATGCCATAAGTCGCGGTTAGAAAGCGAATTGTTGGTAGGCATCTGCATATCAGGAGTGGTACGGTCGTTGATTTTCTTTACCGGGAAAGTAAGACGGTCGATAAAGACACGTCCCTTACGGTTAGGTGCCACAATACGATAGCCAGCTATCTTATTGTTCTTATGGTCGCCCTGCATATGCTTAAAGCTTATCCAGCAAGCGCGCCAACCTGCAGACAGCAGATGAAATCCAAACTGATATGACACACTTCCCGAAGGCGAATAGAACTCGAAGCGCAACGAATCGGTCTGTGGTTTCTCGTTGTATATCCAGAGTGTAATGCCATTCTCGTCCTTAAGACTGAACGGTTTCTCTCTTGCAACATCGATAATGCTGCCTGGTGTGAAGTTCCACTCCAAGCTCTTGGTGCCTTCCTTATAGAAGGATGTAGACAAGGTCAACTCCTTAGCGTTGGCACATTTGAAGTTTTGAGGTATCGCATCCTCGAAACCTACAAACTGTGCAAAGGTAGGAGAGCCGATGAACAGTAAGACTAATAGTAGTTGAATAATCTTTTTTGTCATAGTAGTATGTTTTGAATAATAGTAGTATGTTTCTAAATAAGAAGTCAATCTACTGCTCCCACTTTCTTGTCAACAAAATATCGCGGACGGCGCTTAACCTCTGTGTATATCTTGCCAATGTATACACCAGTTATGCCAACACCGGTTGTTATTACGCCACCAATAAACCACATCGACACCATAAGCGATGTCCATCCCTCGATGGTCTTGCCCATGAAGTGCTCGTATAGTCCGTAGATGATGGTAAGCAACGAGATGAGAGTCATAGTCAATCCGGCAAAGGTTATGAACTTAAGAGGTGCTGTAGAGAACGATGTAATGCCGTCGATAGAGAACGAGAGCATTTTTGTAAGCGGATATTTAGATTCGCCAGCCGTTCGTGCCGTACGGTTGTAATAGACATAACCCTCGTTAAAACCAAGTTGTCGCACCATGCCGCGCAAGAACATATTGCGTTCGGGATATTCCATCAAGGCTTGCACGGCACGTGAACTCATAAGACGGAAGTCGGCATGATTGTATATTATCTCTGGGTCGGCTGTCTGCATAAGCCTATAGAATGCCTGTGCCGATGCACGTTTAAACCATGTGTCGGTCTTGCGTTCCTTGCGCACACCATACACAATATCCTTACCTTCCTTCCATTGCTTAACCATATCTATTATGGCATTCTCGTCGTCTTGCAGGTCGGCATCAATAGAAATCATCGCTCCACATGTTCCAAGGCTTTCCTGCATACCAGCCCAAAGGGCTCCCTGATGGCCTTCGTTGTGGGCAAGCTTAATACCCACAACATTGTTATGTACATTGGCAAACTGCTCTATAAGCTGCCATGTGTTGTCGCGGCTGCCATCGTTTACAAGAACAATCTTGCCATCAACACCGGTAATCTCTTTCAATCGTACCAGCATTTCCTGCAACTTGCCCATCGACCAAGGCAGTACTTCTTCCTCGTTATAGCAAGGAATTATGATGTTTACGGTCTTATTCGTCTGCATAATTTGTATAATTGGGATGTTATGTAAATGAATGTCTGTTTGCTATATTAGTTTGGAGCTATTATATGTATGTCTCTCTGCGGGAACGGAATCTCGATGTGGTGCTCGTTGAGCGTATTGTATATGGCCTCCTTCACCTCGCCTGTCTTGCCAAACTTCTCCTCAACAAGCACCCAATAGGTAACAAAGAGGTTTACAGAGTTGTCGCCAAACTCGTCGAATACCACGCTGATAGGCTTATTTATGTCTATTATGTCGCGTCCGTCGGCAGTTTGCGCCGCTCTCGACTTAACCGCAGCAATAAGCATCTGTCTAACCTCCTCGACATTAGAACCGTAGGCTATGCCCACCGGAACCTTAACCATCTCGTACGAATGGTTCTTTGTTATGTTCTTGAAGTTCTTGCTAAAGAGCGAACTGTTAAGGAAGGCTATCACACAACCATCGGCTGTAAGCAACTGCGTGCTCTGATAGGTTATGCTGTCTACCTTGCCTCGTATGCCGTCGCACTCGATAAAGTCGCCCACACGCACACGTCCTGTCATAAGCGATATGCCATAGAAGAAGTTCTCGAGCAAGTCCTTCATGGCAAAACCAACACCCGTAGCCAAGCCTGCAGATATAACAGACACCGCTGTAGAAGGTATCTTGAGCATCTTTACAGATATGATGGCATACAGTCCCCAGCAGCATATGGCTATGACATTATTGGCAAGTGTGAAGTTGGGCTTGCCGTTGACCACGATTCTCGACTTGTGATACTTGTGGTAAAGAGCCTTTATCAAGTAGTTGAGATAGCGGAATATAAAGAACTGCGAGCACACCATAACGAGCTTGTCGATTGACAGCTGAACCACACCAGTGACGTTAAGGAAGTTGAACTGGAATATCTTCCACACGGTCTCGGTAAGGTCGAACACGTTGGCAGCCCACCATATAGAGAGCAACACCGAGAACACGCTAAGCACCGGAACAATAGCCATATACACCATATCATAGAACCATGTTACGTTGATGTGCTTCTCGTGACTCACGGTTATTATGCTAAGCAGCGAGCCGCGCTTTGCTTTCTTGGCGTCTTCTTCCGAATGAATCTTATGCGACAGATAGCTCTTCTCGTATCGTCTTAGGAAGTCGTACACACAGGTTATGGTCTGTATGCAGCTAAGCTGGAACATCCACCATATCAGCAACTGAACCGACAACAGCACGTAGCCGTATAGAGCCGACACCGTAGAGAACGTCATAATGACGAGCGATATCCATGTATAAAAGATGTCATGGCGTGGTATGTTGGTGTTGTGGCGTGTTATTACATTCCACTGCCATAAGGTAAACAGCAGCAATATTGGCGGGAATATCAGCGTGACAAGATTGTTAGGTATGAAGATTATACGGAACGTTATCACGATGAATGATATGAGCATGATGGGAGTATAAATGCGGAATCCGCTCTTTATCTGGTCGCCCGACAAGCGCACAAGCAATGAAAAGAAGATAGCACACAACAACCAAGCATACTCGATGAGCAACTTTGACGCCATGAGGAAGAAGTTGTGGTACATAAACGAGCGTGCCACCATTATAGACACAGCAAAGATGAACATTGCTACGAATAGAATGAGGCACACCTTCTTCTTCATGAAGCTATCGGTGCGGAAACGCTTGGGCACAAGCCAACGTACAAGGACATTACTAAGCAAGGCTGCCACAACAATATAGAAAAGTACAAATACAGACAAACCCATAACAATAGGGCCACGCCACTGCGAATAAACCTTGCGCTCGGTGCCGTCGGCAGTCTTTACCTTCTCGGTGTTGTACTTCTCGCTTACGTCTGCCTTGGCGTTGTGGTAAGATAATGGCATAGACGATATTACCTCCAGATAGTTCTGGTCGCCGTTAACAAAGATGTTGTGCTGTATATCATTGTAGCGATGAAGGGCATAGTCGTTTACCTTCTTAAGTTTCTGCGACATACGCTTATAGTGCTCGCTGTCCTTGACAACCGACTCACGCATATTGATAAGGTTGCGACTTAAGGCAGATACATACGCAAGACAAGCCTTGCGGTCGACCTGTCCTGCTTCGTCGAGCATGAAAGGCAATCGCAAAGGTTTGCCATCCTTAGTCTTTACAAATTGTGGATTCTTACCCTTCTGCCCGGCATTATTGCCTTGCGGCATACGGTTGAGCGATGGCGGAATGTTGCTAAGTGTCTCCGTAAGATACTGATAGCGTTGTATCTCGGCGTCAAGACGCACAAGGATACGGTCGTAAGGCACACGACGCTTGTTGAACTCGCGGTACATCTCTGTTGCCTCATGGCACGCATAAGTCATATCAAACGTAAAGTCTTGCTTCTGAGAATATAGCATAAGAGCTATCTGGTCGCTTCGCTGCATAAGCGATATCATCTCCTTATGCTGAATCTGGTTGTATGCCGAATAGCGTGCAAGGTTCTGTCGCTGCTCGCTGAACGATGTCTCAAGCTCGGCACGCAATACAGAAAGTGTTGATTTAAGATTCTTCTCTTTCAGTACAGCGCCAGCATGTAGGCAGACACATAATGTGAAGAGTAGACACACAAGGCGCCTCAATAGTTTCGTGCTCATATAATTATATCTTTTTTGTAATAAGTGGTATGTTCTTGATTTATTATTGTTGCTTAGTGGATTATGCTATACGATTAACTTGCAAATGTATAGTTTTTTTCGGAAAGAAATGATTTATTCGCCATATTTTTCGGCCATTGTCATAGCTGCAATCGAAAAATACGGCATATTAAAGGTATTACATTACGCATGCTAAGTTAATTGTTTGGAGCTTTTATTTTCATAAAAAATAGGAAAAACTTTATTTTTATAGCTTTTTGCTGTTGCTTTTCGCCTTTTTTTGCGTTTAATATTTATAAAAGCACTACCTTTGCATCAGTGTATAATATATAATGTGTGTGTCTTTACTTATTACAAGGGACAGCATGTTTTTACAATCAAAACCTACATTTCATGAAACTAAGAAAACTTTTAGTGGCAGTCCTCGCAGTATTTGCAGGACTTGCTCAGGCACAACAGATGCCACCAATTCCTGCCGATCCAGACGTGCGAGTTGGTAAGCTTGACAATGGTTTGACCTACTACATCCGCCATAACACATGGCCGGAGAACCGTGCCGACTTCTACATAGCGCAGAAGGTGGGTGCAATACAGGAGGAAGAATCACAGCGTGGCTTGGCTCACTTCCTTGAGCATATGTGCTTTAATGGCACCAAGCACTTCCCTGGCAATGGTGTTATTCGCTTCTGCGAGAGCATTGGTGTGCAGTTTGGAGGCGACCTTAACGCCTATACATCTATCGACCAGACTGTATACAATATCTCTAACGTGCCTACAACACGCCAGTCGGCTCTCGACTCTTGCTTGCTCATCCTAAGCGACTGGGCTGGCAACCTGACACTTGACCCTAAGGAGATTGACGAGGAACGTGGTGTTATCCACGAGGAATGGCGTCTGCGTACAAGCGCATCAAGCCGTATGTTTGAGCGTAATCTGCCTAAACTCTATCCTGGATCTAAGTATGGTGTGCGCTACCCTATCGGTCTGATGTCTGTTATAGACAACTTCAAGTATAAGGAGTTGTCCGACTACTACCACAAGTGGTATCACCCGAAGAACCAGGCCATCGTTGTTGTGGGCGACGTTGATGTAGACCATACAGAAGCCGAGATAAAGAAACTCTTCAGCGGATTCAAGAGTCCTGAGAATGCAACTCCTGTTGTAGACGAGCAGGTGCCAGACAATGCCGAGCCTATTATCGTTATCGACAAGGACAAAGAGCAGCAGACCAGCGGTGTAGAGCTTATCATCAAGCACGAAACTTATCCCGACTCACTCAAGGGCGATGTTAACTACCTTATATATCAGTATGCCAACCGTGCCGCTATGACTATGCTCAACGAGCGTTTGCAAGAGAAGGCACTCGATGCCAGTTGCCCATTCGTATCGGCTAACGCAAGCGACGGACAGTATATCTTTGCCAAGACAAAGGATGCATTCGACCTATCGGCCGATCCTAAGGACTTGAGCAAGACTGTAGAGAGCCTTAAGGCTGCCTACATCGAGGCTTTGCGTGCTGCCAAGTTCGGCTTCACTGCTACAGAGTATGCACGTTTCAAGGACAACTATCTGAGTGTGCTCGACAAGCAATACAGCAACAAGGACAAGCGTCCTAACGGTGCTCTATACCGCGACCTCGTAGACAACTTCCTCGAGAACGAGCCAATGCCTTCTATCGAGTTCACATATCCTGTCATGAAGCAGATTGTGCCGATGATTCCTGTTGAGGCTATCAACCAGATGATGAAGGAGCTTGTACCCGAGAACGACAGCAACATCGTTATTGTAAACTTCAACAACGAGGCAGAGGGCAATGTTTATCCTACAGAAGCTCAGTTCCTTGAGGCTCTTAAGGCAGCACGTGCCGAGAACATCACCGCATATGTGGACAACGTTAAGAACGAGCCTATTATGACCACAATGCCTAAGGCTGGCTCTATTAAGAAGGAAGTGAAGAACGATAAGCTCGGCTATACACAGCTCACACTGTCTAATGGTGCTACTGTTATACTCAAGCACACCGATTTCAAGAAAGACCAGGTAGCGCTTGCTGGTCGTGGTATCGGTGGCAACTCGCTATATGGCAAGGCCGACTTTGCCAACCTGCAGATGTTTGACGATGTGATTGATGCAAGTGGCTTGGGCAATTTCTCTGCTACAGAACTTCAGAAGGCTCTTGCAGGAAAGATTGCCAACGCACGTATGTCACTCAGCCATCTATCTACAAACATTGCCGGTAGCTCTACACCGAAGGACCTTGAGACAATGTTGCAGCTTGTATACCTCTACTTCACCAACATCAACAAGGACCAGAAGTCGATGGATAATCTTATGAGCCAATACGAGGTACAGCTCAAAAACCGCGAGCTTAATCCTGACATCGCATTCAGCGACTCGCTCACAGCTACCATATACAACCACAACCCACGTGTGGCTCCTATGACCGTAGATCGCCTTAAGGACGTAAACTACGACCGTATCCTCCAAATTGCAAAGGAGCGTACAGCAAATGCCAAGGCTTGGACATTCGAGATTGTGGGCAACTTCGACGAGGCTACAATACGTCCACTTATCTGCCAGTATCTTGCTGCTCTGCCAGCAAAGGGCAAGATTGTTAAGGGCAAGCGCGAACTTACTCCTGCAAAGGGCGAGATTAGCAACATCTTCAAGCGCAAGCAGGAGACTCCTAAGTCGACAGCTTATATGACATGGCATAACGAGACAATGCCTTATACACTGAAGAATGCCATCTGCGCCGACATAGCTGGTCAGGTGCTCTCTATGGAATATCTTGACAAGATTCGCGAGAAGGAAAGCGCAGCCTACTCGGTTGGCGCTCAGGGTGCAGCCACATTAGGCGATGACAACTACCATATCTTCCAGCTTATCGCTTACTGTCCGATGAAGCCTGAGAAGAAAGACGTGGCTATAAAGATTATGAATGACGAGATGAAGACTCTTGAGACATCTTGCGACCCAGCCAAGTTTCAGAAGTGCAAGGAGTTTGTACTCAAGCAGAACGGCGACCAGGTTAAGACCAACGGATACTGGCTTAATGTCATTGGCGACAACTATTTCTATGGTTTCGACTCGCACAGCGACTATGTAAAGACCGTTGAGGCTCTTACTCCGCAAGACATCTGCAACTTCGTTAAGGAGTTTAATAAGGCTGGCAACCACGTTACTGTGATGATTTTGCCAGAATAATAGCACAATAGCCTACGGGCTGTAAAAACAATCCGCAAAGCGGTTCCTATACATTATATATATAGTATTGGTTCGGCTTTGCGGTTTTTTTGTAGATACATTTTTATGCCAATTGTCATACGTATTGGCACACATAAACACTAAACAACCTTAAAAATACCTCTATTAATCAATAATTTGCATAATTATAGTCCTAAAAGTAGCCTTATTTGCGGATTTCTGTTTAAATTTGCAGCTAAAAACAATAAGTCAGAGTATAATGAAAAGTAAGTTCGCAGCTTTATTCCTGCTGTTTGCAACAGTATTTGTGCTGGCATCTTGCCTCAGCACCGACGACAACTACACATACACCGATGATAGTGCTATAACAAGCTTCTCTATTTCTTCGGGCAAGCAATACTTGCACGTCAAGTCATCAACTGGTGGCGACAGCATAGTTACCAAAGACATAACACTTAGCAGCTATAAGTTCTATATAGACCAGGTAAAGGGCGAGATATACAACCCAGACTCATTGCCTTGCGGTATCGACGCAACTAAGCTTCTGTGCTCGGTTTCAAGTTCCAACTCAGGTGTTGTGGTAATAAAGAATATTGATAGCGACACTCTGAAATATATAACCACCACCGACTCGGTCGACTTCTCGCAACAACGCGAGATTCAGGTATATAGCAACTCGATGACTGGCATACGCAAGTATAAAGTTACGGTAAATGTACATAAGGAGTTTGCCGACTCGTTTGCTTGGCACGCTATGCCTGTATGCGAGGCACTGAAGTCGCTCAAGGCTGTACGCGCCATAGCCATTAACGGAAAGATGCTTCTATTCGGTAACGATGGCACATATACACGTCTATTTGTAAGCGAAGGCAACGGTTGGAATGAGTCGAACACATTGTTTGATGCCGACACATACCGCAGCGTCGTAGAAAAGGAAGGTGTTGCATATCTGTGCAACGGCGGCAACATAATGAGTTCTGCCGACGGTAGCTCATGGACAACAGAGGCAACAGCAACCAACATAACACGCCTTGTGGCAGCAAGCCGATTCCGTATATATGGATATGCAACAGATGGACGCCTAATGGCTTCGGCAGACAATGGCAAGACATGGAGCGTATCTACCATTGACGATGAACTATCACTTCTGCCAACATACGAGACTGCATACGTATCCATACCTGTCAAGACCAACAGTCTTACTGACCGTGTTCTGCTTATCGGCTCACGCGACAAGAGCCTTTATCCATCTGACACAACCCCACATATATGGGGCAAGATAGACGAAGGAGCCGACAATAGCAACAACCAGCCATGGAACTATTACACCATAGCTGAGGAGAACAAGCATACCGCCCCATTGCTCAACGGTATATCTGCTATCTACTACGACAGCCAATTGTTGATGATGGGATGTAAGAATGACGAAAAGCCCACATCATACAAGTCACTGGACAATGGCATAACATGGAAGGTTGACACTACAACCCTTGTATTGCCAGACAATTTTGCCTTCGGCGAAGTTGCTACAGGTTCGGCTACTGCTTATACCGTAGCTGCTGACAAGAAGAATGTGCTGTGGCTCGTTAACGCCAAGAACGGTATGACATGGCGAGGTCGTATCAACCGTTTGGGATGGAAGGACGAGCAGACAAGCTTCTAACATTTTAAAGACAAAGAATAACAACAATAGGTATACTTAATGAAGAAAAACCTCTACATGGTGCTCTACGCACTGCTACTATCTCTCTTGTCTGTCCACGCAAACGCGCAGACCGACTACGAGTATCGCATGGAGATAGGTGGTGGAGTGGGCATGATGGCTTACGAGGGCGACTTCAATGGCAGCATTCTACATAACATGCAGCCATCGGCATCTATCATGCTGCGACGCATTATCAACCCTTATATGGGCTTGAGGCTCGCTGCATCGTACGGCAAACTTAAAGGCTCATCGAAAGATGTCAAGACTTATCTGCCACAATATCAAGAGACGCAGTACGACTTTTCAAGTTCATTGGTAGACCTGAGTGCTACATACGAGTACAACTTTTGGCCTTATGGCACTGGCCATGACTATCGCGGAGCCCAACGCTTAACGCCATTCGTCTTTGCCGGAATAGGTGGAACTTACGCATCAACACCAGAAGGCAATGTTTTTACAGCAAATATGCCGCTCGGACTAGGCATTAAATATAAGGTGGCACCTCGACTGAACCTCGGCATTGAATGGGCAATACACTTCTCGCTTAGCGACAAGCTCGACGGCATAGCCGACCCTTACGGCATACAGAGCACCGGTATCTTCAAGAACACCGACTGCTACTCGGTACTGCAACTTACTCTGACATACAGCTTCATGCCTAAATGCAGGACTTGCCACAACGACGACGATTAACAAAACATATCCACTCAATATGCAACTCGATACAAACAATATACCGCAGCACATTGCCATCATTATGGACGGCAACGGACGCTGGGCTGCCGAGCGTGGTAAACCGCGCAGCTTTGGCCATCAGGCTGGTGTCGACACAGTACGACGCATAACATCTGAATGTACACGTCTGGGCGTGAAATATCTCACGCTATACACATTCTCTACAGAAAACTGGAACCGCCCGGCTACAGAAGTGGCAGCATTAATGGGACTTGTTCTCACATCGCTCGAGGACGAGATATTCATGAAGAATAATGTGCGATTCCGCGTAATAGGCGACCTTAACCGTCTGCCTATAGAGGTGCAACAAAAACTGCACGAAACCGAGGAGCATACAGCAGGTAATACTGCTATGACTATGGTTGTTGCTCTGAGCTACTCGTCGCGCTGGGAAATAACCGAAGCCACCAGACAAATAGCCAATGAGGTGAAAGAAGGACGTATAAACCCCAAGGATATCAATGAAGATATGCTTACACAACATATGGCAACATCCTTCATGCCCGATCCCGACCTTCTGATACGCACAGGAGGCGAGGAGCGCATAAGCAACTACCTATTATGGCAGATAGCTTACTCGGAGTTGTATTTCTGCGATACTTTCTGGCCCGACTTCAACGAGGAAGAGCTAAAGAATGCCATTGCCGACTACCAACACCGCCAACGCCGATTCGGCAAAACAGGCGCACAGATAGAAGAAGGCAAGGAGCATAAGGCATAAAGAGGCCATACATATCGGGAAGACACAGACCTAATAGTACACCCCTAAAACATCAAGAAGAAGAAAAATATAACAATAATATAGACCAATGAACATAACAAAGGTGTTGACAACACTCTGCATCCTTGCATGCAGCATCATAGCTAAGGCGCAGGACAAAATAGTTTATCCGGATATCTCGTATGCCGGCACACCGCGTACCGTGACTATTGCCGGACTTGCCGTGTCGGGAGCCGATGGCTACGAAGACTATATGCTCACAGGTATTTCTGGACTCACTATAGGTGAGGAGATAGAATTGCCGGGCGACCAGATAACAGACGCCGTAAAACATTACTGGAAATACGGACTGTTCTCGGATGTGTCTATCTCGGTTGACTCGCTTGTGCACGACAAAGCATACCTGCATATACATTTGCAGATGCGCCCGCGTGTGTCAACTATCAACTACGTCGGACTGAAGAAGTCGGAACGTACTGATATGGAGGAAAAGCTTGGACTGCTTAAGGGCGCACAGATAACGCCTAACATGATAGACCGTGCTAAGTTGCTTGCTAAAAAGTACTTCGACGACAAAGGCTTCAAGAACGCTGACATACAGATTGTGCAGCGCGATGACGTGGCACAGAAGAACCAGGTGATTCTTGATGTCATAATCGACAAGAAGGAGAAAATGAAGATTAAAACCATCACTATCGAGGGCAATAAAGCTCTAAGCGATGGTAAAATTAAGGGTGGATTCTTACGTAAGGGTGCTTTTGCCAAGACACACGAGGCTGGTAAGTTAGGCTCGTTCCTTAAGGCCAAGAAGTATACACCCGAACGATGGAAAGCCGACAAGCAGAAGCTCATCGACAAATACAATGAATACGGCTACCGCGATGCTGTTATTCTAGGCGACTCAGTATGGAATGTCGACAGTAAGCACGTTAGCATACTCATCAAGGTAGACGAAGGCAAGAAATACTTCGTACGCAATATACGCTGGGTGGGCAATACCGTATACAACTCCGACTATCTCTCTGCTGTACTAGGCATGAAGAAGGGAGACGTATACAACCAAAAGCATATGAACAAGCGTCTTACCGAAGACGACGACGCTGTAGGCAACAACTACTGGAACAACGGTTACATGTTCTACTCGCTGCATCCTACTGAGGTAAATATCGTGGGCGACTCTATCGACCTTGAGATGCGTATATTTGAGGGTCCCCAGGCTCACGTCAACCATGTGCGTATCAACGGAAACGACCGTCTATACGAGAATGTTGTACGTCGCGAGCTTCGTACAAAGCCTGGCGATCTATTCTCTAAAGAGTCGCTGCAACGCTCTGTTCGTGAGATTGCATCAATGGGCCACTTCGACCCTGAGAAGATAGTACCAGATCCAAAGCCAGATCCAGAGAATGGTACTGTAGACATAAACTACAACCTCGAGCAGAAGTCAAACGACCAGATTGAATTCTCACTCGGTTGGGGACAGACTGGTGTTATTGGTCGCATCGGATTGAAGCTTAACAACTTCTCTATGCGCAACCTATTCAACAAGAATAAGGAGCATCGTGGCATAATGCCTATCGGCGATGGCGAAGTACTGTCGCTTGGAGCACAAACCAATGGTACATACTATCAATCGTACAACGCTTCTTACTCAACCAACTGGTTTGGAGGCAAACGACCAATACAGTTCTCTGTAGGTGCCTACTTCTCTAAGCAGACCGACGTGTCGAGCAACTACTATAATAGTGGTTACTTCAACAACTACTATAATTATATGTATGGCTACGGCAACTATGGCAGCTACAACAACTATGAGTCGTACTACGACCCCGATAAGTATGTCAAGTTGTTCGGTCTATCACTTGGCTGGGGCAAACAGTTACGCTGGCCTGACGACTACTTCCAGTTGTCACTCTCGCTGTCGTACACTCGCTATATGCTTAAGAACTGGAGTTACTTCCTCATGACAAACGGAAACTCTAACAACCTTAACCTCAGCATCCAACTATCGCGTACATCTACCGACAACCAACTCTTCCCACGTCGTGGTTCTGAGTTCATGGCATCGGTTACAATCACTCCGCCATGGTCGGCATGGGATGGAAAAGACTATGAGCACCTCGCTACAAACTCTAAGTCGGCTACATATAATAAGGAGCAGCAAGAGAAATATCGTTGGGTAGAGTATCACAAGTGGAAGTTTAAGGGCCGTACCTTCACCGCACTTACAAGCGGTCAGAAGTGTCTCGTGCTTATGACACGTCTTGAGTTTGGATTGCTCGGATCTTTCAACAAATGGAAGAAGTCGCCATTTGAAACCTATTATATGGGTGGTGATGGCATGTCTGGCTATTCTACATCATACGCCGAAGAGACCATCGGTCTTAGAGGTTATGAGAATGGATCGCTCACTCCTTACGGCTACGAGGGTTATGCTTACGACCGTATGTCGCTCGAGCTTCGATATCCGTTCCTACTTGGCAACACCACTATCTACGGACTTGGATTTGTTGAGGGTGGTAACGCTTGGACAGATACAAAGAAGTTCAACCCATTCGATATGAAGCGTTCTGCCGGTATCGGTGTGCGCATCTTCCTACCAATGGTGGGTCTTATGGGTATCGACTGGGCTTATGGCTTCGACAAGGTATTCGGCACAAGAGGTGGTGCTCAGTTCCACTTCATCTTGGGACAAGAGTTCTAACAGCCAAGAGCTGTTAGAATTAGGAGTTAGGAATTAGGAGTTATCGGCTTGGAGCCGATTAGGAATTGTTCAATTTTGAATTAAGAATTAGGTTATGAAGAAATTAATGCTGATATGCCTCTTTACCATTACGGCACTGACGGCAAGCGCACAAAAGTTTGCACTCCTTGATATGGAGTACATCCTTAAGAACATTCCCGCCTACGAGCGTGCCAATGAGCAGCTCAACCAGGTGTCGAAGAAATGGCAAGCAGAAGTAGAAGCTCTTAATACCGAAGCTTCTACTATGTACAAGAACTATCAGAACGAGATGGTGTTCCTATCTGCCGAACAAAAGAAGACACGCCAGGAAGCCATCATGAAGAAGGAGAAGGAGGCAAGCGACCTTAAGCGCAAATATTTTGGTCCAGAAGGTGAGCTATTCAAAAAGCGCGAAAGCCTTATGTCGCCTATCCAAGAGGAGATATACACTGCTGTAAAGGAGATATCCGAACTACGTGGCTACTCGCTCGTGCTCGACCGAGCATCTGATACTGGCATAATCTTCGGATCTCCAAAGATAGACATCAGCAACGAGGTATTGCAGAAACTTGGATACGCCAATTAAGAATAAATTAATAACAAAATAACAAACAAGAAAACAATGAAAAAGCTTATTTTAATGCTTATGCTGTGCATGCCATTGGCAACATTCGCACAGAAGTTCGGACACGTCAATGCACAGGAAATCATGCAGTCTATGCCTGAGTTCATCAAGGCACGTGGCGAGGTAGAAGCAGCTGCAAAGCAGTACGACAACGACCTCAAGGCTATGCAGGACGAGTTGCAGCGCAAGGCTCAGGACTACGACAAGAATGCCTCTACAATGAACGAGACAAAGAAGAAGGAGACAGAGGAATCGCTCCAGCAGATGTACCAGAAGATACAGCAGACAGCCCAAGACAACCAGCAGGCTCTTGGCAAGTTGCAGCAGGACAAGATAGGTCCTATCACCAACAAGTTGGTAGAGGCTATCAAGGCTGTAGGCAAGGTAGGTGGCTATGTATACATCATGGACGTAACAAGCGGCATTCCTTACATCAGCGATACACTGAGCAAGGACGTTACAGCAGAGGTTAAGGCCCAGCTCAACAAGCTGGCTGCTGCCAAGAAGTAATGACCAAATCAAGTTTATCGAATAATTTCAATAATAATCAGATAGTTTGCAGAGGGGGATGGAGGCAAAGCGTTGCCAGTCCCCCTTTTTGATTTTTAGTAAAAACATCATTATGAAGAAGCTTTTATTTTCATTCCTTATGCTTGCTATCCCACTAATGGCAAGCGCACAAATACGTATGGGCTACTTCAGCTACAACGCCATACTTACCACCATGACCGACTATGAGCTTGCAAAGCGTAGTGTTGACGATCTGCGTCTTAAGTACGATGCCGAGATGAAACGATCAGAAAAGGAATTTAATGATAAGTACGAGGAGTTTCTTGAAGTTCAACGCGATCTTGTTCCGTCTATCTTGCGCAAGCGTCAAGCCGAGCTTCAGGAGATGATGGAAAAGAATACTGCCTTTAAGAACGATGCCATACGTCTGCTCGAGCAGGCAGAGAACGATGCCTTAGCTCCAGTAAAACGCAAGCTCAACGAAGCTGTGGCTCGCGTTGGTCGTGAGCGTGGCTACATACTTGTGCTTAACACCGACAACGATGCATGCCCATATATCGACCCAGAACTGGGCGAGGATGCTACAGAGGCCATTAAAGAGGCAATAAAGTAGAATGAAGGCAGAAGTTAAGGAGTTAAGAAGTTAAGAAGTTAAGCCATATGTCTTTATGTCAAATATTAAAGTGGTCAAAAGCTAATGGCTTAACTTCTGCCTACTTAACTTCTGCCTACTTAACTCCTCCTCTTAACTCCAAAACTAAATAATAACAACAATGAACTTTCCTAAATCCCCAGGGCCAATAGGAGTATTCGACTCTGGTTACGGCGGACTAACCGTATTGCACGGCATCCGACAGTTACTGCCGCAGTACGATTATATGTACCTTGGCGACAATGCGCGTGCACCTTATGGCTCACGCTCGTTTGAGGTGGTATACCAGTTTACACGACAAGCGGTATTAAAACTGTTTGCCATGGGTTGCCATCTTGTTATACTTGGCTGCAACACAGCCTCGGCAAAGGCTCTACGCACTATTCAGCAACGCGACCTACCACAACTCGACCCTACACGCCGAGTACTTGGCATCATTCGTCCTACTGCTGAGGTTATAGGTTCGTTAACACGTTCGCGCCACGTGGGTGTGCTTGCTACGGAGGGAACAATTAAGAGCCAGTCTTATTCGTTGGAAATTAAGAAACTATTTCCTGACATTGAGGTATCGGGTGTAGCATGTCCGCTGTGGGCAGCTATAGTAGAAGCTGGTGAGGCCGACTCGCCTGGTGCCGACTATTTTGTAAAGAAGCGCATCGACCAGCTTATGCGTAAGGATCCGGACATCGACACCGTCATACTTGGCTGTACACATTATCCCTTGCTGATGTCGTCTGTTGTCAAGAACATTCCCGATGGAGTGCGCATAATGGCGCAAGGCACCTATGTAGCAGAGTCTTTACAGAACTATCTGGAGCGACATCCCGAAATGGAACACAACATTACCAAGGGCGGCACTTGCCGATATCTTACTACGGAGAGCGAGGAAAGATTCAGCGAGACGGCACGCATCTTCCTTCACGAGGACGTAACGGTCAACCATGTAAACCTTACAGAGAACTAATTTTTATCATCCAACAGTGATTTAAATGAATACGTTATCGTAGGCCTACGATAACGTATTCATTTAAACATGCATATTTCTGTCCTTTCACACCCCTTTGTTTCCGTCAATAATCCATCCCTTTTTCGCAAATAACCCCTGTTTAATTTCGCCACGTCATTTTTTTGCAGTACCTTTGCACTCGATTTCATTATAAGTATAACTATGTGGAAGAATTTGGCTGCTTGCAACCACACTAAAAAATGCTAAAACTGCAAGGCATAAGCACGGCTTTCCGTACGTCACGCTACATACATCAGCGTGTCGCAAGCAATGATGGAAGGGTGTCTATGCAGCGGTAATTGGTGTTTTTCCACTAATTTTTTAAATTTAAAAATTGGAAAAAATGAATTATCTTTTTTCATCAGAATCAGTTTCAGAAGGCCATCCTGACAAGATAGCCGACCAAATCTCGGACGCTCTTGTAGATCAGTTCCTTGCTTACGATGCCAACGCACATTGTGCCATCGAGTCGTTTGTAACAACAGGCCAAGTAGTGATTATGGGCGAGGTGCGCTCAGGTGTGTACATCGACCTACAGACCATCGCACGCAAGACAATCAACCAGATTGGCTACAACAAGTCGGAGTATCAGTTTGACGGCAATTCATGTGGTGTGCTTACAGCCATCCATGAGCAGAGTGACGACATTAACCGTGGCGTAAGCCGTGCCGAGGAAGAAGAACAAGGCGCTGGCGACCAAGGTATGATGTTTGGTTATGCCACTAACGAGACAGAAAACTACATGCCTGTTACGCTCGACCTCGCACAACACATTATGCAGGTGCTTGCCGACATACGCAAGGAGGGCAAGGAAATGACCTATCTGCGTCCTGACTCTAAGAGCCAGGTTACAGTAGAATATTCGGAGGAGGGTATACCTCAGCGCATCGACACTATCGTAGTATCCACACAGCACGACGAGTTTGACACCGACGACGAGCGCATGCTTGCTAAGATTAAGAACGATGTGCTCAACATCCTTATGCCACGTGTAAAGGCCGAGATACATAGCGATAAGGTGCTCGCATTGTTCAACGACGACATCAAGTACTTTGTCAATCCTACTGGCAAGTTTGTTATTGGTGGCCCTCACGGCGATACAGGTCTTACTGGCCGTAAGATTATCGTAGACACATACGGTGGCAAGGGTGCTCACGGCGGTGGAGCCTTCTCGGGTAAGGACCCATCTAAGGTTGACCGTTCGGCTGCATATGCTACCCGTCACATTGCCAAGAATATGGTAGCAGCAGGCGTTGCCGATGAGATGCTTGTTCAGGTAAGCTATGCCATCGGTGTAGCTGAACCAGTAAACATCTATGTCAATACCTACGGACGCTCTAACGTAAAGATGAGCGACGGCGAGATTGCACAGAAGATAAGCAAGCTGTTCGACCTCCGTCCTAAGGCTATAGAGCGTACACTCAAATTGCGTCAGCCTATCTACCGCGAGACAGCTGCTTACGGACATATGGGCCGCAAGAACGAGGTGGTTAAGAAGACATTCACATCGCGCTACCACGAAACCAAGGTTATGGAGGTTGAACTCTTTACATGGGAGAAACTCGACCGCGTGGACGACATCAAGAAAGAATTCGGACTGTAATAGAACCAACAATTAATTCAAACAATGAACACTCTCGCTTCTGACTCCATACACACCGAGGAGATTATCCTCAACGAGGACGGACAAGTGATGGGCAAAGCCACCCAAAGGCAACACCATCAGCTTACGCCTGCCCAAGTGTTGTCGTGGTTGCCTAAAAACGCCACACCCGAACAGCAAGATTCGGCTATCCAGGCCCATATCAAGCCATCGGAAATAACATGGAGTCAGCAGCCTGACACTCTACACCTACCTGGACATACAGCAGGACACTCGTGGCGCGACGTCAACATGCCAAAGTATTACCGCGAGTCTTACTTCACCGGCAAGCCTTGTTTCCACCCCGATATGTTCGGAGGCCGACTTGGTGTTGCCGGCGACCCAGTGCCATACAGTATAGCACGCGACAACGTCATTACTGGCTTGCTGCTGTTCTGTTTCATTATAGCAGCCATAGCCTTTGCCAAATCCAAGAGGTTCATACTAAAACAAGCGCGACACTTCTTCCGTCCACCGCACGACGAGCGCACGTCAGGCATGAGCGAGACATCTGGAGAAGTGCGTGTGCAATTCTTCTTTGTGCTTCAGAGTTGTCTGCTCTTTGCGCTTGTATACTTCTTCCGAGTACAAATACACGTAACCGATACGTTCGTCATCGACCAATATCAGGTGATAGGCATCTTCGCGCTTATTAACCTTGCCTATATACTTGTCAAGTCGGGCTTATACTGGATTACGGGATGGGTGTTCTTTGAAAGGCGGCTCAACGACATATGGATGAAGGCATTTCTGTTCCTGCTGGCAATGGAAGGCGTATGCATATTCCCTGCAGTTGTGCTGCAAGCCTATTTCGAGATGCCTGTCGAAACCACCTTATTATATACTACTGTGGTGCTCGTAACGTTCAAAATACTGGCACTTTACAAGTCGTACATCATCTTTTTCAGACATTCGGGCCATTCTTTGCAGATTTTTTTGTACTTTTGCACGCTTGAACTATTACCCTTCGTAATGCTACTTGGGGTACTTGCCATAACAGGCAACTGTCTGAAAGTGAATTTCTGACATCGCATAAATACATTCACGATATATATATTAGATAGACAAATGATAAAGAAAATCTTGATTTCCCAGCCCGAACCATCGAGCGAAAAGTCGCCATATTACGACATTGCCAATGATTTCGGTGTAGAACTCGTTTTCCGCCCCTTCATCAAGGTTGAAGGACTCAGCACAAAAGAGTTCCGCCAACAGAAAATCGGACTTTTGGATTTCACCGCTGTGGTATTTACATCGCGTCATGCTATAGACAACTATTTTAAGTTGGCTAAAGAGATGCGCATCACCATACCGGAAGACATGAAGTACTTCTGCGTAACCGAGACAATAGCTCTCTATATACAGAAATACGTGCAATACCGCAAGCGTAAGGTTTTCTTCGGAACTACTGGCAAGATTGACTCGCTCATCCCTACTATGGTTAAGCACAAGACCGAGAAATATCTCGTGCCACTTAGCTCGGTACACAACGACGACGTGCAGCGACTGCTTGATGCCAAGAAACTCAACCATAAGGAATGCGTGATGTACCGCACCGTCAGCAACGACTTCACTGAAGAGGAAGCAAAGAATTTTGACTGCGATATGCTTGTGTTCTTCAGCCCAACTGGTATAAAGGCATTCACCAAGAACTTTCCTGAATTCAAGCAGGGCGATGTACGCATAGCAACATTTGGTCCAGCTACAGCCAAGGCTGTGGAAGAAGAGGGATTCCGTCTCGACCTTGAGGCACCTACAAAGGAATATCCTTCGATGACAGCTGCGTTGCGCTGGTATCTTGAGAACGACAAATAACAATAAACTCTGTCACATGACCTCACCAACATTCTCACTCCCCCAATCGGAGCGCATCAACAGCAAGAAGCAGATAGACCGACTCTTCCGTGGAGGCGGCTCTAAAGCTATGACAGCATCGCCGCTACGTGTGGTATATATGGCTGAAGAGAGGAGCGGGAACAATGGCGAGGATAAAACATATTTGGACGGATCGGATGTCAAGATTGATGAGCCTGTAGCTCAAATGATGGTAAGCGTGCCTAAGCGTTTCTTTAAGCGAGCTGTAAAACGCAACCGCATCAAACGCCAAGTGCGCGAAGCTTACCGACTGAATAAGCACATACTGACCGACAGTATCGACCTAACGATACACAAAAAGGTTTCTATGTGCTTTATATGGACAACCGACCGCATGTTAGAAACGGCCGAGGTGGAGCAACGCATGAGGAGTCTGCTGAATCGACTTAAGGAGAAATTGGCAAAACATAAGGAGATGTTGATATGAATATAAATATAATTCTGCACAATCTCTCCCGTTTTTTGGCTTGGCTCACCGTGCAACCCATAGTCTTCTATCAGAAGTTTATAACTCCATACACCCCTGCCTCGTGCCGATTTCAGCCCACTTGCTCGGAATATGCACGTCAGGCCTTGCTGAAACACGGATTCTTTAAAGGTATGGCATTATCAATATGGCGCATCCTAAGATGCAATCCATGGGGCGGTTCCGGATACGACCCAGTGCCATAGCAAGGCTTCTCAACACACCTACACACCTACTCCCCTACCACAAACAGAAAACATCAGTTTAAACAAAATAACAACAATGGCAAAAAATTTCGTTGAAGAACTGCGCTGGCGCGGCATGCTCGCGCAGATTATGCCCGGTACTGAGGAATATCTCAATACCCACATGGTGTCTGCGTATCTGGGCACCGACCCTACAGCCGACTCTCTGCACATTGGCCATCTTTGCGGTATCATGATGTTGCGTCATCTGCAGCGTTGCGGACATAAGCCTTACTTGCTTGTTGGAGGCGCAACCGGCATGATTGGCGACCCTTCGGGCAAGAGTCAGGAGCGTAACTTGCTCGACTCTGATACTCTCTACCACAACCAAGAGGCTATCAAGAAGCAGGTGGCTAAGTTCCTCGACTTCGATGGCAACGAGCCTAACAAGGCCGAGCTTGTCAACAACTACGACTGGATGAAAGACTTTACCTTCCTCGACTTTGCTCGTGAGGTTGGCAAGCACATCACCGTAAACTATATGATGGCTAAGGACTCTGTACAGAAGCGTCTCAATGGCGAGGCACGCGACGGATTGTCTTTCACAGAGTTCACATACCAGTTGCTCCAGGGATACGACTTCCTCTATCAATATCAAAAGTACGGCATACGCCTTCAGCTTGGCGGCAACGATCAGTGGGGCAACATGACCACTGGTACCGAGCTTATACACCGTACTCTTGGCAACGATGCCGAAGCCTATTGTCTTACATGCCCGCTCATCACCAAGAGCGACGGCAAGAAGTTTGGCAAGACCGAGAGTGGTAACGTATGGCTCGACCGCAATCGCACCACACCTTATGCCTTCTACCAGTTCTGGCTCAACGTTAGCGACGTAGAGGCCGAGAAGTATATCAAGATATTCACCGACCTTGACAAGGAGACTATCGACGCTCTTGTAGCCGAGCACAATGAGGATCCTGGTCGCCGTATACTTCAGAAGCGTTTGGCCGAGGAAGTAACAACAATGGTTCACTCTCGCGAAGACCTTGAGATTGCTCAGGAGGCTTCAAGCATCCTCTTTGGCAAGGGCACAAAGGAAACCTTGCAGAAGTTTGACGAGGCCACACTGCTTTCTATATTCGAGGGTGTGCCTCATTTCACACTCGACAAGGGCCAGCTTGGACAGCCTGCTGTAGATATCTTTACTCGTGACGAGGTCAAGATATTTGGCTCTAAGGGCGAGATGCGCAAGCTTGTTCAGGGTGGTGGCGTATCACTCAATAAGGAGAAACTCGCTGCATTCGACCGTGTAGTAACTGCCGACGACCTTATAGACGGCAAGTATCTGCTTGTTCAGCGTGGCAAGAAAAACTATTATCTCATTACTGTTAAGTAAGGAACATACAATACAAATATTGACGTCAATCATCCAGAATTGCATTCTGGATGATTGACGTCTCTTTTTTATACCTACATTAAACTTGATTTAATTTATTTTAACGCTATATTATAATAAAAGAGCATGTTTATGTTTACTTTTGCAAGTAAAATATATTTAGTATGAGAAAATTATTACTTGTAGCACTGTTCGTGCTTAGTTTTGTTACTACAGCAAGTGCACAGCTTCCTAAAGTAACATTAAAGAGCATCGACGGCAAAACCGTCAGTACAGACACCCTTTCTAACAATGGCAAACCATTCATTATCGACTTCTTTGCCACATGGTGTAAGCCTTGCAACCGCGAGCTTTCAGCCATAAGCGAGGTCTATGAGGATTGGCAAGAGGAGACAGGTGTCAAGATTTACGCTATTTCTATCGACCAAGCTCAGAACATTAATAAGGTGAAACCTCTCGTCGATAATCACGGATGGCAATACGAGGTATTGCTCGACCCCAATAGCGACTTCAAGCGTGCACTGGGTGCACAAACCATACCCTACGTCATTGTATGCGATGGTCAGGGCAATATAGTAGCCAAGCACAATGGCTATACTGATGGAGCCGAAGAGCAACTCATCGAGAAGGTACGCGAGTTGGTAGGCAAGAAATAAGGTTTAACTACACATTATATATAATAATGAAAAGAACTTTCGCGCTCATGCTTGCCACAGCAATGGTTTCGGCAGCAAGCGCCCAGGAAGCTAAGGAATCCAAAGGATATAATATCGATCTTACAGGAAGCGTACAGAGCGATATTCTTATTCCACAAGACGATAAAAATATCGGCACCGAAAAGTATGACGGTGATGTGCTTACCAACACATACGTTGAGTTGCACGCGCTGTCTAAGTATGTTGACGCAGGTGCCCGATTCGAATATCTCGACCACCCATTGCCTGGATTCGAGAAAGACTTCAAAGGCAAGGGTGTGCCTTTCTATTATATCAAGGGCAAGCTGAAGAATGCCGAACTGACCCTTGGTAATTATTACGAACAGTTTGGCTCAGGTTTTATTCTACGCACATACGAGGAGCGATCTCTTGGCATCGACAACTCATTGCTGGGTGGACGCCTTATTTACCGTCCTTATAAAGGCATACAGATTAAGGCTCTCACTGGCAAACAACGCTGCTATTGGGATATTAACGACTCTTGGGTGTCGGGTGCCGACATTGAGTTGGGCTTGGCAGAATGGTTCAAGGGTATGCAGAAGAGCGGTACTTACCTTACACTCGGTGCATCATGGGTAAACAAACACGAGAAAGCCGATGAGGATATACGCTTAAACCCTACTCAACGACTCAACTTGCCTGAGAATGTCAACTCGTTTGACGTACGTGCCAACTTGCAGAAAGGCAACTTCAATATCCTTGCCGAATATGCACAGAAGGGACAAGACCCGTCGCTCGACAACAACTACATTTACCGCAAAGGATATGTTGCCATGCTCTCTACATCCTACTCTAAGAGTGGAATGAGCCTTCTCCTACAAGCTAAGCGTAGTGATAATATGGCTTCGCGCTCACGCCGAACCATGACGGGCATATCATCATACGTAAACCACTTGCCTGCTTTCACTATGGAGCAGACCTATGCACTTGCTGCTCTCTATCCTTATGCCACACAATATGCCAAGGGCGAATGGGCTTACCAGGCCGAGTTGGGCTACAAGTTCAAGCGCAACACCTTGTTTGGTGGCAAGTATGGCACCAATGTCAAGCTTAACTTCTCGCACGTTCATGCCATCGACAAGAACGAAAAAGGCCTTACTATAAACAACGAAGGTGGCGAGGTTGTCATTCCTAATGGCGGAAGAGGTTCGGATGGTTATGGATCTGCATTCTGGAAGTGGGGCGACAAAACCTACTATCAAGACCTTAACATTCAGATTGAGAAGAAGTTCTCAAAGAGTTTCAAGCTCAACCTCATGTATATGAACCAGTTCTACAACATGACCGAGCTTCGAGGCGAGGGCGGAATGATACACTCCGACATATATATCGCCGATGCACAATACCGTTTCAACAACAAGTTGTCGCTTCGTGGCGAGGTGCAGTATCTTAATACCGAAGGCGACCAAGGCGACTGGCTCTATGGATTGCTTGAGTTATCGGTTCTGCCTGGATGGATGTTCACCGTAAGCGATATGTACAACAGTGGACTCACCAACCTTCACTATTATCAAGGACTGGTAACCTACTCGCATGGCGCTCATCGCCTTCAGGCTGGTTACGGACGCACAAGAGCCGGATTCAACTGCTCTGGAGGTGTCTGCCGATATGTTCCAGCAAGCAAGGGATTCACACTTTCATACGGTTACAACTTCTAATGCAATGCCTAAGGCGTAGGCATAACCGCGCCAAAGGCTATAATACAACATACGCATAACATGAACTTCAATATATTGAAAATTACAGCTATAGCCGCCTTTGCTCTCGCTGCCGTAGCATGCGACGAGAAGGATACCGACGAACGTCTTACTTACGTGCCGCCCGTAACGGTAGAGCGTGGTGTGCTTATCGAGGACTTTACTGGCCAGGCATGTATCAACTGCCCTTATGCTACCGACGAGATTCACGAACTTCAACAGCATTATGGCAACAAAGTAGTTGCTGTGGGCATACACTCAGGACGATTTGCCAAGCGTCCTCCACTATATAAAAGACCATATCCACTATGGACTGCCGATGGCGACACCTACTATAACTTTTGGAATATATCATCACAGCCTAAGGGTGTAATCAATCGTACTGGTGGCGAACAATTATATCAGGCTTGGTCTTCGCTTGTAGAGCAATCTCTACAGAACAAGTCCAACCTCGCTATCGATGTAACCAACACCTACGATGCCGCAACATCCACACTCAAGATAAGCACCAAACTTACTGCAATGCCCGAAAGCACAGTGGAAGGCAAGTTGCAGCTTTGGCTCATACAAGACGGCATAACCGCTGTACAATACTTCCCCAATGGTGTAATTGACGAAGAATACACCCATAACCATGTGTTTAGATGCAACGTCAACGGCACTTGGGGCGAGGATGTAACATTGGCTTCAAGCGAGACCAAGACTATAGATAAGTCTATAGACCTTACACAGAAGCTCAGCGAGCTGCGACAAGACAATGCCTACGCTCCCGACTTCGTGGCAGAGAAAATGTCGGTTGTAGCCTTCGTATACAACAGCTACGGAGTGGTTAATGTGGTACAAGTGCCGCTGATGCAAACAGCCAACAAGTAAGTAATACAACATCAAACAAGCATAAAAAGAGTACAATATGAATTTTATTAAATCTACATTCATCATAGCTGCCGCCATGTCAGCAGCTTCGGCTTATGCCCAGGTAGACCGCACATTTGCCTTTGTCGACAAAGACGGCAAAGAGATTGAAAACGGTTCTACAGTTATTGCAAACCAAGTACATACAATAAAGGAAGGTAGTTACTCATACGAGGAGATACCAAGTGGCGTATATGTTAAGAACCTCACAACAGACGAATGGGGTGTAGGCGTAACCGTAACACTTAACAAACTTGACAACGGTGCTGCACAGTGCTGCTTCCCTTCAGCATGTCTGCCTAACTGGGGTGAAGTAGTAGGTGGAACAGTAAAGACAGATGCTGGCATTATGAAGGCAGACGAAACAAAAAGTCTTCAGACAGAATGGTTTCCAGAGAAAGATGGCGAAGCTGAAGCTACAGTAAAGATAAATGTATACAAGGTTACTAAAGATAAAATTGGACTTCCTGTATACAAGGAACTCAACGTAACCGGTCCTTCCATAACAATACATTTTATCAAAAGCGCTAACGGCATAAGCAGCGTCAACACCTCTACCACAGCCAAGGCCATTGCATACTATACAGCAGACGGCAAGCGCATCTCGGCTCCACAGAAGGGACTCAACATTGTAAAGATGTCGGATGGTAGAACCATTAAGATGGTTAAGTAAGACAATGATAGTTGTCTGACAAGACTGCAAGAACAATATCAACGAATAATTTAAATTTTTAATTATAATATTATGAAGAAAAGTTTACTCTCTCTCTTTGCTTTTCTGTTGACAGCAACAGCAGTAAACGCACAGAAATTCGTTACATTGCCGGATGCTCCTGGCAAGAACGATGTGGTAAAGTTTGAAACATCGCCTTTTGCCAAGCAGAAGAAGGTTTCACCTAAACGCGACCTCGCCAAGAACCAGAGATATCTTGGCTTGACAGGATCTGACTCACCAGCAGGCAACTTGGGTGTTTCTAAATACTACAAGTCTATTGAAGCTGCAGGTTCGGTTTTGGAAGAAGACAAGTTGAAGGGTCTTATCGGTGCAAGAGTTATTGGCATGCGCATACTCTTATACGGTTTTGAGGACTCTAATATAACATGTTTTGTAAAGCCTGTTACAAACAAGGGTATTCTGGAAGGTGTAGAGGGCACAACAAAAGCTACCAACAGTACCGTACAAGGCAACTATCTCACACCTGTATGGAACGAGATCAAGTTCAATACTCCTCTCACAATCAAGTCTAACGAAGATTTGCTCTTCGGTTTCGAGACTCCTAACAAGAATGTCCAGAGCTACCTTGTTGGTAAAGGCGATGGCGAGTCTTTGGGCGTAATGATATATGGTCCATTCGATAATAATTCCTCAAGCAACGTCTGGGCATCATATACTTCAAGTTATGCACTCTGTATGCAGCTTATCGTCGAGAAGGACACCGAATTTGTTCCCGACTTGGATCTAAGCGACTTCCATGTTGCTCCGTTTGGACAGTCTAACAACCGCATTACTTGCACTTATGTCCTTACAAACAATGGTAATGACGCTACTATAACCGACTATAGCCTTGGCTTCTATATAGACGGCAAGAAGGTGTACACCTTCGACAACAACGATACTTCAGACGGTCACGATACTAATGATTTCGCCATTGACGCTTCAGGATCACTTGGTGGTTTCTATATTCCAACACCTGTATTTGCCCACCTTAGCAACCATACCCTCTCTATGAAGATAGAAAAGGTTAACGGTGCAACACCAGTAGGCAATTTGGATGATGACTCTGCTGAGGAAGGATTTGTTGGTGTAACACAGACAACCGAGCGTCAGAAGCAGCTTTTCGAGCACTTTACATCACAGTATTGCGTGCCATGTGTTATTGGCTACGAGGCTATCCGCAAGCTCACTGCCTCACGTGATGACGTGGCTTGGGTGGCTCTGCACGGCAACCTAAACGGCTATACAGATGAGTACTACACAGAAGCAACATCTCCATTGCTCGATATGAGCGGTTCATACCCAACAGCAGCTATCAACCGCTACGCAGAAGGTGGCAAGGTAGCATTCGGTCTTAACTATGGCAACGACTATATTGACGCTGTTTCAAAAATGCTTAGCAATGTTATAGATGCTTCTAACGAGGAGGTTCCTTCTTTTGTTAAGCTTGGCATATCTTCTTCTTACAACAATGGCAAGCTCACCTTCACCGTTTACGGTCAGGGTGTAGAGGGTGCTGCACAGTTGCTTAAGGGCGCTACCCTTACCAACTACATCACACAGGACGGTCTTGTAAGCAAGCAGGCTAATGGCACAAACCCATTTGGTGGTATCAAGTTCAATCAGACTTTCAACCACGAGAACGTGCTTCGCGCTGTTGTTACAAACTCAAGCGTTGCAGGTGACGTAATTACATGGGATGGCGACAACTTTACCATGAGCTACGAGTATGATGTTCCTGCCAAATGGAAGGCTACTGCCGACAAGCTTCGTCTTACATCTTTCGTAAGCATGCCTTTCTGGGATGGCAAGTCTACCATCACATATCAGGGTGCACAGTATCCTAAACTCAACGACGATATCTATAGCTATTGGGTTAACCAGTGCGAGACTCTCCAGCTCAACCAGTCTGCATCTACTGGTGTTAAGGGTGTAGAGAACAACTCTACCGCTACTGTTGTAGCTCGCTACGCAGTTGATGGTACACAGATCTCAGCTCCTGTTAAGGGTATCAACATCCTTAAGATGTCTGACGGTACAACACGCAAGGTGCTTGTAAACAAATAATACACCTTAATTATATTTAAGCAAGAGGGTGTGTCAAAACACTCAAGTGGTACGCCCCGAAGGGGCAGAAGCTCATAGCCCAGGGCAGCGCCCTGGGTATATTGCATCCAAAAGCAAAGCGCCCTGTAAGGGCAAAAGCGTTCATTTATCAGTGCTTTTGCCCTTACAGGGCGCTTTGTTCATAACAACATTCGTTTACCCAGGGCGCTGCCCTGGGCTAGGCGCAATTTGGGCTTTCAGCCCGTATTATTAGACTTTTGACACACCCTCTTTTTCTGCATTATGCCAACACCCAACAGCCAATATCAAGCTACTTTCTACCTTTTTCAGTAAAAAAACATCAAAAAGCCGTTCATTATTTGGCTATTTGCCCGTTTTACCTTATATTTGCATATTACAACGTTACACCCTAAATCTTAATATTAACAACAAACTTATTTAGAATATGTCATTCTCAGAACTTTGCAACCACATTTTCAACAAGGCCATCGCCGACTATCACATTAAGGACAACATTGAGACTCCTATCAACAACCCATACGAGCGCGACGAGATAGAAAACCGACTCTATCTGAAGTGCTGGATAGACACTGTACAGTGGCATTTCGAGGACATCATACGCGACCCGCACATCGATCCCGTAGAGGCTTTGTCGTTGAAGCGCCGTATAGACCGTTCTAATCAAGACCGTACCGATCTTGTTGAACAGATCGACTCATACTTCCGCCAGAAATACAGCGACGTTAATATACAGCCCGACGCTCGCCTTAATACAGAAAGTCCGGCATGGGCAGTAGACCGCCTGTCTATTCTTGCCCTTAAGATATATCATATGCGCGAGCAAGCCGAGCGCACCGATGCCACCGAAGAGCACCGCCTAAAGTGTAAGGCTAAGCTCGATGTTCTGCTTGAGCAGCAGCACGACCTCTCGCTTGCCATTGACCAACTATTGGACGACATCGAGGCTGGACGCAAGTACATGAAGGTTTATCGCCAGATGAAGATGTACAACGACCCCTCTACAAACCCGGTGCTCTACAAGAAGTAGAGCACTACATATCAACCTAAACAATGAAAACAGACCATCTCCTCATAATGCGCTTCTCGGCAATGGGCGACGTTGCCATGCTCGTACCCGTGGTCAGCTCGCTTGCAAAGCAATATCCCGACCTACGTATCACAGTTCTCAGCCGCCCGTTTGCCCGCCCTTTCTTCGATGAGCTTGCACCTAATGTAGGGTTTATGGAAGCCGACTTGAAGGGCGAATATCACGGAGTGTCTGGACTAAACGCTCTATACCGCCGTTTGGTGGCAAAGAACTTTACAGCCATTGCCGATATGCACAATATCTTGCGCTCGTCATACCTGCGCATGAGGTTTAATTTGGCACGCTATCGTGTAGAACACATCAACAAACATCGTCGCGAGCGCCGTCAGCTAATATCCGCAAAGGATAAGATTCTACAGCAATTGCCAACATCGTTTGAAAATTATGCCGACGTGTTGGCACGTTTGGGCTATCCCATTACACTCGACTTCGAGTCTATGTTTCCTCCAACCGGCGCCAATTTACGCCCCGTTATCGACAGCATAGGCGAGAAGAAGATGTTTCAGCAATGGATAGGCATAGCCCCGTTTGCTGCCCATAAGGGCAAGATATATCCGGTTGAAAAGATGGAGATGGTTATTGCCGAGATTATACGTCGCCATCCATCGTGCCGTATAATGTTGTTTGGTGGAGGCCAGAACGAGATGGAAGTGCTCAACGATTGGTGCAACCGTTATAAAAACTGTCTTAATGTGTCGGCTCTGCTCGGCTCTCTGCAGCAAGAGATGATTGTGATGAGCCAGCTCGACACTATGGTGTCAATGGACAGCGCTAATATGCATCTTGCGTCTATATGCGGTACCCGCGTGGTTAGTATATGGGGTGCAACCCATCCTTATGCCGGATTCATGGGATGGAATCAGTCTACTGACGATGCCGTACAAATAGACCTTCCTTGCCGCCCATGCTCTATCTATGGCAACCGTCCATGTATGCGTGGCGACTATGCTTGCCTCAACAATATAGACCCTATAACTATTGCCGATAGAGTGGAAGTGGCTTTAAAGCATTAAATATTTATTCGTAGTAACGGTTCAGAATTATCATTACATATAGTAGGAGGGTATGGCATCCCTGCCATACCTACTCTGCCATAATTGTCTTGGCTATTTAGTGGGTATGGCAGGGATGCCATACCCTCCTACATATTGCCGCTCATACATAAGGATAAATATTAATACATACTTAATCATATTATTCTTTACGGTTAATTATATTAAATCTCTGTTCCGTGACACGGAATGGCCATTCGGTGACACGGAACGCACATTCCGCGACACGGAACGGTCGTTCGGTGACACGGAACGGAGATTTTAATTGTATGTACAACTAATCTAATACATTATTGCATTTAAAGAAACATTACCTATCGGCTTATAGTTCCTTTGTTTGTAGTTCTTTGTTTATACTTCCCACTGAACGCACAGTAGGCACAGAAATGATTGCTTGTAATAGGAACTACAAGACAATATCTGCTATCACTCCAAATTCCGTATGAATCTATAGGAAAAGCCCCACAACATTCGCTTGAGTGTATGATTTTCATACACTTTTCGGCCAATCTCTCCCCTACTCCTCATTTTCTTCTTTCTTTTCTACCTCTCGCCATCTATTCTCCCTAAATTTGCAATGTCAAAACAAAAGAACAATAAGATGAAGCGAACGATTATAGCCATATCAGCCTTTGCGCTCGGCATACAACTGTATGCTGCCGAACCTTGGACCGTAGACAGTTGCATGCAATATGCAGCCAGCCACAGCCATACGGTCAGGCAACAACAGTATGCGCTCGACAACAGTCGAGTTGCAAAGACTCAAGCCATTGGCGCTTTCTTGCCAAGCGTATATGGCTCGGTGTCGGGTCAGATGAACTTTGGACGTGCCATCGACCCTGAGACCAATACCTATACCGATGTAAGTACATTGTACAATGGTTACGGTCTGCAAGCATCGCTCGATATATTCGACGGACTGCAACGCTATAACGAGCTGCGTGTGGCTAAGGCCAATGTGGCTATGGGACGAAGCGCCGTGCAAGCAGAAAAGGACGATGTGGCACTTAAGGTTTACAAGGCATACATGGACCTTGTATATTGCCAGGGAGCCGTAGAGCAGACTCTTAAGAAGCGCGACGAGAGCCAGGCATTGCTCCACCAAACCGAGGTTATGGCCGAAGTGGGACAGAAGAGTGATGCCGATGTGGCACAAATGCGAGCCACACTTGCAGCCGACGAATACGAACTGACACACATGCAGAGTCAAACTACCAAGGCCATGCTTGCCCTTAAACAGCTGATGAACTATCCAGCCGACTCTGCGTTGACCATACTTCAGCCCACGTTCGAACAAGAGCTGCAGCCTATAGACACCCCATTGCAAATAGCAGCATATGCAGCTACAAGCAACCCCCGAATTCTTAAAGCACAACAAGGAGTAGAAGCTGCACGCTACAGTCTGCGTGCCGCACGTGGTGCTTTACTTCCATCACTATCTCTCTCTGGTGGCGTGTCCACCTCTTTCTATAGAAACATGGACAAAGGAGGACACGCCTCCTTCTCACAACAGTTTAAGAACAATACAGGCGAATACATCGGACTGTCGCTATCGATACCTATATTCAACCGACTCGCCACATCGTCAACCATCCGACGTCGCAAGATTGCTCTCGACCAGGCTCGCGAGAATCTTGAATACGAACAGTCGGAGCTGCAACGCATCATTATAGAGGCGGCATCGGATGTGGAGAACAGCACCAAGGAGGTAACTAAGATGCAGGAGCAAGTAGAGGCCGACAGCCTTGCGGCCTATCTCACCACACGCAAGTACGAGGAAGGACTTGCCTCGTCGATAGACGTTAAGACTGCTGCCGTTACATTGTTGCAAAGCAGGGTTAAACTGCTGCAAAGCCAACTGACAATGGCGTACAACAAGAAACTTTTAGCATATTATAAAGGAGAAAAATTATGGAAGACCTTATGAGAAAACTAATTACCCTATCATTCGCTATACTATTGTCTGTGGCATGTATGGGTCAGGAAAAACTGACTCTCAAGAGTCGCGTGGTAGACTCAAAAACCCGCAACGATGTGCCAGGAGTAACCGTGCAGCTCCTTTCATCGGACAGTACAGTTATAGAATCATTAGTGGCAAACAACCATTGGACCCGTGACGACCAAGAAGGCTATTCATCTATATTCCAGTTTGATGTGCCAAGGCATAAGGCCAACTATATCATACGTGCCAGCTTTTTGGGTTACAAGACGTCGTATGTCAACATATCCATTGGCGAGCTTAAGAGAAGAGAGTATCTGCGTGAGCTACCTCCCATAATGTTGCGCCCTGACTCGAAGATGCTTCAAGAAGTAAGCGTGGTAGGCAGCAAGGTTAAGTTTTATTATAAGGGAGATACTGTGGTATATAATGCCGATGCCTTTGTGTTGGCAGAAGGCAGTATGCTTGACGCTTTGGTTAGACAGATGCCTGGTGTGGAGATAAAGAAAGACGGACGAATATATCACAACGGACAGTTTGTCGAGAATCTGTTGCTCAACGGCAAGGATTTCTTCAGAGGCAACCAAGAGGTTATGCTTGAGAATCTTCCGTCGTATACCGTCAAGCAGATAAAGATATACAACAAGTATGGCAAGAAAAGCGAGTTTCTTGGACAGAAGCGTCAGGACGACAAGACGTATGTTATGGATGTAAATCTAAAGAAAGACTATTCCATCGGCTTGTTGGCCAACATGGAGGGCGGAGCAGGCACAAACGACCGTTATCTTGGTCGACTATTTGCCATGCGCTATACCGACCATTCGCGCATTACCTTCTATGGAAACATTAACAATCTTAACGATAACAGAAAGCCTGGTCGCGACTCAGACTGGAATCCCGTTGACATGCCGAAAGGTGATAATAAGGAGAAGTTGGGCGGATTTGACTATGCTGTAAGCGATAGAAACCAAAAGTTTGATATCAATGGCAATGTGCAGGTGAGCCATTCCAATCAGAACCTCATTACCAATACCGACCGTGTGAACTTTCTGCAAAAGGGAAACACATTCGATTATGAGCGCCAGAGAGAAACATTGAAGAACTTTAATCTGACAACCAACAACCAGCTATACCTCGTGTTCAACAAAAAGGCAAACCTGCTGCTACAGCCATCGTTCCAATACCACAAGTTCGACAATTACAGCAATTATATTTCGGGCACATTCTCCTCTATGCAATATGGTGTAAGCCGTGAATTGCTCGACAATATCTATGCTGTAGGTTCGGAGCAGATTATCCGTCAATCTTTGATTAACAGATATAAGAAAGAGAGATTGGGCAAAGGCTATCAGCTCAAGGGAAGCTTTAATGCCGTAAGCACAATAAAGCTCAAGGGGTCGGACGATTACATCAACCTTATCGGACAAATATCTTACGACAAGCGCAAGGAGGACTTGTTCAACAAGTATGCCATAAACTATGGTGACGAGCAACAGATGCAGACCTACGGCAATCAGTACTTCAAGAATCATCCCGACCGCAACTGGTTATATCAAATAGGTGCAGCCTACAACTTTCGCTTAAGTCAGGCAGTAGAGTTGTCCATGTACTATGGTTATAGTCATCGCGACAAGAAGCGTCATTCCTCGCTTTATCTATTAGACCAGTTGGATGAAGACAACTCTTCTACCATAGGATGGCTGCCATCTGTAGCCGAATATGAACGCACAAAGGATAGAAGCAACAGTTATGTAAGCCAATATACAGAGGATGCGCATAGTATTATGCCATCCATAACATGGGATAAGGATACAGAGCATGGCAATTGGAGTGCGCAAGCCAAGTTGGGAATTATACCTACCCGACAGAAGCTTGCCTATCAGAGAGGAGAGGCAGATACAACCATAGTAAGAAACACGGTACTTCTTACCTTGCCCTTTACCAGGCTAAGCTACTGGGTAAAAGATCATACAAAGGGTTTCCAATTGCTTTTCAAGGCAACTCCAAAGCTACCCGACCTACTGAATATGGTGAATATTCAGGATGCTACAGACCCTATGAATGTGAAGGAGGGCAACAATGGCTTGAAGAACGAGATGGCTTATGACGTCAGCCTTATCTTCAACTCCATAAATATAGCCAAGCAGCGAAGCCAGAGTCTTCGTTTGGGTTACAACTATCGTGCTAATGCCTTGGCTATGGGATACAGCTACGATGCCAATACGGGTGTAAGGCGATATAGGGCAGACAATGTCAACGGCAATTGGAATGCATATGTAGCCTATAATTACGAGCAACCACTCGACAAAATGAAGCGACTTACATTTGGCACATGGACACGTATGGAATACGCAAACAGCGTAGATTTGATAGGCAAGTCGGAAGGCTCAAATTATCAGGCTATTCGTAGTTCGGTACAGACAATGTTGCTTGACCAAACATTGAAGTTGAATTATAAGGTAGGCAGCTCTTCAACAATGGGCGTAAAAGTGTCGGCAGCCTGGAGAAACATAAACGGTAAGACAATGGACTTCGACCATATCAATGCTGTTGACTTCAACTATGGCGCTACAGCCTCATTCAATCTGCCTTGGCATATTCAGGTGGGTACAGACCTTACCATGTACTCTCGCCGTGGCTACGAAGGAAGTAGTATGAATACAAATGATTTGCTTTGGAATGCCCGCATATCATATACCATGCTCAAGGGAAAGCTGACATGGATGCTTGATGGCTTTGACATTCTGGGCAATATGAACAACATAACCCGCATGGTAAATGCCCAAGGCAGAACCGAGACATTTGTCAACGTCCTGCCACGCTATGCTATATTGCATGTTGCATACCATTTCAACATGAAACCAAAGAAGCATTAATTTGATATTATCTCAGAATAAATAAACATTATGGACCGACCAATAGAAAAGAAATCATTCCCGCGCCGCTACATTGGGTACATAGCTGCGGCTGTAGCTGTTGTGGCATTGCTTGTATGGATAGTATTTGGAAGTACAGCAAGCACCATGACTATCGACAGCAACGATGTTACTGTTAGCGATGTAACACGTGGCAAGTTCGACGATTATGTAAGGCTTAACGGACAGGTGGTGCCTATTCAGGTGGTGCAGATATCGCCTGAGGAAGGTGGTATAGTAAGAGAGAAAGTTGTTGAAGAAGGTACACGCGTGAAGAAAGGCGACGTAATACTGCGACTAAGCAACAGCAATCTCGACTTGCAGATTCTAAACGCCGAGGCTGAACTTGCCGAGAAACAGAACCTTCTGCGCAACACACAAGTAACTATGCAGCAAGACCGGCTGAACAACCGTACAGAACAAGCCACTCTCGATATGGACTGCAACCGCAAACTGCGTGCATATCAGCAGAACTCGCGTTTGTACAAGGAGAAACTGATAAGCAAGGAGGTGTTTATGCAAAGCAAGGAGGACTACAATCTTGCATTGCGCAAGCAACGTCTTATAGGTCAACGACTGAAGCAAGACAGCCTATATCGCCATGTACAGATGGCTCAGATGGAGGACAACCTCGATAATATGCGCAAGAATGTGCTGCTTGTGCGCGAGCGCAAAAATAAGTTGGAGGTGCGGTCGGCTATAGACGGCGAGCTTGGATTGCTTGATGTTGAGCTGGGACAGAACATTCAGGCAGGACAGAATATTGGTCAGATTAACGACCTCAGCGACTTTAAGATTGAGGCAAAGATAGACGAACATTACATAGACCGTGTGCGTCCGGGACTGATAGCCACTATAAACAGAGACGGCAAAGAGTATCAGTTGCGTGTGCGCAAGGTATATCCAGAGGTGCGAGACGGATCATTCCGTACCGACTTCGTGTTTGTAAGCGCGCGTCCTACACAAATGCGCAGCGGACAGACATATTATATTGAGCTGGCTCTCGGCAAATCGTCGCAAGCCACACTTATTCCACGTGGAACATTCTTCCAAACCACTGGCGGCAACTGGATATTCGTGCTCGACCGCTCGGGCAAAAAAGCATATCGCCGAAACATAAGCATTGCACGACAGAACCCACAATACTATGAGGTGACAGAAGGTTTGGAACCGGGCGAACATGTGATAACAAGTGGATACGAGGCATTTAAAGATAATGAAGTATTGATATTAAAATAACACAATTATGATAAAGACAGAAAACCTTACCAAAATCTTCCGCACAGAGGAAGTGGAGACCGTTGCATTAAACGGTGTTAGCATAAACGTAGAAGACGGCGAGTTTGTGGCAATAATGGGACCAAGTGGTTGCGGAAAGTCAACCTTGCTTAACATCCTTGGTCTGCTCGACAATCCCAACAGCGGCGAGTATTGGCTCGATGGCGAGCCTGTAGGCAAGCTTAAGGAAAAGGAACGCACCAAGTTTCGTCGTGGTCGCATAGGCTTTGTATTCCAAAGTTTCAACCTTATAGACGAGCTTACGGTTGAGGAGAATGTAGACCTGCAGTTGCGCTACCTCGGTGTTCCAGCCAAAGAACGTCGCGAACGTGTAACCGAGATATTAAGAAAGGTAGGACTTAGCCAACGTGCCAAGCACTATCCACAGCAGCTGTCAGGCGGACAGCAACAGCGTGTGGCTATAGCACGTGCCGTAGTAGGAAAGCCTAAGCTGATACTTGCCGACGAGCCTACTGGTAATCTTGACTCTAAGAGCGGACTTGCCGTAATGGAACTGCTATCCCAACTGAATGCCGAGGGAACGACCATCGTTATGGTTACCCACTCACAGCACGACGCTATGATGGCGAATAGAATTATCAATCTGTTTGACGGACAGGTTGTAGACAACAACGAGAGAATCATTTAAGTCGAGGGTTGAGAGATGAGAATTGAGAGTTGAAAGTTGAGAATTGAGAGTTATGAATAGCATAGAGAATCGTATAAATAATCCCCACAATACAAATCATAACTCTCAACTTTCAACTCTAAACTCTCAACCAGAACTTCAGAATTGAGAGTTATGAATAGCATAGAGAATCGTATAAATAGATAATCCCCACAATACAAATCATAACTCTCAACTTTCAACTCTCAACTCTCAACTATAACAAAACTCTAAACTAAAACATATCTCTCAGATAAAAATAAAACAATACGAACAATATGAAAAGTCTATTATATTTATTCCGTCGCTACCGCGTAGCCACCCTGCTCAATCTCCTTGGCCTGGGTGTAGCCGTAGCTACGTTCTATCTCTTTATGACGCAGGTGATATACAACCGCACCTACAACCACAACATACACAATTACGAGCACATGTATCGTCTGGAGATATATGGCAACTTTGGCGATGTATGGGGAGCTAATGTATGTCGCCCGTTTGTTACAATACTCAAGGATATACCGCAGGTTAAGAACGTTACCTATATCAGTCCGTATGTACACGAGACAGACGTCAAGGTGGGCAACCGCACCATAACTGTTCCTTCGATAACTATTGGCAAACCTGGCATAGAATTCTTTACTGGCAAGCTGCTGTCAGGTTCAAGCAAAACATGTGGAGAAGGATATAATGTTATTGTAAGCCGAAGCACAGCCGAGAAGATGTTCGGCACGGCGAACGCAGCGGGCAAGACGTTTGAGGGTGAAAATGGCGATGGAAGCAAAACTACCGTTACCGTGGTAGGTGTGAGCGAGGATATGCCCGACAACTGCACCCTGCCAAACGGCGTGTATCTATGCGAGAACGAGAGTGTGATGAATGAGTGGAGCGAATGGAGCTTTAATGTCTATATGCTACTCGACCAAGGTGTCAACCCCAAGAAGGTGGAGCGTGCCATAAAACTCGCCTTTATGAAAGCCAACGGCGTAAGCGAGAAAGACGAGAAGAAGTTTGACAAGGAGGTCAACATGAAATTCCGTATCACTCCGATGGACGATATCTACTTCTCAGGCATCGGTATGAAGGACAAGGGCAATCGCGGTTTGGTGGATGTATTGACCGTGGCTTCTATATTTGTGCTGTTTATAGCCATGCTCAACCTACTGAACTTCTCGCTGTCAGAAATACCTATGCGTATGCGAGGCATCAACACACGCCGCGTTATGGGAGCTTCGGTGGGCAGCTTAAGAATAAAGATGATAATGGAGAACGTGCTCTTTGCCTTTGTAGGATTGGTTATAGGCATACTCCTTATTGTTGCCTTCCAGCGCAGCGAGACTTGCATGAAGCTTGTATCGGGCGACATAAACTTCTCTACACATGGGGTTCTTATGGCTGTAATGGCTATATCGGCACTCGTTGTAGGTGCGTTGTCGGCTGTTGTGCCTGCATTCTATAGCACATCATTTACACCTGCAATGGTGCTTAAAGGCTCTTTCGGACTCTCGCCACGTGGCAGACGTCTGCGTATGGCTATAATGGCGATACAGTTTTGCTTGGCTTTCGCATTGGCTATATATATAGGTGTAATGTCGAGTCAGTCGAGCTACATATTCAATAGCGACTATGGTTTCAACAAGAACGAGGTGTTCTACACATGGTTGTCGGATGAGGCACAGACCAAGAAGGACGCTGTGCGTGCCGAACTAAAGAAGTTGCCATTTGTAGAGAGTGTAGGTTTCGCACAAAAAGCTATCGGATCAGGCGACAACTATATGGGTTGGGGACGTGGCGATGGCGATCATCACATGGCACTCCAAGTATTGCCGTGCGACTATGAATATCTGCGCACAATGCAACTTAAGATTGTTGAGGGTCGCGACTTCAACGAATCGGACATGAAGACGGGTGCTTATGTGCTAAACAAGGCAGCTATGGCGCAATACAAATGGCTTGTTGTGGGCGACTCAATAGGACGTCAGAACGATTGGGACGGCCAGTCTAACTACAACATAGTGGGCGTTTGCGACAACTTCAAGCTTAAGTCGATGCGCAACGACAACAGCAATGTGGCTGTGGCGTTTATTATCTTCGGTCCGAGCATGGCAGACTGGGGCGACCGTTGTGGTCAGGTGTTTGTGCGAGTAGCCAAGAATCAAGACAAGATTGAGGCAAAACGTCGTATAGCCGAAGTGCTGAACAAGATGGACAAATCGCAGAAGTATGAGATGAAGTTCCTTGACGATGACTTGCAACAAACCTATGTTGACGAGTTCCGCTTTATATCTCAGGTTAAGTTGTTTGCAATTATCTGCATCATAATAACTATAATAGGTGTGTTCTCGCTTACGATGTTCGAGACCGAGTATCGCCGCAAGGAGATAGCCATACGCAAGGTTATGGGCTCATCGGTAGGCGCTGTAGTAAGGTTGTTTGCCATGCGCTATGCCGTGCCTCTTATAGTGGCCTTTGTTGTGGCAGCGCCTATAGGATGGTGGCTTAGCAAGCAATGGCTGCAAAGCTTTGCCGAACACACACCAATACATTGGTGGCTCTTCCCAATATCATTCGTATTGGTGTCGGCGGTGGTTATTGCTACTGTTATGGTGCAATCGTGGAGAGTGGCTACAGCCAATCCGGTGGAGAGCATCAAGACAGAATAAAAAAAACGACAATTACATGTGAGGGAATTTTCACGTGTAATTGTCGTTAATTATTTTAAACGTATAATGGACGTGTAATTTTTAAGTCGTATAATAAGTAAGTATTCATATTCATATTTATCTTTATATATGAACGGCAATCTGTAGGAGGGTATGGCATCCCTGCCATACCCACTCTGACATGATAGTACTACCGATTTAGTGGGTATGGCAAGGATGCCATACCCTCCTACTATATGTAAAGATTATTTTGAACTGTTACTTACACGTGTAAACCGTTTAAAGGTAACGCGCAAGCTTTTCTACAGCACGTGCCCTATGCGATATACCGTTCTTGATATCCATGCCAAGTTGTGCAAACGACTCATTGTATCCCTCAGGTACAAAGATTGGGTCGTAGCCGAAGCCCTCGGTTCCTTGCTTCTCCTTGGCTATTGTACCCTTTACTATGCCTTCGAACAGAGTATAGTCGGCAACATCCTCTTTGCGTGCAAGACAAATAACTGTGCGAAACTGCGCACGACGGTCGTCCTTATCGGCAAGGCAACGCAGAAGTTTCTGCATATTAGCCTCTGAGTTGTGGTCGGTACCCTCGGCATAACGAGCCGAATGTACACCAGGCTCGCCTCCAAGCGACGGTACCTCAAGACCCGTATCATCGGCAAAACAGTCGTAGCCATAGTTGTCTACAATATATCTTGCCTTCTGTATGGCATTACCCTCAAGTGTGTTGGCTGTTTCGGGTATATCGGCATGGCAGCCAATGTCGTTGAGCGACAATATCTCGAAGCGAGAACCAAGAATAGAGCGTATCTCGTCGAGCTTATGCTTGTTGTTGGTTGCGAATACTATCTTCATTGTTTTCTATTTTTTCCTTTTCCATTTCCTTCTTTATCTTTACCTTTATCTGGTCGAATCCCTCGCCATATACACCTATGACACTACTCTGGCTTACAAAGGCACGTGGGTCAATCATCTTGATTAGTCGGAATATAAGTACCGACTCGCGTTTCTTGGCAAGAAGGCATATAACCTTCATCTCCTTGCCAGTATACCAGCCGTGGCCATCAAGTATGGTTAGAGTGTGGTCGGTCTTCTCGGTTATAGCCTTGGCTATCTTCTGGTATTCCTTCGAGAAAATCATAAACTGCACCGATTGTCGTTGCCAGTTCATAACATAGTCGAGCATGGTACACTCAATAACCATAGTACACAAACCGAATACAACCATCTGACAACGCTGCGGGAACAAACCAAAGGAGTCGATAAATAGACAGCTGCCTATGATAATGAGGTCTACCATGATAAGACCCTTACCAAGCGATACATTATAGTATTTGTTAACCACAGCAGCTATAATGTCGGTACCACCCGTACTGCCATTATTAAGGAATACTATTGCCAACGCGGTGCCAGTGAGCATACATCCAATGATGAGCGACATAAAGTCGTTGCCCTCGCCCATAAGCTTATAGAAGGTACCGTCGGGCATCTCCACTATTTTCTGTGCGAATTCAAGCATTACGGTTATTACCAACGTGGCATAAATGGTCTTGGCAAGGAATTTAATTCCGAGTTCCTTTAGTGCCGCCACAATAAGCAAGGCATTGATGATAAAGAATGTCCACTGGACGGGAAATCCTGTGGCATAGAAAATGATGGCTCCGATACCAGCAATACCTCCAGTTACGATTTCATAAGGTAGTAGGAAAACGGTGAATCCGAAAGTATACAACATAAGACCAAGTGTTATGTTAAAATAGTCCTTCGTTTCTTGCCAAATAATGTTGCGATCAATTGTCATAGGATTTTACAGTTATGCTTTATTTTTTATTGAACTTCGCAAGTTAAGAAGTTATAATTCTGTACTTCTCAACTTGCGAAGTAGAGTATATATCTAATGCCGATAGTATTACTTCACTACGACATTCACAATCTTCTTAGGCACTACAATTACCTTAACCACCTTCTTGTCGCCAATATACTTGGCACTCTGCTCGTTGGCAAGCACAGCCTGCTGTATAGCATCGTTGGTGGCATCGATAGGGAACTTCATCTGGAAGCGTGCCTTACCATTGAATGATATGGTGAGCTGTACCTCACTCTCTACAAGATACTCGGCTTTGAACTCAGGCCATTTAGCATCGCATACAGTAGACTCATTGCCAAGTGCGTGCCACAATTCTTCTGCAATGTGCGGAGCAAATGGAGCGATAAGCACTACAAGCTGCTGGAGTACCTGCTTATTGCGACACTTCTGCTGTGCAAGTTCGCCTACTGCAATCATGAAAGCAGAGATAGAAGTGTTGTAAGAGAACTTCTCGATGTCCTCGGTCACCTTCTTGATGAGCTTATGCAATGTCTTCATGCTGTCGGCTGTAGCCTCAGCATCAGCCGAAGGCAAGAACTCGTCGGTACGATTGTCGTAGTAGAGGTTCCAGAACTTCTTAAGGAAGCGGAAACATCCGTCGATACCATTGGTATCCCAAGGCTTGCTTGCCTCAACTGGACCAAGGAACATCTCGTACAGACGCAGGGTGTCGGCACCATACTTCTCTACTATCATATCAGGGTTGACAACATTGAACATCGACTTAGACATCTTCTCTACTGCCCAACCACATATGTACTTGCCATCCTCAAGTATAAACTCTGCATTCTGGTATTCAGGACGCCATGCCTTGAACGCATCTATATCGAGCACATCGGCAGACACTATGTTAACGTCTACGTGGATAGGAGTTACGTCGTAATCCTTCTTAAGTCCGGCGCTAACAAATACCGGAGCCTTAGAATGGTCGTCAGAGTTGATGCGGTATACAAAGTTAGAACGTCCCTGAATCATACCCTGGTTTACAAGCTTCTGGAATGGCTCTTCCTTACAGCTAACTCCGAGGTCGAATAGGAACTTGTTCCAGAAACGAGAGTAGATAAGGTGACCAGTTGCATGCTCGCATCCGCCTACATAGAGGTCTACGTTCTGCCAATATTCGTCGGCTTCCTTGCTAACAAGACATTTATCGTTGTGCGGATCCATATAGCGCAGATAGTAGGCCGAAGAGCCCGCGAAACCTGGCATAGTGTTAAGCTCGAGAGGGAACACGGTATTGTTGTCTACAAGAGCCTTGTCTACAACCTGTTTCTTTTCTATATCCCATGCCCACATCTTAGCACGTCCCAATGGAGGTTCACCGCTTTCGGTAGGCTTATAAGTTTCAATCTCAGGCAATTCGAGTGGCAAGCACTCTTCGGGAACCATCTGAGGCATACCGTCCTTATAGTATACTGGGAATGGCTCACCCCAATAACGCTGACGAGAGAAGATGGCATCGCGCAAACGATAGTTAATCTTAACGCGTCCAAGACCCTTCTCGGTAACAAACTTCTTTGTAGCTGCAATAGCCTCCTTTACGGTCAATCCGTTCAATGAGAAACCATCAAGAGTCTCCTTGCCTGCAACAGGCGAGTTCTGCACAATACCTTCCTTGGCATCGAAGCTCTCCTCTGACACATCAGCACCCTCAATAAGTGGTATGATAGGCAGGTTGAAGTGCTTGGCAAAGGCATAGTCGCGTGAGTCGTGAGCTGGAACAGCCATGATTGCACCTGTGCCATATCCTGCAAGCACGTATTCTGAAATCCAGATAGGAATGTTCTCGCCAGTAAACGGATTAACGGCATAAGAGCCAGAGAACACACCTGTTACAGAATGGTTTGCCATACGGTCGAGCTCGGTGCGCTTCTTCACGTAAGCAAGATATTCCTCTACCTCGGCCTTCTGCTCGGCAGTGGTAAGCTTCTCTACGAGTTCGCTCTCAGGAGCCAATACCATGAATGTTACACCAAAGATAGTGTCGGCACGTGTGGTGAAGATGGTAAAGTCGAAATCCTGACCAGCCACCTTAAACTGCATCTCGGTACCCTCAGAGCGTCCTATCCAGTTCTTTTGTGTTTCCTTGATAGAGTCGCTCCAGTTAATTGTTTCAAGTCCATCAAGCAAACGCTGCGAGTAAGCCGATGTACGCAAGCACCACTGCTGCATCTTCTTCTGTACAACGGGATAGCCACCACGCTCGCTCACGCCATTAACAACCTCGTCGTTGGCAAGCACGGTACCAAGACCTGGACACCAGTTAACCATTGTCTCGCCAAGATATGCAATACGATAGTTCATCAATGTCTTCTGTTTCTCGACATCACTCATGGCCTTCCACTCATCAGCAGTAAACTCCAAGTGCTCGCTTTCAGCCACATTAAGACCTTCTGTACCCTTCTCTTCGAAATGAGCCACAAGTTTATCTATTGGCTGTGCCTTCTGGCAAGAGTTGCAGAAGAATGACTGGAACATCTTTTGGAATGCCCACTGTGTCCAATGATAGTATTTAGGGTCGCATGTGCGCACCTCGCGATCCCAATCAAAAGAGAATCCGATGTTGTCCAACTGCTGGCGATAGCGTGCTATATTGGCAACGGTAGTAACCTCTGGGTGCTGACCAGTCTGGATGGCATACTGTTCCGCAGGCAATCCATAGGCATCGTAACCCATAGGATTGAGCACGTTGTAGCCCTCAAGTCGTTTGAAGCGTGCATAGATATCAGATGCGATATATCCAAGTGGATGACCCACATGAAGACCAGCACCCGATGGATAGGGGAACATGTTGAGTACGTAGAACTTCTTTTTCTGCTCATCCTCAGTAATGTGATAGGTCTTGTCCTTCACCCACTGAGATTGCCATTTCTTCTCGATTTCTCTGAAATTGTATTCCATTGTATCTATTTTGTTATAATTTTCAGTTTTATGCAAAGTTACGACTTTTACTTTATAATGATGTGTAATAAAGCCGAAAAAAGTAAAAATTAAGGACTAATGTTACAGAAATAATTGCTAACTTCGCACTCTGTAACTGACATGGTGATGAAAAAACGCACGTTGATACATATATCTACTCCACAGACAACAAGTGCAGAGCACAAAACCAACACCAAAGAGATGGAACGGTACAACAATGCGCTGCTTGACATTGTTGGAGAAGTGCTGAATAAAATACAGCGTTAATGTCTTGTTTGTATAATTAACCTCATTATACGAACAAGACATTAACGCTTATTAGACTACCCAAAATACTATGCTAATTAATAGTTTTACGTGTAGTTCCGTCCGAATACTTCACGATGTTTATGCCCTTTTCGGGTTTTGCAAGACGTCGTCCGTCAATGCTTAGTCGCATTATCTCGTGGCGTGGTCTATCTGTTATACCATTGATGCTTGTAGGACGCTGGCGTGGAGTTATTACGATAGGATTGTCGTCGTATCCTGGTATAAGGTGCAGGTTCTCCATGCTTAGAACCTCGGTAGATGTTTCGCCCGTCCAACCACAATGCTGCAATACACCAGTCTGTATGCGTATAAAGTCGGCATGAGACAGCTTTACGGGATTGCCATCATTGTCTACAGCCCAGTCAAGGTCGAATGTTGTATATACCTTATCCGAGTTTAGCGCTGCATCAACATATCCGTACGAGTCGACTGCATATCTGTAGCTAATCCAGTTTTGAGGATTATCCGCATCACTGCCATCGCCACCATAATTGATAGCGTTATTGGGCAATCTACCTCCATAGAATGTTATCTCGTCCTTGTCCTCCCACATAGGCCAATAGGTCTGTGCATGGAACGTATTCTTCATAAGATATCCTGTTGTGTCTCGCTCTGTTCCGTCGGGTTCGTTCCACTTGGCATAAAAGCGAATGTATTGGTCGAAGGATGAATAAGGAATGTTATGTTCTCCCATCTCAGCAGTAGGCTTATGATAGGTTATGCTGAAGTTGTGTCGCTGTGTGGTATAATACTCCGAGCCTGCAAGTTCGTACCACTTGGCTGTCTCTGGCGACGATCCTACTCCTGCATAAACAATACCAGGCTCTATGCTTCCGCCTATTGTAGCATCACCATATACAGGATCGTTTATGGCATACATTGCATTGCCAAGAATGCGTAAGTCGGAACCCTTACCATTCTTTATAGGTTGGTCGAGAGCAAGGGTTATGTAGCCACCTGCAGCTCCAAGACTTATCAGATTGCCATCTTGCAGTTGTTGCTCACAAGCTTGCAATCGTTCTGCCTTAGACATTGTAGCGTCAATATCAGGTAATGTATTGGTGAATTGACCTGGAGCAGGACAGAACTCAAGCACTCTTATTACTTGCTGCGATTGGGCATTGGCAGATGTGAGGATGCACAAGAGGGCGGTGAAGAAAATTGTTATAAGTTTCATTTCTCTTTTTCTTTATTCTGCAAATTTACTCAATATTGTTTGAATACCCAAGAAACGGGGGCTGCATTTTATTCCTTCTCTTTTCACTCTGCAATCGCCACAAATCCCGAAGGGTTAACTCCTCTAAGCAAGTATCTGCCAATCTGCATGCCATCACGTCCGAACTCGTATACATAGCCATTTGTGGCGTATGCTCGGGCATCGCTTGAATAGAGATGACCAGTATAGGGTGATATATATAGAGCATATGGCGACTGCATCTGAAGAATTGTTTCTTCGGCTTTGCTATACTCGGCAAGTCCATCTTCTACCTCCATCGAAGGCAACGATATGTTATGCATTGAATATGTATAAGTGCTGGTTAGATGCGAGAAGGCAGAGCCTATCATATAGAAGCGGTTATGATAGGCACAATTGTAAGTGGCAGGAAAATTGAACACACGGAACTCGTCGTTAGCCATATTCAGCACAATGCAACGTGGAGCTATAGTATACATATCGCCAGCAGAATTGATGCAAGCATACTGTCCGCTAACAGATATCTTGCCATATAGATTTGGACATCCCGTATCTATGCGTCTAAGCTCGCGCATTGTCTGAGCATCTACCACACTTATTGTTTGCTCGTAGCCATGATCTTGCGTCTGGGTAGAGTAGCCACCCGTATTGGCAACATACAGTCTGCCATCATAATAGGCAATGCCTTCAGGCTCATAACCCACATGACATGTGTCTACCACCTGCTTTGTATTGAGGTCTATCTTAGCCACATAACCTTTGTCGGCATACGATGTTACATACAGATAGCCTTTATGGTCGGTGGCAAGTCGTCGATTGTTAGGGATATTCTCTGTTGCAGCAATAGCCGTACCGTCAGGATGTATATACTGTATAATGTTCGACCAATTGACAGATATTGCTATCAGCGTGTCATTAACCTGCAATATATCGTTACCGGTATCGCCAAGATGACGTCCTGGGTTCTGCTGCTGAAACCATCGGTTGGTCAATACTCCATGGTCGAGCAATGCAAGCGATGAGTTGTCCATACCCCATAGTCCTTCACATAGAATAATAATACGGTCGGAGTCGGCAGTAGGCTCGGATGGTGTTGGATATGAGGCAGGCTCAAGCGAGCACGCTGTTAGGAGCCATATAAGGCATATATATAATGTATTCTTGTATGACATTGTTGGGTAATGGGAGAAAAATTTAATTGTTACACGCCACTAAATTATAAATAAAAGTGGAATGTTGCAACGGTTTCTGTATTTTTTATGCTGTATTGCAGAATAACAATAGAAAGAAGAAAGGCAAACCACTAAAACAACAGCAGTGAGAAAGAACGCTTTTGGTCCTCTCTCACTGCTATAGTAAAAGTAACAGAAAAACTATACTGTGTTTATATTGTTTACTCGCCGAAAGCTGCCGCCTCTGCAGCAGCAATAATATCCTCGCGGCTTTGCTCGCGTGCCGATATATGACTGAGGTCAAACTCCTTGTCGTCAAGATTGAGTTTGTCGTCAACATTATCATTAGCAGGTGTATCAACCTTGTCATTAGCTTTAGAAGCAATATCCTCTGCAGAAGAATTGTCGTTGCGGTACATAGGCGAACGACGCTCGCGCTTCTTATTCTTACGATTCAATACCTCTACGGCAGCTTCAGCGTGTGCCTCCACCTCAGGACTAAGTACAATAAAGTCGTCAGCTGTCTGTTCTATTACTGGAACATTCTCTACCGGCTCTTCCTCCATCTTTGTACGATTGGTCTTTGCGGCAAATACAAGGTCTATAAACTGTGGCTCCTTGCGCAGCTTCTCAAGTGTAAGCTTTGACGCAAGCTGCTGACTCTCCTTCTTGCTATAGCCCTCTCCTGAGCAGCCTTCCACATCCTCAAGCAATACCTGATACTTGAATACGGGCGAACCAGTCTTGTCCTTCTCTTGCTTCAATATATTGAAGTCTATGCGCACACGATTCTTCTGGCTCCATTCGATGAGCTTGCTCTTGAAGTTTACCTCCTTATAAGCAACCTTGTCGATGTTTATCATTTGTGCCAGTATGCGCTTGCGCATGAACTCCATGCAAGCATCGTAGCCCCTGTCGAGATATATAGCTCCTACAAGAGCCTCAAAGGCATTGCCGCCCATATACGAGTTGTGCGACGAGGAACGTCCGTTTGAAAGAATTAGTTGGTTTATACCCATCTCCTGGGCAAGTCGGTTTAGAGTGTCGCGTTGCACAAGCTTAGAGCGGGTGTTTGTCAAGAATCCCTCTCTTTTGCCAGGAAAGTGTCGGTAAACGATGTCGCCCACAGTGGCATCTAAAATGGCATCGCCCAAGAACTCAAGTCGCTCGTTATTAACAGGACGTCCCTTGGCATTGCGCTTGTACATACTTTTGTGCATGAGAGCAAGCTTATAGTAGCTTATGTCGTGCGGATAAAAGCCAATTATTTGGCGTAAAGACAAATAAAGCTCCTTGTCCTTGCGGAAAGGGAGCTTCATTCTGTCTATGAGATTACTCAGCATATTTCTTGAATATTACACATGCGTTGTGGCCTCCGAAACCGAATGTGTTGCTCAATGCAGCACGAATCTCACGTTTCTGCGCCTTGTTGAAGGTGTAGTTGAGATTATAGTCGATTTCAGGATCCTGGTCGTCTTCCTCGTGGTTGATAGTTGGCGGAACGATATCGTTCTTTACTGCAAGCACTGAAGCAAGAGCCTCTACTGCGCCAGCTGCACCAAGAAGGTGACCAGTCATTGACTTTGTAGAGCTGATGTTGAGCTTGTATGCAGCCTCACCAAACACCTGCTTGATGGCCTTAGCCTCAGAGATGTCACCTACGTGGGTAGATGTGCCGTGTACGTTGATATAGTCGATGTCCTCTGGCTTCAAACCAGCGTCCTCAAGTGCGTTCTCCATTACGAGACGTGCTCCAAGACCCTCTGGGTGAGAAGCTGTAATATGATGTGCGTCGGCAGACATGCCTTCGCCAACCATTTCTGCGTATATTTTAGCTCCGCGTGCCTTGGCATGCTCAAGTTCCTCAAGTATGAGGCAGCCAGCACCTTCGCCCATAATAAATCCGTCGCGACTTGCACTAAACGGACGTGATGCATGCTCGGGATCGTCATTGCGTGTAGAGAGAGCGTGCATAGCATTAAAGCCGCCTACACCAGCAGCTGTGATAGCTGCCTCTGCACCACCACTAACGATGACATTAGCCTTGCCCAAGCGAATGAGGTTGAAAGCATCAGCAAGAGCGTTTGTTGAAGAAGCACAAGCCGATGTTGTTGTATAGTTAGGACCGTGGAATCCGTACTGTATAGAGATCAAGCCCGAAGCGATGTCGGCAATCATCTTAGGGATGAAGAAAGGATTGAACTTAGGACCTGCATCCTGGTGCTGTGCATAATAGCCTACTTCTTCCTCGAATGTCTTGATACCACCGATACCTACACCGAAGATAACACCAATACGGTTCTTGTCTTCTGCCTCAAGGTCCATACCCGAATCCTGTACAGCCTGCATAGCTGATATCATGGCCAACTGTGCATAGCGGTCCATCTTGCGTGCTTCCTTGCGATCGATGAAATCGTTAACCTTAAGATTCTTAACCTCGCAAGCAAACTGGGTCTTAAACTGTGAAGCGTCAAATTGTGTGATAGGGGCTGCGCCGCTTACACCGGCGACAAGGTTGTTCCAGGTATCCTCAACGTTGTTGCCCAATGGGGTAACAGCACCAAGACCTGTAACTACTACTCTTTTTAATTCCATTTAAATATAAAATCAGTTCATGGTTAAAAAAATGGTTTATGGTTTATGTGGCACAAGTGGAATTTTTTAAACAAATAAAATGCTTGTTGCCATCATGCGCACCATAAACTATAAACCATAAACCTTATTTATTTTGCGTTCTCCTCGATGTATGCGATAGCGTCGCCTACAGTGCCGATCTTCTCAGCCTTGTCATCAGGGATAGAGATACCAAACTCCTTCTCGAACTCCATGATGAGCTCTACAGTGTCAAGAGAGTCTGCACCAAGGTCGTTTGTGAAGCTTGCTTCAGCCTTAACGTCTGCCTCGTCTACACCGAGTTTGTCAACGATGATAGCCTTTACTTTTGATTCGATTTCTGACATAATTCTTAATTTAAAGTGTTTATAATATTAATTTCAAGTTTAAAAACTGGATGCAAAGGAACACATTTTTATTTAATTGGGCAAATATTTTACTATAAAAAGGCACATTGTGTGCACAAACACCCTATAAATGTGCATATATTTGGGTTATTTTCTTTCTATTTCAAAGAATTACAGGGACTTTATCATGTAAAATTAGTACCTTTGCAAGGTTGTATAAGCCTTGTCTGTCAATGGATATGCACACCCGTACGAAATAAATACAAAACAATATAAACAATGGAAGAAAACAAGTTTAAACGCACCACCGTAACGGCTGCCTTGCCATATGCAAATGGTGGTGTACACATTGGCCATTTGGCTGGTGTGTATGTGCCTGCCGACATCTATGTTCGCTACCTACGCCTTAAGAAGCAAAAGGTAATGTTTATAGGTGGTAGCGACGAGCACGGTGTACCAGTTACCATCCGCGCACGCAAGGAGGGTATTACAGTTCAGGAGGTAGTAGACCGCTACCACAATCTTATTAAGAAGTCGTTTGAGGACTTCGGTATATCATTCGACATTTACAGTCGAACAACCTCGAAGATTCATCACAAGTTTGCATCCGACTTCTTCCGCACTCTCTACGACAAGCACGAGCTTGTAGAGAAAACAGAGGAACAGTTCTGCGACGAGGTTACTGGCGAGTTCCTTACCGACCGTAATATCGTTGGCACATGTCCGCGTTGTGGTGCCGAGGGAGCCTATGGTGACCAATGCGAGAAGTGTGGTGCCACACTCTCTCCTGAAGAGCTTATCAACCCTACCAACAAGAACAATCCTGGTCATGGATTGATTAAAAAGGCAACAAAGAACTGGTATTTGCCACTTAACAACTATCAGGAATGGTTGAAGCAATGGATTCTTGAGGACCACAAAGAGTGGCGTCCTAACGTATATGGCCAATGCAAGTCGTGGCTCGATATGGATTTGCAGCCACGCGCAATGACACGCGACCTCGATTGGGGTATTCCTGTTCCAGTAGAGGGAGCTGATGGCAAAGTGCTCTATGTTTGGTTTGATGCGCCTATCGGATATATATCTAACACTAAGGAGTTGTGCGATGCTCAACCTGAAAAGTGGGGCACATGGCAAACATGGTGGCAAGATCCTTCATCACGCCTTATCCACTTCATCGGCAAGGACAACATCGTGTTCCACTGCATTGTATTCCCTACTATGCTCAAGGCACATGGCGACTATATCCTTCCTGATAATGTGCCAGCCAATGAGTTCCTTAATCTTGAGAATGATAAGATTTCTACATCACGCAATTGGGCTGTATGGCTCCACGAATATCTTGTAGACTTCCCTGGCAAGCAGGATGTTCTGCGTTATGTGCTTACAGCCAATGCTCCAGAAACTAAGGACAACAACTTTACATGGAAAGATTTCCAGGACCGCAACAACAATGAGCTTGTAGCTGTATATGGCAACTTTGTTAACCGTGCATTGCAGCTTACCAAGAAATACTTTGGTGGCGTGGTACCCGAATGCGGCGAACTTCAGGACGTAGACCGCAAGGCTATTGAGGAGTTCAAGGATGTTAAGCAGAAGGTAGAGGCATTGTTGGATACATTCAAGTTCCGTGATGCTCAGAAGGAAGCTATGAATCTTGCTCGTATTGGCAACAAATACATAACCGATTGCGAGCCTTGGCACGTAGCTAAGACAGATATGGAGCGTGTTAAGACAATACTTTATATCTCGCTTCAGCTTGTTGCTAACCTCGAGATTGCCTTCGAACCATTCCTACCATTTAGCTCTGCAAAGTTGCGCGAAATGCTCAACGTATCTGAGACAGAATGGGATCAGCTTGGAAGCACAGAATTGCTTAAGCCAGGACACCAACTTGGTACTCCTGCTCTGCTATTCGAGAAGATTGAAGACGATGCTATAAACGCTCAGCTCCAGAAACTCGAAGACACTAAGAAGGCTAACGAAGCCGCATCGTATGTGGCTGCTCCTATAAAGGAAAATGTAGACTTTGAGACTTTCGAGAAGATGGACATACGTGTTGGTCATATCAAGGACTGCCAGAAGGTGAAGAAGAGCAAGAAGCTCCTTCAGTTTACTATAGACGATGGTTCGGGTGTAGACCGTACTATCCTCAGTGGTATAGCTGCCTACTACGAGCCAGAACAGCTCATTGGCAAAGACGTTCTGTTTGTTGCCAACTTTGCTCCTCGCAAGATGATGGGCATTGAGAGTCAGGGTATGATTCTATCGGCTGTAAACTTCGATGGAACTCTTAATGTAACATCTGTACTCGGAAACGTTAAGCCGGGTTCGCAGGTGGGATAATGTTGCAATAAATACACATTATTATATATATAGGCAATTGCGCGGCTCCTTACTAAGAGCCATGCAATTGCCTTTTTTTGTAAAATACAACAAGGCAAAGACTCATAATACACATGATACATTTGTTTTAAGCAGTCTCCTTAATGCAAAATAGTTCTTAGTATTATACTAATATTATACTAATATAATGCTATTTTAATACACATAAAACTAAGATAATTATACGCGTCGCCACTAAACGTCATCGTATCTACAAACTGTAATTCAGTTAGTTATATTAACTGCGCAATCGTTTACAATGCATTTTTCCTCCTTTTTGCATTGTTCATACATATTACCACAGAAAAACGTATTAATTTTGGGGCAAGAAATAATATTACCTAAACTTATAAACTAAAAAATTACCGATTGCGACTATGCAAAAAAATTACTTGTTTCTCAATTTATTGGTCATGCTCATAAGCTTGACATTTGGGGGATTTGCAGTCCAACCATCAATGGCGGCAAACGATTACAATCCAACAGTTACGGAAGACGAAATATCTGTCTTCCTTGAAACCTCATTCGACAATGCTAAGGTTTGGGCGTGGAACAACGACAATCCACAGCTAACCAATGCTGGATGGCCTGGCGATGCTATGACTCTTATGGGCAAAACAGCCAATGGCAAGAACGTATTCAAGTGGACATATACTGGCGACAAGGGCGCACCAACAGCCATAATCTTTACTCATGATGGCGGACAGAAGCTAAATGGAGGCGACCAGGAATACGTAAACCACGGTTATTATGTTGAAGGCAAATACACCAAGACTATTGAGGTAGTTGCTGGCAAGGTAATGGTTTTCTTCGACAATAGTACAGCCAATCTTAAGGATGTTTACTGCTACATTTACAATGGTACTACTGCAGCGCAGGAATGGCCAGGTATGAAAATGTCACTTGACAATGAAACTGAGTATAATGGCAAAAAAGGTTATTATACAGTAGAAGTTCCTCAAGCATTCCTTACTGGTTATTTCGTTATTAATAATGGAGCAGCTGCTTCTAATCTTGCAGGTGAAACCGTTTATGTGAATGGTACTGTAACGGCTATTGAGACTACAACCATGACTGATGTTAAGAAGGCAACAAATGATGCCTGGTATTCTATCACAGGTATCCGTATCAAGAAGCCTACTCAGCCAGGACTCTATATTCACAATGGTAAGAAAGTAATCATCAGAAAATAATAGCAGATTATGAAAAAGACAATCAATTATGGTC